>Ga0075163_10012282_pt1 | contig 11157 bp, 9 predicted proteins | sample JI1023141ADNA_FD_71478 | JGI IMG/M metagenome (GOLD analysis project Ga0075163, IMG submission 71478) | Wastewater effluent complex algal communities from Wisconsin, to seasonally profile nutrient transformation and Carbon sequestration -... | ecosystem: Engineered > WWTP > Effluent > Algae...
TTTAAAGTTAAAACTAAATCTGCACTGTTAATTATTCGCGTACCTACGTTTTTCATTTCCACAGTTGGGTTTATAGAAATGGTGTTGTCGGCATTTTCTTGAATATCAAATTTTAAGTTTTTAAGTTCAATGTCTAAATCAGAAGGGATAACATTTATTTGCTGCGAAGTGCTTGCATTACAATTAAATTGGTTTGTTGCCGAAAGTGTAATATTGTAAATACCATTTTGCAAATAGGTATAAACAGGATTTTCGTCTGCAGAAACGCCTACTGCATCGCCAAATGTCCAAGAATAAAGTGTAGTATTCGGTGTTTTGTTTTGGAAGCTAACTTCCAACGGTGCAGTGCCATAGTTTGGTGTAAAATCAAAGTCTGGTATTGGACTTGGGTTTACAGTTAATGTTGCCATTGTATCATCTTTACAGCCATTTATTGTTTCGATATTTAGGCTTGCCACAAAACTTTTAAGAGCATTAAATTTATGCTGAACCGAATCTTTAGCATAAAAAGAAGTGTCTATATGCCAGTTATAGCTTATTATAGAATCATTTAAAACCGTGCTATTGTCATAAAAAAGAGAAAAATCTTCCATACAAATTTTATCAAAACCAAAAGATGCTATAGGTTGTGCTACTATGTTTACTGTTTTAATAATACTACTTTTACAGCCAATAGCATTTTCTACATCTAGTTTTATTTGCTGCGCTCCCACGGTATTAAAAACTCTTTTTGGGTTTTGTAGGCTTGAATTTGCAAAGCCATTAAAAGTCCATTTCCAATCTACAACCGAAAACGAAACGGTTTGGTCGGTAAACGAAACCGAATCGCCAAGGCAGTTATTGTAAAAAGAAAAATCTGCATCTAAACCAGGAAAAACTTCTATGGTATCAGTTAATTCATTAAAACAACCGAATTCAGACTCTACCACTAATTTCAATTCTTGTTTTCCTACAGAACCGAAAGTTAAATTTGGGTCTGCTGCATTAGACACTAAATCGTTGTTTATATACCAATTATAATTAAGTAGTTTGTCGGGAAAAAAAGTATAACTATTTTCATTGAAAGCTTTCAAATTATTAGCACAGACTATTTCTTGATTGAAATTTACTACCGGTAATTTATGTAAATACACTGGTTTTGTAATACTATTTTCACAATTTGAATCTGTTTGAACTGTTAAGTTTACATTGTATGTTGTGTTATTGAAATGAGTATATTGAGAACTATCGTTTCCACTAAAAAAAGAGTTGTCTGGAAAAGACCAAACATAATTATTTATAATATCTGTACCACTAGCAACAGCATTGCTAAAAAAACTACTTGCACCTCCAAAACAAACCGTATCTGAAAAAAAATCTATACTTGGGGAGGCAAGATTTATAACATTTGCCATAATAGTATCTCTAACTATACAGCCATAAGCATCAGTTACTTTAACACTAATTAATGTCGCTATAGGTGTATTTAAAACTATAAAACTAGAAGTATCTAAAGTGGACCAAATATATTTATATGGTTCATTGCCAGATGTAGTAGTTTGAAGTTCAAGATTACTTCCCAAGCAAAAGTTTCTATCTGGACCTAAAGTAGATTGAAGCGAAAAAGAATCAATCTGCACATTTATAGCTTTAGAATTTAAAATACAATTTCCTGCGGTATCGTTTTGAGAAATAAAGTAAGTTCCCGAAGACAAATTAAATAAGGTATCTGCAGTACTTCCATTTGACCAAGTATATTGAAAAGGACCAAGCTTTGTATATCTTAAATAAAGCCCATTGTTTACACAAGAAATAGTATCAGTTACAATATTCATTACCGGCTTAGAGCGCAATGCTATATTTATAGTGTCGGTAATAGTTAAGCCAAAACTTTTTACGGTTACCCAATAAGTGCCCGATGTTGTTGCAGTTATACTATCTACATTAGTTTGCCCGTTTGACCAAGTAATTTGTGAGTAGCCATGGTCTGACGGCACTTTTAAAACATATTCTGACGCGCAAACCACTGTGTCGTTTCCAAAATTTGGAATTGGCGTGTATTTCCATTTTAGATAATCTTCAACTAAGTTTCTGGTAGAGTCATTTAGTTCTTGGTTGAAAATGAGGATTTCGGCAAGGTCGCCATGAAAATGTACGTTGTTGGTGAACTGAGAAGAGCCCAAATATTCAAAGTTAAATGGACCAATTTTTAACGCGTTTACAAAAGAGTAAGGTTGAAGCCCTTGACCATTAAAGTACAAGTTTTCATTATTAAATGATGCAATTGCCCACTCTTTTTTAGCCGATTGGGTTTTCCAGAAAGAGGAAGTGCCATCATAAACACCTAAAGATCTATTTTGAAATGTAGCACCAACATAGAAACCAACGTCACTGGCTTTTGAAAAAATAAATGACACTAAATTTGTAGTCTCGAGTTTATAGTTCATTATAACAGTCATCGAGGAATCTATTATATTGAATGGTGTTTGTGTAGTTAAAAAAGTTTTAGAATTATTATTTTTACCAAAATGAACATAATCGTGAGAATTTAAGTTATTCTTAACTATTTCTGGTTTAAAAATATTGCTGGATTGTTCAAAATTATTACTACTAATTTTATCTCTCCATCCATTTATTTCATTTGAATTATTGTGAATTATACCGACTTCAGGATCTAACCAAAAGTCTAATTGAGGTATTAGGTTTAAGTTAATTAGTGTAAAGTTCTTTGTTGAAGACCAAATTGTAGAGCCAGTTTTTTTTACCCGCCAATAATATACTCCAGGAGTTAAAGGAATAATTAAAGTTGCTTCGTTTAAAAATGTTATATGATTTGTATATACGCCAAAAAGAACATCTTGACTTATTTGAAACTCTAATGGACTATCTGTTTTATTCCATTTAAAAGTGATACTATCGTCATTAAAAACGTGATTGTTTTTGGGAGAATATACATTTAATACTTGTGCGTTAAGGTAAGAAAAGCTAATAATAATTAGAAATAAAACTAGTTTTTTGAACATAAACATTATATTTGTAGTTAAATTAAAAAATTGTACATGTCAAATAGATGGTTAACAATAATTAAACCACATAATTCTTATTTTAATGTAAATATAAAAGAAATTTATCAATATAGAGACTTAATCTATTTATTTGTAAAGAGAGACTTTATCTCACTTTATAAGCAAACAATTTTAGGGACACTATGGTTTTTAATTCAACCCTTAATGACAACATTAATGTTTTTTCTTGTGTTTAATAAAATAGCTAAAATAGAAACAGATCAAATCCCTCCTTTGTTATTCTATTTTAGTGGATTAACATTTTGGAGTTTTTTTTCAGAAAGTTTATTAAAAACATCTAATACCTTTGCTGAAAATCAAAGTATTTTTGGAAAAGTATACTTTCCTAGGTTGGCAACACCAATCTCAATAGTTATTTCCTCTTTTTTAAAATTTGGTATTCAGTTTCTATTGTTTATAGTAATTTATTTTTGGTTTGTCTTATTTAAAGGGTTAGAAGTTAATGTAAATATCTGGTCCTTAATTATACCTTATTTAGTAATTTTAACAGGTTTGTTGGGTTTAGGCTTTGGAATTGTAATAACTTCTTTGACAACAAAGTATAGAGATTTAAGGTTCTTAATTCAATTTGGGGTTCAGTTATGGATGTATGCAACACCAATTATATACCCATTATCTGAATTAAAAGGAAAAATTAGAATTTTAGCTTTAATTAATCCAATGACTTCAATTGTGGAATCTTTTAAATTTAGTATATTTGGATCTGGAAGTATACAATTGTTAGGTTTGGTATATTCTTCAATATTTGCTATTGTTCTATTAACTGCAGGTGTTTTGTTATTTAATAAAACACAACAAAATTTTATGGACACTATATAATTTAGAGATGGGAGAGGTTAAAATAAAAGTTGAAAACGTATCTAAAAAATATAAGTTAGGCGAAATAAGTACGGGTACAATTTCACATGATTTGAATAGATGGTGGCATAAGCTTAGAGGAAAAGAAGACCCTTATGCAATAATAGGTGAAGAAAATGATAGAAGTATTGCTTCAGATGCTAGTTATGCATATGCTCTTCAAGGAATAAATTTCGAAGTGAAAGAAGGAGAGATACTTGGCATTGTTGGTAAGAATGGAGCTGGTAAATCAACCTTGTTAAAGATTTTATCTAAAGTTACAGGACCTTCTACAGGTTTAATAAAAATGAATGGCAGAATTGGAGCGCTATTAGAAGTTGGAACAGGCATGCACCCTGAATTAACGGGACGTGAAAATATTTTTTTAAATGGAGCTATTTTAGGAATGACCAAAATAGAGATCAAGAGAAAAATTGATGAAATAATTGATTTTGCTGGGATTGTTAAATATATTGATACACCTCTAAAGAGATACTCATCTGGCATGCAGGTTCGATTAGCTTTTGCTGTTGCTGCATTTTTAGAGCCTGAAATATTAATAGTAGATGAAGTACTTGCTGTTGGAGATTATGAGTTTCAAAAAAAAGCAATAGGTAAGATGAAAGACGTTTCGAGCAACGATGGAAGAACGGTGCTTTTTGTTAGCCATAATTTAGCGGCAGTGAGAAACTTATGTAATAAAGGTATTCTTCTTCAAAATGGAAAAAAAGTATTTGAAGGAGATCAAAATGAAGTTATAGAAAGATATCAAAACGCAAATTTATCAGAGAGTAAAATAGAATTTAATAGTCCTCAAGAAAGTAATTATGCAAACGACAAAATTCAAATTTTAACATTTAAGGTTGTCCCATCTGTTAAAGGTGAATTAAAAATATCCACAGGTTTTAGTTTTAAAATTGATTTTAATCATATACCTCAAAACAAAAACTTAGCAATAACATTAGAGGTAAGAACTTTAGATGAAATTGTTGTATTTCATCATGGACATTGGATTTGCGACAACAAAAACTCAATTTCAGGAATTTATGAATTAGATGTTAAAATACCACCAAATACTTTAAATGCAGGTATATATAAAGTTACACTAATACTAGCAACTAGCATTCATGAAGTTTTATATAAAAAAGAAGATATTATTCAGTTTGAAATTAGAAATGAGTCAATTGCTAATAATAATAATATTCTTCCTGGTATTCTAAGACCTAAATTAGATTATACTTTTACTACGGTTAAAAATTAGAATGACAAATTTTTTTCAATACTTAAGAAAAGTGAAATTTGCTTTTGATCCAGACTTTTTTAAAAAGACAAATTTTTTTCAATGGCTAAAATGCGCTTTTATTAGCTTAAAATATGTAGATGACTTTAATGTTTTTCCAAGTATTCAATATATAGGGGATATAGAATTAAAAATTTTTAAAGATAAAAGTGCTAAGTTGATTATAGACAATAGGTTAATTATTGAGTCTTGGCTAAACCTAACCGAGTCTTCAACTATTACATTGAGCAAAAATTCTATTTTTCATAGCAAGGGCAACTTTATAATAGGTAATGGGGTAACTTTTTATTTAGATAATAATGCAAAATTATTACTTAAAGGAAGAAATAAAGAAAGCGCCTCTGGTATTACAGCAAAAGCTGTTATAATGGTAAAGCAAAAAGTGGAAATCGGAGAAGATTGTATTATTGCTTGGGACACTTTTATAACAGATTGTGATTGGCATTCTATTAAAGGAAAATCTTATGTAGAAGAAACAATCATTGGAAACCATGTTTGGCTAGGTGTGGGGACTAAAATATTAAAAGGAGCGAAAGTTCAAGATAATTGTATTGTAACATCAAATAGTGTCGTTTTAAAAGGAAACTATGCTAACAATTCCTTAATTTCGGGCGCTCCTGCTAAGGTTGTTAAAAACAATATTGAACCTTGGTGTAGAGACATGAAAACATGGTAAGATGAACATCCCTAAATTAATACAACTAAACAAAATAGGTGAGCCTACACTTGGTTATATTTCTGTAGTAGAAAACAATGAAAATATTCCTTTTGAAATAAAAAGAGTTTATTGGACATACTTTACGCCAAACCTCGTAGAGCGGGGAGCTCACGCACACAAAAAACTTCAACAGCTAATTGTTGCTGTTTCTGGCATTATTGATTTTACGCTTATAGACTCAAAAGGCAATAAAACGAATTATGTTTTAGACAATCCAGATATTGGACTCTACATACCAAACGGTTATTGGAGAGAAATAAGATTTTCTCATAGTGCAGTTTTATTGTGTTTGGCATCTGAAAAATATGATGAGAATGATTATATTAGAAGCCTAAATGAATTTATAAAAAATGAATAATATACACAAAACCGCTATCATAGATGAATTAGTAATACTTGGTGAAAATAATGTAATTCACCCCAATACTATTATTTATGGACCTACAAAAATTGGAGATAATAATATTATAGGTCCAAATGTGGTAATTGGTTCACCAGGCCAAGATACAAGAAACCCAAGATATGATTCAAGTAATTGTTATATAGAAATTGGAGACAACAACATAATTAGGGAATTTACAGCAATACAAAAACCTTGTTATAAAGATATTACAAAATTAGGTAGCAATATTTTTTTGATGCAGAGTGTACACATACCACATGATGCTATTATTGAAGATGATGTAGTGATTACCCCTATGTGTGTACTAGCAGGATTGACAAAATTAAAAAAAGGAGCAAATATTGGAATGGGAGCATCAATTAGTCAATATTGTGTTGTGGGTCAATATTCTATTGTTGCGATGGGTTCTGCTGTAACTAAAAACGTAAAACCATTTTCTCGGTATATACCTGGAAAAAATATTTCTGTAAATGAATATGCTATAAAAAAGTTTGGATTTTTAGATTATCAAGCGGAAATTGAAAGATATGTACTGCATAATGAACTACCTAATACAGACATTATAAAAACTATCATTACAGAATTTGAAACCGATCATTTAGATTCTAAAAAACAACTATATGGATTATAGAATAGGAGATTCAGCAAGTTTAACCCGAACATTTTCAGGTGAAGACGTCGAAAGTTTTAGCCATTTAAGTTTGGATTTTAACCCACTTCACTTAGATGAAGAATATGCAAAAAACGGCATATTTAAAAAAAGAATCTGTCATGGTTTTTTAGTTAGTTCATTAATTAGTGCTGTTTTAGGAACTAAACTTCCTGGTGACGGGTCTATTTATTTAGACCAAAGTTTAAAATTTATCAGACCGGTTTTTTGGGGCGATACCATTACAGCTAATGTTGAAATTGTTGAAATTCAAAACGAAAAAAATATCATTAATTTAAAAACTGTCTGTCTGAACCAAATGGAGAAAATTGTTATCGAAGGAATGGCATCTATGTTAGTACTTAAAAAATAAAATAGCAAAATTAATTTTTTATAAAAAATGCCCAACTCAGAAATCCTTATATATCAACCCGAACAGGAAACTGCAACCTTTGAGGTGAGAGTGGAGCAGGATACTGTTTGGCTAACCCAGTCTCAAATGGTAAGCCTTTTTGATTCTACCAAGCAGAATATAAGTCTCCATATCAATAATATTTTTAAAGAAAAAGAGCTACTCCAAATTTCAGTTGTCAAGGATTCCTTGACAACTGCTTCAGATGGAAAAAACTATAAAACTAAATACTACAATTTAGACGTAATTATTTCAGTAGGTTATAGGGTAAAATCTGTGCGGGGCACCCAATTTAGAATTTGGGCTAATAAAGTATTAAAAGACTACCTTTTGAAAGGCTATGCGGTTAATAATAGATTAGAAAACTTAGAGCAAAAAGTCAATACATTAGAGCAAAAGACTGCTGAAATAGATTTTCAAATCAGAACCAATCTTCCCCAAAATGAAGGAATTTTCTATGATGGTCAAATTTTTGATGCATATCATTTTGTATCTAAAATTATTAAAAATGCCACTAAATCTATCATTTTAATAGACAACTATATAGATGAAAGCGTACTTTTACTTTTATCAAAAAGAAAAACAAAAGTATTGACAACTATTTACACCCATACGGTATCAGAACAAATGAAGCTAGATATACAAAAACATAATAGCCAATACGAAAAAATAGAGGTAAATGTATTCAAAAAATCGCACGATAGATTTTTGATAATAGACCAAAAAGACGTTTATCATATTGGGGCTTCGCTAAAAGATTTGGGCAAAAAATGGTTTGCATTTGCCAAAATAAACATTGACGTAGAAACCCTAATCTCAAAATTGAATTAAGAAAAAATGATTAATTTTTTAGATTTACACAAAATAAACGAGCAGTATAGAACAGAAATAGACGCTGCTATAAAAGAAGTATTAGACTCTGGGTGGTACATTATGGGTTCTAAACTTAAAGCTTTTGAGCAAAACTTTGCGGCTTACTGTGGTACAAAATATTGTATAGGCGTAGGCAATGGCTTAGATGCTTTGATTTTGATACTAAGAGCATATAAAGAGTTGGGAAAACTAAACGATGGCGATGAAGTATTGGTTCCCGCCAATACATATATTGCTTCTATTTTAGCAATTTCGCAAAACAACCTTGTGCCTGTATTGGTAGAGCCAAACATAATAAGCTACAATATAGATGTTTCAGAAATTGAAGCTAAAATATCGAGTAAAACGAAAGCTATTTTGCCAGTACATTTGTACGGGCAGCTCTGCGAAATGGACAAGATAAACGCAATAGCAAAAAAACACAACTTGCTAGTAATAGAAGATAGTGCGCAGGCACACGGTGCTATATTAAATGGGAAAAAAGCAGGAAACTGGGGCGATGCCTCTGGTTTTAGTTTTTATCCTGGCAAAAACCTTGGCGCATTGGGCGATGCTGGCGCTATTACTACCAACGATGATAAATTGGCAGAATGTATTTTTGCACTAAGAAACTATGGTTCGCAAGAAAAATATGTGAATAGATATAAATCTATAAATAGTAGGTTGGACGAAATACAAGCAGCTATTTTAGATGTAAAACTAAAAGGTTTAACTGCAGAAATAGCCGAAAGACAAAAAATAGCACAGTATTATAATGACAATATCAATAACGATAAACTGATACTGCCAAAATGGGAAACAATAGAAAATCATGTTTTTCATTTGTATGTAATACGAACCGAAAACCGAAAAAAACTACAACAATACCTTTTGGAAAACGGTGTGCAAACGGTAATACATTACCCTATACCGCCACATAAACAAGAAGCTTATAAAGAGTGGAATGCTTTGAGTTTTCCTGTAACAGAACAAATTCATGATGAGGTATTGAGTATTCCTATAAGTCCGGTGATGGAAGAAGAAGATGTTAACTTTATAGTGAAATGTTTAAATAGCTATGGAAAATATTAAAGAATCTTCATCTTTGGTATCGGTAATAGCAGTTTGCTATAATCATTCTAGTTTTGTTATATCAAATTTAGACTCAATTATTAATCAAACATATAAAAATATTGAATTAATAATAATAGATGATTACTCTACAGATAATTCTAGAGAAGTTATAAGTGAGTGGATAAATCTAAATGGTTATAAATGTAAATTTATAAAAAATGAAAAAAATTTAGGACTTTGCAAAACATTAAACAAGGCATTGACATATGTAAATGGGAAATATGTAAATATAATTGCTACTGATGATGTATTGCTCCCAAATAAGCTTGATGTGCAAGTAAAAATTTTGAATAATTCAGAAGATAATATTGCTTTTGTTGCATCCGATATGATTTGTATTGATAAAAATGATGAAATAGTTTATAACTCATTCTTAAAAAATTTAATTGGAATTGATGTATTCCCAAAAGAAAAACAATTTGAACTACTAATAAAAAAAAATTATTTTTCAGCACCAAGCCTACTTATTAAAAGAGATGTATATAATACAATTGGAGTGTATGACGAAACACTAAAGTATGAAGATTACAATTTTTTAGTACGCTGTTTAAATAAATATAATTTTATAGGCATAGAAAATAAATTAGTAAAATATAGAGTTTTAGAGAATTCACTTACTATAGCAACTGGAGATGATATTACAAAATCTTCTACTTACTTAAAAACTTATTTAAACATTCTTGATAACACTACAAAAGAAAGAAAGAAAATTTTAGCTGAATCAATTTTTTATCATAGTATGGTGTTGTATCAAAATGGTTTATTTCCAACAAAAGAGTTAATTATAAGTTTTAAATATCTACGTAAATTAAATATCACACTGTACATTTTTGCATCTTTTTTAAGAATTAAATATAGGTTTATATATGAACTAGTTCAAAAAATTAAAAATGTCAAATAAACCAAAAATATTAATACTTCCATCTTGGTATCCTTCAAAAGATAATTTAAATTCAGGGTCCTATTTTAGAGAGCAGGCAAACCTAATGACCACAGATTTTGATGTAAAAGTATTAACTTTAGAAAAAGAATGGATTTCTAATAGAAGGTATTATTATGATAATTTTTTTAAAAAGAACAAAGTCAATTTTAAAAAAATAGAAGTTTTTCCTCCAGATGGTTGGTTACTAAAATACAGGTTTATTAAGACGTTTTCTGATCAAAAAAATTTGGAAATTTTAGTTGAAGACATTGTCACGTTTTTGAATTACCAAAAAAACGAAAACGATTGGAAGCCTGATTTAATTCATACACACTGTACCTTTAATGCAGGAATACTTGCTTACTACATAAAAAAACAGTTAAAAATACCATATATAATCACAGAACATTTTAACCCTTTTTTATTAGATAGGTTCAGTGTTTTTTTTCAAAAAGAAATGAGATTAGCTTTGGAAAGCGCTGATGCAGTATTGGCGGTAAGTAATCACCAAGCACAAAATATTTTAATGCAAGAAATAAATTGCAAACCAATTGCAGTGGGAAATTTTGTAGATAATGAAAATTTCTTGCTTAAGGAAACTAGAGAAACTTCAAAAACTTTACAAATTTTATTTATAACGCTCTACCCAAATTTTATAAAAGACGTTGAAACATTTTTTGATGCATTAGCTATTTTAAAAAATAAAAACTTTGATTTTCACGCTACAATTATTGGCGGAATGATGTCTGGCGAATATAGTGAGACATATTATGAAGATTATCTCAATGATTTAGGTTTAATGGGAAAATATACTAGACTAAAATCTGTGTCAAGGAAAGATATGTCAAAGTATTTTCAAGCGGCA
>Ga0075163_10012283_pt1 | contig 11157 bp, 7 predicted proteins | sample JI1023141ADNA_FD_71478 | JGI IMG/M metagenome (GOLD analysis project Ga0075163, IMG submission 71478) | Wastewater effluent complex algal communities from Wisconsin, to seasonally profile nutrient transformation and Carbon sequestration -... | ecosystem: Engineered > WWTP > Effluent > Algae...
TTAAGTTCGAAGCCATGCGCCCCGGCATCTTCTGCTTTCATGATGAGTTCATGCCAGCTTTGTTTGTCATTATCGGCCATCAACGAAACGATCATCGCCCTGTCGGGAAATAATTTGATACACTCGGTGATCTCTTTCAGGTTAATGGCCAGTGGCCTGTCGCTGATGAGTTCAATATTATTAAAGCCCATCATTTTGTGACCGCCAAAATTCACTGCCGAATATCTTGAAGAAACATTCTTAACCTGTGAGCCAAGCGTTTTCCATACAACACCACCCCAACCTGCTTCAAAAGCCCGGAGAACATTTATTTTTTTATCTGTCGGCGGAGCGCTGGCCAACCAAAACGGATTGGGAGATTTGATGCCGAGGAAATTTGATGATATATCTGCCATGGTAGTAAGATTATTTGTTGACGAAAAAGTTGAGTTAATTAAGAATTAGTAATTAAGAAATAATAATTAGGGTTGCGAAATGTTTATGTAAGTTAGAATTGCTGCGGCGCCATCTTTACCGGCCTGCACGGCATCTACCACTTCCTTTCCTCCATTCACACAATCGCCGCCGGCAAAAACACCGGGGATATTTGTTTCGGCCTTATTCCCCACAGAAAGCTTGCCTCCTTTATGTTGAATGCCGGTCGCATTGACCAGCGTTTCAAAAGGCATTTGCCCGGCTGCTTTGATCACCATATCTACTTCAATGGTAAATTCTTCTCCTGTTGAAACGGGTGAACGGCGTCCACTTGCATCGGGATCCCCCAGTTTCATGATTTCCGCTTTTAAACCTGTCACCTTTCCATTTTCGCCCAGCACTTCTTTAGGTGCGGCGAGCCAGATGATCTCACAGCCATCAAGCTTGGCAATATCGAGTTCTACTTCCGTGCAAGGCATCTCTTCCTGTGTGCGTCTATACAACATTGTTACTTCCTTGGCGCCAAGTCGCTTGGCCTGCGTAGCGGCATCAATCGCTGTCATGCCCATTCCAATTACAGCCACTTTATCACCAACCGGCACTTTACTGAATCCATTCACACGTATGTCGTAGATAAAACTGATCGCATCCACTACGCCTTCCATGCTTTCACCGGGAATATCCAGTTGCCTGGCGAGGCCAACGCCAAATCCCAGGTACACCGCATCGTATTGCTTTTTTAATTCATCCAGGCTTACCTGTTTGCCCAGTTCCTGTTCGTACTTTACGGTGATACCACCGATAGACAAAATATAATCCACTTCATCTTTACAAAACTGCGGAGTTACCTTATAAGCAGCAATGCCATAGGTCATCAATCCACCGCCTTCTTTTTCTTTTTCATAAATGGTCACATCTACCCCTTCGCGTGATAAAACATGGGCGCAACTCAACCCGGCCGGGCCCGCACCCACAATGGCTACTTTTTTACCATTGCTAGCTTTTCTTTTAAACAAGGGCCATTTATGATGCATGGCCTTTTCGGTAGAATAGCGTTGCAGTTTGGCAATGGAGATTGGCGCTTCTTCCATGAAATTATACACGCAGGCTCCTTCGCAGAGTTTTTCAACCGGGCAAACTTTGCTGCAACCAGCACCCATGATATTGGACACAAAAATGGTATGCGCACTGCCCTTGATATTATCCGTTGTGATCTGCCGGATAAATTTTGGCACATCAATACCCGTTGGACAACTTTTCATACAGGGTGCATCATAACAAAATAAGCACCTGTTCGCTTCCGTTAGTGCAGCATCCTTTGTTTCAAAAGGCGGATGAATATCGGAGAAGTTCTCCTCGTATTGATTTTGGGAAAGTCTGTTAGCCTTGATCATTATTGGTATGTTAAGGTTTCGATGTGTATGTTTATCAATTAGAGTTCTACAATTTTACCATAGGTTTCGGGGCGCCTGTCGCGGAAGAACTGCCATTTGCTTCTTACCTGTTCAATGAGATCGAGGTCAAATTCGGCAATAAGCAGTTCATCTTTATCTTCCGATGCAGTGGCAAATATTTCGCCTAAGGGATTTACAAAATAAGATGTTCCGTAGAATTTACCGAGGTTCCAGGGAGCTTCGGTTCCAACCCGGTTGATGCAACCCATGAAATATCCATTGGCCACGGCGTGTGCCGGTTGCTCGAGTTTCCAGAGATATTGTGATTGTCCGACCGTGGTAGCCGAAGGATTGTAAACGATCTCTGCTCCATTCAATCCAAGGCAACGGGCCCCATCCGGGAAATGACGATCATAACAGATGTACACTCCCACTTTTGCATATTTTGTTTGAAATACCGGGTAGCCAAGATTGCCTGGTTTGAAAAAGAATTTCTCCCAGAAACCGCCTGTATGCGGTATATGATTTTTACGATACTTTCCCAGGTAGGTGCCATCGGCATCGATCACAGCAGCCGTATTGTATAATACACCGGCTTGTTCTTTTTCATACACCGGCACTACGATCACCATATTGTATTTTTTGGCGTAGGCAGCCATACGATCGGTGGTTGGGCCCGGAACTGTTTCTGCAGATGCATACCAACTGCTATCCTGGCCGGGACAGAAATATGGCGTATTAAAAATTTCCTGGAAACAAAGAATCTGAACGCCTTTGTTTCCTGCTTCTTCGATGAGTGGGATGTGTTTTTGAACCATTGCTTCCATGATCTCTGCAATAGAACCTTCACCTTCTGTTTTTGGCAAAGACATCTGGATTAAACCCGATTTAATAATTCTGGCCATGATAATAATTTAATGATGATGGATGATGCATTTTATACTTTGCGCATCATTTCATCTTTTTAATTAAGCAGTTATATTACTTGTGATACCTTATTCCTCTTAATAAACTTTCCATATCCTTTTTCCAACAGGCAAGTGTTGTTGTCAATGGCCACTTGTCCTCTCAACAAAACGGTTTTCACTTTGCCGGTTAGTTCCCATCCTTCATAACCACTGTAATCAACATTCATGTGATGTGTAGCGGCTGACAGGCTATGCTTTTCATTTGGATCGAAAATCACGATATCGGCATCACTGCCAATGGCAATGGTTCCTTTTTTAGGAAACATACCAAAGATCTTTGCAGGATTGGTACAGGCCACTTCAACATATTTATTCAACGTGATCTTTCCTTTGTTCACGCCTTCGCTGAACAACAATTCCATACGATTTTCAATAGCAGGATGGCCATTGGGTATTTTCGAAAAATCATCTTTGCCCATCAGTTTCTGTTCCCACATAAACGGACAATGATCCGTGGCCACCACATTCACCAGGCCCTGGTTGATGCCCGCCCACAGCGTTTCCTGGTCTTTCTTCTCCCGCAACGGAGGACTCATTACCCATTTAGCGCCTTCAAAATCCTTTTCATATAAGGATGCATCGAGGATCAAATATTGAATGCAGGTTTCAACAAATATTTTTTGATTGCGTTTGGTTGCATTGCGTACCGCATTCAAGGCGCCTTCGCAGGTAAGATGAACAATATAACCAGGGCAATGCGTATAATTCGCCATGTCTACAAAACGCTCTGATGCTTCAGCCTCGGTAACTTCCGGTTGAGAGAGATAATGATACAATGGAGAAAGCTTTCCTTCTTCACGGTGCTTTTGTATCAGGTAATCGATCATATCACCATTCGTTGCATGCACATTAATGAGTCCGCCGTTTTTCTTCACTTCTTCCATCAGTCCGATCATCTGCCGGTCATCTATCATCAGGGCGCCTTTATACGCCATGAATGTTTTAAAAGAAGTAATGCCTTCTTCTTCGATCATGTGTTTGATCTCTTTGCGGGTATGCTCATTAAAATCGGTCACGGCCATGTGAAAACTATAATCACCTACCGCATTGCCGGTTGCACGGCCATTCCATTCATCCAGCGCAGCCTGTAAACTATTGCCTTGCTTTTGCAAAATAAAATCGATCACCATGGTAGTGCCGCCATACAACGCAGCACGGGTACCGGTTTCGTAATTATCACTTGAATAAGTTCCCATGAATGGCATGTCGAGATGTACATGAGGATCAATGCCACCAGGCATGACCAATTTGCCCGCAGCATCAATTTCTTTATCGGCCTTTATATTCAAATTTTTACCGATGGCCGAAATGGTTTCGCCTTCAATAAAAATGTCCGCTATATAATCATCTGTAGCAGTGATGACCCTTCCGTTTTTAATTAAAATAGACATGTTATTATATTTAGTAACCATGCTCAGTACCTGATATTTTACAACTACTGATCTATGATTAATTATGATCGTTTATTTTTCATCAACCAATAATACAATACCACGCTTACCCCAAATCCTACAAACCAGGCATAATGATACAGTTCTGATATCCATACCGGAAAGGCTTCTGCAGAAATGAGTTTCACCTGCAACAGGAAGCCGGGAATATTTGGCAAAATACCCAACACAAGGGCAATGATAGCAGCTCGGTTAAATCCGCTGTTGAAATAATACCGTCCGTTGTGACTATACAGTTCATCCACGTTAAGTTGTTGTTTGCGGATGAAATAATAATCGGCGATCATAATACCTCCTACCGGACCTAACAGGCTCGAGTATGCGATAAGCCAGGTAAAAATATATCCATTGGGATCGGCCATTAATTTCCAGGGGAAGATCAACACACCGATGATACCGGTTATATATCCGCCTGTTCTGAAATCGATCTTTGCAGGAGACAGGTTTGAAAAATCATTGGCCGGACTAACAATGTTGGCTGCAATATTGGTGGCCAGTGTGGAGATAAGTATTCCGATCATGGCGAAGCTTACCATTAATTTACTATCAAACTTACCTGCAAGTTGCACCGGATCCCATTCGGGGCTTCCATAAATAATGGCTGATGCCGACGTAACCACAACGCCAACAAATGCAAACAGCGTCATAGATGGGGGCAACCCGATCACCTGCCCATTGATCTGCGCCCGCTGGCTTTTTGCATACCTGGTAAAATCGGGTATGTTCAGGGAGAGTGTTGCCCAGAAGCCAACCACCGCAGTAAGCGCCGGGAAAAAGAAAGTAAAAAAAGACTGGTTATCGGCAAATTTAGAAGGTTCGCTGAGGATGGGACCCAGGCCCTTTGCCGCGATGACGGCCCAACAGAATAAGGCAATGGCCGCCAGTGGCAAAAAGATCGCTTTGAACACGAGTAACTTCCTGATGCTATCTACGCCTTTATAAATAACAAACATATTCAGCAACCAGAAAATTATAAAACAAGCTAACGGTAAGGGTTGGGGGAAAAGTGAAGTGGTATTGATCTGTTCGAGGGATGGATTCCATGCACGCAATAAATTATACAACGATGCGCCCCCGATCCAGGTTTGAATACCAAACCATCCGCAGGCTACGATGGCCCTTAAGATCGCAGGAATATTGGCACCATTTGTACCAAAACTGGCCCGGGCAAAAACCGGAAATGGTATACCATATTTAGCGCCCGCATGTCCATTAAGTAACATGGGAACCAATACGATCGCATTGCCTAAAAAAATGGTGAGCACAGCCTGCCACCAGTTCATTCCCTGGTTGATCATGGAGCTGGCCATGGTATAAGTTGGAATGCAAAGGCTCATGCTGATCCACAAAGCCGCATAGTTCCAGGTACCCCAGGTGCGTTTGTGCAGGGGAACCGGTGCAAGATCTTCGTTAATAAGCGATGACGCAGTTATCGTGGTCGTTTGATTCATCAAAATGCAATGCTGAATGATTTAGATCCGCAGATCGATATAGTTAAGCCGTTGACTTTATGCAGACGAAACAATACAATAAATCAGATTATTTAACTTCCAGGTCAGCAATTTTTATTGCTTCGCTGATGATGGCCAGTCCTTCATCGATCTGTTCTTTGGTAACACACAATGGAGGCGCAATGAATATATAACTCCAACGCACAAACGTATACATGCCAAGTTCCTTGATCTTGGCGGCCACTTTATTCATGACAACCATTTCATCGGGCTTTGCATTAAAGGGAGCCATGGGCTCCTTGGTATCGCGGTTCTTCACCAATTCGATACATCCCAATAAACCGGTGGTTCTGAAATTGCCGATGGAAGGATGCTTCTCCTTTAATTTTTCAACCTGCTCTGTTACATAGTTACCCATGACGGCGGCATTCTCGATAAGATTATCATCTTCGTAGATCTTCAACGTTTCCAGGGCAGCAGCACAACTTACCGGGTGAGCTGAATAGGTAAGTCCGAGTGCCAGTACATTATCATCATATTTCGCAGCAATCTTATCCGAAACCATCAGGCATCCAAACGGAAGATATCCGCAGGTAAGTCCTTTGGCCATGCAGATCATATCGGGAACGATGCCATGATTTTCAAAACCAAACCATTTGCCCGTTCTGCCAAATCCACTCATCACCTCATCCATGATCAGGAGAATGCCGTGTTTATTGCATATTTCACGTACCGCCTTGAGATATCCTATTGGATATTGCAGGCAACCCGATGAACCAGATTCTCCTTCCAGTAAAATGGCGGCAATATTACCCGGACCTTCATAAGCGATCATGCGTTCCAGTTGGGCTACTGATTCTTTCAATAAATTTTCTTCGCCGTATTCCCAACGGTATAAATAAGGCAGATCGAAATGAACAAAATTGGGTGCCTGCTGTGCATCAACCGGCAACCGTCGTGGATCGCCGCTGGCTGCCATGGCCCCAATGGAAGCTCCATGATAAGATTGATACCTGCTGAATATTTTATGCTTTCCGGTATAAAGTCTTGCCAGCTTAATGGCATTTTCTATAGAAGTGGCGCCACATAAAGTAAAGAATGCTTTGTTCAGATCACCAGGGCAAATCTCTGCAAGTTTTTTTCCTAATTCACCTCTAACTTTTGTCACACAGCTCGGCGTTACATAACTTACTTCCTTCATCTGGTTCACCACGGCATCGGTTATACGCTGATTGCCATGACCAATGTTCACATTCATCAACCCGGACGAAAAATCGATATACCGTTTGTCGTCATAATCATACAGGTAAACACCTTCGGCATATTTTACTGCGATTGGGTTTTGTCCTTTCTGTTTACTCCAGCTGAATAAAGTATAATCGAGATTGTTCTGAATGATCTCAGTTGATTCGGATAATGTTTTTACTTGTGACACGATATAGAAATTAATAATGAAGAATTAATAATTAATAATTGGAGTGCAATCGCCAGGTTAGCTCATCCAGTTTACACCGGCTTCTGCATTCCATTTGGTGGTGCTCTTTTTCAGTTTGGTCCAGAATTCGATGGAACTCTTTCCGGTAATATCGCCCACGCCAAACTTGCTTTCGTTCCATCCGCCAAAAGAGAATGGTTCTCTTGGAACCGGTACACCAACGTTTACACCGATCATACCGGCGCTGGCCTTTTCAATGATATACCGGGCCATAGCGCCATTCTGGGTGAACACGCTGGCCGCATTTCCATAAGGATTTGCATTTTCAATGGCCAGGGCTTCATCAACAGTATTGGTGCGCATGATGGAGATAACCGGACCAAATATTTCTTCTGTTGCAACAGACATACCGGGTTTTACATAATCGATCACGGTTGGACCCACATAAGTACCGCCTTCTTTGCCGGCCACTTTGGTATTTCTTCCATCCACGAGAATTTTAGCACCATCTTTTTCCGCTTCGGTAATATATCTTTCAATCCTATCCTGTGATTCTTTATTTATAACAGCTCCCAGGTTTTCGCCGGGAACGATTTTCCTGGCTTCTTCACAAATTTTATCAATGATGCTATCAACATTTCCTACTCCGATCATAGCACTCGCTGCCATACAACGTTGTCCAGCACATCCACTCATCGAAGCAGCAACATTCTGTGCGGTCATCGCCGGAATCGCATCTGGCAATACCATCAGGTGATTTTTAGCACCACCAAGAGCCAGGCAACGTTTATAGTTAGACGTAGCCCGTTGGTAAACGATCTTGGCCACTTTCGTAGAACCTACAAATGAAACTGCTTCAATGGCCGGATGATCGCAAATGGCTTCTACAATGGCCACATCACCATGTACAATATTAAATACACCATCGGGCAAGCCCGCTTCTTTTAATAATTCGGCGAGTCGGCCACAACTGAGCGGCACTTTTTCAGATGGCTTCATGATCATGCAGTTGCCCAGCGCAATAGCATTGGGCAAGGTCCAGTTAGGAACCATACTTGGGAAGTTAAACGGAACGATAGAAGCTACCACACCAAGGGCTACATGCTCTGTCCGGCATTCAACACCACGGCTTACTTCCAGCACTTCGCCGGTTACCAGTTGTGGCAAAGAAGTTGCAAACTCTGTGAGTTCGATCGACTTTTCAATTTCGGCCACCGATTCACTGTATGTTTTACCATTTTCTTCACTGCACAATTTGGCCAGTTCCACCAGGTTCTTTTCGAGCAAAGTTTTATACCGGAAAAATACCTGTACCCTTTCCTTTATAGGCGTTTTACTCCATCCTGCAAAAGCGGCTTTGGCAGCTACTACGGCGTCATCAAGGTCTTTGGAAACCGACATCGGAACAGTAGATAACAGATTGCCATCTAATGGAGATATTACATCAAGGAAACGATCTGTAGTGGATGCAACAAATTTGCCCCCGATGAAATTCTGTGTTTTTTCGTATTTCATAATGAAAGAATGACTGTATAATTTTTATTTTTTAGCTGAGAAAACTAAAAATAATTTATTTTTAGATATCATTAAGTAATTATTTCCCCTTTTTTAAACAACCTTCGGGCATGGCAAACAACGATAACATCGTACTTGACAAACTAGATTTCGAAATATTATCTTTTCTGCAACAGGATGGCAGGATGTCGTTTACCGTGATCGCAGATAAGTTAAAGGTATCGATCGGTACCATTAGAACCCGTTTCAATAAACTGATCGAGGATGGTACCGTGAATATCATCGGAAGGGTTGATCCTGATAAAGTTGGCTTCAGGTGCTATGCCCATATTGCTGTTTTTGTAAGGCCGGCTACTTTAAAGGAAAAAGTAGCCAATAAGATCGCCAAACTGCCGGAAGTAAGCTTCCTGGCGATGACGTCTGGCGATTATGACCTGGAGGTAGATGTAATGTGCCGCGATAACAATCACCTGGTAGATTTTGTGAATGACATCAGTAAGATAGAAGGTGTGTACCAGACCAAGACCACGATCTATTTCAAAGTATATAAATACGCCCAACCAGATCTGAAGCTGTTGAAATAAGCTGAACAAGTATAAATAAAAATGCTGCACCATACATAGTGCAGCATTTTTTATTTGTAGATCTTTTATTCTTTGATAAATGAAGTCTGATAACGGGTACCGTTACCGGTTAAACGCAATTGGTATCGGCCCGGCGGAAGCGTTGCATCCAATGAGGCCTGGAATACCAGTATACCTCCAGGGTGTTGGATTGAATATGATTTTACCATTTGTCCGTTAACCGAATAAACTTTTACCATATACACGCCTTTTTCAAGATCAATTTTTTTTACTGAAAAGGCCGCGGTTACCGGGTTTGGATAGAGTGATAATCCGCCCGTTTCATCCACATTTGAAACATCTACCTTAACGGTTTTACTGTAGATCTTTTCTCCACGGAGTCCGACAGCAGAGATGCGATAAAAATGAATTCCGGCTGTTACATCCTTATCCAGCCAAACATATGCATTACTGTTAGCAGTCGGATGTATATTCACCGATCCCTTTACATTGAACCGGCTTCCATCTGCCGATCCTTCTACTTCATAATGATCGATATTCAATTCATTGCCAACCGTACATTCCACGGAAATATCCTTTTGTTGTGGCTGCGCTTTTACCGAGATAAAATTTACCGGTACAGGCGCCAGGGGTTGAAACACAATACTGAACCTGCTTACAGCATATGAAGCAGGATTGGAATTGATGCTAAAGGGAACCATCGTGGTGCCATTCAAATTCAGTATTATGTTATTGTTACTATCCGCGTATGTGTCTTTCAACACAGCAACGGTATTTGTTGCATCCATGTTTGACATGTCAATTTCCAGTTTATAGTTCTGTACTTTCATCTGGTAAATTACGATAAAGCTGGTATCCGCTTCCGTTATGGTCTTCCTGCGTTCTATTGAAAGAACAGCATTATTTCTCATGAGCCCGATGCTTTGGTTGCTGCCGCTTAATTTTTTTGCGTCATCATTGTCGACCAGGTTGATGTTCTGATCATCGTAGGTAGTTAATAATCCATCCAGTAAAGAAAGAGAATCAGCATTTCCAACAGAATACATATTAACCCTTACCTGCTGCGCATCTGCAGCTGAACGGAACACCAGGTCGCTGCCATCCGTCACCTTATCGGTTTCTTTAATGGTGATTGTACCCGGATTGGTATGATCTGCAGATCCTACCAGGAAAGCTTCTCCGCTGGCGATGTACTGGCTTACCGGGCTTGCTGAAGCGGTTTTATCATACGTACCTGTGGCGCTGTTCCAACTTAAGGTTACATATCCACCAAGCCCATAACTACCGGCAAGTTTCGGATCCCACATGTACATGGTATTAACTGTATTTGATTTTGTGATTGTTTTAAAGTCGATCGGCGCCGGATAAGGATTCCCAACCAGCGTGTAATTACCTGCATTCACCGAAATTACCTGGTCGCCGGTTTTAATTTGACCTTTCATGCGCAAGGTAGTAGATGTAATAGCTGCGCTTAAACCCTGCATGAGATTGATGCTACGATCGCCCCTCAGGTAAAGAAAATAAGCAGGATAATTGGTAATAGGAATGTTCGTACCAACAGTAGCGGGTAAACGCACAAATGAATTGGTGCTGTTGTCGAATATTTTAATAGATGCGTTGTTGGTAGCGCTTTGATCAAATCCATATGCCGTAGTGCCTCCTGTGATGAATCCGCCATAGCCCGGGTTGGGATTAACATTTGATGATGCCGTTGTAGCTCCTTCCTGCCAGGCCTGGTTGATCGTGGGAGCAGATACAGCACTGATGGGCACACTTAACAAACGCCATCCGCGGGCTGATGGAATATAACGTTCAACCGTAACCGAACCACTGATCGCAGATCCTCCTGCAATGGCAGCAAACCTGGCCGTACCAAGTGCATTGCTTTTCAATACGAGATTATTTCCTGTATTAAGCGATCCGCCATTGAGCGTAACCGTTCCGG
>Ga0075163_10012284_pt1 | contig 11157 bp, 6 predicted proteins | sample JI1023141ADNA_FD_71478 | JGI IMG/M metagenome (GOLD analysis project Ga0075163, IMG submission 71478) | Wastewater effluent complex algal communities from Wisconsin, to seasonally profile nutrient transformation and Carbon sequestration -... | ecosystem: Engineered > WWTP > Effluent > Algae...
GAGACCTCGCCGCCGAGGCCGCCGCGCGCAAGGTGCTGACCGACCTCGGCCTGCGCTGGAGCCCGAACGACGACGCCTTCGCGGCCGAGGGCGACGCCGCGGTCGAGTTCCTGATCGTCGGTCTGCCGCTGCTGCCGGACACGTGGGAGCGGCGCGTCCCGGTGCTGCCGAAGATCCGCAGCAAGTCGCCGACGCCGAAGATCTCGGTCAGCAACAAGGAGTCGAGCGTGCTCGACCTCAGCGCCGTCGTCGACGTCGACGGCCAGGAGGACCTGATCTCGTTCCGCGACCTGCTGCGCTGGCTGCACGAGGGCCGCCGCTGGGTGACGCTCGCCGACGGCTCGGTCGCCAAGCTCGACCCGCAGATCCTTCAGCCCATCGCCGAGGCCGCCGGCGCGATCGACTTCGACAAGGCCGGCCACGCCGAGCTGTCCACGCTCGAGCTCGGCACCCTCGGTCGCCTCCTCGGCGCGGCGCCCAGCGCCGACGTCGCCAAGGAGGTCAAGAAGCTGATGGAGAACATGACGGGAGACAAGAGCTCCCGCGCGCCGCGCAAGGCCAAGGCGCTGACGGCCAAGCTGCGCGAGTACCAGCGCAGCGGCTTCGCGTGGCTGTGGCAGCTGCACGAGAACCAGATGACCGGCATCCTGGCCGACGACATGGGCCTCGGCAAGACGGTCCAGGCGCTGGCGCTGCTGACGAAGGCGAAGGAGGAGGAGGGCGACGCGCCGTCGCTGATCGTGTGCCCGACCTCGGTGCTGTCGGTGTGGCGGCAGGAGGTCAAGAAGTGGGCGCCGACGCTGTCGGTGATGACGTGGCACGGCGCCGACCGGGCCGAGAACCGCCGCCTGCTCAAGAAGGCGGACATCATCGTCACGACCTACGCGATCCTGCGCCGCGACATCGACGAGCTGAGCAAGCTGCGCTTTCGCTACGCGATCCTGGACGAGGCGCAGTACATCAAGAACTGGGCGACGACCACGGCGAAGTCGGCCAAGCAGCTCAAGGCCGACCACAAGCTCGCGCTCTCGGGCACGCCGGTCGAAAACCACCTGATCGACCTGTGGGCGATCTTCGACTTCCTCGCGCCGGGCTTCCTCGGCAAGCTCTCCGACTTCCAGAAGAACTACGTGCGCCCGATCGAGGACCACGACGTCAAGGTGCTCGAGGCCCTGCGCGCGCGCATCCGGCCGTTCGTGATGCGCCGCAAGAAGGAGGACGTCGCCTCGGAGCTGCCGCCGAAGACCGAGCAGACGCTGTTCGTGCAGTTCGGCAAGACCCAGCTCGGGCTCTACAACCGCATCCTCAAGGCCGCCAAGGCGGAGATCCAGGGCCGCGTCGAGGAGGTCGGGCTCGAGAAGTCGCAGATGACGATCCTCGCCGCGCTCACGCGCCTGCGCCAGGTCTGCTGCGACCCGCGCCTGCTCGGCCTGCCCGACGCCTCGGCGCTGCCGCCCTCGGCCAAGCTCGAGGCCTTTAAAGAGCTGATGGCCGACGCGGTCGGCTCCGGCCGCAAGGTCCTGGTGTTCTCGCAGTTCGTGGAGATGCAGAAGCTCCTCGGCGACGCGCTCACCGAGCTGAAGATCGACTTCCTGTGGCTGCACGGCGGGACCAAGAACCGCGAGGAGATGGTCACGCAGTTCCAGTCGAAGTCCGGGCCGCCCGTGTTCCTCATCTCGCTCAAGGCCGGCGGCTCCGGCCTGACGCTGACCGAGGCCGACACCGTGGTCCACTTCGACCCGTGGTGGAACCCCGCCGTCGAGGACCAGGCGACCGACCGCGCCCACCGCATCGGCCAGGACAAGCCGGTGATGGTCTACCGCCTCGTCGTCGAGGACACCGTCGAGCAGAAGATGGTCGAGCTCGGCGCCCGCAAGCGCGAGGTCGCCGAGTCCGCGCTCGGCCGCGACGTGACCGCCGGCAAGAAGCTGACGATGGAGGACGTCGAGGCGCTGCTCGAGACGCCCGCGACCCCGGCCTGGGAGGCCTGAGCCCGGGCCTGTCCCCGGGGACAGGTCGAAGCTCTGGCGAGATCGGCGGGCCCGTGCCATGCTGCGCCCGCATGAGCGCGGACCCCGAGGTGATCGTCATCGGCTCCGGCCCGAACGGCCTGGTCGCCGCCTGCGTGCTGGCGCGCGCGGGCCTCAAGGTGCTGGTGCTCGAGGCCAACCCCGCGCGCGCCGGCGGTGCGCTCGGCTCGGAGCAGGCCACCCTGCCCGGCTTCATCCACGACGTCGGCGCGGCGTTCTTCCCGTTCCCGCGCCTGAGCCCGGCGTTCCTCGAGCTGGGCATCCAGCGCGAGGTGGTCATCCGCGACATGCCGATCGACAGCGCCCACCCGGCGCCCGACGGCAGCGTGGCGTGCATCAGCCGCGACCTCGACTTCTCGGCCGCGCACTTCGGCGACCCGCGCGACGGCGACGCCTTCCGCGCGCTCGGGCAGTGGCACCGCAAGGTCGAGAAGGACATGCTCGGCTTTTTGCTCGGCCCGCTGCCGACGCTGTGGCCCCTTCTAAAGATGTTGCCGTTCGACATCTTCCGCTTCGCCCGCATCATGCTGTCGAGCACCGCGGGGCTGTCGCGCCGGATGTTCCGCGGCGCGGCGGCGCAGCGCGTGTTCCCGGGTCTGGCGATGCACGTCGACATCGGCCCGCGCGACCCGCTCGGGGCCGCGGTCGGCTACATGCTCGGCATGACCGCGACGACCGGCGGCTACTGCATCCCGGAGGGCGGCGCGCAGGCGTTGACGGACGCGCTGGTCCGCATCCTCGAGCGCCACGGCGGCAGCGTGCGGCTCGCCAGCCGCGTCACCCGCGTGCTCGTCGGCGCGGGCGGGGCCGAGGGCGTGCAGCTCGCCGACGGCACCAGCATTCGCGCGACGCGGGCCGTCATGTCCGACACCAGCGCGCCGTCGCTGTTCATGGACCTGCTGGAGCGCCAGCACGTGCCCGGCCGCGTGCTTCGGTTCATGCGCAGGTTCCCGCAGGGCTGGGGCACTTTTAAAATGGACTGGGCGCTCGACGGGCCGGTGCCGTGGGCGGTGCCGGAGGCGCGCGAGTCGGCGGTCGTGCACGTCGGCGACAGCATCGCCGACCTGCAGCGCTTCACCGAGCAGGTGCGCCGCGGCGAGCTGCCGGACAACCCCTACCTCGTCGTCGGTCAGCAGAGCCTCGCGGACCCGACGCGCGCGCCGGCGGGCCAGCACACGCTGTGGGCGTACTCGCGCGTGCCCTCGAACCCCGCGGGCGGCTGGCGGGCGCACGCGGAGGCGTTCGCGGACCGCGTCGACGCGCGGCTCGAGGGACTCGCGCCGGGCTTTCGCGCGACCGTGTTGCGGCGAAGGATCGTCGCGCCGCCGGATCTGGAGGCGATGGACGCGAACCTGATCGGCGGCGACCTCGGCGGCGGTGCGAACGCGTGGAACCGCCAGCTCGTGTTCCGCCCGATCTTCCCCTACTTTCGCCATCGCATGCCGGTGCGCCGGCTGTATCTGTGCTCGAGCTACACGCACCCGGGCAGCGGCGTGCACGGCATGTGCGGCTACAACGCGGCACGGATCGCGCTGCGCGATCTGGGCGTGTGACAGGTCGAGTCGTCCAGCCGTGAGGCCGCAAAACGGCCGTGGTAGCGTGCCCCCATGTCTGGAATGGCTTGGATGGGACGCGGTGGTTTTCTCCTCGTGAGCGCGGCGCTGGTCGCCTGCGGCGGCGGTACGGGCTCGGGCAGCGCGAGCCAGAGCGGGGGCAGCAGCGGCACCGGCGACGAGGGCACGACGCACGCGTCGCACGCGACGACCTCCACGAGCGGCGACTCGGCGACCGGCGAGGAGCCCACGACCGGTGGCGGCCAGTCGGGCACGCAGAGCGGCAGCAGCTCCGAGGCGACCGTCACGGTGACCGCGACCGGCAGCACGACCGTCGACGTGACCGCGACCGAGGCGACCTCGGGCACGACGAGCATCGACCCGAGCGTGTCGGGCACGACCGGCACGAGCGACGGCACGACGAGCGACGGCACGACCGGCACGAGCGACGGCACGACGACGAGCGACGGCACGACGACGAACGCGGAGAGCAGCACGGGCCCGGACTGCATCCCGGCCGAGGAGGTGTGCAACGACTTCGACGACGACTGCGACGGCAACATCGACAACGTCGACGTCGGCAAGGACGGCATCTGCGACTGCCTGAACATCGCGCTGGTCGGCAACCAGGGCGCCAACCCGTCGGCGGAGTTCCAGGACTGGCTCGAGGCGCAGGGCACCCAGGTCGACCGCATCAGCACCAACCCGGCCGAGGTGCTCGACAAGGGGCTGCTCAACAAGTACGACATCATCATCCTCGACTACCTGATCCGCGGGTACACGGCCGAGGAGGCGCTGACGACCCAGACCTGGGTCGAGGCCGGCGGCGGCCTGATGGCGATGACGGGCTTCACCAACCAGCAGTTCGTCGCCGACCGCCCGAACTCGCTGATCAAGCCGATGGGCCTCAGCTACAACACCAGCAAGGGCTTCTTCAGCGGCCCGGTCAAGGCGTTCGCGCCCCACCCGATCACCGATACGCTGACCTCGATCTCGTTCTACGGCGGGCTGTTCGTCGACATCGTCGAGGACGGCGTGGCGATGAACCAGATCATCATGACGCTGCCGCAGGGCGCCGTCGGGGTCGTCCAGGACCGCGGCGACGGGCGGCTGTTCATCTTCGGCGACGAGTGGATCGAGTTCGACTCGGAGTGGAAGAACATCCCCGAGATCAAGAAGTTCTGGGTGCAGACGCTGGCCTGGCTCGGGCCCAAGGACTCGTGCCTGGTCCCGCAGTGAGTGAGGCTGGCCCCGGGGACATGTCCTCGGGGCCAGATGAGTGTCAGCGGCGGCGACGGCGGGGGCGGACGAGGAGCAGGAGCGCCAGCAGCCAGCCGCTCGCGGGGGCGGCGGTGCGGCAGCCGCAGCCCTTCTCGTCGTCGAGGTAGGGGCCGTCCTCGGTCGCGGTCGCGGAGGCGCTGTCGTCGGCATCGGTGGCGCTGGCGTCGGGGCCGGTCGAGGCCGGCGTGGTGTCGTCGCCGCCCTCGTCGGGGACGCCGGTCGTCGGGACGTCGCCGGTCGTGCCCGGGTCGTCGCCGGTCGTCGGCGAGTCGGTGTCGTCGCCGCCGCCCTCGAGCGCCACGGGGTCGCTGCAGGCGCGGTTGCCCGCGGCGTCGGTGGCGCAGATCTGGGCCTGGGTGAAGCCGGCGGCGGCGCCCGGGAACTCGCCGCGCCACAGCGCCTCGCCGTACCACGTCAGCGGCAGCGCGGTCGGCTCGCCGCCCAGCAGCTCGAGGACGACGCCGTCGCCCTTTTTAAAGTCGTGGGGCATGACGGGGGTCTTGTTGTCGTGGACGCGGACCCGCACGCCGAGGTCGTCGCCCTGGTGCTCGACGCTGACCAGAGAGATCTGCGGGGCGGCGGTGTCGGCCGCGATGTCGACGCCGAGGAACACGCGGTCGGCGTCCTGGTTCGACTCGCCCTCGGAGAACACGACGTCGAGCTTGCCGTCGCCGTTGAGGTCGGCGAGCGCGACGCCGAGGCTGCCCGACGAGTCGTTCGGCATGAAGGCGTCGGCGTCGAGGCTGAGCTTGCCGGTCCCGTCGTTGATCAGCAGGCGGTCGAGGCCGCCGAACAGGCCCGCGATCACGAAGTCGGCGTCGCCGTCGGACTCGTAGTCGAGGAACGCGACCATGTTGTCGTCGCCCGGGATGTTGGCCTCGGAGGGCCACAGCTCGTCGGTCGCGTCCTCGAAGCCGCCGAGGCCGTCGCCGACGAAGATGTGCTCCGTGACCTTCGGGCCGTCGTTGATCGTGATCAGGTCGAGGAAGCCGTCGCCCGTCAGGTCGATCGCCTCGAACTCGTAGTTGTTCGTGAACTGCGGCAGCTGGTCGGTCGCGTCGACGAACTTCCCCGCGCCGTCGTTGTGGAACATGAACGAGCCCGAGCAGGTCTTGCACGAGACCAGCACGTCGAGGTCGTAGTCGTTGTCGACGTCCGCCAGCTCCATCTCCCACGACCACGACACCGGGATGTCCGGCATGTTCGTCGCGGTCGCGTCGACGAACTTGCCCGCGCCGTCGCCGAGCCACAGCTGCGTGACCCCGCCGCTCGAGCCGGCCTCGCCCGGGCCCCAGTCGGCGAGCACGATGTCGAGGTCGCCGTCGCCGTCGACGTCGCCGAGCTCGAGGTCGCCGATGCTCGCGGTCTTCTGCGGGAGGTCGGCGGTGGCGTCGGTGAAGCCGCCCTCGCCGTCACCGAGGAGCAGGCGGGTCTGGGACTCGTAGGTGTTGCCGACGACGAGGTCGACGTCGCCGTCGCCGTCGACGTCGCGGGCCTTGATCGCGCGGGTCTGCTCCTGCTTGCCGCCGAACACGGCGGCGCTGACGTCGACGAACGGCTTGCCGGCGCCCTTGTTGAGGAACGCGCGGCTCAGCTCCCCGCCCTCGGGCGTCGAGTAGCCGGCCCCGTTGGCGAGCAGCACGTCGACGAGGCCGTCGCCGTCGATGTCCGCCAGCTCGACCTTGTTCGACCACTGCTTGGTCGCGCCGATCGTCTCGGCCGTGGCGTCCTCCCACGGCGCGGCGAGGGCCGCGCGCGGGAACCCGAGGACCGCGAGCACTGCGAGCGAGCGACGAAGATGAGGCATGCGCGCCGGCTTATCACGAAGCCCGCGCCGCTGTCGCCCGCCTGTCCCGAGAGACAGACAGCGGCCCACACGCCGCTGCCCGCACGCCGCTGCCGAACTGTCACGGAGTCGCGGCTGGCGCCGCTACTCGAGCATGATGCCCTTCTCCTGACACATCGTCTTGAGCTGCGACTGGCGCGAGGGCTCGAGCTTCTTGTAGACCGACTTGGCCTTGGCGTTGTCGCCCATCTTGCAGGCCGACACGCCCATGAGCTGCAGCGCCTGCCCGTTCTTGTCGATCTCGTAGCTCTTGCGGGCGAGCTCGTAGGCCTGCGTCGCGTTGCCCGCGAGGCTCGCCTTGCGCGCGTCGTCCAGCAGCGCCACCGGGTCGCCCTTGGGCTCGTCGGGCTTCTTCGGGTCGACCGGCTTGGGCACCTTCGGCGTCACCGGCTTGACCACCTTCTTGGTCGGCGGGTCGACCGGCGGCGGGGTCTCGCCCGCGCTCGCGTCGACGGCCACGCCGGTCGGGTCCGGCGGCGGCACCTCGGGCGGCGGGTCGACCGGCTTCGGCTCCGGCGTCACGACCGTCTTCGGCGGCGCGTCCTTCGGGTCCTCGGGGCCGACCGCGGGCAGGTTCTTGGTGTCGTTGGCGGGCCGCTGCGGTTCACCGGTGCCCATGAAGCGGTAGGCGACGAAGCCGAGGCCGAGCAGGGCGATGAGGCCGAGGCCGAGCAGCAGGCCGCGGCTGCCGCCGCCCTCGCGCTGGTCGCGGCCGTCGCGTCCGGCGTCGTTGACCGCGGGCGTGAAGCTCGGGGTCGCCAGGGCCGCCGCCTCGGTCGCGGAGATCCGCGGCAGGTCGACGCTGGGCATCACGCGGTTGTTGGGCTCGTTGGCGGCCTGCGCGGGCCGGTCGAGGTTCAGCGTGGTCTGCTCGACGTTGTTGCTGAGCGCGAGGTGGTAGTCGCCGATCTGGACCACGTCGCCCTCGTTGAGGCTGACCGAGCCCTCGACGAGCACCCCGTTGACCTTGACCCCGTTGTAGCTGTCGAGGTCCTCTATCACCCAGCCTTCGGAGCCCTGGGTCAGGCGCGCGTGCTGGCGCGAGACGTTCTGCTCGGTGAGCTGGATCGTGTTGCCCGGCTCCCGCCCGATCGTGACCTCCTCCTCGCCAAGGGGCACAATCGTCGTCGCACCCTCTTCGTCCTCGATGATCAGTCGCAGGGCCATCGCGTGAGACTTTAGGGTAGGAAGCGGATCGAATTACTGTCAAGCGAGGACAGGGCCGGCGACGCGACGATCGCAGCGCCTCGCGCACACCCGCGGCTCCGCCAGTCCCCGCCCGTCGCGGCCGGACCCGAGCCACGCGACCCCGACCCCGCCACGCGCCCGCCCAGCGCGCCGGGCTCGGGGCGCTGAATTGGATCCCGCGGGGGACCGGGAATTGTAGTGCTATTGCGCACTTGGCTCGTTTCTGCGGGTCAGGATCTCGCGCAGAGGGTACACGCCGATGCCCTCGGCGTACAGCCGGGGCAGGCCCTCACGCAGGGTCTCCACGACCGCGGGCGACGGATGTGCGATCACCACGACCGGCCGCTCCCGGGCGCGCGCGGCCGCCAATTCGAGCTGGGTGCGGACGGCCGCGGGTGAAGGATCCACGTCCAGGAAGATGTCGCGACCGAGCGTCGGCACGCCCGCGGCCTCGGCCGCCGCCAGACCCTGGCTGTGCGGCGTCGTCCGCGAGTCGAGGAAGAACAGCCCACGCGCGCGCAGCACCGGCATCAACGCGTCCATCGCGGCGCGCTCGGCCGTCAGCCGCGAGCCCATGTGGTTGTTGACCCCGACAGCCCCCGGGACCCGGTCCAGCGCCGCCTCGAGCGCATCGCGCAGGCGCTCGGGCGGATCGCCGACGCGGAGGAAGTGCTCGCCCGGCACGAAGCCCTCCGCCATCTTCGTCGGGTCCTCCGGCTCACACGGGAGGTGCAGCAAGATCTCCCGCGGCCGGCGACGGTCCGAGCGCAGCCGCAGCTGCACGCCCGGGGCATAGACCGCGCCCGGCAGCACGCTGAACGTCAGCGGGAAGCGCAGCGACTGCAGCTGCTCGAGCAGGTGCAGCTCGCGGCCGACGTCGTCGATCACGATCGCCAGGTGGCCCTTCGCCTCGGACCACGCGATCGTCTGGTCGCCGCGCTCCGCTTGCCAGCGCCGGGCCTTCTCGACCGTCTGATCGACCGTGCGCTGGAAGATCGCCTCGTCCTCCGCGGTCGTCACCGGCGGCGGCGGCGGCGGCGGGGCCAGCAGCAGCAGCGCCGCCGCGACCACGCCCCACGCGCCGAGGCTCCAGCGCAGCAGGCGGTCGTCCGTCGCGTGCTCGTCGGCGCTCACGGGTTCTTGCGCGCGCCGCGGCCGCGCGGCTGGATCTGGGTGCTCGCGCGCAGGTGCTGCACGGCCGCGCGAAGCTGCGCGTCCTCGCCCGCGGCGCGCACGGCCTCGCCCTCGTCGCCCTGGGTGCTGGCCGGGTAGCCGAAGTTCTCCGGCCGCAGGTGGCGCGGGTGGGCGCGCTCGGGCTCGAGCTCGGGGAGGCTGTCCTTGTAGACCGGCAGGGTGGTGCCGACCAGCACGTCGGGCTGGATGCCGCTGGCCTGGATCAGGCGGTCGTTGGGCGTGTAGTAGAGCGAGATCGTCAGCTTGAGCACCGAGCCGTCGCCGAGCTCGAAGGGCGCCTGCACCGAGCCCTTGCCGTAGCTGCGCTCACCGACGACGAGCGCCCGGCGGTGGTCCTGCAGCGCGCCGGCGACGACCTCGGACGCGGACGCCGACGCCTTGTTGATCAGCAGCGCCAGCGGCACCCGCGACCACGCGCCGCCGGGCAGCGCCCGCGACTCGTCGAGCAGGTTGCCCATGCGCCCGCGCGTGCGCACGATCGGTCCCTCGTCGACGAACAGGTCGACGACCGCGACCGCCTGGTCGAGCAGGCCGCCGCCGTTGTCGCGAAGGTCGAGGATCACGCCCTGCAGCCCGGCCTTGCCGGCGGCGGTCTTCATGCCGGCGATCGCCTCCGAGAGCTCGTGCGCCGAGGTCTCGGAGAAGTCGCGCAGGCGCACGTGGGCGAGGCCGTCGCCGAGGTACTTGGCGACCACGGCCGGGCTGTCGATGAACTCGCGGGTCACGGTGATCGTGCGCGGGGTCGGCTTGCCCTGGGTCTGCGCCGCCTCGAGCGTGAAGCTGACGCGGGTGCCCGGGACGCCGCGCATCGTCGAGATCGCGCGGCGCAGGTCGAAGAAGTGGCCGATCGGCTTGCCCTCGATCGCGGCGATGACATCCCCGACCTTGACCCCGGCGCGCGCCGCCGGGCCGCCGGCGATCACCTCGCGGACCTCGAGCACGATGCGGGCCTGCGGCGCGGTCTGCTGCTGCAACACGACGACCATGCCGACGCCGCCGAAGCTGCCCTCGATGTCCTCGCGCAGCAGCTTGGCCTCCTGCGGCGGGAGGAACTCGCTGTGCGGGTCGAGCTCGGCGACCAGCCCGGAGATGGCCGCGTAGATCAGGCGCTCGCTGTCCACCGGCCGCACGTAGTGCTGCTCGATGATCGCCAGCGAGCGCGCGAACAGGTCGAGCTTGCGGTAGCGCGAGTAGTCGAGCGGCGCGGCCTTCACCGGCTCCGCCTCGGCCCCGCGCAGCACCATCGTCCCCGCCCCCAGCACCACGCCCGTCAGCAGCAGGGCCCCGCCCCGCAGCCACGTGCCTGTCCGTCGCAGCGCGCTCATCGCCGGCCAGTGTACACCGGCCGGCGCGCGTGAAGGAGTGGAGCCGGGAGCCACCCGCGGCTCAGGAGCAGCCGCTGGTCGCGCCGCAGGTGACGCACTTCAGGCACGAGCCGTTGCGCACCATCGTGAAGCTGCCGCAGCTGGTGCAGGCGTCGCCCTCGTAGCCCTGCATGCGGGCGACGCGGACCTGCTCGCTGACCGAGGGGGTCGCGGCGGCGACCGGAGAGGCGGCCGCGGCGGCGCGGACCGGCTTGACCGGGGCGGCGGGTGCGGTGCGGTCCTCGACCTCGATCGGCTGGCGGCGGGGCATCGCGGCGTGGAACTGGGCCGCGCGGGGAACATCGACGCTGAGCTTGAGCGGGCCCGGGGTGACGATGCGCTCGGCGACGACCTCCTCCTCGGAGAAGTCGACGGAGCCGGAGTCCTGGTCGTCGCCGCCGATGGAGTCGGGCTCGCAGTCCTCGGGGTTGACGTGGGCCAGCTCGTTGCGGCCGAGGTAGGTGACGGCGAGCTCGCGGAAGATGTAGTCGATGATCGACGTCGACATCTTGATGCGGGGGTGGCCCTGGACCGCGCCGTTGGGCTCGAAGCGGGTGAACACGAACGCGTCGACGTACTCCTCGAGCGGCACGCCGTACTGCAGGCCGAGGCTGATGGCGATGGCGAAGCAGTTCATCACGCTGCGGAAGGCGGCGCCCTCCTTGTGCATGCCGATGAAGATCTCGCCGAGGTTGCCGTCG
>Ga0075163_10012285_pt1 | contig 11156 bp, 8 predicted proteins | sample JI1023141ADNA_FD_71478 | JGI IMG/M metagenome (GOLD analysis project Ga0075163, IMG submission 71478) | Wastewater effluent complex algal communities from Wisconsin, to seasonally profile nutrient transformation and Carbon sequestration -... | ecosystem: Engineered > WWTP > Effluent > Algae...
TGTTCACGTCGGGCTCGACCGGCGACCCCAAGGGCGTGGTCAACACCCACCGCATGCTGACCAGCAACCAGGAGGCGCTGCGCGCGTGCTGGCCGTTCCTGGCCGCCACGCCGCCGGTCGTCGTCGACTGGCTGCCGTGGAGCCACACCTTCGGCGGCAACCACAACGTCCACCTGGTGCTGCGCAACGGCGGCACGCTGTACGTCGATCGCGGCCGGCCGGCGCCGGGGCTGATCGACACGACGCTGCGCAACCTCGCCGACGTCGGCCCGAACCTGTGGTTCAACGTGCCGCGCGGCTTCGATCAAGCGGCGGCGGCCTTGGCCCGCGATCCCGACCTGGCCCGCGCGGTGTTTCGCGAGCTGCGGATGGTGTTCTACGCCGCCGCGGCGCTGGCGCCGAGCACCCGGACCCAGCTCGAGGCGATCGCCGCCGCCGCCGGGCAGCCCGGCGTGTTCTTCACGTCGTCGTGGGGCTCGACCGAGACCGCGCCGCTGGCGACCTCGGCGCACTTTCCGACGCCGACCACCGGCGTGCTCGGCGTGCCGGTGCCGGGCGTGCGGCTCAAGCTGGCCCGCGTCGACGAGCGCCTCGAGCTGCGGGTCGCGGGCCCCGGCGTCACGCCCGGCTACTGGCAGCGCGGCGGGACGATCGCGCCGATCGCGCTCGACGCCGACGGCTTCCTGCCCACCGGCGACGCCGGACGGCTGGTCGATCCGGCGCGGCCCGAGGCCGGCGTGGTGTTCGCGGGGCGGATCAGCGAGAACTTCAAGCTGTCGACCGGCACCTGGGTCAACGTCGGCGCGGTGCGGCTGGCGCTGGTCGACGCCTGCGCGCCGCTGGTCGCCGACGTGGTGATCGCCGGCCACGATCGCGCGGCGCTGGGCGCGCTGGTGCTGGTGGCGCCGGCGGCGGCGGCCGAGCTCGCGCCCGACGAGCTGCGCCTGCGGCTGTACCGCGCGCTGGCCGCCTACAACCTCGCGCACCCCGGCTCGAGCGAGCGGATCGCGCGCGCGTGGATCCTCGATCGCCCGCTGTCGCTCGACGACGGCGAGACCACCGACAAGGGCTACACCAACCAGCGGTGGGTGCTGGCCCGGCGCGCCGCCGACGTCGCGCGGCTGTTCGCCGAGCCGCCGGCGCCCGACGTGTTCGTCCTCGACGGCGTGGCGTGAGCGCGACGGACCAGCGCCGCGGCGCGCCTCACGAGGCGGCCAGCTGCTCGAGGCCGAGCGCCTCGATCGCCGTCTGCAGCTTGACCCGCGCCTCGACCTCGGCAGCGCGGTGGGTGGCGATCGTGCGGGCCAGCTGATCGGCGCGGCCGGTGGCGTCGGCCAGGCTCTTGACCAGCCGGCCGCGCAGCTGCGCCGCCTCGGCGCCGGGCAGCTTGGCGACGGTGGCCAGCGAGCGCTCGAGATCGCCGGCGTGCTCGGTGGCGTCGGCCAGCGCCGCCTGGGCGGCGGCGGTGGCGGCGGTCGCGTCGGCCAGCGCGGCCCGGGCCGCGACCACCGCGCGGGCGGCGGCCAGCACGCCGGCCGGCAGGTCGGCGCCGTCGACGTAGGCGGCCAGATCGGTGGCGTCGGCGAGGAGCTCGATCTGCCGGGTCACCGGCTGGCGCTCCTCGACCACCAGCACGCTGTCCTTGCCCGGCGTGATCGGCAGCGCGAGCAGCACGTGGTCGTCGGCGCGCTCGCTGCCCGGCGGCAGCTCGCCGAGCTGGTAGCCAGCGGTCGGCGCGTGGCGCAGGTAGATCGTCGCCGGGGCGCTGGCGCTGGCGGCGACGGTGTAGCGGGTCTTCTTGATCAGCGCGTTCTGCACCGTCGCCACGCCGCGCGCCACCGCGACCAGCCGCTGCGGGCGCTCGTCGCCGCTGGTCTCGACGGTGACGCTGGTGCCGCCGTCGACGGCGTACGGCACGTAGGTGACCTGGCCGCCGGGCGTGCGCGCCAGCACGCCCTCGCCGGCGAAGCTGCCCTCGGCGAACACCGCGACCGGCCCGGGCTCGACGGTCAGCTCGGCGGGCAGCGCCATCCGCGCGGCCCGGTACGGGTGGCGGCCCGAGCCCGGCGTCCCCGGCTCGGGGCGGAACAGCAGCACCGGCGCGCCCTCGATCGGCCGCGACAGCACCGACACCAGCGTCGACGCGCCCCGCGGCACGGTGACGCGATCGGCGAGCTGCCAGCGGGCGGTGCCGGCGACCTCGACGGTGGTGCCGCTGGGCGCCGTCGCCGCGGCCAGCGCGCGCTGGGTGTTGGGGCGGGGCGTGGTCGCCCCGGGCGCGTCGCCGGCGTCGCGCTTGACGATCTGGAACTCGACGCGGCGGTTGGCGCCGGCATCGCGGCCCAGCGGCAGCGTGTCGCCGAACGGCCGCACGGTCAGGTCCTGCTGGACGCCGCGCTCGGCCAGCGCCGCGCGCACCGCCGCCGCGCGGCGCGCCGACAGGCCCCACGGGTCGTCCTCGCCGGTCGACGCGTGGCCGGCGATCTCGACCATGCGGATGTCGGGGTTGCCGATCAGCGTGCTGGCGATCGCGTCGAGCAGCGGCACCGCCTGGGCGCCCGGCGTCGTCGAGCCGACCCCGAAGTAGATGCGATCGATGATCTCGACCGACGCCGAGGTCAGGATGACCCGGCCGCGATCGGGGCAGCCGTCGTCGTCCTCGAGGCCGTTGTAGGTCTCGGGCTCGCTGGGGCAGCGATCGGCGACGTCGGCGACCCGATCGGCGTCGTTGTCGGCGTCGGGGCAGCCGTCGCCGTCGTCGAACGCGTCGACGTCCTCGGCGCCGCCGGGGCAGACGTCCTCGACGTCGGCCACGCCGTCGTGATCGGCGTCGCCGCCGCGGCTCGACGACGAGGCGACCACGCTGGTCGCGGTCGGCGCCACCAGCGCGCCGGTGGCGTCGGGGCGCGGCACGAAGTGCGGCGTGCGCAGGTCGGTCGCGAACGACAGCGGCGCGCCGGTCGCCAGCGCGAGCTGCACGCCGTCCCAGCTCTCCTCGGAGACGTTGTCGATCATCGCCCACGCCTGGAACAGCAGCGGGCCGCCCGCCTGCTCGGGCATCTCCACGCGGTAGGTGGTCTTCCACGCCGCCGTCGGCACCGCGTAGCTGACGATCAGGTCGCGCACCGGCCGCGACAGCTCGATGTCGACGACGACGCGATCGCGCTGGGTCTCGTCGGGCGTCGGCAGCACCGCGGCGACCTGCTGGGCCTGGCCGTCGCGATCGATCACCGTGAGCGTCTTGATGACGTCGTCGACCTCGTGCGGCCGCAGCACCAGCCGGAGGTGGCGGTCGGTCAGCCCGCCGCGTCGCTCGAAGTGGCCGATGCCGTTCTGGAACAGCACGACGCGATCGAGGCGCAGCGCGGGCGGCGCCGGCGCGCGGCCATGGGCGCAGGCGGCGAGGCACAGGGTGAACGCGGTCCAGCGGTGCATGGCGAGCTAGTGCGAGCCGCCCTCGCCGCGGTTACAGCGCGTACGATGACCCCATGACCGAGCCACCGGCGCCTCTGGATCTCGGGTCGCTGCGCCACCGCATCGAGACCATCGACCGGCAGATCCTCGAGCTGCTGGCGGCGCGGCTGGCGATCGTCGACGAGGTCGCCGCCGCCAAGCTGGCCGCGGCCAGCCCGTTCCGCGATCGCAGCCGCGAGGATCTGCTGATCGCCCGGCTGCGCGAGCGCGCGGTCGAGCTGGGCCTCGACGCCCACGAGATCGAGCGGCTGTACCGGGTGGTGCTCGACATGTCGGTCGCCCACCAGGAGGCGGTGGTGCGCGACCGCGCCGACCTGCCGCGCAAGGTCGCGTACCAGGGCGTCGAGGGCAGCTACAGCCACCTCGCGGCGCAGCGGCGCTACGGCGGCCGCGCCGGCGGGGCGCTGCTCGTCGGGCACGACAGCTTCCGCGCCGCCGCCCACGCGGTCGAGCACGGCGCCGCCGACGTCGCGCTGTTGCCGATCGAGAACTCCACCGCCGGCAGCATCAACGAGACCTACGATCTGCTGGCCGGCGGCGCGCTGACGATCACCGGCGAGGTGGTGAGCGCCGTCGAGCACTGCCTGCTGGCGCTGCCCGGCGCGACGCTGGCCGGCCTCACCCGCGTGCGCTCGCACCCGCAGGCGCTGGCGCAGTGCCAGCGCTGGTTCGCCGCGCATCCGCACCTCACCGCCGCGATCGAGTTCGACACCGCCGGCGCCGCGCGCGGCGTCCGCGACGCCGGCGATCCGACCCAGGCGGCGATCGCCAGCGCGGCGGCGGCCACCACCTACGGGCTGCAGATCGTCGCCGCGGCGATCCAGGACGAGGCCACCAACGCCACCCGCTTCGTCGAGGTCGCGCTGCGGCCAGCGCCGGTGCCGCCCGACGCGGTGGCCAAGACCTCGCTCACCTTCACGCTCGCCGATCGGCCCGGCGCGCTCGGCGAGATCCTCACGCGCATCGCGGCCCGCGGGCTGTCGCTGACCAAGCTCGAGTCGCGGCCGCTGCGCAGCGCCCGCTGGCAGTACCGCTTCTACCTCGACGTGCTCGGCCACCTCGCGGCGGCGCCGCTGCAGGCCGTGCTGGCCGAGCTGGGCGACCTCACCGGCGAGCTGCGGGTGCTCGGCTGTTACCCAGCCGATCCGGGCGCCTGATCGTCAATACGGGTTGCCGTAGGCCGCGCCGCCGTAGGCCGCGCCGCCGAGCGCCGGGGCCGCGGTCGGGGCCGCCGGCGCGCGCCAGCCGGTCCAGTCGCCCTGGCGATCGCGGTTCGAGGTCCACCACCGGCCCGAGAACCGCGCGCCGCCGGCGTCGAACACCAGCCAGCCCTCGCCGGCGAGCTGGGCCTCGCCCGGCTGCGCCTGCGCCGGCTCGCGCCAGGTCAAGCGCAGCACGTTGCCGTCGAGCGTGCCGCCGAAGTAGCCGAGCACGTCCTTGCCGTCGCGCTGGTACATCCACACGCCGTGGACCCGGCCCGGGCCGTCGTCCTCGACCTTGACCGCGCCGAACGTGGTCTTCCACAGGCCGCTGGCGGCGCCCGGCGGCAGCGCCGACGACGGTGGCGGCGCGGCGTTCCAGGCGCCGGCGGTGGCTGGCGGCGGCTCGTTCTTCTTCGAGCTGGCGGAGGCGACGAGCACGGTGGCGGCCAGGGCGGCCAGGGCGAGGCGGGCGGTGGTGGACAACGCGGTCATCGCGGCAAAGGGTACCACCACGCGGTTGCGGTCGTCGGCGGTCGCGGCTAACGTGCCGCGCGGCTGTAACATCCGCCACACGGGCCCATAGCTCAGCGGTCAGAGCGGCCGGCTCATAACCGGTGGGTCCCTGGTTCAAGCCCAGGTGGGCCCACGGACTGACAACCTAGACTCCCGAGGACGCCGTGAAAGAACAGCTGCTGCTATTGCTCGAGCTCCAGACGATCGACCTGAAGGTCCGGGAGCTCGACGCCGTCCGCAAGACGCTGCCGGCGCGCTCGGCGCCGCTGCGCAACGACCTGGCCAAGCTCGAGGCGATGCTCGACGGCGAGAAGCAGAAGCTGACCGACGCCGAGGCGTGGCAGCGGCAGCAGCAGGCGATCCTGGCCCGCGAGCAGGATCTGCTGCGCGCCGCCAAGTCGAAGCTGCAGGGCACGCGCACCGGCAAGGAGTTCCACGCCGCGACGCGCGAGGTCGAGTTCAAGCGCAAGTCGATCAACGATCGCGAGGGCGAGCTCAAGAAGGTGACCGAGGCGCTCGGCAGCTCGGGCGCGGTGATCGGCGAGCGCGACGGCGCGATCCAGAAGCTGCGCGACGAGCTGGCCGCCGAGGAGGCGCGCATCGCGACGCAGCTCGAGGAGGTCGCCCAGCAGATCGCGGCGATCACCACGGGCCGCGACGAGGTCCGCGCCAAGATCGACAAGGCCTGGCTCAAGACCTACGACGCGCTGATCGTCCGCGGCGTCGCGGTGGCGCCGGTGATCGCCGGCATCTGTCAGGGCTGCCGCGTGCGGATCCTGCCGCAGCAGAACAACAAGCTGGCGCGGCTCGAGACCATCGAGGCGTGCGAGCGCTGCGGCCGCATCATCTACCGCAAGGAGATGATCGAGCCGCCGCCCGCCGACGCCGCGCCGCCCGCCGACGCTGCGCCGACCGCGTAGCGCGTCGAGGTCAGGCCCCCACCGGGGCCAGCTGGCCGTAGCGGCCGCGCCGCAGGTTGCGCTTGATCACGACCGCCTCGCGGATGACCTTCCACATGTCCTTCCACGGCGACACCCGCGAGCGCTGGTCGTCGTGCCAGGTGACGCCGCACTCGCGCACCTGGTAGCCGAGGCGCTTGGCCAGCGCCAGCACCTCGAGGTCGAAGGCCCAGCCGTCGATCGTCGCGCGGCCGAACAGATCGGCGGCGGCGCGGGCGGTGAACGCCTTGAACCCGCACTGGGTGTCGCGCACGCCCGGCACCAGCGCGCGCTGGATGACCTGGTTGCACAGCCGGCTCCACAGCCGGCGGTACAGCGGCTGGGTCTGGTTCGACGCCGCGCCCGGCGCGTAGCGCGAGCCGATCGCGACGTCGGCGCCGTCGACGATCGGCGCCAGCAGCTTGGGCAGCTCGGTCGCCGGCATCGAGCCGTCGGCGTCGCACATCACGCGGATCCGGCCGCGCGCCGCCAGCATGCCGATGCGCACCGCGCTGCCCTTGCCGCGGTTGGGCTTGCTCGCGATCACCCGCAGCTGCGGGAACCGCTCGGCGGCCAGCCGCTCGCACAGCGCGACGGTGCCATCCTTCGAGCCGTCGTCGACGACGACGATCTCCCAGGTGCCGGGGTGGGCGGCGAGGAACTGCGCGGTCGCCTCGAGGGTCGGCGTGATGCGAAGCTCTTCGTTGTAGGCGGGGATGACGATCGAGAGGTCGAGGGCGGTGGTGACGGTCGACATGACAGGCTCCTGGATGGCTGCGGCGATGACGCCGAGGAAGCGACGGGACGGATGGCGCGCCGGGGCGGTCACGCCGGGGCGAACACGAGGCGCCGCTGGGCCGGATAGCTCCAGCAGACGAAGATGACGGCGGCGCACACGACCTTCGCGGTCAGGTACGGCAGGTGGGCGCGGTCGCACGCGAGGTGCATCGCGATCGCCATCAGCACCGCGGTCGCCAGCGCGACGCCGCCGAACGCGGCGACCTGGCGCAGCTCGAGCCGCGAGCGATCGCGGAACGCGACGTACTTGTTGGCGACGAAGCACAAGACCGCGCCGGCGATCGCGCCGGCGAACGCGGCGGTGGCGACGCCGACGCCGCGGTGGAGCAGCGTCGACAGGAGGCCGACGTCGACGGCGGTGCCGGCGAGTCCACCGATGGCGGCGCCGGCCAGCGGCCGGGCCCGAATACGGAGGCGGTTGAGCGTTTCCACGCCAGGGAGCTAGAGCACCCGGCGTGCCACTGGTTCGACCAGCGTGTTATCAGTGGCTTAGCGTGTCAGACGGGTGTTGAGGGGCCGACGGGGTTGGGCGACGACCGACACCTACATCGCGCCGCGCCGGCCAGCGCCGGCGGCGATCAGCCGCGCCGGGCGGCGGCGGGGGCGCGGCTGCCCTTGCTGGGCGTCCGCTTCTTGGCGGCGGCCTTCTCGGCCGAGGACGACCGCGAGCGCGAGGCGTCGCCGCGGCGGGCGCCGCCGGCGCGCAGCTCGTCGACGATGCGCTTGCCGCGGCGGGTGAGCGCGTGGGGCCGCAGGCGCTCGTTGCCGTCGGGCGCGGCGTAGCCGGCGACCAGGCCGGCCTCGCGCAGCGCCGCCAGCGCGCGGCTGGCGCTCGACTTGTGGCGGCCCATCGTCAGCGCGACCTCGGTCGGCGTCTCGGCGCCGTCGGCCAGCGCGAGCAGCGCGCTCTTGTAGGGCTCGGTCTTGGCGTAGTGGAGGATCTCGCGCTCGGTGTCCTCCTCGCCGAGCTCGGCCTGGAACGAGCGCAGCAGATCCTCGACGGCGGCCAGGTAGCCGGCGCGGAACGGCGTCGACGCGGTGTCGGCGAGCCGCGCCCGCGCCACGTCGGGGGCGCGCAGCGCGGCGCCCAGCGCGGTCATCGCGGCGCCCAGGTGATCGCCGCGGCGGCGGGTGAGCTCGAGGCCGAGCGAGCTGGCCAGGGCCCGCAGCCGCTCGGGATCGGCCGGCGCCTGCTCGAACCACACGATCAGCTCGGTGAACTCCATGGCGACCTCGCTGCCGATCAAGCTAGCGGCGTTGCAACGGTTGCGCAATGGTTGTTCGGACGATGCCGGCGAATCCGCGCCTTTGCCGCGCCGCGCTCACGGCGGATCCGGCCGCAGGGACAACAGCAGGCACACCGGCGGGGTGACCTCGACGCGGCGCACCACCTCGGACAGCCCCCACGGCACCGGCCGGGTCACGATCGCCACCGCGGCGTCCTCGCGGGCGCCGTCGGGCGGATCGACCTGGTTGACGACGATGCAGGTGGTCTGGGTGGTGCCGGTCAAGCCGAGCGCGTCGGTCTCGAACACCGCGGTGCGCTCGGTCAGCGCCGGCACGATCACGACGCTCGGCCGCGCCGCGGTCAGCAGCTGGTGCGCGCCGAGCGACAGGAAGTCCTTGCAGATCAGCACCGCCACTGACCACGCGAAGCGGCCGCTGCCGTCGATCGCGCCGCGCACGTGCACCTGCGCCGGGGCGCTGGCGATGTCCTCGACCAGGTCGCCGAACGCGAACGGGTTGAACTTGTCAGCGGTGAAGCGGGCGTCGCCGGCGATCACCGTGGCGCGGTTGCGCGGCGCGCCGTCGACGACGACGTGCTGGCTGCCGGCGACCACCAGCGGCCGGTGCGGGGCCGCGGCGGCGGCGCGGGCGAGCTCGGGCAGCGCGGCGGCGTCGACCGCCAGCTCGGGGAACACCACGATCGCCGCCTCGGCCGCCAGCGCCTCGGCGGTCAGCGCGCGCACCGCGGCGGCGGCGGCGGCGGGATCGCGGGCGCGCACGGCGCCGAACCGGCCGCGCTCGCGATCGACGTCCCAGGTCAGCTCGCGCAGCGGCGCGGCCAGCGGCAGGCACACCGCGATCGCCGCCGCGGCGTCGGGCATCGCGACGCCGCCGTCGAGATCGAGCACCAGCTCGACGCCGTCGGCCTCGGGCGCCAGCGCCAGCCGGCTGGTGCGATCGATCGGCAGGTCGCGGGCGTCGGGGTGGGTCGTCAGGTGGCGACCGAAGATGTCGCGCAGCGACGGCTCGCCGATCGGGAACGGCTCGCCGGGCGACACCCGCCACTGCCGCCGCTCGCGGAACGCCGCGACGAAGCGATGCCCGACGGCCTCGTCGAGCGCGTCGGCGCACACCCGGGCCACCAGCACCGCGGCGATGTCCGGCCGCTCGGGCAACCCGGCGTGCAGCCGCGTCCACAGGATCTCGAGCGGCGTGCGCGCCTCGAGGTGGGCCAGCGACGCGACGGTGGTCCGCAGCACCAGCCGCAGCGCGTCGGCGAGCGTCGAGCGCCAGCCCGCGACCGAGCGATCGAGGCCGGCCGAGCGCGCCTCGCGCAGCGCGCCCGCGTGGCGGCGGACGAAGCGCAGGAAGCACGCGGTCAGGCGATCGAGCGGCAGCGGGCCGGCCGGCCCGAGGTCGGCCAGCCAGGTGGTGAGCGACGGCGGGGTCACGGGGGCGGTCGGGTGGCGGCGCCGCACTTGACCGGGCGCGGCGGCGGGTAGGCGAGGCGCGGCTGCTCGGGATCGTAGACGTCGGTCGCGGCGATCGTGCCGCCGCGCTTGCCGAGCTCGACGGCGATCGCCTCGCGGATGATCGTGTCGGTCTCGACGACCGCGCCGTCGGGTAGCTTGAGCCGGCCGATCACGCCGTCGCCGCCCGAGGCCAGGAAGTCGCTGGTCGCCAGCACCAGCGTGCGCTCGTCGGTGATCGGCTTGCCGCGCTCGTCCTTGAGGAACACCTCGAGCGCGCCGCCCTTGCAGGTGGCGGTGACCCGCAGCCCCGACCAGGAGAAGATGCCGCTGCCCGACTGCAGGTTGTTGGAGATCATCCGCCGCAGGTGGGCGCCGGTCAGCGTCACCCGCGCGAAGCGGTTGTCGAACGGCATCGCCTCGTAGAGCGCGCCGTAGGTCAGCGGCCCGGCCGGCAGATCGGCGCGCAGGCCGCCGCCGTTGGTCAGCGCGACGTCGGCCTTGGGCAGCGCCGCGCGCATCAGATCGGCGAACAGGTTGCCCTCGGCCGACTCGCGGTCGTAGGCCTTGGGCACGGCGGTGGCCAGCGTGACGCCGAGCGGGCGGCGCTCGGCGGCGGCGGCGGTGTCGAGCGTGGGCTTGATGATCGCGGCGATCTCCGCCGACGGCGTGACCGGGCGGCCCTCGTAGCTGCCGGCGACGCACGCCGCGGCGGCCACCGCGGCGCCCTCGGCCTCGGGGCACAGGTCCTGGGGCGGCGAGATCGCCTTGCCGGTGACGACGCCGGTCGCGTTGATGCGCAGATCGATCCGCCCGAACGCGCGCCCGCTGGAGTACGACTCGATCACCGCGGTCTCGCCGAGACGGTGCGCCATCGCCGCGTGGGTGTGGCCGGCGACGATCGCGTCGACCAGCCCGGCCGGCAGCGCGTCGGTCATCTTGAACAGCTCCTCCTCGCGATCGCACGACGACAGATCGGCGGGGTCGTGGAGGTCGCTGCACTTCGATCCGACGTGGGCGGCGACGACGACGACCTGGGCGCCGCGCTTGCGCAGCTCGGTGGCCTCGGCGGCGATCGCCAGCCCCGGCTTGGCCATCGCCAGGCCGAGGAAGTTGGCCGGCATCGTCGTGAACGGCGTCGCCTCGGTGGTGACGCCGATGACCCCGACCACCACCGGCCCCTTCTCGATCATCACCGAGCCCAGCACGTTGGCCCACGCCGGGCGCTTGCCGGTCTGGGCGTCGAGCACGTTGGCCGACAGGAACGGGAAGTTGGCCTCGGCGGCGCGGGCCCGCAGCGCGCCGCGGGGATCGTCGTCGGGGCCGCTGGCGGTGACCGCCGGCCCGACCGGCCCGAAGTCGAACTCGTGGTTGCCGATCGCCGCGGCGTCGTAGCCGATGGCGTTGTACGCCGCGACGACCGCGGCGCCCTCGCCGAGGTTCGAGCCCAGCGTGCCCTGGAACATGTCGCCGGCGTCGAGCAGCAGCACCTGGCCGCCGTCGGCCGCGCGGGCGGCGCGGACGTTGGCGACGTA
>Ga0075163_10012286_pt1 | contig 11156 bp, 9 predicted proteins | sample JI1023141ADNA_FD_71478 | JGI IMG/M metagenome (GOLD analysis project Ga0075163, IMG submission 71478) | Wastewater effluent complex algal communities from Wisconsin, to seasonally profile nutrient transformation and Carbon sequestration -... | ecosystem: Engineered > WWTP > Effluent > Algae...
GAGGGCGTGCTCTCCGCCGAGCGTCAGGTGCGCGATGCCGAGAACTACCTCAAGCTGCTCATCTCGGACGACCGCACGACCGGCCTGCTCGACCGCCGCATCGTGATCGAGCCGCCCGCGCCGGCCCCGATTGTCGTGGTCGATCCCGCCGCGGACTTCCGCATCGCGCTGGAAAACCGGCCCGACTACCAGCAGGCCCGGCTCGGGTTGCAGCGCAGCGATCTCAACACCCGGCTGCAGCGCAACCAGCTGCTGCCCCGGGTCGACCTCGTCGGCAGCTACGGCGCCAACGGCCTCGACGCCAGCCGCGGCGCGAGCCGCCGCCAGGTGCAGGATCGCGACTACCGCAGCTCCAGCTTCGGCGTGGTGGTGTCCGTGCCGCTCACGTTCACCACCGGGCGCGGCCGCTACCGGGCCGCCAGGCTCCAGCAACGCCAGAGCGAGGCCCAGCTTGAGCAGGTGGAGCAGGCCATCGTCGTCCAGGTCGGCAACGCCGCCGGCCAGATCGAGACGGCGCAAAAACGCATCTCGGCCGACCGCCACGCGCGCGAGCTGGCCCAGTCCACCCTCGACTCCGAGGTGAAGCGCCTGCGCGTGGGCCAGAGCAGCACCTTCTTCGTGGCCCAACAACAGGAGCTCCTCTCCATCGCCGAGGTTCGCGAGGCCGCCGCCATGTCCGACTATCACAAGGCCCTCGCCGAATACGACCGCCAGCTCGGCATCACTCTCCAAAAACTGAACATCTCGCTGGACGTCCCGAAATAGCCCAGCCAACACACCCTTCCTGGAGGGGTTTCAGGACCGGTTGGTTGGCTCCCTTCCATCAAGCCAGAGCGATGCAGTCGGACGGCACATAAGAGCGAGAATCGATTTGTCCCCAGGTGTAGGGCCGGCGCTTGTCGCCGCGCCTGCTTTCGCACGGGAATCGGCCTAGCGACGAGCGACAGCCCTACATCCAACTCCTAGGAAACAGTTCTTTGGTCCGAGCTGTAGGGGCGACCCTTGTGGACGCCCGCGGGCGGCGACAAGCGCCGCCCCTACAAGCAATCCTTATCGGCTTGTTCCTTCCCGTCCGGAGCAAAACGCGTTTTGCAGTCTAGGCTGCATGAGTCCGGTTTCAGAGGGGACCCAAGCCACGCTACTTGAAATCCCCTCTGGGAAGAGGGCCGGGGCCGTGAGCTCGGTCGAACGGGTGCCCGAGAATTGCAGGGTTCGAAGACCCCGCCCTACGTTCGTTCATTCCGTCGACCCGTCACTCGGCTCCGGCCGTCCATTTGAAGACGAGCACTGTCAGGCCGGGGATCGTGAGACTGAGCGACTGTTCGTAACCATCCGCGGGGGACGTCGCGGCGGGGCGGCCGCCGTGGTTGCCGAAACCCGAACCGCCGTAGTAACTCGAATTGGTATTGAGCACTTCCCGCCAGTAGCCGAGGTGCGGCACGCCCACGGTGTAGCGCGTGCGTGTCATCGGGGTGAAATTGCCCACGACGAGGTAGGCGCCCGTCCCGGTCGGATCGACGCGCAGGAAACTGATCACGCTGTGGTCGCCGTCGTTGGCGTTGACCCAGCGGAAGGCGTCCGGACGAAAATCCGTGGTGCTGAGCGCGGCATCGCCGAGGTAGAGGCGGTTCAGGTCCCGCACCAGCAGGCGGATGCCCTCGTGCTCGGGCTCCTGCAACAGCTGCCACTCGAGGCCGATGTCGTAGTTCCATTCGGAGCGCTGGCCGAACTCGCTGCCCATGAAGAGCAGCTTCTTGCCCGGGTACATCCAGATGAAACCGTAGAGCGAACGCAGCGTGGCGGCCTTGTCGGCGAGGTTGCCGGCGCCCATCTTGCCCAGCATCGAGGCCTTGAGGTGCACGACCTCGTCGTGGGAATACACCGAGATGAAATTCTCGGAGTACTGGTAAACCATGCCGAAGGTCAGCTTGTCGTGCGACCACTTGCGGTGGATGGGATCCTTTTGGAAATACAGCAGCGTGTCGTGCATCATCCCCATGTTCCACTTGTAGTCGAAGCCCAGGCCCCCGTCCTTCGTCGGACGGCTGACCATCGGGAAGGCGGTGGATTCCTCGGCGATCATCGCCACGCCCGGATAGTAATGGTGCACCAGGTCGTTCACCTGCCGCAGGAACGCAATCGCCTCGATGTTCTCGCGTCCGCCGTAGCGGTTGGGAATCCACTCCCCTTCCTTGCGTGAGTAGTCCAGGTAGAGCATCGACGCGACGGCATCGACGCGCATGCCGTCAATGTGGTAGCGGTCCAGCCACGACAGCGCGCTCGCCACGAGGAAACACCGCACCTCGTGCCGCCCGTAGTTGAAGATGAGCGTCCCCCAGTCCTGGTGCGCCCCGAGCTTCGGGTCGGCGTGCTCGTAGAGATGCGTGCCGTCAAACTGCGCGAGCGCGAACGCATCGCGCGGAAAATGCGCCGGCACCCAGTCCACGATGATGCCGATCCCCCGTTGGTGGAGGTGGTCGACGAAGAACTGGAAATCCTCGGGCGTGCCCCAGCGGTGCGTCGGCGCAAAGTAGCCCGTCACCTGGTAACCCCAGGAACCCGGAAACGGAAACTCGCTCACCGGCATCACCTCGATGTGCGTGAACCCCATCTCGCTCACATAATCGGCCAGCAACGGGGCCAGCTCGCGGTACGTGTAGGAGCGCCCGGCCTCGGCCAGGTTGCGCTTCCATGAACCGAGGTGCACCTCGTAGACGGACATCGGCCGGTCGGGATTGCCCGCCTGCGCGGCCCGCTTGGCCATCCACGCCTCGTCGCCCCAGGCGTGCCGGTTGGTGGAGTGGACGATCGCGGCGTTGTTCGGCGGTCCCTCAAAGCGCGTGCCGTAGGGGTCCGTCTTGAGCTGCTTGTGCCCATGCTGGTCCCAAATGGCGAACTTGTAGAGCTCGCCCTCATGGATATCCGGCACAAAGAGCTCCCAGACCCCCGAGCCGCCGAGCGGCCGCATCGGGTGGTAACGGGGATCCCAGTCGTTGAAATTGCCGACCAGCGACACCCGCGAGGCGGCCGGGGCCCACACGGCAAAGGCCACGCCCGGGACATCACCCATCATGCGGGGATGCGCCCCGAGTTTCTCGTAGATGCGGTGCTCGTTGCCCTCGTTGAAAAGATACAGGTCCTGCTCCGACAACGACGGCAGGAAGGAGTACGCGTTGTACACCTGGTGGATGTCACCCCACGAGGTCTCATACCGCAGCTGGTGGCGGAAGATCTTCCGACCGGGAATGAACACCTCGAAAAACCCTTCCGGCGCGAGCTTCTCCATCGCGTGGGCCGGCGTGCCCGGGGATTCGAGATCAACCACGGAGCAATGCAGCGCGTTGCGACGGAAGGCCCGCACGACGACGCCGGACTTTCGCTTCACCTTCGCCGGATGCATGCCCAGCCACCCATGGGGATTGGCCTGATGATTGTGCAGGAAGGCTTGAAGTTCTTTGTCCGGGATAATCACTGACTCCACACTGGCCGACCCACGCATCGCGTCTAGCCCGAATATCAGGAACCAAATCCGACCGAAGCCCAGGCTCCGGCCCAGCCTGGCTGGCTCGCTACGGTTGCAGGGCGGCATGACTACAGGCGCGTCCCTCGCAGTCGCCGCATTCATCCGTAGGCGCGTCCCCCGTGGACGCCGGCGTTGAACCGTAGGGGCGTCCCTTGTGGACGCCCGCGGGCATCAGGTGGGCCGGCAGGTCCCTCTGCCGGCGATGACTGTCGTGGAAACGCAAAGGTCCGCCAACGAGCCGCACTTTCGTTCCTCGATTCCGTCCAACTGAATCGATCCGGATCAAGAGCGGTGGCGTGCGCGCCGGCGCACCCCGCCGCTTTGGGTATTCCTCAATAGTTTGAACCCTGCCCCGCCCCGCGTGTCCATCCGTGTGATCCGGGGCGGCCAAACCCACCTTAGCCGCCCCGGAATTCTCATTGCACCAGCCCGCCCCGCCCGCCACTTCCATTCCATGCTATCTGCCCGAGCCTACCGTCTGTTTTTCGTCCTCAGTGCCGCCTTGGCCTGGGGTGCGTTGACGGCTCCCGCCCAATCCGGTCAACCCGACCTCACCGGCAAGGATTTCCGCTACAGTGATGCCACCAAAAGCGTCACCGTTACCGGCGACGCCCGCCTCGCCTATCCGGGCGTCGTGCTGACCGCCGATACGATCAGCTACAACTCCGCCACCCGGTCCGCCTCCGCGCAGGGCCACGTCATTCTGACCTCCGGCGCCCGCCGCCTGGTCGCCGATGAGGGCACCTACGACACCGCGACCGGCCGGATCACCGCCCGCAACCTGCGCGTGGGCCAGTTTCCGGTCTACGTCTCCGGCGAAACCGTCGAGGGCACCTTCGACGAACTCGTCTTCACCAACGCCACCGTCTTCTTCCGCGAAAACGCGAGCTACACGCCTTCCATCCGCGCCACCCGCCTCACCTATGCACGCAACAAGATCGTCAAGGCCGAAGGCCTGGGCATCGGTCTGCTGGGCGGACATTTCCTGCGCTTCCCCAAATTCGAACAGACGCTCAACACCGACTTCGTCTCCTACATCAGCGCCCACCTCGGCTACCGCGGCCGCCTCGGCGTTTACACCGAGCTCGGCCTGCACCTGCCGGTCGCCCAGGGCGTGGAGCTCGGCGGCGATGTCGGTCTCTACTCCTCGCGCGGCATTATGGTCGGGCCCTCCGGCTCCTACCATCGCGCGAACGAACAGGGCACCGTCGACGGCTTTTTCCGCTCCGGCTACATCCACGACACCGGCAGCCGCGGCACCGATGTGCTCGGCGTCGCGGTTCCGCCCAACCGCCGGTATTTTTCCTGGGAACACCGTCAGACCTACGGAGACAAGCTCACCCTCGACGGCCAGTACAACTACTGGAGCGACTCCGAGATCCTCCGCGATTTCCGCCACCGCGAGTTTGATGGCGTGCAGCAACCCGATTCCTTTGTCGAGGCGGCCTACACCGAGGGCAACTCCTCGCTCAGCGCCTTCCTGCGTTTCCACCCCAACCGCTACCACCGTGTGCAAGAGCGCCTCCCCGAGCTGCGCTACGACCTGATGCCCGACGCCCTGCCGCTGGGCTTCTACCAGCGCTTCAGCGCCAGCGCCGCCGCGCTTGAGTCCGATGCCTTCGGCACCGATCCGCGCCAGCACACCGACCGCTTTGACGCCTACTACGGCCTGGAACGCCCGCTCAAGCCCGCCCCCTGGCTGACTTTCACCCCCGTGGCCGGCGGCCGCGTCACCCACTACACCGACGCCATCGGCGGCAAGAACACCTACACCCGCACGCTCGGCGAGGTCGGGTTTGACGCCAACCTGCTCGCGAGCGGCACCTTTGACTACAAGAACGAGGTCTGGGAAATCGACGGGCTGCGCCACCTCGTCGAGCCGAAGCTCTCGTACCGCTATGCCCCGCAGGCCGATCGCGGCCGCGCCTACATCCCGCCCATCGACCGGCGCGTCTTCTCCACCTACCTGCAACCCCTCTCCATCGGGGACTCGCGCAACCTCGACGACCTCGACGCGCTCAACACGCTCCGCCTCAGCCTCAACAACACCCTGCAGACGCGCGACGCGCACTACGGCTCGCGCAACCTCGCCGCCCTCAACTTCGCCGCCGACTACCGTTTCGATCCCGCCGCCGGCCAGCGCCACCTTTCCGATTTCTACACCGAGCTGGCCCTCACCCCCGCGCCCTGGGTGCGCTTCGAGGTCTTTCACCGCTACGACCTGCACCAGCCCCGCCTGCAGGAATTCAACACCGGCCTGACCCTCATCGACCAGGAATGGTGGTCGCTGCGCCTCGCCACGCACTTCCTGCGCGGCAACTACGACGAGTACTTCCTCGAGTACCGGCGGCGCCTCAACGAATCCTTCGACGTCACCGGCCTCTGGCGCTACGACGCCCGCAACGCCCGCTTCAACGAGCAGAGCTACGGCGTGTGGCAGCGCCTCGGCCAGACCTGGGCCGTGAAGTACGAAGTCTCCTTCTTCGCCGGCCCCCGCCGCGAAAGCTCCTTCGCCCTCAACATCGAAGTCGAGCTCCTGAAGTTCTGAGGCCCCGCTATGCGGGGAGTAGTTGGAATTGGGTAGTTGGTCGTTCCGAATGACCGCGACCACCGGCGCCTGGTTGTTGGGCTGACCATAAATGAAAGGAATGAATAACCGGCTGTTGCCATCGAACCTGCCTGTTCACGTCGGCTTGTTTTGGAGTTTCTGGTGTTTTTTGTGGCCAATCCTTGCTCGGCTTCTGTGTTTTCCGTGTATTCCGTGGTGACCTTTCTTCCATGAACCCCCACATCGCCGCCAACCAGCAGCGCCTGTTCCTCGCCTTTGTGGCGACGCTGCGGCCGCATGTGCGGCGGGACAGCGCCCTGCCGCGGCGGATCAAGGAGCTCTTCGCCCGGCACCGCGCCATCGGCTCACGCGACCGCAAGCTCTATCGCGAGCTCGTCTACACCTGGCTGCGCTACCTTCCCTGGATCGATCCGATCTTGGATCAGGACCAGGATCTCGCCGCCCGCATCACCGCCTGGCTTGCGCCCGAGCTAAAGCCCACCGCCGCCTACCGCGCCGCCCTCTGCGGCGACTGGCCCCCGGTCCCCACCACTCTCGCGGAAAAAGCCGCGATCCTCACCAGCCGGACCGGTCCCGGCGATCCGGTGGAGATTTCCGATTCGTCGCCCTGCTCCCTGCTCCCCGCTCCCACCTTTTCCCCTGCCGCCTTGCTGCCGGCCTGGTTCGCCGAGCACTGTCCCGCCGCCTTCGCCTCGCCCCATCTCGACGCCATCAACAGCCGCGCCAGCGTCTGGGTGCGGCTCCAGTGCCAGGACCAGACCCTCGTCCTCGACGAGTTTCGCGCGCAGCATTGGACCTTCGAGCAGCCCACCGATTTTCCCGACGCGCTCTGCCTGCCGCCCAACGCCGAGGTCGCCACCACCGACGCTTACCGCCGCGGCTTCATTGAGATCCAGGACCTCGGCTCACAACTCGTGCTCGCCACCGCCCCCATCCCTCCCGGCGGACGCTGGCTCGACGCCTGCGCCGGCGCCGGCGGCAAGACGCTCCAGCTCGCCCGCCTCCTCGGGGACCACGGCCACGTGGATGCCACCGACATCCGCCTGGACATCCTCGACGAGCTGCGTGACCGCGCCAAGCGCGCCCGACTCGACAATATTCGCATCACCAGCCATCCCGAAGCCGCCTACGACGGCATCCTCGTGGACGCCCCCTGTTCGGGCTCAGGCACCTGGCGGCGCCAGCCCCACCTGAAATGGTACGTGAAGCCCGAGACCATCGCCAGCTTCGCCCGCACCCAGCTCGACATCCTCACGCAACAGGCCCCGCGAGTGAAACCCGGCGGACTGCTCATCTACGCGACCTGCTCCCTCAGCCACCACGAGAACCACGACGTCGTCGCCGCCTTCCTGCAGGCACATCCGGGCTACCGCCCCGAGCCCGCCGCCGACACCCACGGCGGCACCTTCGACGGCCTCGGCACCACCCTCCTGCCCGGCACCCGCAACACCGACGGCTTCTACGTGGCAACCCTGCGCCACCACGCCCGCACCCCGTCCCCCTGATTCCCTCCGCACCTCAGGTGGACGCCCACGTCCCTGTGGGCGTTTTCATCACCACAGAACACACCGAACACACAGAAGCCCCAGCAGCAGCGCCCTTGATCTCACCTCAATCGTCGATCATATCTCCGCTCAACATGGCCCAGTTATTCATCCGCCTTCGCCAAGCCTACGGCGCGACAAGAAGGGACGGCTCGCCCGCCCGGCGGGCGTGGCTGATCTGAAGCGTTCGCCTGAAGTCCTGCCCCGTTTCGCCCATCTATTCTTGATCGCGGCACTGGCAGTGCTTGCAGGCTGCGCTAAGAAGGTGGTCGGCGCATACGTGGTAAATGTCATTGGTGGCGATGCCGCCGAGGTGATCGCGCTGTTCGGCAGGCCCGATCAGCGTCAATCGCGCACCGGTGATATGGAGAGTCTCATCTGGAATGAGGGCGACTTCAGCGTCCAATCGACAACAAAGGATGGAAAGGTCATGAGGCTCGTGTTCCTGTCGAGGACTCAACCCTGATTCGAAAGCGCCAAGGCTGCCTTCCAACCTGGAAAACTAACGGGCTGTTTATCATGCATACACGTTTCGCCCGTGTGCTGTCAGGTTGCGCTTTTGCCCGGTAAAAATCAACGGGCAAAAGCTCAACCCGGATAACTCAAGGGTTGATTTGGTGAGACTTGCAGACTTAATTCCCCAAAATGACCGCCCGTGCGAAAGCTCAACCCAGTTGCGGTGAATAACACTGATCGGCGGAAGAAAGATGAAGATCATTCAAAAACGTTTTGGCGCCTTGACCACGTTTGAACTTAAAGGCACCGACTTAGTCGTGGAGTCGAAGAGCTTCGGCACGCAGGGAAGAACGAAGATTCCGTTGGCGTTTATCGGCGATGAATACTCCGAGCATCAAGAGCGGTCACGGGGATGGATTCTGCTTTCTGGATTTTGCGGTCTTTTCTCAGCCGCCTTGCTGATCTTTTCGATTTCGGTCGAGCAGGAAGCAAGAGGCCCGGTTCTTGGGCTAGCTATCATTCTCGGCGTCATCGCTGGATTGGCCATTCGCAGCCATGTTTTGCGGAACGTTGATGGTTTCCTGTTCGTCCGCGCGGATACAGGTAGCGTGTTTTTCATGCACCGCGACATTCCCTCACGGGAGCTGGTGGATTCTTTTGTGGCCCATTTACTCGAGGCGGTCCGCTCTCAGAAGAAGGCCGATTCAGTCGGCACAGACAACGACCGGGCTGCGCCCGGTCGTGTCTGACCTCAATCGTTAGGCAAAGAAGCGATGGCCGACGATAAGCACAAAGTCCGCAACGCGGTCATCGCATCGCTGACGACCGCAGCGATAATTTCGCTCGTGGTATATCTGATACCTGGCGGCTGGGCGTGGATCGTGAAAGAAGGAAAGAGCGTCATTGGAGCGGTCGTATTGTGGCTGGGTTCATCGCTTGCGGTCCCTGCATGGTTGGTCGTCATCCTCTCGCTGATAGCGGTCATCGTTATTATCGCAGTGGCGGTCGTTGCCGTTGCGGTAATGCGTAAATCCGACGACAGCATCGAATCGTTCACAGAGTCTGATTTTTTCGGCGTGAAGTGGCGTTGGCGATATGGCCAGCACGGCATCTATTCGATCACATCCTACTGTCCCGTATGCGACCTTCAGGTTTATCCTCGGCACACATCTTCCTATTCGAGCATAGAACGGATGGTCTATCGCTGCGACAATGGTCATTGGGAATCGCAGGAGCTTGAGGGCTCGCAAGCGCAGATAGAAAATCGGATTGAACGAGAGATTCATCGCCAGCTTCGAAAGAAGGAAGAAGATGCAAAAAGAAAGACAGCCTAACCAGAGCGATACAGACAACGAGCGGACTGGCCCCTTTTTGCGAGTCATGGTCCGTCCTCCGCTCGTGTCCGATCGCTGACGATGGGCGAAGAAAGATGAAGCGCGCAACGATCATGCTCTTTCTGCTCTCGATCACCTGCGGGTTATCGGCTGCCTTGCCTTATGGCGAAGAAATCGAGTTTCGTTTCGAGCCTAGTTTTCAGGACGGAATATTGATTTGGCTGGCGAGACTTCCCGACGGAAAGATTCACTGCTCCAGCTACACGCTCCCGATGGTCGATGATGGCGGAGTTGCCAGTCACTCAAAAGCCAAGCCCAAGCTCCTGAAAGAGGTTGCGGTATCAGCGGAAGATTTTGATGCGCTGGTTAGCGCGCTCGAAGCCAAAGAGCTTCGGTCGGAAGCAGAGACTTCGAAGCCAGTTGGGATCGACGGCACGAGTTGGATGTTCCGTCGGAAAGCTGGCGGTCGAGTTTTGGATCTCCGGTTCTGGTCGCCGGAAATAAAGAAGGGCTCCGGTGCATTTGCGCTTGGGGCGAGATTTGCGGCCGTCGCACACGTCGAAGGCGTGTTGCCGCAGGAATCTCAGGATCCGCACGGAGATGTTCCTACTGTCGTTCCTATCGATCCTTTTCCGCAGCCTCGGAAATAGTATGACCACGAAAAGAGGCCCATCCAGATCATCACAGACAACGACAGGGCTACGCCCTGTCGTGTCTGACTGATGACGATCGGCGGAAGATGAAGATCACCCTCCTCCAATTACACGAGGCATACTCCAGAGGGGGATTTCTCACCGGAGCCAGCATCAATAAGAAAGATGAGTGGAGTGTTTGGCTCATTCCGGGCGGTCTTTCGGGCGACGGTGACATCGATGATGAACTCGCGAAGAAGGGAGTTTGTTTTTCACAGCGAGTCTCCAGTGATCGTGCCTCAAGAGAGGTGGCTGAGATTGAGGCGAAGTTTATCGCAGCCGGCTTCACAGTTGAGCATGAGGCGCTAAGCAATGATTGAAGAGCCGATCCAGACCGCCAGAGAACAACGCGCGGGATGTGACCTAAATCGTATGTGCCATCTCCGCTCAGCATCTCCTGTAGTTCAAAAGGGCTCACTCCACGCTCGCCCGCGCGTGTCTCATCGGTAACGATCGGCGGAATATCTGTGATGTCCACTTCGACGAAAAGAATAAATTGGGGCGGTGTCGGTTTAGGCCTTCTATTAATGCTCGCGGGAACCGTGACCTTCGTATCAGGAAGATTAGGGTCGAAATTCGCCTATGCTGAAGGTGCGCATGTTCGAGTTGGAGCCATCTTGATGTTCACTATGGGCGTGTGGTGCGCCGCGCAGGCGTTCAGAAAGAAAAAAGAGCCGATCAAGTCATCCACAGCGCAACGCCCTTGATCTCACCCAAATCGCCGATGATGTTCACGCTCCACATGGCCCTGTATTTCAAAAGTTCGGTCTGCCCGCTCGCCGGGCGTGGCTGATCTGAAGCGATGGGCGGAAAGATGAAGCCACTCACCATCGCAGTTTTGCTCCCGTTGCTTTGTGCCTTCGGTTGTCAGTCCTCTTCCAGAAGTGTTCAAACGTCGGGCGAGAGTCCGACCATGCGGTAAGCGTCGTTCCGGATGCCTCCTTGACGGGGTCGTAGCTATGAGAGCTACGACGGAGCTGGTCTCGTACCCCCGGCGACACGTAGACCTCGGAGCGACGACAAGCAAAACCCGACACC
>Ga0075163_10012287_pt1 | contig 11156 bp, 9 predicted proteins | sample JI1023141ADNA_FD_71478 | JGI IMG/M metagenome (GOLD analysis project Ga0075163, IMG submission 71478) | Wastewater effluent complex algal communities from Wisconsin, to seasonally profile nutrient transformation and Carbon sequestration -... | ecosystem: Engineered > WWTP > Effluent > Algae...
AAAAAGAATGGTGTTTTGATAGGTCACGTTGTTACTAGACTTGGAAATGCAGCTGCTTGGACAGAATTTAAAGTGGATTATACTCATTTAAACTGTGAGATTCCAGATACTATCATTACATTAATTTCTTCAAGTAGTATTGATTTAGAAATTGTTAATAATGAATTTGTAATCAATTCAGATTTTACAGGTGTAGATGGTTCTGTTATGTTAGTAGATGCCATACATATAGACACCATTACTTTAGCAGAGTTTCCTCCATTATTGGTAGCAGACGATGCAAGTACTTTTATAGAAATGGCTGTAAATGTTGATGTTTTAGCGAATGATGAGTTTTGTGATATGGGTGTTTATGCTCCGATTATTTTAGTTGGCGCTGCAAACGGAACTGCTACAGTAAATGCAAGCAATGAAATAGATTATACTCCAAATGCAGGTTTTACAGGAACAGAAAATATGACTTACTATATATGTAATACAGCTATGGTTTGCGATACTACAACTATAACTATAGATGTACTTCCTGTGCCATTGTGCTACGCAAATGATGACACTAGAACTTTAGATTTAGGTGTAATGTCAACAGATAATTTTATGCCAAAAGCAAATGATGTGGATTGTGGTTCTGTGGTAACTTTAGTGCCAGGTTCTGGACCATCTATAGGAACAGCTCAAGTTGAATCTAACAACTCAATTACTTATTCGCCAAACAATAGTGCTGGTGGTTCAGATTTGTTTAAATATTATGTTTGCAGTACAGCAAACCCTAACCAATGCGATACTGCTTCTGTAATTTATACCGTAATATCTGGAATAAATGATTTACCAGCAAATTCGGTAAGCTTTTATCCAAACCCAGCTAAAACTAACTTAACTATAAAAGTAGATTTACCGGGAGAAGTAACAGTAACTATTTTTAATACTTTAGGTACAAAAATGATTTCAGAATCGTTTTATGCTTCTGAAATAATAGATTTAAGTAGTTTAAATAATGGTTTATATTTTGCTGAAATAGCTGTTGATGGAAAAAAATCAATAAGAAAATTTCAAGTTATTAAATAGAATATTTTTTAAAACATTAACTTGCAACCCGAATATGAAAAGCATATTCGGGTTTTTTATTAAATAGCGTTTGTGAGAAATTATATAAAATGGATTTTGATGTTCTTTGGGCTGGCCCGAGGAAATATAGTTGGTGGATTTATAGGTTTTGTAATTGGATACATTATAGAAGAAGCGCTGAGCGGAAATATAGAGGTAAACAGCAAAAGTGTTTTTGAAGAAGAAAAAGTGCAATACACGCCATATCAAACTTATTTGCTAGCTTTGGTTTCTGAAGTAGTAAAAGCAGATGGTTATATAAACAAAGAAGAAGTTTACTACATAAAAAGTTATTTATTGAACCAGTTTGGCTCGGTTTATAGCAATTTGATGCTCAAAACCTTAAAACTAAATGTCGATAAAAAATTTGATACTGAAATAGTAGCCGAAAAGTTAAAAGAAATAACAAATCAAGAGCAAAGGCGAAATTTAGTACAATTTCTGTATGGCATAACCCTGCAAAATGGAGCAATAAGCAACGCTGAAAAAGCTATAATACAAAAAATAGCAAGCACAATTGGATTAAGCCAAAGCGAATATGAAAACATAGTAGCAGGAAACAAACAAAGTAATAAAAGCAGATCTTCGAGCAGTAAAAGCAATACTTTTGGATACAATCCATACAAAATACTAAACATAACCGAAAGCGCAACAGACCAAGAAGTAAAAAAAGCATATAGACAAATGGTTTTGAAGTACCACCCAGATAAATCTGAGGCAAATGATGAAGTTGCGAACGAAAAATTTAACCAAATTTCGGAAGCATACCATATAATTAAAAAACGTAGAAACATAAAATAGCATGAATCATTTTAAATTATTGAAAGAAATAGAATATTTGTACGAAGACGACGACCTTATAGTAGTAAGTAAACCAAGCGGACTACTTTCTATAGCAGATAGGTATAAAACTTTGGCAAATTTGAAAGACGTTTTGCTACTAAAAAATGAAGCTATTTATACCGTGCATAGGTTAGATAAAGACACGAGTGGCGTGATGGTTTTTGCTAAAAATGAAGAAACACATAAGTTTTTGAATAAGCAATTTGCCAACCGAGAAGTAGAAAAAATATATTGGGCGTTTGTACAAAACACACCCGAAATAGAATCTGGAATGATAGATATGCCGATACTGAACGATATAAGAAAATCGGGAAAAATGCATGTAAGTAAAGACGGCAAACCAGCGCAAACAATGTTTAAAATTCTTGAAAACTATGGCAATATATGTTTGATGGCATTTTCGCCAATAACTGGTAGAACACACCAAATACGTGTACATAGCAAGTATATGGGCTGCCCGCTTCTTATAGATTCTTTATACGCCAACAAGAGCGAATTTTTTCTTTCTACAATTAAAAGGAAATACCAAAGTGGCGAATACGAAGACGAAAAACCATTCATTCACAGACTTACGCTACACGCCAAATCTATAAAATTTAAACTACCAAACGGCGAAACAAAGTTTATAGAATCTGAATTGCCAAAAGATTTAAAAGCATTGAAAAACCAGTTGGATAAGTTATTGAAGTAGATTTTTTTATGTTGCGGAAAATAGTAAATGAAATGATAGGCAACATAAAATACGCATTAATATAATTTTTGAAAACTTTTTTAAGCACTAAAGACACACTTTTTTGGACACTACACTTTTTTTGGTTTAACTGGCTTGTATTTTAAAAACACTAAAACCAAAAAAAAATATAGAAAGAGAAAAAAATAACAGACAAAAATCTTTCAGTAATCTAATAAAACCTACTTTCCAAAATAATCAACATACATTCTCGGCGATTCGTATATACGAACTTGATGAAGTTGAGCATTTCCTTGTGTTCTTTCAGAAATTTGTGGCTCGATTAGATTCCAAATAACCATTGCTAAGTTTTCACATGTAGGTTGTTTTTCTTTAAAATCTGCAACATCCAGATTTAAGTTTTTATGATCGAAACGCTCTACAATAAATTCTTTCATGATTTTGCTCAAATCAGTAACATTCATACTGAAACCGGTTCTTGGGTCCGGCTCACCTTTTACGGTTACTTTCACCAAAAAATTGTGCCCGTGGAAATTATGATTGGCGCATTTTCCAAAAACAGCTTTGTTTTCTTCAAAACTCCATTCTGCAATACTAAGTTTATGCGCAGCGTTAAAATGTTCTTCTCGTGTTAGGTAAACCATAATTTCTTATTAAAATAGAATGCAAAGTTAAATCAAAAAAGGCTCAAACAAAAGCTTGAGCCTAAAATTCTACTTAGCCAATTCGTAATGCTCTTTTAAAGATTCTAAAGCAGCCTGACTTACCAAAAGATGAAAAGCTGTTAAACTACCATTGGTTCTTGCAGAATCTAAAGCATTGTAATACAATTTTCTAGACGTATTATCTCCTTTTATATTTGCTGTAGTATAACCATTCATCATCAATATTAAATTCATAATAAGACGGCAAGTTCTACCATTACCATCTACAAAAGGATGCACAGTTACAATTTTTTCGTGCATTTCGGCAGCCAAAACAACAGGATGAATTTTATCTTTATTTTTTTCGTAAAACTCAAAAATTTCTTCCATTTTTTTAGGTACCAAAAAATGCTCTGGAGGTCGGTGCGTGCTTCCACCTATCATTACCTGCACATTTCTATACACACCAGCATTTTTTCTATCTATTCCTTTCAAAATTAAATAGTGAATTTCTTTCAAAATTCTTTCGGTCAAAGGCTCTTTTTTCTTTACCAAATCTGCTATAAAATCTATAGCATCGTAGTGGTTTATGGCTTCCAAATGCTCGTGCATTGTTTTTCCATTTATGGTTAAACCTTCATTTATAACCAAATACGTCTCTTGAAGTGTAAGCGTATTTCCTTCTATTTTGTTAGATTCAAAAGTATAATTTATGTTGAAATGCTCTTGCATTTTTCGCAATCTGGTACCGTCAAGAGGTCTTAAAGCTTGGTATTTTTGCTTCAACAAATCTATTTTTTCGAGCAAAGCTTTTAATTCACCATCAATGCGAATATTGTCTTTATTTTCGGTTAAATATTTAATTTGCTCTTCGGCTGCATATAAAACATCTAATGGATTTTCTTCATATTTTAATTCGTCAAGAATTTTTTCGCTTAGCCATTTTGTAATCGTTGCCCTTTTATCGAGATTATAAAACTCTATAAAAGCATCTATCTGAATTTTTGTAGCAAACCTATCTCCTCTTTCTATTTTACTTACTAAAGCATTATCGATTTTTAAAGAAGTAGAAACATCTGTAAGCTTCAAATCTCTTTGAAGTCTGTTATCTTTTAAAATTTGTGCTATAGTTGACATTTTCTTTTAGTTATTTTGTTTATAGTTCGATAGTGGTTATTTCTTCAGGTTGTTTAATTTCGACCAAAAGAGAAATCTATAATTTGTACTACCTTTTTTTTTATTTATTTCTTAATTTCTTTTTTGTTTCAGATAGCTTTCAGAAAGCTATTTTTTAAATATCTTCAATAATTTAATTTTTACAAAATCAAAACATACTCCTTTAAATAAAGTAAGATTTCTCTTTTGGTCGAAATGACAATTCAGTAAAATGCGATTGTTATGATTTAAAATCAGAACAATAAAACACTCTTTATCTGTGAAAATCATTCTACTTTTTACTACAAAGATAATTCAATCTTCTTAATAATAGACAAATTTAGTCTATTTATACATAAATAACAAATTAATTGACAAATTTTGTCAAAATAATAACAAGATATTAATGTCTAAACTGAATTGCGTTAGAGATTACTCATTAATTCTAATTTTTAAATTAAGGAATTCGTGAGTGCTACGCAATTGGAGCGATATCCTTTTTTTTAGAAAAAAAGATTTAGCGTAAAGCCCGTTAAAACACCCAAATTTGAATGCTCAAAATTAAAATTTCTTCGTCAAATTATCCTCCAACTTGCGATTTTGAGCATCCATCTTCCGTTTTTCAACTTCTAACTTTCGATTTTCATCTTCCGTTCCACTTGCCTCATTTTCATTCTCTATCATTCTATTCAAAACAAAAAACGAAACTACTGCTAACACAAGGTTAAAAGCACCTAAACCAGGGCGCAACATTAAGAAATAACCAATAGAAAACAAACCAGAAAAACTACAAGTAAGCCCAAGAATCCACATTAAAAAAGAGTAGCCAAAACCTTTTACGGCAGAACTGCTATAACCTGCACCTTTCCAAATTCCAACAGGTTCGCATTTGTCTATAAAATTTTGAAGTACTTTTTCATCTACAGGTCGAGTCATATAAGTAACAATAATAGAAACCACAAAACTGCTCAAAGTAATTCCTATAAGCGCATAAGAATCAAAATTTGGATCTTTGGCGAGCGCTGGAAATAAAATTGGTGCCAAAACCGTAGCCACTAAAGCAGTTACCATAGAAGAAATTTCTGTCCAAGCATTGGCGCGCCACCAAAACCAACGAACCAACTGCGCTATACCTAAACCAGAAGCTGCATTTATAAAAAATTTCCATGCACCTTCTATAGAATTCATTTGGCTAGAAACGATAACCGCCAAAACTGTGATGACAATAATCATAACTCTACTGAACAAAACCATTTGTTTTTCGGTAGCTTCTGGCTTTAAAAAACGTCTATAAATATCGTTGGTAAGGTAACTTGCGCCCCAATTCAAATGTGTATCTACCGTGCTCATAAGCGCTGCCATAAGACTTGTAAAACCTAAACCAAGCATACCTATCGGCATTACTTTTGTCATAATTATTGGATAATATGATTCTCTGTCGCCCAAAATAGCACCAGCAGAATCGTATTCCAAAGGAAATAATACTAACGAAACCAAAGCAACCAAAATCCAAGGCCAAGTTCGTAAAGCTATAAACGCAATAGCAAAAAGCAAAGAACCTTTTTGTGCATCTTTTGGAGATTTTGCAGTGTTGATACGTTGTGCAATATAACCCGAACCGTCAGAATCGAACCTAACCCACCACTGTACTACAACATAAATTAAAAAGATTTGAAAAGGAATTAAAGGACTATCGATAGACGGAATAAACTCGGTGAGATATTTTGTTTTTTCAGGACCATAAATTTCTGCCAATTTGAAATGCATACTTTCTAAGCCGCCAACATATTCTACGGCATAATATGCAAACATAATAGATACCACAATAGCAATAACAAACTGAAACAAATCGGTAAAAATAACACCTCTAATACCACCAATAGAACTGTAAATCATAACTATAGCTAGCAATGCAATAATAGTTAAACTTGCATTTGCATCGCCTTTAAAAAGCATAATACTTGGCAAAAAACCTGCTATTTTAGCAAAAGTAGCAGCACCTAAAACCTCTTCCCAATGAATGAAAGAACCTGCAATTTTTACTGCCGCCGTAATAACCCAACCCAATATAAAAACATTGATAACAATACCATAAAAGAAAGCTTTGAAACCACGAAGAAAAGCAGCTTCTTTGCCACTATAACGAAGTTCTATAAACTCTACATCAGTTAAAACTTTAGAGTTTCGCCATCTTTTGGCGAAGAAAATAGTAACCGTAATATAGGTTGCTGCCCAAGCCCACCAAAACCAGTTGCCGGCTATACCAGATTTGGCTGTAATACCAGTAACCGCCAATGGCGTATCGGCAGCAAATGTAGTAGCAATAATAGAAATACCTAACCACCACCAAGGCATAGACCTATCTGCCACGAAGAAAGATTCGATACCCGTACTAGATTTTTTGGCAGCCCAAATACCTACTAAAAACACTACAATTAAGTACACAATAAAAATAATCCAATCTAAACTTGCCATTTTCTTATAATTTGAGAATAAATATCTTGTTTTTGAAAGAAAAAAATTGATTATAATGAAATAGTTATGAACGAGAACGAAGTTAAAAAGTTCTAACAGGACAAAATGAAAGTTAAAACTATACTTTCTTTTAGATTACTAACGTAAGTTTCTGTAATTTTGGATAATAAACACATTTTTTTATTCTAAATATACAATCAAAATGAAATCATATAATGACAATCTAAATTTCAATGAAGATAAAATAGTAACCAGTGTAATTTTGGAATCATCGTTTTCAAAAGAAATTAGAATTTTATTGAAAACTGGACAAGTAATGAGAGAACATAAAGCACCATTTCCTATAATTATACATCTTTTAGAAGGCGAAATAGATTTTGGAGTGCAAGGAGAAACCAATCTGCTAAAAAAAGGAGGTATTATCACATTAGAAGGCAATATTCCTCACGATTTAAAAGCTAATAAAGATAGCATTGTACGCTTAACGCTTTCTAAACTTGATAATGTTTCTCGAGTAGAAAAAGTGATTGAAGCATAATTTATGATCTTATGAAAACGATTGAAAACAGAGAAGATGTAAGCATTTTGGTAAATTCATTTTACGATAAAATTAGAAAAGATGAATTATTAGGACCTATTTTCAATAACAATATAGCTGATGAAGAATGGCCAGCACACTTGAGTAAACTTACAGATTTTTGGGAAACAAACTTATTTGGAATACAAAAATTTTATGGAAATCCGGCTGCAGCGCACGCAAAAGTTGATAAAAGTATAGACCACACTATAGAACAATTACATTTTGGGAAGTGGTTGCAACTTTGGTACGAAACTGTAAACGAACTTTATGAAGGCGAACTTGCGCACCGAGCAAAAGATGGCGCTAGAAGAATGTCCACTAGACTTTTTATGGCAATTTGGAATAATAGACCAAAAAATGCAGGGATAGGAGGTTAAATAAAAAAGCAAAGGCACAACTTAATTGTTGTGCCTTTGCTTTTAATTAAAGAAAAATATAACTTATTTAGACCATTTTTCTAAGGTTCCTTTTATAAAGTTTTGGTAACCTATAGCTTCTTCTTTTTCTGCAAATTTTAATGCTTTATTAGCATAAGTAATCGCTTCATTTTTCTGTCCAATTTCAAAAAGAATTCTTCCTTTTAAAAATAAACTTCTATAGTTCTCTCCCAATTTCAAAGATTGGTCTATAAAATTAAGTGCACCTTTATATTCTTTAATTGTTCCATAATAATAATTTGCAGAATTATAATATACATTTTCTAAATCTTCACCTTTTTTAATAGCTTCATCAATGTTTTTCATTGAATTATCTCTTGTTTTTACCGTAAAAGGTAGTTCTACTTTTGTTTTTTCCCATAAAACAATAATGCTTGCAGACTCGTCTTTTATATTGTCGAAACCAACAAAAAATGATTCTGTGAAAGAATTTTCTGAAACTTTTGCTGCTACTGTCAATACTGTTTTCTTATCTGAATAACTTTCTGCAGAAGCATCAACTTCTGAATTAAACATAATTTTCCAAGCTTCTTTTCCAGGAATAGCAAATACAGAATATGTACCTGCTGGTAATTCTTTTCCTTCAAAAAATAAAGAATGATCTGTCGTTATTGTGGTTGCACTGTTTGCACCAAAACGCCATAATTTATCGAAAGGAACTAATTCTCCAAAAATAACTCTGTCTTTTACTCCTGGTCTTGAATATTCTATTTCAACTTCTGTTGCGCCAACTTGCTGCTCTACTTCTGCACCTGGGCTTGGCTTTGGTAATGTCTGTGCGCTAGCATAAAATGCTGTTCCTGCGACTGCTAATAGTAATAATAACTTTCTCATTTTAATTTAATTTAGTTTGTGATTTAAAAAATAATTTCTGTAATAAAATTCCAACAAGCACTACAACGGTACTGCCTATTATATTGTAAAGTAAATAACTCAATTCAATGACTTCGTAAACGGTTAAAGCGTGCAAAACCAATACTAATATTTGACCAAAAAACGCTGCGAAAAGTGCTGCATTTCCTTGTACTTTCTTAAAGAAAAAAGCTAGTAAGAAAACACCTAAAATAGTTCCATAAAACAGTGAACCTAAAATATTTACGAGTTGTATTAAGTTTTCGAACAAACCAGCTACTAATGCAATTCCAATGGCTAAAAAGCCCCAAAAAATGGTAAGCAATTTACTCACTTTTAAATCTTTTGCGTCATCATCTTCTTTACTCCAAAACTTTTTGTAATAATCTATTGTGGTCGTTGAAGCCAAGGCATTTAGTTCGCCCGCAGTAGAACTCATAGCTGCCGAAAAAATTACTGCCAGCAATAATCCAATCAAACCATTTGGCAAAAACTTTAAAACAAAAGTCAAGAAAATATAATCACTATCTTTTGCTACATAGTTTTCGTCTGCTACGAGCATAGCTTCTTTATATTCTGAACGCAGTTTATCTTGTTCTTTTTGCAAAGTTTCAATTGGTGCAAAATCACTTTCTGGGTTTGCTACCCAATTGGTTAAAGCTTCTTTTTTGGTAGCGTGAACCAAGTTATATTCACTTTCCAATTGTACCAAATTTTCGTTTTTCTGCGTTGCTATATTTGTAGTTGAAGTATTGAAAATAATTGGTGCTTCGTTAAACTGAAAAGAAACAAAAACCATTATTCCAACCATCAAAATGAAAAACTGCATTGGTATTTTCATCAATCCGTTAAACATTAATCCAAGGCGAGATTCTGTTAACGATTTTCCTCCAAGATAACGCTGCACTTGACTTTGGTCTGTTCCGAAATAAGAAATAAACAAGAAAAAACCACCTGTAAGACCAGAAAGTAATGTATATTTTTTTCTTGGATCTAAAGATAAATCTATCACGTTCATTTTACCTAGTTTCCCTGCTATATCAATTCCTTCAGAAAAACCAACGGCACTTGGAAAACTTTGGATAACATAGTAAAAAGCGGCAAACATTCCGCCCATTATTACGGCCATTTGCCATTTTTGAGTTAAAGAAACGGCTCTACTACCACCAGAAACGGTGTATATAATAACTAATCCACCAACGATTAAACAAGTTAATTGCAAATTCCAATCTAAAAGCGTTGACAAAATAATAGCAGGCGCATAAATGGTAATTCCGGCTGCCAAACCTCTTGAAACTAAAAACAAAAATGCTGTAAATGCTCGTACTCTGACATCAAAACGCTGTTCTAAATATTGGTAAGCTGTATAAACTTTTAATTTGTAATAAATAGGCAAAATAAATACCGAAATAAATATCATTGCCAAGGGCAAACCAAAGTAAAACTGAACAAAACCCATTCCGCTTTCATACGCTTGGCCAGGTGTAGATAAAAATGTAATCGCGCTGGCTTGAGTTGCCATAATAGACAAACCAATTGTTGCCCAACCTTCAGAATTGTTTCCTTTTAAATAAGATTCTAAGTTGTTATTTTTTCTAGTTTTCCAAGCGCCATAAGCAACTATAACTAGCATTGTAAGTCCAAGTACTATCCAATCTATTCCACTCATACAGCAAATTTATTTGTGATGAAAAAATAGATAGCTATTTGTACCAAAAGCACAATAATTAAAGCTGCATACCAAGCTTTCCAATTCGTTTTATCGTCTGTGTTACTTTCTTTCATAACTCAATATATTTGCAAATAAACGATACGCACCTTCTACTCCATTTGGTAATTCTCTAAAGAACGAAATTCCTGTATAAACAAATTGTCCTTTACCATGTTTTGCTACAATTAGTGCACCTTTTTGGTCGGTTTCGTCTTTGTCGTGCCAAGCAAAAAGTGCTGTATATTTTTCGTCCCAATTATCGGCAAAATACAAACCTCTTTCTTGTACCCATCCATCAAAATCTGCTGTTGTTATTTTGTTTGGGAAATTCATTATTGGATGGTTTGGTGCTAAAAAAGTAACCGCTGCATCTTCTTCTGTTACTCTATTTCTAGACACTTCAAAAGCCAATGGACCGCCATATTTATTGTCCGTAGCATTTCTTGAGGCAGTGTTGTATTGCATTACTAAATTGCCTCCATTTTGGACATAAGCAAAAAGTTTTTCTTCAAAATTTCTTATTTCACTATGCACATTATAAATTCTAATACCTAAAACTACACTTTGATATTTGCTTAAATTCAAAGAAGATAAATCTTCAACTTGAAAAACTTCTACATCAAAACCAAGCTGAGCAATAGCTTCTGGAACCACATCTTCTGCGCCT
>Ga0075163_10012290_pt1 | contig 11155 bp, 7 predicted proteins | sample JI1023141ADNA_FD_71478 | JGI IMG/M metagenome (GOLD analysis project Ga0075163, IMG submission 71478) | Wastewater effluent complex algal communities from Wisconsin, to seasonally profile nutrient transformation and Carbon sequestration -... | ecosystem: Engineered > WWTP > Effluent > Algae...
CGTGCAGGTCACCAGCCAGTCGAGGCTCTTGAGCTTCTCGCGCTTGTCCCAGAGGGCTGACGTCCAGATATCCTTGGCATGGGCCGAACAGCTCCAAGGGGTCCCGCCCATCAGATGGGCGTAATAGGCGACCGAGGCCGGTGTGTGCAGGAAATGGGCGTGTAGCCGCACGACATCGCCGGGCATTTCCGCCAGCAGCACGCAGGCCTGGCCGAAGCGCCGCCCGCGATTGGGCGTGGGATCGCGCACAAGGTCCTTCACCCATTGCCACAGCGCGCGGCCGAAACCGCGCTTTCCCGCACAGCGCATCACCGCGCGCAGCACGCGTCCCGGCTCCTGATAGAGATATTCCGGCAGATAGGTGACGCGGGCCTTGATCTCGCCATGGACCGGATGCCGGTACTTGTCGGTGGGGAACCGCAGGCTCCAGATCTCCAGCGCAATCCCGCGCTTCTCCAGCGCCAGGATCTCCTGGGCGATGAAGGTCTCGGACAGGCGCGGATAGCCCTTGAGCAGGAAGACGATGCGGCCGGTCACGTCTTTTCGTCAGCGCTTGCGCTGGGCAAGACGCAGCGACATCGGCCGCCGGCCGCGTTCCAGCGCCTGTTGCGCCAGGCGGTTGACGTTGTTGAGCCCATCAAGCAGACCCGGCACGACGACATCCGAGGGCAGCGATTGCTGCGGCAATTGCCGGAGCGCCGTCGCCATCTTCTTCCAGTCGCGCACGCCGTCATCTTCCAGCATGGCGGCAAGGCCCAGTTCCTCGGCCTTGGCGGCGCGGATGAACTGTTCCATGCGCGGGCGGGTCCGCGGCACGATGAGCGCCCGCTTGTTGAACGACACGATCTCGCAGAACGTGTTGTAGCCGCCCATGGCGACGACACCGATGGCGCGCGCCATGACATGTTCCATCTGCGCATCGAAGGTGATCGCCTCGACATTGTCGAGCTTGGCGGCGCGCAGCAGGAATTCGGCCTGGCGGTCGGAATGCATGAACGGCCCCAGCACCAGAAGGGCCGGATGCGGCAGCCGCGGGTCCGACTCATAGGCGCGCAGGACCCAATCGACCATGTCCTCGCCATCGCCGCCGCCGCCGGTGGTGACCAGGATATAGGGCGCATCGATCTTCTGCAGCGGCACCGGCAACCCGGGGCCCTGCGGCAATGACCTGTGCAGATAGCCGGTATAGACCATCTTGCGCTGCACCGATTTGGGAAGGTCGATCCCCTCCAGCGGGTTGCAGATCTGCGGCAGGCCATAGATCCAGATCGCGTCGTAGTAATCGCGCAGCGCCGGCATCACCTTCTTGCGGCGCCATTCCGGCACCAGGGCCGCCGGCTCGTCCATGATATCGCGCAGACCCAGCACCAGATGGGTCCCGCGTTCCTTCAGCATCTCCAGCGTCTCGGTCACCTCGCCGCGGAGGCCCAGCGGCTCCTTGTCGACGATGAAGATGTCGGGGTCGAAGATTTCCGCCGTGTGCTTGATGATCGAGGCCCGGAGCGCCAGCGTCTCCTCGGTGTCGATCAGCAGCGACAGCGAGGTATAATCGCCCGAGCGCAGCTTGATCACCCCCGGAATGCGCACGAAATCCACCCGCGCCCGGAAGTTGAAGCTGCCGATGATCGGCGAGCCCGTCAGGATGATGACCGACATGTCCTTGTTCTGCTCGACCAGCCAATGGGCGATGGTCTGGCAGCGGCGCAGATGGCCAAGGCCGAACGTATCATGTGAATAAATAAGGACGCGGGCGCCCCTGGTCATGGCGTCTTCCATTTCCACGCGTCCTGATCCCCCCGAACGTCGCGAACCTCAGAATATCAATCTTGGCCAACTGGCCAATTGGCGCAGTATGGCACAGGAGAAATGCCGCCAGAAAGGCAAAGTTTGGTGACGCTTGACCAAACTTGACCAGCGCCAAGGCATTGACAGAACGTGATAATTCGTTTCCATTGCGCGTGGATCGAGATAAGATGCGACAAGTTGCGGGGGACGGCCGGGACCATGGAGCCTAGATTATTCAAATATATCTGGCGCCATTCCTGGCGGGACCAGCTGGTCATCCTGGTGATCGTGGCCTCCAGCCTCGGCATCTATTTCGTCTCGCTCGACCTTCCCAAGCGCATCGTCAACGACGCCATCCAGGGCGGCGCCTTCAAGAATTCGGCGACAGCAGATTTCCTGAAATTCACCCTGCCGCTGCCGGATTTCCTGGGCGGCCCGATCGAACTGTTCAAGGGCTTCCCGCTCGACAATATCGCCTATCTCTTTGCGCTCTGCTTCTCCTACCTGTTCTTCGTCGTGCTCAACGGCTGGATGAAGCAGAAGGTCAACACCGAGAAGGGGCGGCTGGGCGAACGCATGCTCCGGCGCCTGCGCTTCGAACTCTTTGACCGCGTGCTGCAGTTCCCGCTCCTGCACTTCCGCAAGGTGAAGCAGGCCGAGATCGCCACCATGATCAAGGACGAGGTCGAGCCCCTGGGCGGCTTCATCGGCGATGCCTTCATCACCCCGGCCTATCTCGGCGGCGTCGCCTCCACGGCGCTGTTCTTCATCTTCATGCAGAACGTCTATATGGGGATCGTCACCATCTCCATGCTGCTGGTGCAGATCATCATCATCCCCAAGCTGCGGGTGAAGGTGCTGATGCTGGGCAAGCAGCGCCAGATCACCGCGCGCCAACTGGCCGGCCGCATCGCCGAGACGGTCGACGGCGCCATCGAGATCCACGCCAACGACACCTCGAATTTCGAGCGCGCCGACATCATCGACCGCCTGGGCCGCATCTTCCAGATCCGCTTCGAGCTTTACCAGCGCAAGTTCCTGGTGAAATACATCAACAACATGCTGGCGCAGACGACGCCCTTTCTCTACTTCCTGATCGGCGGCTATTTTGCCCTCCAGGGCCAGTTCGACGTCGGCACCCTGCTTGCGGTGATCAGCGCCTACAAGGATCTGCCCTCGCCGATCAAGGAACTGATCGACTGGGACCAGCAACGCCAGGACGTGCAGATAAAATACGACCAGGTGATCGAGCAGTTCACCCCGGGCGGCATGCTCGATCCCAAGGTGCAGGCGCTCGACGCCGAGAACGTGATCGACCCGGCACCTCTGGTGCTGGAACGCGTGAGCTATGTCGACGAAAGCGGCGCGGTCCTCCTCGACGGCGCCTCATTGGAGATTACGCCGGGCGAACATGTGGCCCTGGTGGGCGCCAACAACAGCGGCAAGGAAGCTCTGGCTGCCCTCCTCGGCCGCCTGATCCGGCCCGCGAGCGGCAACATCCGCTACGGTGCCCGGGACCTGGCCGAACTGCCGGAATCGATCACCGGGCGGCGCTTCGCCTATCTTGGCGACGAGACCTATCTGCTGCCGATCTCGCTCGAGGACAATCTCCTCTACAGCCTCAAGCACCGGCCGGTGCGGGCGGCCCTCTATGAAGGCACGCAGCTCGCCGTCCATGAGCGCCGCCTTTATGAAACGCGCCGCGCGGGTTCCCCCGAGCTCGACATCAACGCCGACTGGCTCGACCTCGAGGGCGCCGGCGTCCCCGACCGCGCCACTCTCGAAGCCCGCCTCATGAAGCTCCTCGGCGTGGTTGAGTTCGAGGACGATGTCTATCAGTTCGGTCTCCGCGGCCGGGTTGATCCAAAGGACAATAACGGCCTTGCCAACCAGTTCCTGCACGCGCGGAGCGCAGTCCATGAGCGCCTGGCCGAGCCGCAACTGGCGCCGCTGGTCGAACCCTTCGATCCGGCGCGCTACAACCGCAACATGACGGTGGCCGAGAACGTGCTCTTCGGCACGGCGCTCGGCCTCGACTTCGCCCCCGAGGAGCTGGCCGGCAACGCGCATCTCGCCGGCGTGCTGGCGGCCGCCGACGTCACCGACGACCTCATCGCCCTTGGCCAGCAGATCGCCGTCACCATGGTGGAACTGTTCGCCGACCTGCCGGCGGGCCATCCGTTCTTCGAACAGTTCAGCTTCATCTCGGCCGAGGATCTGCCGCGTTTCCAGCAATTGATCGCCCGCGTGCAGCGCGCCGGCCTCGATGCCGCCCCGGCCGAGGACAAGCGCCGGCTGGTGGCCCTGACCTTCCCCTATATCGAGGCCCGCCATCGATTGGGCCTGATCGACGACACGCTCGAAACCAAGCTGCTGAAGGCGCGCGGCCTGTTCCGCGAGATGCTGCCAAAGGACCAGGCGGGCTCGATCGAATTCTACGATCCGGACCGCTACAACACGGCGGCGACCGTGCAGGACAACATCCTTTTCGGCCGCCTGGTCTATGGCCAGGCCCAGGCCGCCCAGAAGGTCGGCGCCGTCCTCTCAGAGGTGATCGACGGGCTGGCGCTCCGCTCCCGGGTCATCGCCGTCGGCCTCAGCTTCAATGTCGGTGCCGCCGGCCGCAAGCTCTCGGTCGCCCAGCGCCAGAAAGCCGGCCTCATCCGCGCCTTGGCAAAACGGCCGCAGCTTGTCATTCTCAACAACACGATCTCGGCCTTCGACGAGGCCAGCCAGCGCCGGCTGATCGGGCGGATCCGCGGCGACCTGCCCGACGCGGCCCTGGTCTTCGTCACCCACACGGCGGCCCTGGCGCGCGACTTCGACCGGATCGTGGTACTTGAAAACGGCCGCGTCGCCGAAACCGGCAAGCCGGCGGAACTCGACCGGCCGGGCGGGAAATTCCAGGCGCTGCTGGGCGCCGCTGAAGGATAGTGCCAGCATGAGTCTTCGATCGGGATGGATGAGATGAGTATTCAGGAAGATGTCGAGGCGCTGAAGCGCATTCCGCTCTTTGCCAAGGTCGAGCCGGCCAAGCTCAAGCTGATGGCCTTCGCCAGCGAGCGCGCACAGTACCAGCCGGGCGACCAGCTGTTCCACCAGGGCGACACCGCCGACGCCGCCTTCATCATTCTGGGCGGCGCCGCCGACATTCTGGTCGATACGCCGGGCGGGCCGCTGAAAGTGGCCGATGTCGGCCCCGGCGCCTTTGTCGGGGAAATCGGCATCCTCATGGACGTGCCGCGCACCGCCACCATCCGCGCCACCGAACCGATGACCGTCCTCAAGATCACCAAGGAACTGTTCTTCCGCATGGTGACCGACTTCCCCTCGATCGGCATCGAGGTGATGCGCGTGCTGGCCCAGCGCATCGAACACATGAACGCCCAGCTGCGCGAAGCCGTGGCCGCAAGGAAATGACGGCGGCCCGCCTGGCCGGCGCGCGATGAGCCGGCTCGACAGTTTCATCCGCCGCCTGGAAGCGCAAAGGTCTTGCCTGGCCCTCGCCGTCGAGCGCAGCCGCCATGTTCCCGGCGTGGTGCTGGAACTGGGGCTCGGCAACGGCCGCACCTTCGATCATCTGCGCGAAATCTGCGCGGGCGGACCGCAACCCAGGGACATACATGTCTTCGACCGCCAGGTGGCGGCACATCCCGACTGCATCCCCGCCCCCGACCGGCTGTTCCTCGGCGATTTCACCGCCACCCTGAAGCAGGCCCGCGCCCGTCTCGGCGATGGGTCGGCGGCCCTCATCCATGTCGATCTCGGCAGCGGCGACGACGCGGCGAGCCGGGCGCTGGCGCTGGTCCTCGCCCCCGACATCGCGCAGCTGATGGCGCCGGGCGCCGTGCTGGTGAGCGACCAGCCCATGCCGGACGCAAGGCTGACACCCCTCGACCTGCCGCCAGGCGTCAAGCCCGGCCGCTACTTCATGGCCGAAAAGCGCTAGGCAGGGCGGGGGATGGCTGATCCCCTTGCCTCAACCTTGACGTAATCACATCTTAGAACACGACAAACAGACCGAGCCGGACACACAGATGCGCCTTGCCAACCAGATCGCAGCACACCTCACCGCGTTCCTGCTCACTTCCATGCTGGCCTGCCAGCTGCTGGCGCAGGCGGCGCAGGCCGAGGCCATCGATGACCGCATCCGCGAACCGCGCCTCGCCGGCACGCCGCTGGGCGCCGTCGGCATGGTGCTGCGCCTCAGCCCCGATGGCACGGCGATCGGCACCGGCTTCCTGGTCTCGCCCTGCCATGTGCTGACCGCGGCCCATGTCGTGGCCGAGGCCGACGGCATCAGCGCCGACCAGGTGATGCTGTTCTTCGCCGGCAGCGGCGAGCTCGGCCCCGAATACAAGGAAGCCCATTCCTTCGGCGCGCTCAGCCCGGCGCGGCCCCTGGTCTGGGGCGAATCCCGTGATTTCGACAGCGGCTCCACCGCCGACCGGCGCGAAGCCTGGCTAAAGGCCGGCTGGGACGATTGGGCGCTCCTGAAGCTCGACCGTTGCCTCGGCGAGGAGGGCTTCGCCTATCTGAAGCTGCTGCCCGTGACCACCACCGATTTCACCCGCGCTGGCGGTGTCGCGGCCGCCATCTCCGCCGGCCTGCCGGCCGATCACAACAATGACAATCTCACCGTCGATCCCGCCTGCACCCTGCTCGGCCAGATCGACAGCACCGGCTGGCAGCATGACTGCACCACCATGCCGGGGAATTCCGGCGGCCCGATCCTGGCTGCTGAACCGGAACCCGGCGAGGACTGGCCGCGCGTGCTCGCCATCTCCGTCATCGGCAAGAACGAGCATTGGAACGAGCTGAAACCGCAGATCGTCGATACCAAGTCGCCCGAATATCTGCAGCTGCTGCCGACCGCGGTCCCGGTCTCGGCCTTCCTGCCGCAGATCGCCCCCTATCTGCCCAAGGATCCCCGCCTCGACGCCTATCTGGCGGCGCACAAGCAGCCCGACCGCGGCTATGACATCGAGGCGCCGAAGCCCGCCATCGACGACCTCACCGCGGCCCTCGCCAAGGCGCCGCGCGATCCCATGCTGCTGACCCGGCGCGGCTTCTGGCTGGAAACGGCCGAGGATCCGGCGGCGGCCCTGGTCGATTATTCGGCAGCCCTCCGTGCGGCACCCGACTTCGCCCCGGCACTTTATGCCCGCGCGGTCCTGCGCGGCTATCGCGACGACAAGCTGCAGGGCGACAAGCGCGCGGCGATGGCCGATCTCGATCTTCTCATCAAGCGCTTCCCGAATCTGCCGCGCCTGCGCATCACGCGGGGCTCGCTGCTGTTCGGCGATTACGATTACCGCCAGGCCCTCGTCGATTTCGACGCCGCCCTCACCCATGACCCGCGCAACATCTCGGCTAGGCTCACCCGCGCCAATGCGCGCGTCGAACTCGGCGATCTCGACGGCGCCGGCGAGGATTACGACGCGGTCATCGCAGCACGGCCCGATGCCGCCTATCTCCGCGTGCAGCGGTCCTACTACCTGATGCGCGTGGGCGAAATCGACAAGGCCTTCGACGATGTCGCCGAGGCATTGAAGATCGAACCCGACATGCCCTCGGCCATCAGCGCCCGTGCCAATATCCATCTCGACGTGGGCGATATCGACGCGGCCCTGGCCGACACCGAGCTTGCCGTGAAGCTCGATCCGGAATCAGGCGGCTACATCGCCCTGCGCGGCACCGTGAAGCACATCAAGGGCGACCTTGCCGGCGCCATCGCCGATTACCGCGACGCAGCCCGCCTTGATCCGACCGAACCCTTCGATCCGCTGCTGCTGTTCGTGGCGCTGGGCCAGGCCGGCAAGCCCGAGGAGGGCAAGGAAGAATTGCGCAAGTTGCTGAAGCGCTGGCCGACCACCGAATGGCCGGCACCGCTGGCCAGCTACCTCATCGGCGAAAGCTCGGAAGCCGAGTTGAAGGCCGCCGCCAACACCGGCACCGAAATCCTCCGGAAATACCAGGATTTCGACTGGCATTTCTATCTGGGTGCCGCGGCGATGATCCAGGGCGACAAACAAAAGGCGCGCGCCTATTTCGACCATGTGGTCGACACCGACATGCGCCAGTTCCTCGAATACAGCCTCGCCCGCATCTTCCTGGAAAACCTCGGCGGCCGCGCCTATCTGAAGACGAACTGAGGCCGCCCCTTCAAGCCCGCGCGCGGCGCTTGGCCTGCCAGGCTGGATACATGCGCCTGAGGTGAAACGCCATCAGCGCCGGCAGCCTGGTCTCGCCCAGAGGGGCGCGGCGCGCGCGCTGCACGAGATCGACCGAGGTCCGGCCATTGCCTTCGATGAGACAGGGTCCGTCCGGCAGCACGGCGATGTCCCAGCCGATGACGATGCGGTCGCCGATCTTCTCATGGGCTTCCCGGGCCATCGCCTTCACGTCTTCCCAGTATGGCACGCGCCAGCCGGTGATCTGCGCGCCGGTGACGGGATGCTGGTGATGCCAGATCGACTCGCCCTTCAGCCCCATATTGGAGGCCGGCCCCAGCGCGCCGGTCGCCAGATCGACATTGGCGCCGACGCCGCCGGCATGGAAATTGTCGACCACCTTGCCGGGCACGACGGCAAGGCGCATGGCCGAGGTGATGACCTCGCCCTTCATGTTCTCGTCGAGGCAGGTCATGACGCGGACGGTCGACAGCACGCCGTTCGCCAGGCCTTCATAGGCCGGATGATTGACAAGGAGCGGCTGCAGGATCATGTCGCCCTTGCCGGCGGCCGAGCGTGCGCTGTAATGGGCGAGCAGCGCTTCCTCTGTGAAGCTGCGGCCGTCCTGCGCCACGTAATGTTCGCCATTCCAATCCCAGCGTTCGGCACCCTTGCCGCCCTTGCCGTTGAAGAGCTTGGCAAAGAGGTTCTGGCGCGGCAGCCCGCCCGGGGCCAGGAACGCCACGGCGCCGTCCTTGAAGCGCGCCAGGATCGGCGCGTGGCGGATGCCGGCGCGGGCACATTCCTCGGCGAAGATGACCTTGTCGCGGAAGATGTAGCCGCGCTTGCCGTCGCATTTCAGGATCGAGAACACGCCCGCCTTGGTCTCGTTGCGCACCAGGTATTCGTGATAGCGGTGGCGCATCTCCGGTCGGTAGAGTTCGAACAGATAGTAATGCTGCGGCAGCATCTGCGCGGTGACGGCGATCTTCGCCTGGGCGAGCACCTGCCGCCAATAGGGAATGCCGTAATTCCGCTTCACCCACGGACCGCAGCGCGGCGTATGGATGAAGACGGCCTTGTAGAAGGCGATGAGCGGCCAGACCAGCCCGGCCAGGATCCGCTTGGCCGCCTGCGGCCAGGGCAGCAGCCAATAGACGGCGCGCATATGATAGCGCCGGACCTCGCCCAGGGCCGAGTTGCGCAGATGGGCCGGCCGAAAACCGGGCAAAGGCGGGGGAAAAACACGGACGCGCATGGGTAACCTTACAGAATCCTGACAGCGCCCGAAGATATGCCCGTTTTCGCCGGGAAATGAAAGTCCCTGAATGCGTTAGGGGATAGGTCGGTGGTCCTGGGGGGCCATCGAGCGCCCCCGCCCCCTCAGGCCTTCGGCGTCAGCCGGAACCAGCTCACCTCGCCCGGCGTGAACAGGTCGCGCGCCTGGCGGTACCAGAGCGGCGGGGCATGGTCGCCGACGATGAGGATCTCGGTGGGTGGCATGGCGGGGTCGGCCCAGGCGCGGGCGATGCCTTGCAGCAGCTCGATCCAGCCATCCGCCATGATGCAGACCTCGCGCTCCGGCACGCGGGCATCATGATGCGCGCAATCGAGATGATGATAGCCCTGGTCGACGATCACCGGCACATGGGTGTTGAAGGTGAGGAGATAGCTGAACTGCGGCACCGTCGCGGCCTTGAACTTTGCCGCGATGTCCCCGACCAGCTTGGGATCGCAGATGCCGACGAAGACGTCGCCGCACAGCTTCTCGCCCGGCACCAGCAGATCCTCGCCGAACTCGCGCTCCTCGAAGCCGACATTCGGCCACCATTGGTCGCGGTCGAACATCTTGCCGGTGAAGCCGTGATAGGCCTTGGTGGCATAGCCGGCCTTGCTCATGTGGAAGGGCAGGCAATCCGGCCGCTTCTCCTTGAGGTAGGGGAGATAGCTGTCGCGCGTGCCGCAGAACTCGCGCATCTCGGCAGCCGTGGTGCCGCCGATGAAGCTGTTGACCCCGGAGGTCACTTCATATTTCTGCGTGACACCCTCGGCGCGGATCGCCTCATCCAGCAGGCCCTGCACCTTGGGATCGGCAAAGCGGCCCATCGCCTCGACGATCACCACCAGCATGTGGCGCCCGTTGGGCTGCTCCACCAGCTTGATATAGCCCGATTTCGCCATCGCCGATTCGAACGGGATGTCGCGGCCAAGGCTCAGCCAGAAATTGGAATGGCGCGGCGTGTTGATGACCACGTCGGTCGGCACCGCCACCAGTCCCAGCAGCAGCAGCGGCAGCCGGTTGGCATGGCGGAGATGCTGGCCATGGCGCCACAGCAGGAAGAGAAGCAGGCCGAAAAGCGCGCTCACCCCCAGGGCCAGGGCCACATAAAGCTTCGAACTGAGGATATCGAGCTGCCCGATGAACTGCAGCGCGAACAAAGTCTCGGAGGGGGCAAGGCCGAAGATCTGCGTCGCGCAATAGACGATGTCGCAACCCAGGGCGAGCAGATAGATCGCCATCACGCCTGGCACCGGCAGGAACCGCAGGCTGACCGCCGCCAGCAGGTAAAGGAGGATCGGAAAGGTGCGCGGCGGCACGAAGATGCCGAGCTGATAGAGCACAAGGAAGGCAAGGTTGGGCAGGATCAGGCCGATGATCACCAGGATCACCGCCGGCCGCCGCAACCATGTCGTCACTTCCGCCATTGTCAGGCCCGCTGCTCGAAGCCCATCAACACATTCACCGTGTTGACGCCCAGCGCCTCGACCGCATAGCCGCCTTCCATCACGAAGAGTGTCGGCAGATCGGCCCAGGCGATGCGGTCGCCGAGGCGCTGGTAATCGGCCTCGGCCAGTTTGAAGCGCGAAATCGGATCATGCTCGAACGTATCAAGGCCCAGCGACACCACCAGCGCCTCGGCGCCATACTGCCGGATGCGCTTCAGGGCGATTTCAAGCGCTTCCGCATAGGCGCGCCAATCGGTGCCCCAGGGCAGCGGCAGGTTCATGTGATAGCCTTCGCCGGCCCCCGCCCCCATCTCGTCGGCATAACCGAGGAAATAGGGGAATTCCTGTTTGGGATCGGCATGGAGCGAGATGGTGAGCACGTCGTCGCGCTCATAGAACATCTGCTGCGTGCCGTTGCCATGGTGATAATCGACATCAAGAATGGCGACGCGCTTGGCGCCCTGGTCGCG
>Ga0075163_10012291_pt1 | contig 11154 bp, 9 predicted proteins | sample JI1023141ADNA_FD_71478 | JGI IMG/M metagenome (GOLD analysis project Ga0075163, IMG submission 71478) | Wastewater effluent complex algal communities from Wisconsin, to seasonally profile nutrient transformation and Carbon sequestration -... | ecosystem: Engineered > WWTP > Effluent > Algae...
TCGCCAGGAGGAGGAGACGTTGAGGGCGCATGGGGCGAATGTCGGTGACGTGAAGCGCGCGGGCAATACCGTTCACCGACTCCTAATGCGCGCGGGTCAGCACTTCACCACCGAACCGTGAGGGTTCTCCCGGTAGGAAGTCACGACGGACCGTCATATAGATGAGGCAGCGCCCGAGCTCTCGGGCGCCTCACTCACCGGGATGTCCGACATGCGCCGGGACCACCACGACCCCCGACCGATCGGCTGGCGAGCCACGGCACTCGCGCGCGTGTCCCGTGCCGTGTTCGCCGTGCTCTTCGCGAGCCTCTGGCTCGGTGGCGCCGCGCCGCTCACGGCACAGTCAGCGAAGCCCGGCGCCATCCCGGTGCCCGACACGGCGGCGCTCGCCCAACGCCTCGCGACCGCGACAGGGGCCGCGCGCATCCCGCTGCTGCTCGCCCTCGCCGATGCGAACAAGGACGCGCCCGCGATCGGCCTCCCGTTCGCCGACGAGGCCCTGGCCCTGCTCACCGCGCACCCATCCGTGCCCCGCGAGGTCGAGGCGCGCATCACGCGGAGCTACGCGCTGCAATCGGGAGGGACCTATCCCGAGGCGCTCGCGGAGGCCCTGCGCGCGGAGTCGCTCGCGACCTCGCTGGGGGACGCCCGGACCCTCGCGGATGCGCACTACGAGGTCTCGCTCGTCCAGTGGCGCATGGCGGACTACGTGGCCGCCACTGCCTCGATCGGGCGCGCGCGGCGGCTGCTCGAGCCGTACGGCGACTCGCCGGCGCTCGCGCGCACGCTCTCGCACGTCGGCGCGATCCACTTCAACCAGAGCGATCTCGCGGCCGCCCTCGACGGGTTCGTCGCGGCGCTGCGCATGAGCGAGACCCTCGGCGACGAGATCGCGGCCGCCCGCGCGCACAACAACATCGGCCTCGTCTATCTCGACCTCGGGCGCACGGCGGACGGCTACGCGGCGCTCCGACGCGCCCTCGCGATCCACGAACGCCTCGGACCGCGCCGCAACCTGACGAACACGCTCAACAACGTCGGGCTCGCCCTCATCGAGCTCGGCCGCCCGAGCGCGGCGATAGGACCCCTCGAGCGCGCGTACCTCCTCGACGTGGAGGACGGGAACCTCTACGGGCAGGCGAAGGACCTGAGCAACATCGGCTACGCGCACGAACGGATGCAGCAGCCGACGACGGCGCTCGACTACCATCGCCGCGCCCTCGCCCTGCGCGAGCGGATCGGCGACAAGGACGGCGTGGTCCGGTCGCAGGGCGCGGTGGCGGAGGTCCGCATGCGACTCGGCGACCCGCGCGGCGCGATCCCGCTCTTCGAACGATCGGTCGCGCTCGCGACGGAGATCAACAGCCGCCGCAGCCAGTCGGACCTGCTCGCGTTGCTCTCGGAAGCGCAGGCCGCGACCGGGGACAGCGGCGCGGCCCTCCGCACCTACCAGCGCTATCACGCGCTCGCGACGGAGCTGGCGGACAGCGCGAAGCAACGCCTGACGGCGGAGATCGAGACGCGCTACCAGGCGCGACAGCGGCAGGCGGACCTCGACGCGCTCGCCGTCCTCGCCGAGTCGCGTCGCGAGCGGTTGGTCTGGTCCGTCGCCACGATGCTCGCGCTCGTCGCGAGTCTCGTGCTGCTCCTGGTGCTGTACACCACGCGCGTGCGCGCCGAGCGGGCGGTGGTGGAGTCGGAGCAACGGTACCGTGCCCTGTTCCAGACGTCGATGGTGCCGTTCCTGCTGGTCGACGCCTCGACGCGCACGGTGCTCGAGTGCAACGGTCCCGCGCGCACCCTCTGCGGTGTCGACAGCGCGATGGGCACGCTCCCCATCGCCGCGATCGACCCGCGCTGGCTCGCCGACGCGCTCGCGCGACTCCTCGAGGGACCGGACACCGACCATCAGGCCATCGACTCGGAGTGGGAGGATCCCGCGGGGCGCGCGCACTGGAGCGAGGTCCGCGGCAGCCGGGTGACCTCCGGTGGCCGCAGCTGCGTGCTAATCAGCGTCCGGGACACCACCGAGGAGCATCAGGAGGAGGAAGCGCGACAGCGCGATGACAAGCTCCAGTCGCTCGGCGTGCTCGCGGGCGGGATCGCGCACGACTTCAACAACGCGCTGACCGCGATCCTCGGGCATGTGACGCTGGCGCGCGACGCGGAGCCGGACGAGCGGGAGGAGATGCTCGCTGGCGCGGAGCAGGCCGCGATGGCGGCGAGTCACCTGACGACGCAGCTGCTCGCGTTCGCGAAGGGCGGGCAGCCGCTCCGGCGCACGACCGACGTGGCCCGCGTGCTCCGGGATGCGATCGCGCTGGCCGGTGCCGGCTCCCACATGCGCATCGACATCGAGCTCCCCGAGTCGCTCTGGCACGCCCATCTCGATGCCGGGCAGTTCAGCCAGGTCGTGAGCAACCTCGTGCTGAACGCCGCGCAGGCCACCGGCGAAGGGGGACGGCTCGTCGTGCGGGCGTCGAACGTCGCCGAGCACCTCCCGCTCGGCGCCGCCGCGGCGGCGCCCGCGTCAGGATCGGGTGCGGAGCGCTACGTCCGGATCGACTTCGCCGACAACGGCAACGGGATCCCCGAGGCGATCCGCCATCGCGTGTTCGACCCGTACTTCACGACGAAACGCGGGGGGAACGGTCTGGGCCTCGCCACGGCCTTCGCGATCTGCCGCAACCACGGCGGGACGCTCACCTTCACGTCGCGCGTGGGCGAGGGCACGACCTTCAGCGCGTTCTTCCCGGCATCGAGCGAGATGGCGGCGGAGGCGACACCCGAGCAGGTCGCGCTCGTGCCGGGGAACGGGTCGATCCTCGTCCTCGACGACGAACCGCTCGTCCGCTCGGTGCTGCAGCGGATGCTCGAGCAGCTGGGCTATCGTGTCGAGTCCGTCGCCGAGGGACGCGCGGCCGTGGAGCGCTTCACCGAGCGGCGGCAGGCCGGCTCCCCGTTCGACCTGCTCGTCATGGACCTCACGATCCCTGGCGGGATGGGCGGTCGGCAGGCGATGGCGGAGATCCTGCGGATCGACCCGTCGGCGCGGGCCATCGTGGCGAGCGGCTACTCCGACGATCCGACGATGGCGCACTTCCGCGAAGCGGGCTTCGTCGCGGCCCTCACGAAGCCCTTCCAGCGCGAGGCGCTCGCCCGGGCGGTGCAGGCGGCGCTGCACCGCCCGGGCGACGACGGCATCAGTTCGCCGTCACGTTGATCGTCGCCGTGCAGGTCTCCACGGCGGGCGAGGCGAGCAGCGTGTTGAAGTCGGTCAGCGCCGCGAGCTCGTGGTTCTGCGCGAGGAACTTGAACGCGTGCTGTCCGGGCGTGGTGCTCGCGCCCGAGATGGTGATGAGGGCGTTCACCCCGGCGAACTGGCTGCTCGTGCCGTAGCCGAGGAGCCGGGCGCCGGTCGCCTCGTCGACGATCGTGAACGACCAGTAGAGGAAATTGCCGCTCGACGCGATCGGGCCGTTGGCGGGGCCGGTGATCGACATGATGATCTCGGAGCGATCCTGGATGCCCTTGCGGATGGTGATGCCCATCGAGGTGCCGGCGTCGCACACCGCGCCCGCGGAGGCCGCGCGGATCTTGCCCACGGCCGGCGCAGGCGCGCCACCACCGCCGCCACCGCCGCCACCACCGCCGTTGCCGCCGCCGCTCGGCGCGCTGCCCGACTTGGCGAGCGCGATCTCGGACGCCGTCTGCACGGTGGGGTCGAGGGGTGAGCCGGCATCCGCGCACGCCGTCATCAACGCGCCGAAGGTGAGGACCGAGAGGATCGAGAGACGCGCATTCATCGTGAAGCACTCCATGGCGTGACACGTGGTGGGATCGAGCGGTGACGGTCCTCATGAAAGGCAAGGATCCGGCCAGCGTGCGCGGATCGCCAACACGTTGCCGAGCAATGAGTTGGGTGCAAGGGGCATTCGGAGTGCCTCTGACGTTCCGTTCCAGGGCTATAATGTTCCGATGCAACAGCGGACCTAGGGGGCGCATCCATCATGTACCAACTCCGCCGCCCCGATCCGCGCCTGGCGCCGTTCATCGAGCACTACTGGTTCGTGCGCGCGAGTCCCGCACAGCCGTACGCACTCACGGTGGACGTCTTCGTCGACGCCCGCGCCGACCTGGTGCTGAACCATGGCGTCCCGTACACGCGCACCGTGCACGGGGAGCCCGAAGTGACCATCGCGCACTCCAACCTCGACGCCCAGCGCCTGCGACCGATCCGCATCGCGCAGCGGGGCCAGGTGGTGCTCGCGGGCGTGCGCTTCCAAGTCGGCGGTCTCGCGCCCTTCGTGCGCCGATCGCTGCACGAGTGGACCGACCGCGTGGTGCCGGTGGAGGAGGCCTTCGACGGCGCTCTCGACGGCTCGCTTCGCGACCACGACGCGGACGAACAGGCGCGACGGCTCGACGCCTTCTTCCTCGAGCGGCTTCGGCTCACCGCCGCGACCGAGGACTTCCTCGAGATGAAGGCACGCATCGAGGCCGGCGCGACGCGGATGGACCAGCTGCCGATCCCGCTGCGCCGTCTCGATCGACTCTTCCGCGCCGGCCTCGGCATCACGCCCAAGGCGTTGGTGCGGATCGTGCGCTTCCAGCGCGCGCTCACGCGACTCCGGCACGATCCGGGATGCACGCTGGGTCAGGTCGCCGTCGAGTTCGGGTACTCCGACCATGCGCACTTCGTGCGCGAGCATCGGCGCTTCGCCGGTGTCACGCCCGGACAGCAGGTGGGCTACTTCCCCGCCGGCGCGCCGACGGATTTCAGCCCCAACCTTGTCCGATTCGTTCAAGATTCCCGCCCGTCCTGAGGTGACCGTACGGCCATGGCCCAGACCCGACATCGGTTCTTCTCGCGGGAGACGGACGTCCGAATCGAGATCGAGGCGAGCGCCGATGCGGTGTGGTCCGTCCTCATCGACGGCGCCGCCTATCCCACTTGGACGTCCACCGTGCGGTCGATCGATGGGGTGATCGCCGTCGGCGAGCGGATCAAGCTGGTCTCCTCGCTCGACCCCAAGCGCACCTTCTCGTTGACGGTGCGCGAGTGCGAGGCCCCGCGTCGACTCGTCTGGGGAGACGCGATGGGGCGCCGGACGTACGAGTTGCGGCCCAGTGGCACCGGGACCACGTTCACGATGCACGAACGGATCGCTGGACCGCTCTTCCCGCTGTTCGCGCGGATGATCCCGTCGTTCGACGAATCATTCGATCGCTTCGCGCAGGATCTCAAGCGGCGCGCCGAGTCGCGCTGACCTCCCATCACCGGTACCTCGATGGCCATCGTACTGGATCGCGGGAAGGCGTCGCCGTGGAAGCTCCGTACGCCTCCGGGCACCTCGGACTACACCATGCACGTCGAGGAGAAGGACGGGCGCACGATCCTCGTCTGCACGGTCGGGACGACCATCCTGCACTACGACGCGCGCTGCGTCGCCGACCTGCACGCGATGCTGCGGGCGGCCGGCGATTGGGTGGAACTGGGCTCCGCCGATGAACAGAAGCCGGCGAAGGCGGGCACCGTGGAAGCGTGGGGGCGTTCACCGGACAACCCGATCGGCGGGTGGTACGGGCTCAAGAAGGGCTTCCGCGGCCGCTTCGGCATGTATCTGCCGCCGCTGCTCGAAGCGCTCGGCCTCTGCGAGCTCGAGCACCACGCGCGTAACAACCGGATGCGCGCGAAGTAGCGTGACCTGCGTCACGCCGCTAACGTCGGCGCGACTCGCACGTCCGACCCCGTGAACTGGAGACACACCCCACCATTCACTGGAGTCCGCCATGTCCCGCCTTCGCCTGCTGGTCCCTGCCCTCCTCCTCGCCGTCGCCGCGTGTGACGACAGTACCGGCCCCGACGGCGGTCTCACCGCGGTGCAGACCACGCAGGTCGGCGCCACGATGCAGGACGAGGTCGAGAACGACGTCGATGCGATGATCATCGAGGCGGCCGTGACGCCGAGCTTCGAACCGGCGCCGGGGATGGCGCAGGTCGTGGCGCCGTGCGTCGCTCCGTCCAACACGACGGACACCGACGGCGACGGCATCTATGACGACGCGACGATCGTCTTCACGACGCCGGCCTGCACGCGCACCAACCGCCGCGGGGGCACCGTCGCCATCACCGGCACGCTGCGCATCCAGGACCCGACCCCGCAGGCCGGGCTCGCCTTCACCAACACGCTGACGGGCCTCACCTTCGCGTTCACCGGTGGTGGCGTCGCCGCGCGCAACTATACCGTCTCGCGCACCGGCACCCGCAGCATCGCGATCGCGGGTTCCGGACTCACCTTCGCGTCGGACCTGTCGATCACGCGCACCTTCAACGTCGGGGCGCAGGCGACCGTCGAGAAGGTCTGGAACGTGAGCTACACGCCGGCGGCCGGGCAGGTGCTCGCCGCGGGACAGCCGCTGCCGAGCGGGACCTTCTCGGCGACGGGCACGGTGGACTGGACGCGCGGCGCCGAGCAGTTCTCGTTCGCGGTCACGACGCAGACGCCGCTCGCGTACGATGCGACCTGCGACGCGGCGCAGCGGATCACCGCCGGCGAGGTGCGCGCGCTCGGGACGTTCAACGGACGTGCCGGGTACCTGCGGATGCGCTGGACCGCCTGCGGCGTGGAGCCGTCGGTCGTGTTCATCCGGACCTGATGGGGAGAGGGCCCTGACCGCGCCAGCGGTCAGGGCCGCCCCGCTTGCCCCGCGCCCCGGGGGTGCCGTAGCGTATGGTCGTCGGCACGGCACGCGCTCCCGCCCCTCCCCCATGCACGCCAACGTCGCGTACCTGCTGCTGATCATCGCCACGCTCTTCGTGCTCGGCGCGACGGGCGGCTACGCGTGGCGTCATCGGCGCGCGCCCGGCGGCGCTGCGTTCACGCTCTTCGTCGCGGCGGCATGGGCGTGGACCTTCCTCGTCGGCGCGATGGCGGTCGCCGAGCCGGCGGTCGCCCGCACCCTGCTGAGCGTCAAGTACCTCGCGATCGGCCTCACCTCCACCGCGACCTTCCTCTTCATCGCCCGACGCACGGGCCATCTGTCGCGGCTCTCGCGCGCGGGCACCGCTGCCCTGTTCGTGATCCCGGTCCTCGGGCACCTGGCGTCGTTCCGTGACGGAGCGGGGATGCTGCGCGCCGTGACGTTCGCCCGCGCGCACGACCTCACGCACATCGCGGCGCTCTCCTTCGGCCCCCTGTACTGGCTCTTCACCGGCTACAGCTACACGCTGATCCTGTGGAGCCTCGCGTTCCTGCTCGCCGCGCGTCGCGAGGGCGATGCGCTCGCACGCACGCAGGCGGGCGCGCTCGCCCTCGGGGTGGTCGCGCCGCTGGCGAGCAACGTCCTGCTCATCACGGGCATCGCGCCGCGCGCATTCGATCCGATGCCGTTCGGGATCGCGATCTCCGCGGTCTGCCTCTGGTGGGGCGCGTTCCGCGGTCGGATCCTCGACCTCGTCCCGATGGCCCGGACGCTCCTCATCGATTCACTCGACGAAGGGATCCTCATCGTCGACCACGAGGGACGGATCCTCGACGCCAACGCGCCGTTCGCCCGCCTGGCAGGCCTGCCGGCGGGAGCGCTCGTCGGGTCCTCGCTCCACGGCGTGCTGGACGGCGCGCTCGACGGGGTGACGGCGCAGGCGCCGCGGGCCGGCCTCGCGATCGGCGGGCGCGTCTTCGACGCGCGGGCGCTCGACGTCCGCGATCCCGCCGCGCGGACCAATGCGCGCATCCTCGTGCTGCACGACGTGACCGAGCGGCAGCGCTGGCAGGATGAACAGGCGCGGCTCATCGGCGAGCTGCGCGATGCGCTCGGCCAGGTCCGCACGCTGACCGGGCTCCTGCCGATCTGCTCCGGATGCAAGCGCATCCGCGACGACGACGGCGCGTGGCAGCAGCTCGAGGTGTTCCTCCGCGCGCACACGGAGGCCGAGTTCTCGCACGGGATGTGCCCCTCGTGCGTGGCCGAGTGGTATCCCGAGGACGCCGCGGCGACGCTGCGCCCGTAGCGCGTCCGGAGCGCGGCCGGCGATCAGCGCGCCACCCAGCGCTCCATCCACGTCGTCCACCGCTCCATCCGGTCGATGGCGAAACTCGGCCGCCGGATGCCATGGTGCTGGCCCGGGTAGACGACGAGCTGCGTCGGGACCTCGCGGCTGCGGAGCGCGAGGTACATCTGCTCGGAGCCGGCGATCGGCACGTTGAAGTCGTCGGCGCCGCCCATGAACAGCGTCGGGGTGGAGATCCGCTCGGCGCGCCAGAAGGCGTACGAGAGCTTCTGCCAGAGCGCGGGGTCCTTCCACGGGGCGCCGAGTTCCGCGAGGTATTGCGCCGCGTACTGGTCCGAGCCGAACATCGACGTGAAGAGCGAGCTCCCCGCCCCGCTCACGGCCGCCTTGAAGCGCGGGGTGGTCGCGATGAGACAGTCGGTGAGGATGCCGCCGTAGCTCCACCCGCCGACGGCCAGTCGCGCGGAGTCGGCGATGCCGGAGCGCACGGCCTGATCGACCGCGCCGAGCAGGTCCTCGACCTCCTTGCCGCACCAATCGGCGTAGATGGCGCGCTGATGCGCCTCGCCGCGTCCGCTGGAGCCGCGATAGTTCATCTGCAGCACGTTCCATCCGGCTGCCGCCAGGACCTCGCGCTCGAGCCAGAACGAATGGTCATCCTGCGCCACCGGCCCGCCGTGGATCCAGAGCACCGTGCGATGCGGTCGGCCGGGCTCGGCGCCCGCGGCGCGCGCGAGCAGGCCGCGCACGATCGTGCCGTCGCGGCTGCGTGATTCGAACTCCTCCACGCCGGCGAGCTTCACCGTCGCACGCCAGGCGTCGTTCTCGTGCGTGAGTCGCCGCGGGCCACTCGCGTCGAGCGCGTGCACCTCACCGGGCGTCGTCGCATCGCCGAGGACGATGGCGAGGCGCCCTTTCGCCTGATGGACCGACTCGACCAGCTGCCGACCGTCGACGACGCGCGCGATGGCGCCGTCGGCGAGCGCGATCCGCAGCAGCACGCCACGGCGGTCGTCGTCGATGACGGTGAGCAGCGCGTCGCCCCGGTCCGTCCACACCGGCGCCGTCTGCGGGCGATCGAGCGCCGCCGCGAGGACGCGGACCGCGCCGCCGTCGGCTGGGATCACCGCGACGCGCTGCGTGCCGTACATCGGCACGGGCACGAAGGTCCCCTGGAGGAACGCGATCGACCGGCCGTCGGGACTCCAACTGGCAGCCCGTTCGACGGTCGGGGTGCTGGTCAGGCGCCGCGGCGCCGCGCCGGCGCGCGCGTCGATCACATAGAGGTCGGTCTCGTCGGTGCGATCCTCGTCCGTGTGGCGCGCGCTCGTGAACACGATCCGCGTGCCGTCCGGCGACCAGTCGGGTTCGCGGTCGTCGGCGTCACCGCTGGTGAGGCGGGTGACCGCCTTCGTCGCGACCTCGACCAGGTGCAGGTGCGTGCGACGCCGGTCGAGCCAACCGTCACCATCGCGCTTGATGAGGAGGCGATCGATGACGATCGGACGCGGCTTCGACGTGTCCGCCCGCGCGGCGGAGTCCGCATCCTGCGAGACGATCACGATCCGGGCGCCGTCGGGGGACCAGACGTAGTCGTCCACGCCCTCGGCGATCGTCGTCAACTGCTGCGCCTCGCCACCCGCACGGTCGAGGAGCCAGAGTTGCGACTGGTCATCGTCCCCGCGGGCGGAGACGAAGGCGAGGTACTTCCCGTCGGGGCTCCAGCGCGGCTGCGACTCGCTCGCCTTGGTGGACGTGAGTCGCACGCTGCGCGTGCCGTCCCACCGCACCATGTGGAGGTCGGTGTCGCGCGCGTCGCGGGCCGAGTCGGCGCGGCTCACGGTGTAGGCGACCCACTCGCCGTCGGGCGAGACCTGCGGATCGCCGACGTCGCGCAGGCGGTAGAGGTCGCGAGCCGTGACGGGGCGCGGCGCGGCAGCAGAGGCCTGTGCCGCGAGGGCGACGGGAGCGATCGCGACGGGGAACAGCGCGACGGCGAGGCGGAAGCGGAGGAGGCGCATGTCCACAATCTGGCGCGTCGGCCGCCGGGGCCGCTACACGCCGGTCCTGCGTCTCAGGCCGAGAGCCAGGCCTCGGCGTCCTCGCGTGTCCGGAACTGTGCGTGCGTCAGCTGCGGATTGATGTTCAGCTTCTGGAAGAGGTTCGCGTAGTTCGTGCCGGCCGGCGTCGCGGCGACGAGCGCGGAGCGCGCGGGGCGGTCGAAATCGCCACTGAGCCGCGGCGCGGCGTGGCGCTCGAGCGTACTGAAGTCGAGGTCGCGGCCGAAGATCCCCGCGAGGAGGTAGATGCGGTCGACGGGGCACGCCGGGTCCTGCTCGAACGCCTCGACCGTCTCGACGCCCTTCAGGAACTCGACCTTGGAGACGATCCCGCGGAACTCGATGACGAGCCAGCGCGGCTCACGGGTGACGGTGCATGGCATGACGCGAATGCTAGCCGCGGCACTCGCAGGACCGCCACTGCGTCGCCCGGCGGCCGAACGCGGGGCGATCCTCTGCCGGGATTTCCCTCCCCCCGAGTCCGAGCTTTCCGTATGGCGGCTGCGGCGCCGGGTCGTATCGTGGGAGCACCACCCTCGGGAGGCCCCTCATGCGTCCGTTCCCCCGCCTTGCGCTCTCCCTGCTCTGCCTCGCCGCGCTCGCCGCGCCGCTCGCCGCGCCGGTCGCCGCGCAGGAACAGATGATCGGATTCGAGAAGATCCAGCAGCTCCTCGCGGGCGGTCAGGCCCGCCTCGCCGCGCGCGAACTGCAACTCGCCTCGGTCGCCTTCCGCTCCGAGATCGGACGGTGCCGGGACGAGGAGATCGGCGCACGGCTCGTCGAGCTCGAACCCCGCTTCACCTCGCTCGCCGAGCGCGTGCAGACCGGGGCGATCACGACCGCCGCGCTCGAGCAGGAGTTCGTCGCGATGGACCGCCTGCTCGCCGAGAATCACCTGAAGCTGGCGGTGACCGGCTGGGGCCTCCGCCGCTTCGGAAGGTTGGAGGCCGTCGCGAACGACCTCCGGCTCGCCGCGCTCTACCTGGATCGCTCGGCCAATTGGAGCCGGCAGCCCCTGCCCGCCGACCTGCGGCAGGCCGTCGACGGCGCCCTCGCCGCGGCCGAAGCGCTGGCCAAGAG
>Ga0075163_10012292_pt1 | contig 11154 bp, 8 predicted proteins | sample JI1023141ADNA_FD_71478 | JGI IMG/M metagenome (GOLD analysis project Ga0075163, IMG submission 71478) | Wastewater effluent complex algal communities from Wisconsin, to seasonally profile nutrient transformation and Carbon sequestration -... | ecosystem: Engineered > WWTP > Effluent > Algae...
TCATCCGCGCTCGTCGTCGCCCTCGTCGGTCGCGTCGGTCGCGTCGTCGTCGGCTGCGGGTCGAGGTCGAGCCAAGCCGGGCCCAGGTTCGGGCTTGGCCTCGACCGGCTCGACCAGCTCGAGCGGGACCTTGGGCGGATCGAGGAACACCAGCATGTGATGGTTCACGACCAAGTCGGGCTCCGCGTCGCCCATCCATTCGAAGCAGCCCGAGCGCTGGCGGACCCAGTCGGCTCGGTGGATGACGATCGGCTCGGGGCCCTCGCGTGGCTTGTTGCAGCGCAGCCGGACGACCCGAATGCCCGCGGCCTCGAGCTCCTCTTGGCGCGAGTAGAAGGTCGTGTAGTAGCGGATCTTGGTCACGCCCTCGCGCTCGAGCGCCAGCGCGAGATCGTCGAGGTCCTGGCCCCAATCCTCGCCGACGACGCTGATGAAGTGACCGCCGGTCGGCCCGCCGACCAAGAGGTTGAAGTCGCCGAGCCAGGTCGGGAAGGTCCACGCGGCCCCGATCGCGTTGCCGAGCACGCAAGCGACGACGAACCCACGCGCGCGCGCGCGGGTGCGTAGCCACGCGGGGCGGGCCTCGACCTGCGTCCAGACCAGCGCGCCCGCTCGGGCTGCGAACACGATCATGATCGGGACCAGCGGCAGCGCGTGGCGGACCCCGATGTTGATCCGCGAAAAGCAGCTCAGCGCCAGGGTGACGAGCATGAAGGCCAAGAGCACGCGGGTCCCGATCGTCAGGGTCCGCCGCCACCTCCAGCCGATCACGCCGCCGAGGCCGAGCAGCGCGAGCAGGCCGGTCGGGCTCTTGGCGAACAACATGATCGGGAAGTAGAGCGGGTGCCAAGCTCGGCCATACATGCCCAAGAAGTAGCGGCCGTGGCCGAGCTCGTTCTGCTCGCCGACCGAGGCGACGCCGACCAACCAGGTGTAGGGGAAGGGCAAGCGCAGCCAGTCGGGCAAGAAGCGCAAGAGCGAGGCGTCGAGGACGTTGCCGTCGCGGCGGCGGGCGATCCAATGCTGCGGCTCGGGCAGCGCGAGCAGCTCGTCGACCCGCAAGCCGACGCGATCGAAGCGATAGGCGGCCGCGAGCGCGAGCCCGACCACGAGCGCCGCGACCACGAGCTGAGCGAAGGTCGTGCTCACGCGACGCCAGCGGATCGGATCACGAAAGCCTCCGCCGCCGCGCCAGGCGAAGACCAGCAGGATCGCGGCGAACACCAGCACGTAGATCGGCCCGCTGTGCTTGACCAAGACCATCGCGCTGGCAGCCGGCGCGAACGCCAGCAGACGCAGCCAGCTCGGCCGCTCGACCCAGGCGATCAGGGCCATCAAGCCCCAAAAGGTGGTCGCGGCCGCGGGCAAGTCGGTCGTGACCAAGCGGCCGTGGGCCAGCAAGGTCGGGTGCAGCGTGACCAGAATCAGCGCCAGGAGGCCGGTCGCGAAGCCCCAACGCCGCTCGCACCAGACGTAGAGCGAGGCCGCGAACACCAGCGTCCACAGCATCATCACGTGCCGCGCGATGCCCAGCTCGATCTTGGCTTGGATGAAGTCGTGGCGAAAGTACTCCTTCGTCATCGGCAGCGGGTTGCCGACCGACCAGCCCGACAAGGCCCGCATCGCCTCGGCCTTGGTCGGGACCTCCTCGGCTTGCGCTGGGTCGGCGGCGGCGATCGGATCCCAGGGGTCTTCGCCGGCGAGCGCGAAGGGCAAGCTGGTGATCGCGTTGGCCAAGGGCGGATGCGCGATGCTCAGCCGAGCGCTCCCGGTCCACCAAAAGGCTTGGCCGCGGATCAGGTGCAGCGACTCGTCGGCGGTGATCGTTCGGCCGCGCTCGCTGGCATGGAGCAGCAGCGCGCAGACCAGCAAGACCAGCGCCGCGGCCAGGTGACGCCACGCGTAGAGTCGACGCTGCAGGCCATCGCGCGCGCTGGCCATGGCTCAACGCGCCGCGGCGCAAGGATCGGCTTCGTCGAAGTCGTCGCCGGGGTAGACCAGGAGCTGATAGGGGATCGACTTGGGCACGCCGCCGTCGAGCGAGCCGACCAGCACGGCCGACGAGGCGCCGAGGCTCTCGAACATCTCGGCGCGCAGGTGATGGACGCCGGCCTCGAGCGACACCGCCCCGCTGCCAAAGCCACGCGTGGCCCGCTCCCAGGCGTCGATGATCAGCTCGCCGTCGACGTAGAAGCGGGCCCCGTCGTTCGCGTGGATCTGGAAGATCGCCTCGCGATCCTGATCGAGCACCAAGCAGGTGTCCCAGCGGATCGAAAATTTGTCGGGCGGGATCTCGTCCATCGGCCCATGCACGCCGAAGTCGAAGTCGACATCGAGGTCGCGGCGCAAGATCGGGTCGCTCTCGAGCTCGCTGTCGGGGAAGTAGGCGCCATGCCAGGGGCCGGCGCCCGGGATCGCCTTGGTCGCCATCTGGTAGATGAACGCAGGCGCGAAGATCAGCAGGGCGCTCACGATCCCCGCGCTGATCCGCCAACGTCGCTGCTTCAAGGGGATGCCGCCGACGATCGGCTCGAGCGCGCCGAGCAGCGCTCGCGCGTCCTTGGCGTGGGTCCGCAGGGCCGAGCGAGTCAGCTCGGCTTCGGCGTCGCCGAGGCTCGCCCAGTGGGCCACGCAGCGAGTCCGGCGAGCGCTCGAGAGCCCGGGCAGCTCGGCCGAGCCCAACCATGCCTCGAGCTCCTCGCTCTGGGTCTGCCCGGCCGCCAGCGCCGAGGCGTGGGCGCGCGACCAAAACTCGCGCAGGTGAACCCGGGCCAAGCTCGGCTCGCCGATCGGGTCGCCGATCAAGAGCTCGGCCGCGTGCAGCTGGTGGGCCGCCGCGATCAACGACGACCAGCCTGGTCGGTCCTGCAACTTGCTCGCGTCTGGCTTCGGCTCGGCTCGCATGTTCGCTCGCTTGCTCATTCGCTCGGCCCCAACTGGTCGACGGCCGCGGAGCTGGGCATGCCGGTCGGATCCGCGCTGCTCGGCTTGGTCGACTTGCCCAGCGCCTTGGTCGGCTTGCCTGCCGGACCCGTCGGCTTGACCGCCGGCTTCTTCCCCGGCTGTGTCGGCTTGACCGCCGGCTTCTTCGCCGGCTTTGTCGGCTTCGACTTCGGCTTGCTCGGCTGGGTTCGCCCCGGCCGCGGCGGGAGCCCTCGAAGATCGCGGACCAGCAACAACAAGGTGCCCTCGCGCTCGACCTGCAGGAACTCGGGCGCGGCCTCGTTCTGCAAGTAGCAGTTGTTGCGCGTGTAGCCGAGCCAGAAGTCGCCCTTGCCACCCTTGCGCCGTCGCAAGAAGTTCGCGCCGAGGTACTGGTCCGCGACGAAGTCCGGCATGCAGGCGCCGACGCTGTAGGGCGCCTCGAGGAAGCGCTCGCGCTCGGTCTCCCACAGGTGCTCGCGCAGGCTCGCGTAGCCCTCTTTGTAGGTGTTGCCGTAGTAGTCGGTGTCGTAGCGCAAGAACGCCCCGGGCAGGCCACCGATGACCTGGTTGAACCAAAGATACTGGTGCGGATGGATGGCGATCATCACCAGCAGCATTCGCACCGACCACGCGACGACCAGAGTCGCCATGCCAGCGCTGGCCACACGCGAGCGCGCCGCGACCCAGCGCAGGATCGTCGCCGTGGTCACGCCGGCGATCACCGTCAGCGCCGGGACCAAGAACAAGAAGTGGCGCAGACCGTCGTAGAGGGGCGAGCGCTTGATGATCGCGTAGAGCGGCGGGAACAAGATCGCGAAGGCCAGCAGCCCGCCGACCGCCAAGCGCTGGCGCTCGAGCATGAACCCGGCTTGCAGCTCGACCCCGGTCTCGCTCCCGGGCCCCCCGACCAGCGCGCGCCGATGCGGCTTGGACCGACGGCGCAGCCGGACCAAGCGGACCACGAACGCGATCAGGGCGACCAGGACCAGGACCAGGGTCAGCTCGGGCAGCTTGAAGCCGAAGTAGCGCAGCAGGTAGTCGGGCGGCGGGGTCAGGGTCGAGACCCGACGGTCCTCGCCGAAGGGCATGTTGCGCTCGTGCAGATTGAACGCCGACATTCGGGCGAGGGCGATCAGCGGTCGGCGCAGCGGCTCGAGCTGGGCCCAGGGCCAGAACACCAGCATCAGCGCCCAGCTGCCGGCGAGCGCGAGCACGTAGCCGGGCGCGAGCTTCCAGGCGTAGCGAGGCAGGAGGCGCAGGTCATGGTGCTCGCGCGCCCGCGTCCAGCCCCACAAGAACAAGATCATGAACAGGTAGCAGACCGTCAGCAGCCCGGCGATCCGCACGCTCATCGCCACGCCGAGCGCGATCGAGAGCTTGAACCACTCGATCTTGGGCACCGCGGGCAAGCAACGAAACACCCGGATCAAGGTGTAGAGCGCCCAGACGTAGCCGACCGCGAAGGGCAGATCCTTCGGGTTGTTGAACATGTGCCCGTACCAGACCGGGGTCAGCACGAGCAGCAGCAAGCTCAGGAAGCCCCCGAGCGCGCCGCCGAGGAGTCGGCCGAGCTTCCACGTGCCGAGCAACCCGAAGCAGCCGACCAGCGCGCCAAACAGGTGCACGGTCGGATACGAACCCATCGGCGAGATCTGCCGGGCGAGGTAGCCGAGCCCATCGAAGCTGCCGCCGTAGAGATAGTCGGCGCGGTAGGTCATCGCGCCCTCGTCGACGAAGCCCGACCCGTACCAGGCGATGACGTGCTGGCCGTAGGTCATGTGCCAGGTCTCGTCCCAGGTGATGCCGTAGTCGCGAAAGGTCGCGAGCACGAGCACCAACATCACGCCGCCGATCGCCGCGCTGAGCAGGTCGAAGACTCGATCCCAAACCGGACCCTCGGTCGGCGACGAGCGAGCGGCGGGGTCGCGAGCCAGCGGACTCAGCAAGTGGACGGACGGGTCGGCCATCGACGGGCGACGATGCTAGTCGATCCTGACCCGGTCTCCACTTGCTCGCTGGTTTGCGGATCGCGACTCCAGCATGGGGGTGAGGACGACCACGACACCAACGTCAGGGTCGTCGCTCCAATCAACGCCGACGCCTTCGCAGGCCCAGCAGGCCCAGCCCCGCGAGCCCGCTCCACGCCCACTGGCCGCTCGATCCCGTGCTTTGGCAATTGCAGTCTGCGCTGGCGTCCGCGAGTCCCGCGTCGCCGACCTCGTCGAGCCCACCGCCCTCGCTCGTCCCCAGTCCATCCGCGCCATCGCTGCTCTCGGAGCCACCCGCGGTGCTGGTCCCCGAGTCGCTGGTGCTCTCGCCCGAGTCGCTGGGCTGGTCGTCGACGACCGAGAAGGTCACGGGCGCGGACACGGCCTCGTTGCCCCAAAAGTCGACCCCGTGGGCGACCAGCGTGTACTCGCCGACGGGGAACTGCACGCCGGAGAAGATCGTCGGGTCGGCGTTCGAGATCACCTTGGACTGCAGCATGCCCTCGATCTCGATCTGCACGTCCCAAAACCCGCTCTCGTCGGCGACCGCGATCTCGATGTCGAGGACGGTCGGCGAGCCGACGAAGCTCTCGCCTTGCATGGGCACGACGATCTCGAGCTCGGGCGCGTTCGACTCGGCGTTGGTCCCATAGTCGACGCCGCAGGTGCTGCTCCACCCGCTCTCGGTCGCGTCCTCGCACCAGGTGTACCAAGACCCATACGAGAGCGCGGGCTCGCCATTGAAGAAGCCACCGCACAGATAGGTGGGGTTCCAGGTCCCGTCGTTGTCGTGGCAGACGGTCACGTCGATGCCCGAGTCGTTCTCGACCCACTTGGCCGCGTTGTGCGAGCGCGAGTGCGTGCCGGCGGCTTGCGAGCAGGTGTCGTCGAACTTGGTCGACGCGATGCCGTAGTGGTGCCAGCTGCCGTCGGGGTAGCGGATGAAGGTGGGCCCGCCCGAGTCGCCCGAGCAGATCGTCGGCAGCCCGCCGCCGCCGACGTTGAAGGTCGAGGCGGTCAGCTGGGACATCTTGGTGAAGGCCCAGCGCTTGCGCCCGGCCCCGACGTCGCCCGTGTTGTTGCCGAACCCGACGATCGCGATGTCGGCCCCGTTGTGGGCGTACTGATCGACCTCGCAGCCGTAGCCGACCGGCGTGAAGGGGACCTCGGTCACCTCCTCTTGCAGCACGCAGTAGGCCCAGTCGTTGCTCTGGCTCTGGCCCGTGTACGACGGGTTGACCTTGCAGTACTCGACCTGCTCGGTCTTGCCCGAGTTGTCGCTGTCGCCGAAGTGAACCGACTTGTCCGTCGCCCCGCAGTGGGCCGCGTAGAGCACGACCTTGGGGTGGATCAACGTCGCGCTGCACAGCGAGCCGCCGCCGACGACCGAGACGACCGAGGGCCAGGCGCAGGGCATCGTGTCGGACCCGCCCCAGATCTTCGGTTTTTGGACCGGCGCCTCGAGCTCGAGCTCGCCGCCGGCCAGCGCGAGCGCGGGGATCAGCAGCAAGGGCAACGCGAGCAGTGCAGGACGGGAGAAGCGGTCGTGAAGCATGATCGAAGTCCGAAGCGCGAGAGAAGTCCGAGGGTCCGATGGCAGCGTTCAGCTTCGCCGGCGACGCAGCAGCAGGAGGCCGCCGAGCGCGAGCAAGCCCCAGCCGCCCGACTCGTCACTCGGGATCGCGCAGCCCGAGCCGCTCGAGCCGTCGCCTCCGCTGCCGTCGGCCCCGACCTCGTCCGCGCTGTCGCCCCCCGAGTCGCTGGTGCCTCCGCTGGAGTCGCCCTCGGTCCCCGTGTCGCCGCCCGTGGTGTCCTCGGGCTCGGGCGGGACCTCGGCGTTGCCGATGCCGATCTTGACCGGCTTCGACTCGACGACGTTGCCCATCCAGTCCTCGGCGACCGCGACCAGCTCGTAGACGCCCTCGTTGACGAACTGTGCGCCCGCGAAGTCCCAAGGATCCGCGCTGTCGGTCGCGACCGAGCCGCCGTTGATCTCGAGCCGGATCTCCTTGATCGCCGGACCGTCGGGGTCCTTGAGCGCGTCGATCAGCACGTCGACGCTGGTTCCGACCGGAAAGATGTCGCCCCAGACCGGCGAGGTGATCGCCACGCTCGGCGGCAACGCGGCGTCGAACTGATCCCAGGCCGGACCGCACACGCTCGAGTCGCCCGAGGCCGGCGTGCCCGAGCACCAGTCGGTCCACGTGCCGCTGCCCTGGTTGGGCTCGGCCGAGTTGAAGCCAGTGCAGTCGGGACCCGGCGCCCACTGGCCATCGCGCGTGTGGCAAGGCGTCACGTCGACGCCGCTCTCCTCTTCGATCCACGGGATCCCGCCCGAGATGATCGAGTGCGTGCCCGTGCCGCCGCAGCCACCCGAGACCGTCGAGGCGATCCCGTAGGCCCGCCAGCTGCCGTCGGGGAAGCGAACGTAGGCCGGACCACCCGAGTCACCCGGGCAGACCGAGGCCGAGCCTTGGGTGCCGACGACGGTGACGTTGGCCGCCTTGTTGACCGCCGCGATCGTGCTGAAGCCCCAGTTCTTGACGCCGGTGACGTTGGCGAGCGTCTGCCCGAAGCCGGTCAGCGCGACCTCTTGACCGATCTGCAAGATCGTCAGCTCGCACTCGCCGTGCAGCGCCGGCGTGATCGGCAGATCGGTGACCGGATCCTTCAGCCGACAGAACGCCCAGTCGTGGGCCTGATCCTCGGTGCCCGCGTAGGCCGGGTTGGTCATGCAAAAGAGCGGCTGGACCGTGCGCCCCGACGAGAACGCGTCCTCGCCGAAGCGAATGGTCTTGTTGCCCGCGCCGCAGTGAGCCGCGTAGACCACGACCTCGGGGTGGATCAACGTGCCCGTGCACAGACCACCGCCGCCGCTGACCGAGACCGCCGTCGGCCAGGCACAGCTCGCGACCGGCTGGCCGTTGGCGATCAAGGGGGTCTGATCGGGCGCATCGAGCTCATCGGCCCCAGCGGGCGCATCGGGCTGGCCCGCCCAGGCCTCGCTCGCCACGAGGGTCAGCACACAACTCAGGAAGAGGGGAAAGCTCTGGGCCGAGACGCGCATCGGTGCTGGGCACCATACCCCCGTGTTTCAGCCTCGAAGCTGTGATTCCTCATGATTTCGAAGGTCGAAACTCACACATCATCTGCGCTGATCACCACCGGCTGTGATGGCCGAGTGAGACATTACCGAGTCCGCAGCTCGTGATTGTCGCGCCTGGATCTCTCGAGCCACTCGGGTTGCGAACCACGCGATCGTGTCGGCGTGATGCGCTCTTCCCCCTTCTCCCTCGTCGCCATGTTCGTGCTCGGCGCTTGCGCGAGCGTCGTCGTCCAGACCTCGGCCTCGAAGCCCGCGCGCGAGGATCCGATCGAGTCCCCGAGCGCCGCGGGCGAGCCCGAAGTGATCGCGCTCGAAGCTGCGCCCCGAGCGATCGCTCCCAACGGCTCGGCTTCGATCACCCACCTCGCGCGAGGCCACAACGCCTACCTCGGCAAGCTCGAGATGGAAGCTGGCGGCGCGGTCCCAGTCCACCGCGATCCGACCGAGGAGTTCATCCACGTGCTGCAAGGCCAGGGGACGATGACGATCGAAGGCCGCGAGTACGCGATCACGCCCGGCACCACCGTCTACATGCCCGCGGGCGTCGAGGTCAGCTACCGCAACGGCGACGAGCCGCTGGTCGCCCTGCAGGTGTTCGCGGGTCCCGAGCCGGCGGCCAAGTACGACGCTTGGACGCCGGCGCAGTAGGTGGGTCGTTCGCGAGCGCTGACTCGGTGGGTCCTTCGCGGACGCTGACTCGGATGATCCTTCGCGGGGCGCTGACTCGGTGGGTCCTTCGCGGGCGCTTGGGTTCTCGACGACCAGGCTCTGCGGTGGGAAAGAGGGTCGCCCGCTCGGGCTCAAACACGTCGCCCTTCGAATCGCCGGCGCCCTCTCCCTGGTTGAAGATCTCTGGTGATCGTCGCGCTCGTGCATCGAAGCGAGGGGCTCGACTCGCCTCGGAGCGACCCTCTTTCCCCCCGCCCGCCTTTGCCTTCGACTGTCCTCGCCGTCCCCAACAGTTTCGCGTGAGAGCTCGGATCGGTAGCGCCCGATCTTCTGAATCTGCGGTCCCTGTAGAGGACGGAGCCAGCAATCGAGTTCGAAGGCGCGCGGGGGGAAGAAGGGTCCCTCCGAGGCGAGTCGAGCCCCTCGCTTCGATGCACGACCGCCTCGATCCCTGGAAGATCTCCAACCAGGGAGAGAGCGCCGGCGATTCGAAGGGCGACGTGTTTGAGCCCGAGCGGGGGACCCTTCTTCCCACCGTGGAGCCCGTCCATCGAGAACACGATCGTCCGCGAAGGATCGTCCGCGAAGGATCGTCCGCGAAGGATCAAGGATCAAGGCAAGCTGTCGGCGATCAACTGGATCTGCGCCAGCAACTCTTCGCCAGTGATGTTCTCGTTCCCACCCGGCGTGCCGTGGTTGGTCGCGTATTCGATCACCATGGTCTCGCGCGGGACGATGATGTCGAACCCTCGGCCGATGCTGAAGGGCGAGTTGTCGAAGGTCGTCGGGACCGGGTGCGTGTCGCCATCGCCCACGCACCAGCCGTGCGTGCTGCCGAAGGAATCGACCAGATCGCGGCAGCCTTGGGCCGTGCCGGGCTGGAGGAAGCTGTCGGTCTCCAGCACCCAGATGATCTCGGCGCCGGCGTCCAGGATTTGCTGCTCGACTTGCACGACCGAACTGGCGTGCTCGATGCAAGCGGGTCACCAAGCAGGGAGCGAGATGAACACGAGTATCTCGTGGATGCTCCAGTCGATGACTTCGTCGGTGTCGCAGGGCGCGTAGAAGAGATCGAGCGAAGTGGTCGTGCCGTCGGCGTGGATCGCCGTCGTCCACGAGTAAGGGGTGAGCACCTCGCCGAGCGCCATCGGCTCGACCGCGCCCTTGGGATAGCTGCACGTCATCCCGGTCTCGCTACCGTCGGTGCTCTCGCTGGTCGCACTGGTCGAGTTGGTCGACGAGCTCGAGTCGCTCGCGCTGCTCGCCTCGCTGCTCTCGAGGCCCTCGCTGCTGTCCATCGAGCCGGTCGCGCCCTTGCTCTCGCTGGCGTCGGCGAGCTCGTCGGTCCCGGCCGAGCCGCTGTCGGTGCAGCCGCCCAACGCGAGCAGCGAGGCCAAGGCGAGCGACCCGGGGAGACGACGAGCTCGGTTCACGCCGCGAGCGTAACAAGCTCGACGACGATCGAACAGGCGATCAATCGAGCGCGAGCAGCCCCTCGGGCTCGCCGTCGATCCGGGTCGCGCCGCGCAGTAGCCAGAGCCCGCCGAACAGCAAGGGCAGCGCGAGCAGGGCGATCGCCAGGCGCAGCCCGGCCGCCTCGGCGCTCGACCCGAACACGCCGACCAAGCCCGGGCCGAGCTCGCTCGAGCACACGCCCATCAGCCAAGGCGAGAGCGCGTCCCCGAGCGCGTGGATCATCAAGACGTTGAGCGCCATCGAGCTCGCGCGCAGGTTGGCCGGGACGCAGCCGACCAGCGCGGCGTTGAGCGGGCCGGTGTTGAGGAACAAGAAGAACTCGGCCACGAAGGCGAGCACCAGCACGGCGATCCGAAGATCGAGCAAGGCCATGATCAACACGGCCGGGGCGCCCACGATCAACCCCCAGCCGCTGACCCGCAGGTAGCCGCCGGGCCTGAGCGCTTGAGCGCGATCGCCCAGCCAGCCGCCGGTCATGGTCGCGATCAACCCGCCGACGACCGTGAGCCCGCCGAACACCGTGCCCGCGGCGGCCTCGTCCATGCCGTGAGCGCGCTGCAAGAAGGTCGGCATCCAGAACGCGAGCCCACCCAGCGCGAAGGTCATCAAGACCATGCCGCCGGTCGTCGCTCGCCACGCCGGACTCGCGAAGAGCCGACGGATCGCTTGGATGGGGCTGTCGATCCTCGCGCGCTCGGCCACGCCGCCCTCGTGGTGGCCGCGGATCGGCTCGGGCAGCCAGGCCGCCGCGAACGCGAAGGCGAGCCCGGGCAGGCCCGCGACCGCGAACGCGACTCGCCAGCCTTGGTCGGTCGCGCCGGCCAGGCCGAAGAGCCCGAGCACCGCTTCGTGGTGGCCCGCGATCGTCCCGCCGAGCATGTAGCCGAGCGCCGAGCCGACCGGGATCGCCAGGTAGAACCAGGCCAACATTCGCCCGCGGCGCTCGGCCGCGAACAGGTCGGCGATCATCCCGGGAGCGACGGTCGCGTA
>Ga0075163_10012294_pt1 | contig 11154 bp, 4 predicted proteins | sample JI1023141ADNA_FD_71478 | JGI IMG/M metagenome (GOLD analysis project Ga0075163, IMG submission 71478) | Wastewater effluent complex algal communities from Wisconsin, to seasonally profile nutrient transformation and Carbon sequestration -... | ecosystem: Engineered > WWTP > Effluent > Algae...
GAGGGCATGCCCGGGCCAGCGCCCGATCCAGCCGCGGTGCCGGTGGCGGTGCGCGAGGTGGTGGTGGCCGCCGCGCGCCAGGGCCCGGTGGCCTTTCTGGTGGAGGACCTGCACCTGCTCTCCGACGCCGCCCTGGCGGTGGTGGATGAGCTGATGCTGGGCACAGGCAACGCCCCGGTCTGGGTGGTGGGCACTGGGCGCTCGACCCTGCTGGAGCGGCGGCCGCGGTGGGGTGAGGGGAGCCTGCGCTTGGAGCTGGCCCCGCTGCCGGCGGCCGAGGCGCTGGCCGTCCTGGACGAGGTGTTGCCGCCCGAGGTGGCGCTGGAGGAGCGGCGCGCGTTGGTGGCCCGGGCCGAGGGTAACCCCTTGTTTTTACGGGAGTTGGGCCTCGCGCGGGCCCAGGGGACGGGGGCCGACGTGCCCCCCACGGTGGAGGCGGTCTTCCAGGCCCGCGTCGATCGCCAACCGCCCCTGGAGCGCCAGGTGCTCCGCGCAGCGGCCATCTTCGGCCCCACCTTCTGGCTGCGGGGCGTGCAGCGCCTGCTGGGGCTCGACGCCGGGGTGGAGGGCGCCCTCGAGGCGCTGGCGCGCAGCGGTTTGGTGGCGCCTGAGCCCGGTGAGCCCGGCCTGGTTGCCCCCCCCCGGTGGCGCTTTGCCCACACCCTGCTGCAGGCGGCCGTGGTGCAGGCGATCAGCCCTCGGGCCCGCCGGGCGTGGCATGCGCGGGCGGCCTTGTGGCTGGCCGAAGAGGCCGCCGACGGCGGCACCCCGGCCGCCGACCACCACGGGCGCATCGCCTACCACCAGTCCGAGGCGGGTGATCCCGCCCGCGCCACCGAGTCCTGGCTGCGCGCCGCCGCCGTGGCCGAAGCGCGCCTGGCCCCCGCCGAGGCAGCCAGTGCGTTGACGGCCGCCCTGGCCGAAGACGACCGCGCCGCGGGGGCGCTGGGCCCCACGCGCCGGGCGGCCACCGAGCAGGCGCTGGCCGAGCGCCGTCGGGCGGATGGTGACCTCGTGGGGGCCGATGGCTTGCTCGACGCTGCCGTGGCCCGCGACCTCGATCCCGTGCCGCGCGCCGAGCGCCTGCGCCGCCGCGCCGAGGTGGATGAGGCGCGGGGTGAGCTCGCGGCTGCGCGCAGCCACCTGGCCGAAGCGCGCGCGCTCCTGGAAGCCCTGCCCGACGTGGGCGGCGAGGCCGGCGCCGCGGTGGAGGTGGTCATCGAGCGCGACGAAGCCTGGCTCGCATGGCGGGACGGCCGGTCGGCCGAGGCGGTGGATCGCCTCACCGCCTTACGGGCGCGGCTGCCCGACGGCCACGGCCTCATCGGCCCGGTGCACAACGCCTTGGGGGTGGTGGCCTATGGCCGAGGCGAGCACATCGACGCCCAGCGGCACTATCAGCAGGCGCTGGCGGCCTTTGAGTTGGTGGGCGATTTGCCCAAGATTTCATCCGCTTACAACAACCTCGGCATCCTCGCCATGCGCCAGGGCGACCTCCACGGGGCCGAGGCCTGGTTCAAGCGTGGGCTGCGCATCAAGGCTGAAGGCGGCGATCGCGAGGGCCTCGCCCGCGCCTACAACAACCTCGGGACGGTCTACGGCGAGCTGGCCGACTACCCCCGAGCCGCGCGCTACCTGGCCGAGGCGATCCGCATTCGAGAGCGCTCCGGCCACGCCGGGCTGGCGGTCAGCTACGCCAACCTCGGTGAGGTGTTCTTGAAGCAAGGGCAGTTGGAGGCAGCCCGCGACCACCTCGAGCGCGCCCTGGCCCAGTGCCGAGCGGGTCGCGGCCCCGCTTACCTGCTGCCCGACGTAGGGCGCATGCTCGCCGAGCTGCTCCTGGCCAGCGCCCAGCCCGAGGCCGCCAGCCAGGTGGCCCGGGAGGCAATGGAGACCGCATTGAAGTCCGGTGATGGCGCTCGGGCAGGGGTGGCATCCCGTGTCCTGGGCGAGGCCCTGACGGCCCTGGAAGATGCCACCGCCGATGCCGCCTTCCAGGCCGCCGTGGACCGCCTCCAGGCTGAGCCCATCGAGCTGGCCCGCGCCCTGGAGGCCCGCGCCCGGGCGTGGCGGGGCGCCGCGGCGGTGGCCGATCAACTCCGGCTGGAAGCCCGCCAGATCCGCGCCCAGCTCGCCACGCCCTGATCTCGGCCCCCTTGGCGGCGGCAACAGCTTGAAAATACTTGTTTTTTCCCAACCGGGGCCGACCTCGGCTGCGGCTCGGCCGGCAGCGAGGGAGGCCCCCGGCGCCGCTGCAGGGAGGGGGATGCGGCGCCGGGGGTGGGAAACGCAGTCCATGCCCGATGGGGGAGACCCGGCGCCGCGCAGTGGGAGCCACGCGGCGCCGGGTGGGAATCGAGCCCCCCGTTCGGGGGAGGCCCGGCGCCGCGCAGTGGGAGCTCCGCGGCGCCGGGTGGGAATCGAGCCCCCCCGGTTCGGGGGAGGCCCGGCGCCGCGCAGTGGGAGCTCCGCGGCGCCGGGTGGGAATCGAGCCCCCCGTTCGGGGGAGGCCCGGCGCCGCGCAGTGGGAGCTCCGCGGCGCCGGGTGGGAATCGATCTCCCCGTTCGGGGGAGGCCCGGCGCCGCGCAGTGGGAGCTACGCGGCGCCGGGTGGGAATCGGGTCAGGGCGCGGGGCGCGCGCAGGCCTCGATGCAGCGGGCGCCGAAATCGCGCGCACGCTCCGCGCATGCCGCCTCGCGGTTGCCGGCCTGCACACACTCGGTCAGCACCCGACCGGCCTCGGCGCCGCAGCGATCGGCACAGACATCGCCCTGTTCCGGCGGCGGCGGGGGTGCCGGGCGGCCGCCCTCACAGGCCTGGGCGCAGAAGTTGCGGCCATCGGCCAGGCGGGCGTCACAGACCTCAGCCGACACACCCGAGCGGCGGCACATGGCGTCGGCACCCGCGAGGTGGTCGCGGCAGACCGCCAGACAGTCACCGGCGGGCGGCGCGGCGGGGTCACCGGCACCAGGGTCACCGGCACCAGGGTCACCGGCACCAGGGTCACCGGCACCAGGGTCACCGGCACCAGGGTCACCGGCACCAGGGTCGCCCGCACCAGGGTCGCCCGCACCGGCGTCGCCGGGGCAATTGGCCTCACACTGAGCCAGACCCGCCCGAGCGCGCTCGGCGCAGGCATCGGTGTCGCCGGTGCGCTCCACGCAGGCGGTGTAGAAGGTGTGCGCATCTTCGTTGCAGCCAGCACCACACTCGGGGCGCACGGGCGCCTCGCAGTGCAGGGCGACACACTGCTCAACGCTGGCGGCCACCCGCTCCACACAGGCGCGGTCGCCGTCGGCGCAGTGCTCCAGGGCAGCGCGGCCATTGCGGGCACAGGCTTCGCGGCAGCTCGGGGCCTCACCGGCACCCCCATCGCCACAGGCCTGGGCCACACACTGCTCGGCAAACGCGGCAGCGCGGGTGCGGCAGGCGGCGGGATCGCCCCCACCGGCCACACACTCGCGGGCCAGGCCCTCGGCGCGAGCGCGGCAGCCGTCGGCGCAGTTGGGGGCGGGCGGCGCGCAGCGGTCGGTGATGCACTGACCGACGGCCTCGCGAGCCCGGGCGGTGCAGCGCTCGGGGGCGCCCCCTTCGGCCTGGCAGGCCCGGTCGATGGCGCGGCCACGGGCCCCGCACTGATCTTCGCAGGAGGGCGCCTCGGGCGCGGCGCAGTTCTCGGCGATGCAGGCTTCCACCTGCTGGCGGGCGCGGGCCCCACAGGCCTCAGGATCGTTGCCCGCCTCAATACACGCCTGGTGCTGGCGACGCCCTTCGGCACCGCAGCGATCAGCGCACCCACCCTCAGCCGGCGGCGGGGGCTCGGCCTGACCATCGCAGTTGGCCGCCACACACCGCGCCACGGTGGCCTGGGCCACGCTCAGGCAGCGCTCATCCGTGCCACCGGCCGCGAGGCACTGCTGGTGCACATCGCGCCCCTGAGCGCCACAGCGGGCCTCACAGGCGTCATTTGCAGGCGGGGGAGGCTCGCCCTGGCAGTTCTGGGTCACGCACATCTGGGCCGACTCGGCCGCGTGGGCTTCGCAGCGGGCGGCGGACTCGGGGCCGTTGGCCTCGATGCAGGCGGCGAGCACCGCGCGGCCATGCTGGGCACAGCGCTCCGCACACGCATCACCTTCGGGGGCCGGCGGCGGCGGGGGCTCCACCGCGGCGCAGTTCTGGGCGATGCAGGCATTGATCTGCTCGCGGGCTGCGGCGTTGCAGCGTTCGGTGGCCGCCGCGCCGTTCTGGGCGATGCAGCGCTGAGCAAACTCGCGCCCGGCGGCAGTGCAGCGATCGACGCAGGCATCGGGGGCCGGGGGCGGCGGGGGCGGCTCCACGGCGGCGCAATTCTGGGCGATGCAGGCGTTGATCTGCTCGTGGGCGGCGGCGTTGCAGCGATCGGCCGCCGCGGCACCGTTCTGGGCGATGCAGCGCTGAGCGGACTCGCGCCCAGCGGCATTGCAGCGATCGATGCAGGCGTCGGGGGCTGGGGGCGGCGGGGGCGGCTCCACCGCGCCGCAGTTCTGCTCGATGCAGGCGTTGACCTGGGCCCGAGCGGCCGCTGCGCAGCGATCCGCCGAGCCAGCGCCATTCTGCTCGACGCACTGCTGATTGAACGCGCGACCCGCGGCGCCACAGCGATCGGCGCAGACATCGGGCTCCGGGGCGGGATCGGCGGGCGGCGGCTCGGCCGCATCACAGTTCTGCTCGATGCAGGCGTTCACTTGAGCGCGCGCGGCGGCCGTGCAGCGCTCCGCCGAAGCGGCGCCGTTCTGCTCGATGCACTGGCGATTGAAGTCACGACCCGCCGCACCGCAGCGATCCAGGCAGGCATCGGGCGCGGGCGCGGGCTCGTCGGCGGGCGGGGCGGGATCCTCGCCGGCATCCTCGGCACAGCCCTCATCCACGCAGGTGTCGAGCACGTGGCGGGCGCGCAGGGCGCAGCCCTCGGCGTTCTCTTCGCCGTGCTGAGCGACACATTCGCCATAGTATTGGCGGGCTTGCAGGGCGCAGCCATCCTCGCAGCCCGGCACATCGTCCGCGCCGCACTGGTCGGTGATGCAGGCCTGCACGGCATCGCGAGCGCGCTGGACGCAGCGCTCGGGGGCGCCGCCCTCGGCGATGCAGGCCTCGTTCAGGCGCCGGCCGCGCTGGCCACAGGCCTCTTCGCAGCTCGGCGCCTCGGCATCGGCGCAGTGCTGGGCAGTGCACTCGGCGAGCACCTGCTGGGCACGAGCCCGGCAGCGCTCGGGGGCGCCACCCTCGGCCACACACTGCTCTGCCGTGGCGCGGGCGCGCTCGCCGCAGGCCGCCTGGCAGTCCACGGGGCGATCCTCCACCTGGCAGTGATCTTCAAAGCAGGCGCGGGCCGCATCGTTGCCGCGCAGGTCGCAGCGCTCGGCGGCGCCACCGGCCCGCACGCACTGGCGCGTGGCAAACTCACCCTGGGCGCGGCAGCTCGCGGCGCAGCGCTCTTCGGGGGCGGGCGCCTCGTCGGGGCGGGCGGGAGCACACTCGGCGGCGCAGGCGCGGGCGGCCTCATGGCCGGCCCCATCGCAGCGGTCGGCGTCGCCGCCCCCGCCGAGGCACTCGCGCACCACATGGGCGCCGCGCAGGGCACAGCCTTGCTGGCAGGCGTTGGGTTGGGGCCGCAGGTCGTGCCCGCAGGCCAACTGGCAGTGGTGCGCGGCTTCTTCGACGCGGCCCCGGCACTCGGCCGCCCCCCCGCCGCGCTCGGCGCAGTGTGCCGCCAGCTCGTGGACGCGCTCGGCGCAGTCGGCGCGGCAGGCCGCATGCAGGTCGGCCAGCTCCTCGGACACTTGCGGATCTGAGAGTGCGGGTGCCGGGGTGGTGCCCTCGTCGGGCGCCCCCTCACACGCTGCGGCCAGTGTGGCGAGCAGCCCCGCAAGGGCCAGGCGCACGAGATGTCGATTCATGTTGACCTCCGACCGGTCCTGGACCGGATTGTCCCCGCTGCTGATAGCAGCAAACTTCGTGCCGTGCGCAGGGAGCGGGCGGGCGGGGCAGGGTGTCAAGCGCGCTTGGCACCGGTGGTGTCGGGCCATCAAGTACGCGGGTTGGGCGACACCGCACTTGCGGGCCGCCCTCAAGCCGGTATGTTTGGGCGAGGCCCACCCGGTACCCCCAGCCCTACGTTTTTGTAGGTTTTTCGCCGGTGCACGGCCTTGAGGTGAACCTGCGGATGCGCTCCGGGCCCTCCACCCCGCTTCCGCCCAATCGGGTCACTTGCCAGTTGGAGGTGTCGCGTTGGCTTGGCAGGGTGTCGTGTGTGCGTGACAGTCCGGGTTCACGGGGCTCCGGCCACCGAACGCGGGTTGGCGTGGGCGCAAGTGCCTGGTAGGACTCAAGTTTTTTGGGGAACGCTGGTTTCTGGGAGCGCTGGTTTCGGGGAGCACTGGTTTCGGGGAGCGCTGGTTTCGGGAGACGCTGGGCGGCAGCCGATTAGAACGTGCCGCCCCAGTGCAGCATGCCGCCGGCGGGGCCGGCTTCCACGGTGGGCACCATGGCGGGCTCGCTGGGGCCAACGGCGAAGATGGCGACGGCCGCGCCGATGAGGGCGGAGCCGATGCCCAGGCCGGCGATGCCCACGCCCTTGGTGTTGTAGACCGTGGGGCAGGAGGAGCGGCCCTGATCGGAGCAGGTGACATCGCCGTCCAGCAGGATCAGCCAGGTGCCCACACCCGCCAGGGCGGCGCCGCCGATGGTCATGCCCCAGGCGATGCCGCTGTAGAGGGCCTTGCCACCGGTCGCCGCCGGGACGGGCGGGGCCACCACCACTGCAGCCTCGGTGGCGGGCGCGGCGCTGGGCGGCGCGGCCGGCGGGGCGGTGGGCGGCGCCACGCTGACCGGGGCCACGGCCACCGGCTTCTCGGGCTCCAGGTTGATGAGCAGGTTCACGGGGTCCTTCTCGAGGGCCACGATCCGCGTGGCGGGCAGGTAGTCCTGCCGCGTCACCTGGAGGGTGTGCTTGCCGGGCGTGAGGTCGAGCAGCAGGGGCGTCATGCCGCTGTCCTTGCCGTCCACCAGCACGCGCGCGCCCGAGGGCGTGGTCTTGAGCTCAAAGGGCACGGTCACCGGCTTGGGCGGCTCGGCGGCCACCAGCGGGGCGGCCAACACCTCGTCGAGGCGGGCCACCGCGTTGGTGATGGTGCCATTGACCTCGCCCGAAGTGCACAGCTCGCACTTGCCCTCGATGACCTTGGCCCGCTCGTTCTTGCCGGCGTCCCACACCGACAGCTTGACCTCGTAGATGTCGTCGGTGGCGGACACCACGGCGCTGACCACAAACCGGGCGCCCACCTCGGCGGCCAGCTTGCGGCTGCAGGCGTCGGTGTTGCACGGGGTGGTCTCACCCAGCTTGCTGAGGGCGATGCCGGTGGGATCGGCGGCCACCAGCGTCGCCTTGCGGCCCAGCTCCTGGCGGAAGGTGGCGTCGAACTGGGTCGCCACCGCGGCGGGCACCCCGTTGCCGGCGGCCAGGGCAGGGGCCACCACAACCGGCTGATCGGCCAGCGCGCTCAGCGGTAGAAGGACCAGGACCGACAAGGAAGTGCGGATCATGACTCCTCGGCTTCTCACGACTGCGTTTGCCCCCCGCTACAGCTACCCGGGTGTTCGGGCAGGCGGGGCAGATTCAAGTTCGAGCTGGGCGACCACCACGGTGACGTTGTCGGCGCCCCCTGCCTCCAGGGCAGCGTTCACCAGACTACGAGCGATGTCCTTCAGGGGCAGGTCCGCAGCGAGGCTTGCGAGGATTGTCTTTGCATCGACCAGATCGGTCAAGCCGTCGGAGCACAACAGGAAGCGGTCGCCCACCTGACCCTCGATGGAGGCCGTGTCCACCTGGGTGGTCGGCTGCAGGCCCAGGGCCCGCATGACCACGTTCTTGTAGGGAAACTGCCGCGCGCCCTCGGCATCCACGAGGCCCGCCTGCTGGAAGCGATCGAGCAGCGAGTGATCCCGCGTGAGCTGCGCCAACTCGCCCGCCCGGCACCGATACAAGCGACTGTCCCCTACGTGGGCGTGGTGCAGCATGGGCCCGTCCAGCCACAGAGCAACCGCCGTGGTGCCCATGCCCTGGTAGGCCGCCTGCGTGCGCGATGTGTCAAAAATCAGCCGGTTGGCGCGCTGCAAGGCGTCGCGGAGCCGGGCGCGCCCTTGCAGGCCGGGCCCCCAGAAGCGCCACCAGGGCCGGGGGCCCGCGGGGGGCTGGAAGAGGTCCTCCAGCGCGTCGACACACAGGCCGGCGGCCACTTCGCCCGCGTTGTGGCCACCCATGCCGTCGGCCACCACCAGCAGACGGCGATCGGCGCTCACCAGCCAGCTGTCCTCGTTGTGGTCGCGCACGCGGCCGCAGTCGGTGAGCGCGGCGCTTTGGAGGGCCAGGGCGGTCACCGCGGCTGCACCGCTGGCGCCTGCTGCACCTTCGCGGCCGCCCACGGGGGCGCCAGCAGCGGGCCGCGCTCCTTCTCCTTCTGGGTGCGCTGCAGCTCGATCTCGCTGAAGAGGGTGGCGGGCGCGATGGCGCTCACCGGCACGTAGCCGCTCTCGGCGCCGCAGTAGCCATTGAAGACCCCCATCTCCTCGCTGGCATTGATGATTTTGCTGATGACGGTCAAGGGGGTGCCCACCATCTCCACCCCGCGCACCAGCGTCTCGGCGCCGGTGACGGCATCCACGCGATAGACCATACGCGGGGTGCCCTTGAAGGCCTGGTAGCCGTAGTTGCTGGTGTTGGTGCTGCCGCCCGTGATGTCGCGAATGATCAAGCCATACGGCTTCTTACGCGCGCGCACCTCGTCGAGGAGCAGCGCCTTGAGCTGGGTACGCGGCACCCGGCGGGTGCTCTCCACCAGCAGGTTGCCCATGCGGGCCATGGGCGTGTGCACGCCCTGGGCACGGCCGTGGCCGTTGCTGCCGTTGACGTCCTCGATGGGAGTGCGGCTGGTCAGGAAGGTCTTGAGCACGCCCTTGTCCACCAGGATCACGTTGCGCGCCGCCACGCCCTGGTCGTCGTACCGGTAATAGCCGTTGAGCGGCGTGCCCTGGAAGGCGGTCAGGCTGGGGTCGTCGCGCACGGAGAAGAACTCGGGAATGATGGGCTGGCCCAGCGATCCCTTGAAGGTGCGCCCCTCATTTTCATCGTTTTGGCGCTCGCCCTCCAGGCGGTGCCCCAGCGTCTCGTGAAAAAACACGCCCGTCGCCTCGGGCTCCAGGATGGCCGGTCCGGTGTAGGGATCGGCCACCGGCGCGGCGGCCAGCGCCTCCAGGTTGGCCAGCGACTGCGTGATCATCGCGTCCAGCGCCGCCTCATCGGGCAGGCGATCGGGCGCGCTGCCGTAGAGCGTCTCGCCCTGAGCCAGCAGCATGCCGTCGGCGGCCTGGCGGGTGACGTCGAAGGCCACCGAGTACATCAGGTGCTCCTTGAGCAGGCGCGTGCCCTCGGTGGTCAGCAGGTAGGTGCGCACGCGCTCGGCCGACATCCGCACGGTGCCATCGAGCAGGTTGCCCTTCGTCCGAAAGCGCGCCGAGAGGCGCCGCGCCATGCCGCGCCACGCCTCGGGGTCGGCCAGCAAAAGTGTAGGCGGATCCGCATGTTGCACCGCCGCCTCGCGGCTGAAGCTGTCCACCTGCTTGTCCTCGACATGGCTCACTTTGTCGGCTTGCTTGCGCAAATAGGAGGACAACGCCTCCTTGTAGCTCTGGTCGGTCAGGAGCCACAGCGTGGTGCGCAGGGCCACCGGATCGTCGTCCACCGGGGCCTCGCGGGCGGGCCGGAAGCCCTGCATGTCGTCGAAAAGCCCACTGATATCGCTGGCATCCGGCGCGCTGTCGAACCGGTAGTCGCCGACGCGCACGTCCACCGCCGCCTCGCGCTTGTGGGAGGCCTCGTCCACCACCACGGCGCCGAACCGGGCCTCCACCACCACCATCTCCTGGTCCACGAGGCGGTAGCCGATGTAATAGGGGGCCTTGTGCTCGGCCAGCTTGAGCTCCTGCTGGCTGCGATCCAGCTCGGCCTTCATGGCCTCGAAGATCAGGTCACGCTGGTCGGCGCGGGCCGCCAGGGGCGCCGGCACGAGCAGGGCGAGGGCCAGCAGGGACGTCAGCATGGTGGGTCTCCCAAAAAGGTCGCGCACGGTGAGCAGGGTGCCACAAAACGCCGCCGAGGCATCCCCTCGGTGCGCTGGAAGTCGTCGTGGGCGGTGGAACAATCGCCGCCTGGTGGGGTGTGATTCACGCAACGTGATGAATTGTCAAAGTTTTTTCGAGAAGTCCCCGTGACCGACCCCCTTGACCCCCACGCGCCCTGGCGCGGTCCAGCGCCCGCGGGCGACCCGGAGGCCTGGACCCAGCACCACGGCCTGCCCACCGGCGGCGCCTTGTTGGCGGCCGGGGGGCCGGTGACGGGTCAGGCTCGTTATGCGGCGTTGGTGCTCAACCCGGTGGAGGTGCTGAGCTGGCGCCTGGGTGATGCCGGCGATCCTTTTGAGGCGCTGGCGGCCCTGGGTGCGCGCGGTCGCCCCTGGCCGGCGGGGCCTGCGCCCCGGGTGGTGTGCCTGCTGGGTTATGACCTCGGCCGCGCCGTGGAGGCCCTGCCGACGGTGGCCCGCGTCGAAGGCCACCTGCCCGATCTCTGGGCGGCCCGCTACCGCGCGGCATGGATCTACGATCGCGCCACGGGTGAGGGCTGGCTGGCCGCGGAGGACGCCGCAGCCGGGGCGGCCTTGGAGCAGCAGCTCGCCCACCCGCCCGCGCCCGAGGCACCGCTGGTGGCCCTCGGGCCCGCACTGCCCGAGCTGGACGCCGCGGCCTACGAGGCGGCGCTGACCCGCATCCAGGCCCACATCACCGCCGGGGACACCTACCAGATCAACTTTGCGCTGCGCTTCTCGGCCCCGGTGCGTCCGGGGAATCCCGCGGCCCTCTTCGGTCGCCTCCACGCGCGCTCTCCAGTGCCCTTCGCCGCCTGCGTACGGCCCTCCGAGGCCACGGCGGTCCTCTGCTTGAGCCCGGAGCGCTTCTTGCGCTGGGACGCCACCGGGCGCGTCGAAACACGGCCCATCAAGGGCACCCGACCCCGCGGGGTCACCCCGGAGGCCGACGCATCCGAGGCCGCAGCCCTGCTCGCG
>Ga0075163_10012295_pt1 | contig 11154 bp, 8 predicted proteins | sample JI1023141ADNA_FD_71478 | JGI IMG/M metagenome (GOLD analysis project Ga0075163, IMG submission 71478) | Wastewater effluent complex algal communities from Wisconsin, to seasonally profile nutrient transformation and Carbon sequestration -... | ecosystem: Engineered > WWTP > Effluent > Algae...
TTTCCATGTGCCTTCGCCGACCTTTCGGGCCTCGGTGAATTGCGCCGAGCCTTTCGGGCGCGTGCTTATCCACATGTCGCGTGAACCGTCGATGGAGTTGCGCCACATGATCGCCAGATTTCCCTCTGCATCGAAGAGCGAGGTCGGGTGGCAGCACTCACAGATCGAGATAGCTGGCGATTTGTAGACCTGCTGGTTTTTCGCCCACGAATGTCCCCCGTCTTTCGACGACGCCCCCCACAACTCCATCTTGCCGTTCCGCAGGTCGAGCCAAGTCACGAACAGCTCGCCTTCGGGACCGAGGGCCAGATCGTGCAGGCCTTCACGTGTGACTTCAGGGACGTCGTTGATCGTTACCGGCCCCGACCACGTGCGGCCGGCATCGGTCGAGTGGAACGCCAGCAGTTCCGGCGCAATGACCGTCACGGTGATGCGGTCACCCTTGGCCGCGATGCGCGGTCCGCGCCGCATGCCGAGCATGAGCTTCGGCAACGTGGCTACCTTCGCCGCAGGCTGGAACGCATTCCCGCCATCGTCCGAGCGGGCGACGAAAACGTCGCTGCCCTGACCGTAGGCCAGCCACACGCGGCCATCGGCGGCCGCCGCAAGCTGCGGTTGAGCCGCGCCCGGAATTCGCGTCTCGGCGCAAACGGAGACGGTGAGCGCCGCGGCGAAAAGCGCGGCGAGGACGGGTATGGGGCGCAGGGTCATGGGAAATCAGTCTTTGATGCTGCCGCAGGTGGCCATCGATTTTCCGAAATATGGGTTGCTGATTTTTTTCGAAGTCTGGACCCAATCGCCCTCGTCTTTCGGCACCATCGGGCAATGGGCATGATAGTAGCCCGGCTGACTGGCCGCGACGCTGACCGCGTGCTTGCTCAAGCCTTTGAAGGCTTCACGCGCCGCCGCGAGCGAATCGGACGCGGCTATTTTTTTCGCGGTCGCGGCGGCAGGCGCGGCGGTGATCGCGGCAGCCGCCTTCTTGGTCGCCGTCAGGTCGTCGGCGGCAAGTCCCGCGCGCACGGTTTCGTATTGGGTGAGGAACGTCTTTTGTTCGACGGACAACGCCGGACGTTTTTCCTGGGCGTGCCCGAAGGACGCGAACAGGGCGAAGACGGAACAGAGGAGATAACGGCAGGTTTTCATAGGAAAAAGAAGGAATGGGAAATCAGCGCGTGGCAACTCGCCCCGCAGGAGCGCCGCGCTCGGTCACGGCACGTTGCGCTGCCGCCAGCGATGACGGCGGCTGAGTCGCACAGCCGGCAACTACCAGCAGGACGAAAGGCGGAAAGCCGCGGAGCGCGCGAATTGGATTCGACGCCGGGATCAAATGGGAAGCGAAGTGAGCCACGGCTAAACGACGGAACCGGGCTCGATATCTTACACCGACATCATGCCCGGTCTCAAATCCGTCACAAAATTATTTGCCCGTCTTCTTCTTGGCTGCGGCCGCGTCGATCAAGCCAAGGTATTTCGCCGAGTCCTCATTGAAGTCCTTAAGGCAGTCCTTGCAGCAAAAGCGCACGAGGCGGTCGGGCTTTCCCTCCACGCGATAGATGTAGTCCAGTGGCTTGCCCATGTCTCCGCCGAGCTTGTCGTTCGACACGACGCACATGTTGGTTGGATAGTCGGCCATCGCTTTCGCGAGCCAGGCCGCATCGGTCTTGGCGTCGATCTTCACGAGTTGGCCTTTCATGTTATGGCCGGAATGGTCGGCGGCTCTGGATTTGCCGTGCTCTTCGTGCTGGGCGAAGGCCCCAGTCGTGGCGACTCCCAGAATGAGGGCGGATAGGGAAACAAGCGAACGGATTTTCATAGGGGAGGATGGTTGCACTCTCTTAATTGTCGGCGTGGGGCAAATCCCTCAAAAAAAATCATTCATCATGATTTTTTCGCGGTGGGTTGCCTCTTGGCCACGAGTTGCCGGATTCGCCGCAACACGGCGGCACAGAAGTCGGGATTCACCCGGGGCGTCACCTGCCAGGCTTGAAGGAGGCGGCTGAGCGCGTCGCGCGTTTTCATGGGTATCACGGGCCAGTCCGCCACTTTATCTCGTTGATCAAGTCGTCCACGACCGACTGCGGGCGCTCTCCGCTCGCAAAGCGAGCGGGCGCCCGCTGAAACATCTCGACGCACATCGGACAGCAAAGCGCAAAGCGGCGGCTGTCGTGATAGAGGTGAGTCACCCCGGGAACGTGAGAAACATCCTTGCCGCAGACGGCACAGCAGGTGTCGGGAGATTCGTCGAGGTTCATGGCACGGGGTTCCCGGAGTTGCCGGCACCGCCACGCGGCAGCTTGGATTGAATGAACTCAACGTAGCGGTGGAGGTTGGCGTGGACGGTCCCGGCGCGGGCGCGATTGCCACTTGCCGCGACCTCCGTCAGGTGATCGGCCAGCGCGATCATCTCCCGCCCGGCAGAGACGAGGCGCTTCAAGCTTGATTCATCCGGGGGCCGAACACCGCGAAGAATCGTTCCGACGGACTCTTTGACGATGCGGGTCTGCGCCGCCACGTCAGTCAATCGGCTTTGCGCGATCAGTTGGCTTATCCTCACGTCGGCCGCTTGGAGCACGATCCAAGCATCGCGCGTGTCCCTCCCGACCTCGATCAGTGCCACACTCGCCGGCGGCGCTCTGTCCGCGGCTATCAGCAAAGGCTGCGGCACCGCGGCCGCACAGAGCGAAAGGATGAGGCGTAGATGACTTTTCATCGCGGTCAAAGTTTGGCCGCCTCGCCACACGCGGCTCGGCCAACATCGGCTCGTTGGAGCACGACGAGCATTTCGACGAACAGGACGCTGCACTGCGGGCAGCAGCGTGTAACGTAGCTACGGCCCATCGTATTGAGCGCAATTGCCGCGCCAGACGTCATTCGATCCGCGCACAATGCGCATCGTTCTGGCTCGGCTGCGGTTTTGTGTTTGCGGTTCACTGGGGGCGAGAACTCACCGCATTTCGTAGATTTCAACCAAGCCGACTCCACTCGTCGGTTTTCCAGAGACGTCGGGCAGTCCGGAAACGGCGACAGAGTAAGCGCCCGGCGACAGCGTTGCGATCATAGCGCAATCAGCGGAAGAGCTTGCCGGCGGAAACGCACCGACCCGGCTCATCAGGTCGAGTGTCGCCGGCTCGATCCCTGTCCGCATGGGCGAAGCGCCCGTCCCCACAGCCATGACGAGCGCGGTGGTCCAGCCGTTGTTGCTTGCGATTGGTTTGGAGTTCGCGTCGTAGAGTGTCATCGACGGATTGGTCAGTATTCCGGTGACACCCATCGCGGCCAGCGCCGGTCCCATCGCGCGGAGGACCACGGTGCAGGGTGCGCCCGACGGACCGGCGGTAACGACAAAGCCTGCGACCAAGCCATTTGCTTCCGTGCCGACATTCGCACGCGCCGACATGTTGGCGAGGCGAGCGGTGTTCATCCCATTGCCGACCGTCGCGTCGGCATCGTAACATTCCGCGAGCGCGATCCCGCTGGAGTTGTTGGCACCCGAGACGACCATTGTATAAGGCCCAAACGGCGCGCTCATCATGAGCGCAGAGTCGGAGGAACCCATGCCGGGCGCAAACGCTCCCATCGCGCTCATCATCGTCAGTGTCGCGGGCTGAACTGTCACCGGGAGTGAGGAATTTCCGCTGCCAGTCACGCGGGTCACGCCGTTCATCCACCCCATGTTGCTTGCCATCGGACGCGATTGTCCGTCGTAGACGGTCATGCTCGGATTGGTGAGAACACCGGCGGCCGACATGCCGCCCATACCTCCAAGCGCGGGTCCCATCCCACGCATGAGAATGTTCTTGTTCGTCGAGTTCGCGTCGCCTTGCGATACGAACCCGGCAATCATCACGGCGGGTCCCATCCCGACCATCGCGCGCGCGGAAAGGTTGATCAGCCGCGCGTCACTGGTCCCGACTGCCATCGACCCCATGTCAATAGTGGTGGTGCCACTCGGGCCGGTAACAACCACCTGGTAGCCGCCACGATCCGCTGCACCCACCATTGAAATTGAATAAGACGACGCCGTGGCCCCGGGGAGGTTCACGCCACCGCGTTTCCATTGGTAACTCACTGGCGAGTCGCTGGTCGTGACAGCCAATATAACAGCTTGGCCGGGTGTCATCGAAGACACCGGCATAGCGGTGACGACCGATACCTTTGGCTGAGCCAATGCTAGAATGGGCGCACACGACAAAAGCAAGAAGGTGCGGAATGCAGAGGGCGGGATTTTGGTCTTCATTGATATGAATTAGGAAACGGTTTGCGGTTGCGTGGCGCTTGGGAGTTCGAGGCCGCGGGTCGGCGGAAGTCCGCGACTGCGCCAGAGGAAAAAGATCGCCGGGTAAACAAGCAGTTCCATTAGTGTCGACGTCATGACGCCGCCGACCATCGGTAACGCGATGCGTTTCATCGTGTCTGCGCCGGTGCCGTGGCTCCACAAGATCGGCATCAGACCCGCGACGATGACCGCCGCGGTCATCGCCTTCGGACGCACGCGCTTCACCGCGCCGTGATAAATCGCGTCGCGCAGATCAGTCGTTGTCAGCATCCGGCCCTGCTTTTTCCAATCGTCATAGGCGAGATCGAGATAGAGCAGCATCACGACGCCAGTCTCCGCATCGAGGCCCGCCAGCGCGATGATGCCGACCCACACCGCCACGCTCATGTTGTAATCGAACAGGTGCAGCGCCCAGAACGCTCCCACGAGCGAGAAGGGAACAGCGAGCAGCACGATCGAGGTTTTGATCCACGACTTCGTGTTCAGGTAAATGATGAAGATTATCAGGATCAATGTAAGCGGCACGACCATCATCAGGCGCGCCTGCGCCCGTTGCATGTATTCATACTGGCCGCTCCAGAAAATACTGTAGCCCGTCGGCACCTTGATTTCACCGCGACGGATCGCCTCGTTCACGGTTTGCTGGGCGCCGCGCACATAATTCCCAAGATCGACGCCTTGCACATCGACGTAGATCCACGCGTTCGGAATCGCGGCCTCGCTCTTGATGCCCATCGGCGCCGCGACGACGCGGACCTTCGCCAACTGGCTCAACGGAACCTGCGCCATGACCGACGAGCCGCCGGCCCCACCCATCCCGCCGCCCGCCGCCACGGCTTTCACGGGCACCAGGATTTCGCGGAGCGCTTCGAGATTTTCGCGATAGTCGCGGTCGTAGCGGAGGATCACGCCGTAGCGTTCGAGCCCTTCCACGGTCGTCGTGAGCGGCATCCCGCCCAGCGCCACCTGCAGCACTTCCTGCACTTCGCCGACTGTCAGCCCGTAGCGCGCGATCGCATCGCGATCGATGTCGAATTCCACATAGTTCCCGCCCATCACGCGCTCGGCAAACACGCTGCTCGTGCCAGGTGCGCGACGAATCACGCCTTCGATTTCACCCGCGATGCGCTCCAACTCCGGCAGGCTCGGTCCCGCGACCTTGATGCCCACGGGCGTTTTGATGCCCGTGGCGAGCATGTCGATACGCGTCTTGATCGGCATCGTCCATGCGTTGGTAAGGCCGGGTATTTGCACGGCGTTGTTCATCGCGGTGGTCAGTTCATCGATCGTGCGCCGCCGATGCGCGATGACCTTGCCGTTGTCGTCCTTGATATCCACGACCGGCCACTCCTTATCCGGTTTCAACATGATGGTCGTCTCGATCATGTCCATTGGCGCGGGATCGGTCGCCGATTCGGCGCGGCCGATCTTGCCGAATACATGGTGCACCTCGGCAAACGACTTGATGATTTGATCGGTTTGCTGAATGAGCTCGCGCGCCTTGGTCGGCGAGATGCCGGGGAACGTCGTCGGCATATAGAGCAGGTCGCCTTCGTAGAGCGGCGGCATGAACTCCGAGCCGATATTCTGGTAAGGAAACGCCTTGCCGAACTTCATCGCCACGTCCTTCACGCCGCCGTCCGGCAGCACGCGGGCAACCATCGCGTTCCACGGAAAGAATACCCACCCGACGATGACCGCGGCGGTGATAATCACGGTCCAGCGGAACTTGATCATCAGGTCCAGCAGCGGGTGATAAAGCCAGATGAGGAAACGGTTCACTGGATTCTTGTCCTCCGCCGGAATTTTTCCACGGATGAAGAACCCCATCAGGACCGGCGCGAGCGTGATCGAGAGGATCGCCGCTGCCGCCATCGAATAGGTCTTGGTGAACGCGAGCGGCTTGAACATCCGGCCTTCTTGCGATTGCAGCGTGAAGACCGGCAGGAACGAAACGGTGATCACCAGCAGCGAGTAGAACAACGTAGGGCCGACTTCCACCGAAGCATCGCGGATGATGTCCCAGTGCGGCTTTTTGCCGCCGTCGTGCTCCATGTGTTTGTGGGCGTTTTCGACCATGATGATCACCGCGTCCACCATCGCACCGATGGCGATGGCGATGCCGCCGAGGGACATGATGTTAGCGCTGAGTCCCTGGCCGAACATGATCGTGATCGAGGCGAGCACGGCGATGGGCAGAATCACAATCGCCACGAACGAACTGCGCAGGTGCATCAGAAACAGCAGGCACACCAGGGCGACCACGATGCTTTCCTCGATGAGCTTTTCCTTGAGCGTGCGCACCGCCCGGTCGATCAGCGCCGTCCGATCATACGCGACCGAATAGGTCACGCCTTCGGGCAGGCTCTTCATCGCTTGATCGAGGCGCTCTCTCACCGCGTTGATGACCTGCCGCGTATCGACGCCGTAGCGCACCACCACGATCCCACCGACGGTTTCGCCTTCGCCGTTCAGTTCCGCGATGCCGCGGCGCATGTCGGGGCCGAGTTGCACATTCGCGACGTCGCCAAGGTGGATCGGCGTGCCGCCCGGCCCGCGACCGACGGCCACCTTACGCAAATCCTCCACCGATGAGACGTAGCCTTTCACGCGGAGGATAAATTCCTTTTCCGCCATCTCTACGGAGCGTCCGCCCACCTCGCCGTTGCTCTTTTGCACCGCCATCGCCACGTCGGCGATGGAGAGATTGTAGGCGTGCATCCGGTGCGGATCGACCGTGATTTGATACTGCTTTACGAAGCCGCCGACCGACGCGACTTCGGCGACCCCATCGACGCTCGCGAGTTGATAACGCAGAAACCAATCCTGCATCGAGCGGAGTTGGGCGAGATCGTGATTCTTGGAATTGAGCGAATACATGAACGCCCAGCCGACGCCGGTCGCGTCCGGTCCGAGGCGCGGGGCGACGGTCGCAGGCAAGCTGCCCTGCAATCCGTTCAGGTATTCGAGCACCCGGCTGCGCGCCCAATATGGGTCGGTGCCGTCCTCGAAAATCACGTAGACGAAGGAAAACCCGTAGAACGAATAGCCGCGCACGACCTTCGCCGAGGGCACCGACAGCATCTTGGTCGTGATCGGATAAGTGACTTGATCCTGGACAATCTGCGGCGCCTGTCCCGGCCACTCCGTATAAACGATGACCTGCGTGTCCGAGAGGTCGGGGATCGCATCGAGTGGGATTTTGCGCACCGCATAGATCCCGCCGAGCACGAGCGCTGCCGTGGCCGCGAGCACGAGGAATTTATTCTTGAGGGAAAAGTTGATGATCGCTGTGAGCACGTTGGGAAGAGGATGGGCGGCAGCGCACGCGCGCGGTCGAATTACGGAAAGGGAGGGAAGGACTTCGGCGGTTTACTTTTTCTCGTGTTCGCACGGCTCGCCCGCGGCCATTGCCGCGGCCGACATCCCGCAATTGCCACAGGAGGCGCCCCCCGGGATGGCGGCTTTTTCGGACGGAAGACCCATTTGGGAACGCAAGAAATCGTGCCCCGACATCGCGCCACCGATAGGCGGATGGCCGGGCGGGAGTTTGGCCATCATGGTGTTGGCATCGAGTGGCCGGGCCATGCCTGCGGACTTCTTGGGACCCGCGATTTCCTCACCGCAGGTCAGCATCGAAGCTCCGTAAAAGGGATTCTTTGTGCCGGCTTCGCGCTGCAGCCAGCGCGCCTTGGCCATCGGGCATTCGAAGGCGCGCAGACCCGGCACGGTCACGATCTTGCCGCTGCGCACGGCGTCGACGATCGCCGTGCTGAACGGGGCGAAATTCGTTCGGGCTGTCTTGATGTCGGGGGCCTCGGCGGGGCCATCCTTGAACTGACCCAGCGCCCCGTGCACCGCATGCGAGTCGGCAGCGAGGTGAGCCGTCAGCGCGGAACGCAGCGCGGGAAGCTTCGCCGTGTAGCCGGCGAGATCGTCGTTCGCCAGCGGCGTGGCGGCGTCGGCCACGGCGAATGCGAGCGCCTGCAAGGACTCCGATGCGAGGACGGGAGCGTTCACTTGCTTGCCGTGTTCGGGGGGATGGGCCGCCGGTGCGGGCGCCGCGTTTGCCGGCTTGAGCATCTTCTGGATCGCTTCGCGAAGCTGGCTTTCGGAATCCAACATGAACTGACCAGAGGTGACGACGCGGTCGCCAACCTTCAGCCCCGCGAGCACCTGATAAAGTCCGCCTTCGCTGCGCGCGCCGAGCTGCACTTCGCGCGCCTCGAAAAAGCCGCCGTCCAGCGTGATGAACACGGTGTTGCGCTCGCCGCTGCGGAGCACCGCCATGTCGGGCACGAGCACTGCGTCGTCTGCCAGTTGCGAGGCGAAGCTCACTTCGACGAACATGCCCGGACGGAGAAACCGGTCGGCATTCGGGAGAACGATGCGCGCGGTCGCAGCCCTCGTCTGCTCCTCGACCTGCGGGAGCAGCATTTGCACCTTGCCCTCGATCTTGCGCTCCGCCCCGTAGCTCGTGCGCACCGTCGCCGCCTGGCCTTCATGCAGGAAGGCGAGATCCTTTTCGTAAACCTGCGCCTGCACCCAGACCGTCGACAAATCGGCGAGCCGGTAGATGCGTTCGCCGGGTTTCATCATTTGGCCGGCCACCGCCATCTTTTCGATGACCACGCCGTCCCCGGGCGCGCGAAATACCACCGTGCGCTGCGCCTCGCCCGAGCGTTTCAGTTCGTCAATGACATCGCGCGGAATATCGAACAATTGCAGCCGGGCGAACGCTGCGCGTGTGAGCGGCCCGCTTTCCGCGCCTTCGCCGCGGAGGGCGACCACGTAGTTGAGCTGCGCGTTGTAGAGGTCGGGCGAATAGATTTCGAACAGCGGTTCGCCCGCCTTCACCACGGCCCACGTCGTGTTGACGTGCAGCTTCTCGATCCAGCCCTCGTATTTCGTCGTGATGTCACGGAGGCCTTGTTCGTTGTAGGCGACCGTGCCCACCGTGCGAATCTCGCGGCGCACCGGGCCGTGCTCGACCAACGCAGTGCGGAGGTTCATCCGCTGAATCGTGGCGGCATCGATCTGGATGTTGTTGTCGGCCGAGGCGTCCTGTTCCTCGTAAACCGGCACCATTTCCATGCCCATCGAATCCTTGCCGGGACCTGGCTTCACTTCGCCCGGAGTCATTGTAGACTTGTAGTATTTGATCTTCCGCTCGCCGCTCGCGGCCGCACCGCCGGCTTTCGCGGTGTTGGCGCGAATCGGCGTGAGCTTCATGCCGCAGATCGGGCAATTACCCGGCTCCTTCTTGATGATCTGCGGGTGCATCCCGCAGGTCCAAAGCTGTTCGGTCGCTGCGAGCGCGACACCGAGCAGGAGCGGAATGAAAAGGAAGGCGAAATAGCGGACAGCTTTCATAGTGGGAAGTAGGTCAGGGTTGCGTGGCACTGGCGGCGAGGAGCGGCGAACCGGTGGGCGCCACATCGGCGGTCAAAAGCAGCAATTCGGTGATGGCGTTTTCGCGCTCGCGCAGCGCCGCCACGCGTTCGAGGCGCATCGTCAGCGCCATCAGCTTGGTTTCGGGAATCATGCTGGGGCCGGTCATCCCGGATTGGTAACCGGCCTCGACGGTCGCGATGGCGCGCTCGAAATTCGGCAGCGCCGTCCGCTCGATGTAGGCGATCATGCGATCGGCTTCGCGCACCATGTAGAGCATCTGCGCGAGCTCGGCCGCGAGGTTGAGCTGTTCGGCGGTGACGCGCGCCTGGCTCGCATCGCGCCGTGCTTCCGCCGCCGCAATGTTCGCAGCGATCTTCTCGCGCCAGATCGGCAACGTCACCGTCGCCGTCGGTCGGAACATCAGGGGATCGGCCTTCAAGTCGGCCATGCCCCCAATCGTGAAATCCGGCGTGCCTGCCTTGCGCGCGACTTCAATGCTGGCGACGGCCATCTCGACCATCGCGCGCATCTGCGCGAGTTCGGCGTTGGCCGCGGACGCACGGCGCCAGAGTTCATCCTCGCTGGGGAGCGCCGTCGCGGCGAGCGACGCCTGCGGCCAGGCCGGATCGCCATCGGTGGACGCGAGCCCCAGCGTGGATTTGAAGCGAATGCGCGAGGCGGTGCGGCGGTCGCCGAGCGTGGCGAGATCGTTGCGCACCTTCGCAATGTCGTTCGTCACGCGAATCTGATTCGCGAAGCTGCCCATGCCGCGGCCGGTCGTGTAATCAGTATTCGCGAGCGCGAGCGATTGTTCGAGCGCGCCGACGGAGGATTCGCGCAGGCGGATCGATTCGTCGAGAAACGCGAGTTCGATCCACGCCTTGCGGGCTTGCGCCGCGGTGCGCAGCACGGTCGTGACATACGCGCGGTAGGCGACGTTGCTCGACGCGATCATTTCACGGCTCATCGCGGTGCGTTTGCCCGGTGTCATGAAATCGAACATGAGGCCCGGCATGAACGTCATCAGCGTGTCGACGATGTCCGCCTCGAAAGTGAACTGCGGGTCGGGCAGCGCGCGCGTCGGCGCAATCGCTGCGACGGAAGCACGCCAGTCATGATAAGCGGCTTCGACCTGCGGATGATTCAGCACGGCGAACCGCACGTAGTCGGTCAGCGGCGATTCCGGCGTGAGCGCGGGAAGCACCGGCTTGGCGCGGGCCGGACGTAGCGCTTCGCCGAGTTGGGCGACATTCGCGCGGGCCTGCTTCTCGCCCGCGGATGGAGCAAGGGTGCAGCCGGCGAATGTGCTGATCAGGGCGAGGGCCACGGCGAGCGCCGGAGCGGATGAGAGGAGCGGTTTCATCGGTCGGGGAATCCGTGCTTCCGCCCGCCTAGGAATGGGCGCGGGCGGCGGTCTGTCACGGAGGTAGTCGGCAAACGTTTCTGAGCGGCGCTTAACTTGTCGCGGTGCAGCACGTGGC
>Ga0075163_10012298_pt1 | contig 11152 bp, 8 predicted proteins | sample JI1023141ADNA_FD_71478 | JGI IMG/M metagenome (GOLD analysis project Ga0075163, IMG submission 71478) | Wastewater effluent complex algal communities from Wisconsin, to seasonally profile nutrient transformation and Carbon sequestration -... | ecosystem: Engineered > WWTP > Effluent > Algae...
AGTTAATTTTCTTAGCCACGGAGTGGCGTAATATCTGTAGCGTAGGACGTAAGTCCTATGTTTAGTATAAGATAGAAGCAAAGCCGCGGAGCGGCGAAAGATTAAATCAATAAAACAAACATTTTATATTTTAATCTTTCGTCGCTCCGCGACTCTTTTACAATATAATACGTAAACCCAGCGCTTACGCACTGGTGCTCAGTTATTTCGCCCCTATCGGGGCTTAAGATTTAAGATTTAAGATTTAAGATTATTTTTATCAAGAGGTTACTGTTAAGTTGACACCAGTGACATACAGGTTCGCCCCTACTAGAATATAAAACTATTAATATTTTTTATAATTGATAACGCTGTAAACGTCTATAAAGAGCGCTACGGCTTAATCCTAGCGCTTCAGCCGCACGGCTAACATTTCCTTCATAGCGGGCTAGTGCTTTTTTAATTAACAAACACTCTACATCTTCTAAACTCATATCTTCTAGTCTTGGTGCAGTCTCGCGACCTGTCCTTAAACCTAAATCACTTGATTTAATTGTATTACCCTGAGCCATTAACACGGCTCTTTCCAAGGAATGATCTAACTCTCGCACATTTCCAGGCCAAGAATGATGTAGGAGTTCTTGCATAGCACTATCATCAATACCTATAATTTTTTTTCGGTAACGCTGAGAATGCTGACGTAAAAAATGCGAGGCTAATAGTGGAATATCTTCTCGACGATTACGCAAAGGTGGGAGGCGAATTTCAATAGTATTTAAGCGAAAAAGTAAGTCTTGGCGAAAACGATTACCATTAACCTCTTCATTAAGGTCAGCATTAGTAGCAGACACAATTCTTACATCTGCCTTACGTGTACGAGACGAGCCTACACGCTCAAACTCTCCTGTCTCTAGCACTCTAAGCAACTTAGCTTGAAGGTTAAGAGGCATATTAGCAATTTCATCTAAGAATAATGTTGCACTATCAGCCAACTCAAAACGTCCGACTCTTTCGCTTTTAGCGTCTGTAAAAGCTCCTTTTACATGCCCAAAAAGCTCACTTTCAAATACTCCTTCTGAAAGACCACCAGCATTTACTGTAACTAAAGACTTTCCTGAACGATTAGAAACTGCATGTAAAGCCTGTGCTACCACACCTTTACCAGTACCATTTTCACCTGTAATTAGCACATTAGCATCTGAAGGGCCAACCCTAGCAATCATCTGTAAAATAGGCTTCATTGCAGCAGATTCAGCAATTAAGTTTGGTAAACTTTGCCCTTCATTTCTAAGCAATTGATTTTCTGCTTCTAAACGCTGTCCTTTACGTAAGGCTTGTCCAAGCTCAATTTGATTTCGCAAAATGCTAACTAAGCGTTCATTTTCCCAGGGTTTTTGAACAAAATCCCTAGCCCCTCTACGCATTGCTTCTACAGCAAGCTCAACACTACCCCAAGCTGTCATTACTACAATTGGTAGAGTTACATCCATAGCCTGTAAGCGAGAAAGTAAATCTAGCCCTTCCTGACCAGAAGTTGTGTCTCTGGCATAGTTTAAATCCATTAGTAAAGCATCAAATTCTCGTGAATTTATTGAACTTAGTACACTTGCTGGAGAATTAGCTGTTTCTATTTGAAAGCCTTCACTTTTAAGTAATAGACGTAGTGCTTCTAATATATGAGGCTGATCGTCTGCAATTAAAATTTTTGGAAATGCCATTTTTAAACCTTAGTAAAATAAAGATTTTCTGACTATCAGTAAAAAACTATACAACCCACCCATCACGCAATCTAATAATACGATTTCCATAACCAGCATTTTGTTCTGAATGAGTAACCTGAATTATAGTTGTTCCCATTTGATTTAACATACGGAACATTTCCATAATTTCTCTACCTTGATCAGAATGAAGATTACCTGTTGGCTCATCAGCTAAAATTAACTTAGGGCTAGCAATCATAGCTCGTGCAATAGCAACAAGCTGTTGTTGTCCACCAGAAAGCTGATTAGGATAAAGGTCTTTTTTTCCTACAATTTGAAACCTATCTAAAATATCACAAACTAAACTATGGCGTTCACTTCGTTTAATATCACGATAAGAAAGCGGGACTTCTAAGTTTTCATAAACCGTTAAGTTATCTAGTAGTTGGTAGCTTTGAAAAACAAACCCAATATATTTTTTATGTAAGTCTGAACGCTCTTTTTTATTAAATTTATGTACAGGATTATCTAAAAAATAATATTCTCCGGTCCAAGCACTATCATGCATACCTAATAAATGTAGTAGCGTAGATTTCCCAGCTCCAGAAGGCCCCATAATAGAGACAAATTCCCCTTCAGCAATATAGAAATTTACTTTTCTTAAAACATAAGTTTTATTTATGCCATGTGCATAAGCCTTATCTACATCCCTTAGAGATATCATAATTCCCCCAAATAAATCCTATACATAAACCCTAGGGACAGACCAAGATGTCTGCCCTCTTAAATTCTTATTAAAGAAAGGGAACACATAGGTTTACCCTTACATATTTATGCATTCATAGTCATGCGTTCTTCAACAATACGGCCATCAAATAAATGGATAGTCCTGTCAGCATGACGAGCAAAACGCTGATCATGTGTCACCATACAAATAGTAGCCCCACCGCGATGTAAATCCCTAAGTAGTTCCATTACAGCATCACCATTTTTTGAATCTAAGTTTCCTGTTGGCTCATCAGCCATTAGGATTAGTGGTTGGCCAGCAATTGCTCTAGCAACAGCTACGCGTTGTTGTTGACCGCCAGATAGTTGACTAGGAAGGTGTTTAGCCCGATGTCCCATACCTACTTTTTCTAATGCTTCATTAACTAGTTTACGACGTTCTGTTGCTGCCATTCCACGATAAGTTAAAGGCAGTTCAACATTTTCATAAACTGTTAAATCTCCTATTAAATTAAAACTTTGAAATATAAATCCTATTTCCTGATTACGTATTCTTGCGCGTTCTGGTAAACTAAGCTTTTCCACTGGTTTACCATTTAATGAGTAGCTACCATTACTAGGGCTATCAAGTAAACCTAAGATTGATAGTAAAGTAGATTTACCACAACCTGAAGGGCCTGCAATTGAAACATATTCCCCAGATCTAATTTCTAGTTCAATACCAGATAATGCATGTGTTTCTACTTCATCAGTGTAAAAAACTTTTGTTACACCCTCTAGTCGAATCAAAGGTTGCTCAGATTTAGCCATAGTTTTTCTCCTTACAAATTTTTATTTATCCTTAGTTAATTCGGATGCGGTTATAAACATCCCAAGCAGACATGTCTGAAAGAATCACTTGGTCATTTACAGATAGACCCTCTAAAACTTCAATAGTATTAACAGAACTCCGCCCTAGTTTTACTGTTACTCTAAAGGCTTCTTTTCCTGTGCTATCTAGCTTAAATATTCCTATTGTGCTATTGGATTGGCCATGAACAGGTCGGCCAACATAAAGAATATTAGTTAGGTTTTCTAGCTCTATAGTTCCATCTACACTTAAATCAGGGCGTGCGCCTTTAGGTAATTCTCCGGTTAATAAAACATCTACTGTTACTGTTCCCTGTAAAACGGCTGGGTCAATTCGGCTAACTCTTCCAGTAATAACACCATTACGGGTATCAATATTAGCATTTTGACCTACTAAAACATCTTTAGCTTGAGTTTCAGCAATCTTTAGCTCTGCTTTTAGGTGACTAGGATCAGCCACACGAGCTAGATTTGTACCTAAGGTGACTTGTTGACCGACTTCTACAGAAAGTTGTTGCAGTACTCCATCACTGCCTGCACGAACGTTAAGCGAGCTAAGGAGGTTTCGCCTTAATTGATAGAGTGCTTGTAGTTGATCAATTTTAGCTTGTTGAACAGTTAGTTGAGCTTGTGTAGATTCAGAGCTAATGGCGATACGTTGTTCTTCAATATCACGGCGGGTTAATAATTCTTCGGCTTTACTTTTAGCTAATTTATATTGTAATTCAGAAAGTAACCCTTTTTTATAAAGCTCTTCATTGGCCTCAGCCTGTAATTTTGCTTGGCTATAATCAGCTTGAACACTAGCTGCTACAGCACGTTGGTCTAGTTTTTGACTTTCTAATTTTACTCTTAAGTTGGCATATTCGGCTTCTGCGCCTTTAAGTTGAAGGTCTACGTCTTGAACTGCTTGTTCTAACTCTAAGTTGCTTAGTACCATCAAAATAGTATCTTTGGTCACTTCTGCGCCGGGACGAACTAGAATTTTTTCTACTCGCCCTTGAGTTGTAGCAGGAATAAAACGTATGCTTTCTGGAACTAAAGTCCCTAATCCTCTTACCTGACGTAACATTGAGCCTTGTTTTACTTTATCAATCCATATAGCTGCTCGATCAACCGTAGGAGCAGCCGGTTTAAGGCGCGATAACCCTACAGTGATTGAAACTATTGCTATTATTCCTAACAAGCTATAAATCAGATTACGAATTTTTCTATTCCGACCAACATTTTTGCGCACAATGTCCATGTAATGCCTCCAGGTATAAGACTAAAGAAACTCCTGTGCCAATCCGCCTTATTACTTAACTTCTTACATTATTGCATTTAACTTAACAAGCGTTTGCAGGAAAAAAGCTTGGGTGCCCGTTTTTGGGACAAGCATTTATCATTTTCGAAAACATTAATAATATCAATAAATAACAGCCACCATTGAAAACAAGTTTTATCCATACAACCCTAGGTATTTAGCAGCTTTGATTGTAGACCCTTATTAACTTATGCTTAAATATCAGCATCTTTAACTTGTCCAGAATTAATCAAGGAAATTTATGAGTAAGAGATTTTTTTATACTATTTCTAAGCTATTAGTATTGTGTATTTATATCTTGGCATTATCTACAAACTTAGCTCAAGCTCAATCAGGAAGGCGTGGTCAGTCACCACCGCCACCACCACCAGCACAACCTGTTATAGAACCTAACACCCCTAATCAACCTGCTAAAGCACCAGAAAAAGAAACGCCTGCCCCTGTACCAGAAAAAGAGCCTGAAGTTTTAGCTCGCTTATTAGTTACAGTGGATGATAATAAATTTGATAATTTAGGGAATCTTGCTAATGTAGTGGTTTCTACATGTTCTGAGCGACTACGCCAAGCTAGAGCATTAAGTGTTTCAAAAGAAAAACCTCTAAACCGTAAAGAGGCTTCAGATAAAGCTAAAGCAGAAGAACAACACCATGTTGTTTGGCTACAACTACAAGTAGACCAGTTTAATAACTCACGTAATGTTAGCTTGCAAGATTTTCAAGTAGAATACATAGTGTTTAGCCCTAAGGATGGAAAAATAAAAACTCAAGGCCGGGTTTATTTACGTCCTTACCAACCAAAAGTTGGGGTTGGTGGTATTGGCGTACCAGTGCCAATTCCTGTTCCTAACAGCCCCGTTGGAATACCAGGACAGCCTAATCCACTACAATTTTCATTAGAACAAGCAGGTATAGAAACTGCTGATAGAATTATGCAAGCTTTTAAGGTGTCTCCCCCTCCGGTACTAAACCGACGGCCTTAAAGTTTAAAGAGGGCAAACATATAGGTTTGGCCCTACGAGGTTCCCGTATGCGCTATGGCTTTGTGATTGATCAAAATAAATGTATTGGCTGTCATGCTTGTACAGTAGCTTGTAAAGCAGAAAATGCTGTTCCACTAGGTAACTTTCGCACTTGGGTAAAATATGTAGAAGAAGGTAATTTTCCTGATACACAACGTCAGTTTGCAGTACTACGTTGTAACCATTGTGATAATGCCCCTTGTGTTAAAATTTGCCCTGTTAAAGCACTTTATACTCGTCCTGATGGTATTGTAGATTTTGATCAACAAGAATGTATTGGCTGTAAAGCTTGTATGCAAGCTTGCCCTTATGATGCTCTCTATATCAACCCTCAAACCGAAACAGCACAAAAATGTAACTTTTGTGCTCATCGTGTTGACGTAGGCTTACAGCCTGCATGTGTTATTGTCTGTCCAGAACAAGCTATTATTACAGGCAACTTAGATAATCCAGAAAGTCATATATCACAACTGCTTAGTAAAGATCGAGGTGTAACACGTAAACCTGAGCAAGGCACTCGTCCAAAACTTTATTACTTAGGTTCAGGCAAAAGTGTATTAAAACCAGAACTACAAAAACGTGAAAACAGTTATCTATGGTCACAGACTGGTTTAGATGAGCAAACTCTTGATTTACAAGCTTTTATTTCTAAAGCTGAAGCTAAAGCAAGAACTGCTTATGATATCCCACACAAAGAAGTTTGGGGATGGAGAGTTTGGGCATATCTTTGGACTAAATCCATTGCTACAGGAGCTTTTTTCCTTCCTGCATTTGCTTTTGTGATGGGATGGCAAAAGCCTAGCTCTTTATTAATTGGCACTCTTATTTCATTAATATTTCAAACAATTACAGGTGCTTTATTAGTGGCAGATTTACGTCGTCCAGATAGATTTCTACGTATCTTAATGCGTCCACAGTGGAAATCTTGGCTAGCAATTGGAGCCTATATTTTAACTGCTTTTGGTGGATTATCTACTTTAGTTTTAGCCTCAGAAATATTTAACCTTCATAGTCTGACTTATTTTCTAGCTATTCCTGGAATAATTTTAGCTATTTTATCAGCTATTTATAGTGGTTTTTTATTTGGCCAAGCTGAAGGGCGAGACTTTTGGCAAAGTCGTTTAACTACACCACACCTATTTTTCCAAGCAGTTTTAGCTGGTGCTGGAGCAATTAGCTTTGTGTCTCCAATAGCTAATTGGTTTGCAGGAAATCCATTTTCTAGTACTTATGTAAAAGCTAGCTTAATGGTTGGGTTAGCTGGGCATCTATTAATAATGCTTGTTGAGGCTTTTTCACCTAAGTTAAGCAAAGCTAAGCCTCAAATGGCTGATGCAGTTAGAGCAACAAAGCTTTTAACTAATGGCCCTTATTGGTATCAATTTTGGATTAATGCAGTATTTTTTGGTGCTTTATTACCAATAATCTTTTTAGTCTCAGGTTTTCTTCCTATATTCCTAGTAGCATTTTTAGGACTTACTGGACTTTACACCTATGAAAGATTATGGATTAAAGCAGGTCAAGCAGTACCATTAAGTTAATTAACCGTAGGGGCGAACCTACGTGTTCGCCCTTCTTAATTCTTTAGTGAACCCGTTCGCCCTTCTTAATTCTTTGGCAAACCGGAGTGTCTGCCTATTTAGACCCAATTTTAGGTAACAAGGAAAAATGTTTACTTTTGTAAAAAATCTACTTTCAAGACAAACACCACGTAAAGAAAAAATTACTCCTATAACTTCAACTAATGGAGAACTTTCCAATTTTCCCCCTGTAGACCGTTGGGATGATTGGACAGAATACGAATCTACTCAATGGCCTGACCAAGTAGCACGCAATTATATGCTTGTGCCTACAATTTGTTTTAACTGTGAAGCGGCTTGTGGGTTACTAGCTTATATTGATAAAGAAACTTTAGAAATTCGTAAGCTAGAAGGGAACCCGTTACATCCTGGGAGTCGTGGCCGTAATTGTGCTAAAGGGCCTGCAACATTAAGCCAAATCAATGATCCTGAAAGAATACTCTACCCTATGCGCCGTGTTGGTAGTCGTGGTGGTGGGCATTGGACAAGAGTTAGCTGGAATGAAGCATTAAGCGATATTGCTGGCCGAATTAGAGAAGCTTTTCTAGCTAAGCGATATGATGAGGTAATGTATCATGTAGGCCGACCTGGGCATGATGGTTATATGGATCGTGTGTTACAAGCTTGGGGTATTGATGGGCATAATAGCCATACTAATGTTTGTTCTGCGGCAGCACGTCTTGGGTATACTCTTTGGCAAGGTATAGATAGACCTTCACCTGATCATGCTAATGCAAAATTTATTTTACTACTTAGTTCTCATTTAGAAGCAGGACATTATTTTAATCCTCATGCTCAGCGAATTATTGAAGCTAAAATGGCTGGTGCTAAGATTGCTGTAGTTGATATTAGACTTTCTAATACTGCTTCTATGGCAGATTATTGGCTAGCACCTTGGCCTGGAACCGAAGCAGCTTTATTACTGGCTATAGCACATGTAATTATTACTGAAGATCGTTTTAATAAAGAGTTTCTACGTCGTTGGGTTAACTGGCAAGACTTTTTAAGCAAAGAACATAGTGAGCGTAGTAATACTTTTGAAGAATTTATCTTAGTATTAAAAGAACATTACAAAGAATTTACTCCTGAATTTGCTGAAAAAGAAACTCGCGTATCAGCCAATTTAATTAGACAAATTGCCCGTGAAATTGCCCAAGCTGGAGAAGCTTTTAGCACTCATGTTTGGCGTAATGCAGCTTCTGGAAATTTAGGTGGTTGGCAGGTTTCACGCTGTTTAGCATTCCTAAATGTACTTACTGGTAGTATAGGAACTAAAGGTGGAGTTTCGCCTAATACTTGGGATAAGTTTGTTCCTACACCACCTAATAAGCCTAATCCACAAAAAATGTGGAATGAAATGCTTTATCCAAAAGAATATCCTCTTTCTCATCATGAGCTTAGCTTTTTACTTCCACATTTTCTTAAATCAGGTCGGGGCCGTTTATCTGTTTATTTTACCCGTGTTTATAATCCTGTTTGGACTAATCCTGATGGGCTAACCTGGCTTGAAGTGCTGCTTAATGAAAATATGGTTGGGTTGCATATTGCGCTTACTCCTGTATGGAGTGAAACAGCTTGGTTTGCTGATTATGTTTTACCAATGGGAGTTGGAGCAGAACGCCATGATATTCAAAGCCAAGAAACTCATGCAGGAAGTTGGATAGGTTTTCGCCAACCTGTTTTGCGGGTCGCTCGTGAAAAATTAGGTGAAAAATTTGAATATACTCATCAAGCTAACCCTGGTGAAGTATGGGAAGAAGATGAGTTTTGGATAGAAATATCTTGGCGTATTGATCCTGATGGATCTTTAGGGATTCGTCGTTACTTTGAATCACCTTATCGCCCAGGACAAAAAATTACTGTTGATGAATATTATCAATGGATTTTTGAAAATAGCGTACCAGGATTAAAAGAAAAAGCCGCTGTTGAAGGGCTATCAGCACTAGCTTATATGCGTAAATATGGAGCTTTTGCTGTAGAAAATAATATTTACAAAAAACATGAAAAGACACTTTCTGAAACAGAAATGTCTGATACTCAAGTTGATTCAGAGACTGGTATTATTACTAAAACTGGAAATGCAATTGGTGTAATGATTGATTCTACTGCACTTTCAGGTTTTCCCACACCTTCGCGTAAGTTAGAGTTTTATTCACCAACTATGAAAGATTGGCATTGGCCAGAATATAGCCTTCCTGGTTATATTCGTAGCCATGTGCATTGGCAAAACATCAATCAACAAGCTAGTGAAATGGTACTTGTGCCAACATTTCGTTTACCAACTTTAATTCATACACGTTCTGGTAATGCTAAATGGTTAAATGAAATCTCTCATAGTAATCCTATTTGGGTTCATACTGAAGATGCACAAAGACTTGGAGTAAAAACTGGAGATTTATTAAAAGTAGAAACTGAAATAGGATTATTTATTAATCGAGTTTGGGTAACAGAAGGAATTCGTCCTGGAATAATAGCTTGTTCACATCATCTTGGTCGCTGGCGACTACGTGACACTACTGGTGGAGAACGATGGTCAACCGCACTAGTTGATTTAACTAAGCTTAATCAAAATCAATGGTATATGAGACAGGTAAAATCTGTTGAGCCTTTTGCTAGTGATGATCCTGAGTCTGAGCAAATTTGGTGGTCTGATGCTGGAGTACATCAAAATCTAACTTTCCCAGTTCATCCTGACCCAGTTAGTGGAATGCATTGTTGGCATCAGAAAGTAAAAGTATCTCGCCCTTTACCAAATGAGCGTTATGGTGATATTTTTGTTGATACTGCTAGAGCACATCAGATTTATAATGATTGGTTAGCAATGACTCGACCTGCTCCTGGGCCAGATAATTTACGTCGTCCACGTTGGTTTGCTCGTGCTGTTAAACCTGCTCCTGAAGCTTATATAATTAGCAACAACAAAACTGAGCCTTTAGACGAACCTTTAGCTAAATCTTTAACAGAAGCTAACTTAACAGATAAGGCTTGGACTGAAAAAGAGAAAGAACATGAGTACTAATCTACAAATATCGAATTTAGTAATTAATTCTTTTCCTGAAATTAGCTTGCTAGTTAATCAACTATTAGGCTAACTAAACTTTATTTTCATTAAATATTTATACTTAGAAGTAAGGAGAAAACAATATGCAAAAATTTTCACTAATTGCGGTGTTAATAATGTCACTAATAAGCTTATCACTTTTTATTGGTTGTGAAGCTAATGCTAACTTACCTCCATTAAAAGAAAAATCTATCTATGAATTTACTATGAAATCTATAGATGGAACTGATGTAAAAATGGAAGACTACAAAGGTAAAGTTTTGTTAGTAGTTAATGTAGCTAGTCAATGTGGTTATACCCCACAATATGATGGGTTACAAAAACTTTATACAAAATATAAAGACCAAGGCTTTTATGTTCTAGGATTTCCTGCTAATGATTTTGGTGCTCAAGAACCAGGTAGTGATGCAGAGATTAAGACTTTTTGTAGTACAAAGTTTAATGTTACATTCCCTATGTTTAGCAAAATAACCGTAGTAGGTAGCAATAAACATCCTTTTTATCGTTTTCTAACAGAGAAAACAACAAATCCTACTTCTGCTAAGGAAGTAGCTTGGAACTTTAACAAATTCTTAGTTGATAAAACTGGTAAGGTAGTAGCTAGTTATGATTCAGGTATTGCCCCTGATAATGCAAGCTTGCTAGGTGCTATTGAGACTGCACTGAAATAGTTTTAGGTTTATCTTTATTAAATTTAAGAAGGGCGAACACACAGGTCACTGGTGTCAACTTAAGTAAACAATTGAAAATAGTGGAGTTACTTCTTAAGCCCTGGAAGTACCAAGCTCGTAAGCTAGCGCAGCGAGTTTTAGCATTGAAAATAGTGGAGTTACTTCTTAAGCCCTGGAAGGGCGTAATATCTGTAGCGTAGGACGTAAGTCCTATGTTATCAGTTAATTAGAAATCATAGCCGCGTAGCGGCGAAAGAATGAA
>Ga0075163_10012299_pt1 | contig 11152 bp, 8 predicted proteins | sample JI1023141ADNA_FD_71478 | JGI IMG/M metagenome (GOLD analysis project Ga0075163, IMG submission 71478) | Wastewater effluent complex algal communities from Wisconsin, to seasonally profile nutrient transformation and Carbon sequestration -... | ecosystem: Engineered > WWTP > Effluent > Algae...
CCGCGCTCGTTCAGGTGGGCCCGCAGGCGCTCGAGCAGGGCCCGCAGCTCCTCCCGCGACTCGAGCACGCGGTCGTCGTGGGCGACGCTGGTGAGCGGCGCGAGCACCTCGTCGTCGGTTGGGTCCTCGCTCCACGGGTTGCCGCGGTGGCCGTGCAGGATGCGAGCGACCCGCTGGCGGGTGATGAGGCGGACGAAGCTGACGAGCGGGCGCCCGCGGTCGGGGTCCCACATGCGCAGCTTGCCGCGGGCGGACAGGAGGTGCAGCAGGATGTCGTGCGATAAGTCGTCGACCTCCTGGCGGGCGTCGCGTCGCCGCGGCAGGGCACGGCGGGCCAGGGCCACGCCGACCTCGACCTTGATCACCGGCAGCAGCGTGCGGACGAGCTCCGTCAGCGCGGCGCGGTCGCCATCGAGGGCAGCATGGACCTGTACGCGGGTCAACGTAGCGGCGGAGTATAACCCACGGAGGGTGGATCGTGACCCGACGAGCGTCGGTCGGGGCGTTCGCTGCGGGTCCACGCGAACAATGTCGTCCTGGGCCGACCAGCAGCGGCTCTCGACCATGGCGAGGGCCGCTGCCGGTCGCAGCACGGGGACACGTCGATGGATCGGCTTCATGATTCTGCTGCCCGGTTACAAGTCTGGCCGCGGCCGCGTGGCGAACTTGGCGATGTACGGACGGTTCTCGCTCATCCCGCCGACGATCGGGTGGTTCGCCCCGTCGAACGCGGCGCTCCGATAGAACACCTCAGGATCCGCCGCGATGCCCCTGTTCCACAGCAGGTCGCCATTTCCATCGATCTTGGCCACGGTGCCCCATGCGAAGGATGCGATGTTCCCTACGCTGTCGACGACGACGTCGCGGGCGTCCACCAGGGGACATGCACCGCGCCGCGATCGAGGGTGCCCCCCGCGTCGGCAGCAGCCGCAATTCGAGGCCACCGTGCGCGCCCTCGCCGAGCTCCGTCACGGCGCTCGCGGCAGCGTACCCGTACGCCTCCACGCGCGCCGCGAGCGCCCCGCGCGAGCTGCTCGAACAAGATCTGCCCCGCGCCGTCGGTCGCCCGGGTCACCCCGTCGACCGTCACGGCTGCGAGGGACCCTCGGCTTCGTTCGCCGGATCGCCTGATTCGCTACATCTTCCCCTGATTCTTCCCCATCTCATCCTCGCACATGGGCCCGGGGACGAAGGGGGCCGTCGTGGTCTCCTCGACGATGGAAGAGGCGCCGTTGATGTACTGCTCGTACACGGCCGGCACGAACCGGGTATAGCCGCCGGACGACCGGCGAAAGAACAGCGCCTCGCCGTTGACGCCTGCCGCGTTGATCTGGATGGGACCGTGGGACCACGTCGGGGCTGCTGCCTGCGCGCCGAGCCAGCGGCCGGTGCGGTAGGACGTCGCACCAATGTAGCCATTGCTGAGCACGTAACGGATACTCGGCACGCAATCCACGATCTGGGCCGACACGTCGACGATGGACCGGTCTGCGGTCAGAGTCGTGCTCCGGAAGACGTCCGCGTTCCAGGCGTTCTCGTAGTGCAGCTCGGTCTTCCCGACGCCCTGGACCACGTAGGACACGGCGACGTAGAAGTCACCGGTCGTCGGGATCGCGGCCTGCGAGAGCGACGCGCCGTACGCGGACGTGTCCTCGACCTCGAACCGATGCGGGTGGGTCCACGTCGAGCCGTTCGCGGGCCGCTCCGCCACGCCCCAGGCGAAGTGCGATGGATCGCAGTTGGTGGCGGTCTGGAAGTGCTCGAGGAATGCGACTCGCACGAGGGGACTGTTGTTGTTCGCGCTGCGACGGGAGACGGCGATCGCGGGCCTGTTGCGAACCGTCGTGCCGCAGGGCGAGGTCGGCGGGTTGAACCGCTCCGCGGTAGCCAGCGACCCGATGCGACTGGCCGCGAAGCCGATGTAGTACAGGTCGGAGCCGTTGGACCACGCGAGATGCATGGTCGTGTCCAGCGCGACCATGCTCGGGTATCCGACAGGGCTGAAATCGGCGCCGCTTTGATGGTTCACGGTGATCTTGAACGAGGGGGTCCACGAGACGCCCTGCGGAGACTTCCACGTGTAGTGGATCTCCTTGCTGATCCCGAGGACCTTCATGAACGCGACCCCGATGGTTCCGTCGCTGGCGACCGCGATGGTGGGTGAGTATGCCGGCGCGGCGCTGACGACGACCGGGGCGGTCCAGCCGGCACCGTCGTTCGACGTGACGTACTTGATCTGGCCGGCCTCCTCGTAGACGGCGTGGAGCTTGTTGCCCGGCCCGACGACGACCTTGGTGCCTGCCGGCGAGTTCATGTGCTGGCCCGACCCGACCGGCGTCACCACGCTGGTGAGGTTCTGCTCCGTCTCCTCGATGTCCTCGAACTCGAGCTCGAGCTCGTCATCACAACCCGCGCAAAGCGCACAACAAATGATGATCCATGACCCAACGACGAATTGTCCACGCATATCAGTCTTCCTTCCTGAGCGGCAATCTGTGGGATTGCGCCGAGTCCTCGACGCGCAGCGGCGCCGCCGTGCGGTGGTTCCGCGTCACGGCGCAGAGGGCCATAGGCGACGGGTCGCCGCGGTCTGACGCGGCGATCTCGAATTATCTCGAAGGGCGTCGGCGCGCTCGCATGTCGCGTCACCGCCGCGGCGCAGCGACGGCGCTGCCGCAGGCGCCCGCGCGGACTCGTGCAGGACGAGGTGTCGTGGCACGCCCGACTGGCTCGATCCGGCGGTCGGCCGAACGATCGAGGCCAGTGCTCGCCGGATCGCCGACCAGCAGGTCGGCCCGACCCTCGAGGTACAGGCGCCAGCGCCGGCTCCGGTGGTTCGGCGGCTCGAAGCCGCGAGCGTGGCGCGGGCCGCCGCCGCGCCGCTGTGGAGCACCTGCGCGCACGCGAGGTCGAGCCACGCCTCCGCGGCCATGCTGGCATCGGCGAGCGGGTGGCCCGGCGAGAACATCGCCAGCGCCGCCGCGAATCGCGGCTCCGGATCCGCCACGACCTGCCCGCGCGCGCGCCTCGAGCGCGACCCAGGCCGCGTTGTGCAGGGCGACCGTCGCCGGCCGTCACGGGTGATACGGACAATTCGCCGATGACTTGGTCATCGGCATGCCGGGTGGGGGCTCGGCTCAGGGGGCGAGCTTGGCGATGTACGGGCGCCCCGAGACCTGCCCGGCGACGATCGGGTAGCCCGCCTCGTCGAACACGACGCGCCAGAAGAAATTCACGGGATCCGTCGTGATGCTCCTGTCCCACAGCAGGTCGCCGTCGTCCTCGATCTTGGCCACCGTGCTCCATCCGAGGGAGGCGACGTTCCCTGCGCCATCGACCGCGATGTTGCGGGCGATCTGCAGGGGATGCTGGGCGCTCCACAGGTGCGCGCCCGTCAGATCGTCCAGCCGGGCCACCACGGCGCCGGGACCCCGCAGGCCGCCGCCGAAGTCGATCGCATCCCCGATGGTGCTGACGACGATGTCTCCCGTGGGCCCGAGCGCCAGGCCCGAAAGCTCGTGCGTCATCCCGCCGCCGAAGCTGTCGCTCCAGACATGCGCTCCGTCGGTGTCGAACCGGGCCACGAAGATCTTCCGGTGCGGGTTCGGGACCAGCGGTCCCCCGCCGAAGTCGATGGTGACCTCGAGAGCGCCCGCCAGAACGACGGCCTCCGACGCGTCCACCGCCACGAGCGGATGCACCGGCCAGGAGTTGGCCTCGATGGACCTGCTCCACACGTGGTCGCCGTCCGCGTCCAATTCGACCACGAACATGTCATGTGCTCCCACGCTCATGAGCACGTCGCCGCCGAGTTCCGTCGTCGCGGTGTAGTTGCCCGTGACGACGATATCCCCCGAGGGCCCGACCGCGATCTCCCGCGCGTCGGCGCTGGCGAAGCTCTTGCTCCACAGGTGATCGCCGGCGCCGGTGAATTTCGCGACGAACGCGTCCCCGACCGCGCTCACCAAGGCTCCGCCGCCGAGGTCGATGGTGCCATTGAAGTACCCTGCGAGGATGATGTTGCCGTCGCCGTCCGCCGCGACGGCATATCCGACCTGGAGGCCGTCGCCTCCGAACTTCTTGTTCCACAGCGTATTCCCCGCGGCGTCGAACTTGGCGAGGAAGACATCGCTCTGCCCGATCAGCGGACCGACGCCGAGATCCAGAGAGCCGGAGAATTGTCCCGTGGCGAGGACGTTTCCGTCGCCGTCGGCAGCGACGCCGTACGCACTACCGTTGGCGGTCCCTCCCGTGGGCTTCTTCCAGATCGGCGGCTCGATGCAGCTCACGCCTCCGTCACAATCATCGTCCTCCGGCGTGGCGCACAGATCCGCCGTCGGCACCACCTGGCCCACGCAGGGCCCGTATCCGACCCCGTCCGGATTGCACAGCTGCTGCCCGCCCTGGCACACCCCGATGTCGAGCGTCTCCGCCGGCCCGGTGTAGCAGACCGCCATCGAGCCGGGCTCGCAGTTGCAGCCCTGGCCATCCTCGTTCACCTGCCCGTCGCAGTCCTCGTCGAACGCGGTGTTGCAATTCTCGGGCGTCGGGAGGACCTCGCCGCGGCAGCCGCTCCACCCCGTCCCTCGCGCGTTGCAAAAGTTCGTGGCGGCCTGGCAGACGCCGACGTCGAGCGTATCCACGTTCCCCTCGGAGGGGCAGGCCCTCGCGGCCCCGGGGGCGCACGCCCACCTGTCCGGGACCATGATGACCACCGTCTCGCACGCCGCCCCCATCCCCGCGCACGACGAGGCCGGGCCCACGCCCGTGACCCGTTTGCTCGCTGCGGGCATTGACAGGCCGCCGACCAGCAGGTCGGCCGTGCTGCCCAGCTTGATGTCGACGCACGTGCGGCCGACCGACTCCGCCACCTTCCATCCGGACATGCCGACGTAGCTGACCCCTTGCGCTTGGACGGACGAGTCCGCGAGCGGATTGCCCTCTATGTCGACCACGAGCACGTCGAAGCAATTCTTGGTGGTCCAGGGTTTGTCACAATTCCACCACGTGAAATGCTCGACCTCCGCCGTCCACGCGAGCCGGCCCGGCTGCGCCTGCGACGGGCCCATCGTCCCGGCGCCCTCCTCCTTCCAGATCCCCGCGTCGAGGTCGAACCACCACGCCGGCACCACGTCGCCGTCGACATACTGGCCCTGCAGCGACTCGGGCAGCACCATCTCGAGCTTCGCCTTGGCGCCGGGCCGCAACTGCAAGCGATTGCCGTCCTGCCACAGGCTCACCTCGGCCATGAAGACGCTCTCGAGGCCCACCTCGCCGTCGCCTTGCGTGGGGATGCCCGCGAGCGGTCCGGGCGACGCGCCGATATCCGAGGTCGGGTCGAGCGGCACGATCGTCGCCTCCACCATGCCCGTGACGGCGTCGCCGTTCGCGTCGACGAGCGCCTGCGGCGGGAGCGTCACACGCACCGCGCCCCGCTCGAGGGTGCCCCCCGCGTCGGCGTCGAACGCGATCGATTCGCCGAGCGGCAACAGCCGCAATTCGAGGCCGCCGTGCGCGTCAAGGGCGAGCTCCGTCACGGCGCTCGCGGCGGCGTACCCGTACGCCTCCACGCGCGCCGCGAAGCGCCCCGGCGCGAGCCCGTCGAACAAGATCTGCCCCGCGCCGTTGGTCGCGCGCGTCACCCCGTCGACCGTCACGGCCGCGATGGGGATCGGGTTGCCCGCCTCGTCGAGGACCTGCAAGAACAGGCTCGTCCCCATCGGTTCGACGGAGTCGTCGCCGCCGCCGGTGGTGTCGGTCGTCGTGGAGTCGGGGGTCGCGTCGGTCGTTGTGGAGTCAGGGGTCGCGTCGGTCGTCGTGGAGTCGGTGGCCACGTTGGTCGTGGGGTCGGTCGTCGCGTCGGCCGACGCGTCGGTCGTGGGGGCGGTCGTCGCGTCGCTCGTCGCGGCGATGGCCGTGGTCGAAATGCTCGAGGAGCCGTCGTTGCAGGCGCCGAGGAGCGCGAGGGCGCAGGAGATGGGGAGTGAAGGTCGAATGGTAAGCATGGCAGTATCTCTTATGGTTACAGGTCTACGGAACAATGAGGGAGCATCGCCCCATGGAGCCGCGGTGCGGGCGTTTCGCATCACAGCACAGGGGTCTCAGACGACGGGTCTATCACATGGTCGTGGGGGAGATGCCGCAGGGGACGTGCTGCGCGGCGCCAGGCTGGACCGTGGTCTCCTCGACGATCGAGAAGTTGTTGCCGACGCGCTGCTCGTACACCACGGGCACGGAGCGGGTGGATTGAACGGATGAGCTGCGGAAGAACAGCGCCTCGGGATTGTTGCCGCTGGTGTTGACCTGGACCGGCGCCGCCTCGATCCAGGTCGGAGCGGCGGTCTGAGCCCCCGTCCAGCGACCGGTCCGATAGGAGGTCGGGCCGTAGCCTCCGGTCCCCGCGGTGAATTCGTTGATGGCGTAGCGAATGCGCGGCACGCAATCGAAGATCTGCGCCGAGATGTCGACGATGGACTTGTTCGCCAGCAACGTGGTGCCCAGGAGGTAGTTCATGGACGACGGGTTCTGGTAGAAGAGCTCGGTCTTGGCGACGCCCTGGAGGACCCACGAGACAGCGATGTAGAAGTCGCCCGTGGACGGGATCGCAGCGTGCGACAACGACACGCCGGCGCTGTTCCATGCGCTCTGGATGTCGTAGGAGCGACGGGTGAAGGTCCAGTATCCCTGGGGTTGACGCTCGGCCACGTAAAAGCCCATGCGTGACGGATCGCAGTTCGAGTTGGAGGCGGAGTGATACTCCTCGAAGAAGGCGACGCGCACGCGCGGGCTGGCGTCGGTCGCGCTACGCCTCGCTACGGCGATCGCGGGCCGCGAGAACGAGGCGCTCCCTCCGCACAGCAGGACCGGCGGGTAGATGCTCTCCGCGCTGGCAATCGGCGTCGCCTGGTTGGCAGGGAAGCTGGCATAGCTCAAGGGCCAGGTCAGGTGCATCGTGCTCCCCAGCGCGACGAGGCTCGGCTCGTCGACGTAACTGGAGGGGCCGCTGTACCAGTCCGAAGTGACCTTGTGCGAGGAGCTCCACGGCCCGGCAGAGGGCTTAAACAGATAGTGGATCTCGCCGCTGTTGGTGGGGCCCTTCCGATAGGCCACGCCGATGGTCCCATCGGCCGCGGCGGCGATGGTGGGCGAGGCCGCCGGCGAATCGCCGATGTTGACGGCGGGGCTCCAGGTGACGCCGTTGGCGGATGTGGTGTACTTGACGCGGCCCTCGTCCGCGTAGACGGCGTGCAGCACGCCGCCAGCGACGATGACCTTGGTGCCGACCGCCGTGCCCATATGCGAACCTGTCGTCGTCGGGGCGACGACCGCGAGGGCGCGGGCCTCCACCACTTCGTCGTCGTCTTCGATCCACAGCTCATCGGGATCGTCGCAACCCACGTGAACGAGGCACGGGAACACGAGTAACCAGGGGCGAATCTTCGTCTGCATCTTCAACATGATCTCTCCCTATCCAATCGAGAGCCCGCGATCACGTCGATCGCGCGCGTCTCGCTGTCGTCAAATCACAACTATCGGTCGTATCGAACTCGGCTCAGGGCGAGCTCGGGGCCGCGGTGCGGGGGGTTTCCCGTCGCGGCTCAGGGGGCCATAGACGGCGGGTGGCCGCGGTCTGACGCGGCGATCGAGAAATATCTCGCGAGCGTCGGCGCGCCTGCTCGTCGCGCGGATGCCCATTTTGTACAGGCCGAGGCATAGTAATCTGGGCGATCGACCGCGTCCTGTCGTGGCTCGGCGAGCCGGTCATCTACGGAGCGACGAGCGCGTCGGCGCCGCGGTGACCTCGCCGCTGAGGTGCTGCAGGTCGCCGCGCAGCTTGATCGCCTCGGCGTGCTCCGCCCCTCGCAGGCCCGGCATCACGGTCGTGAGCGCGGCCATCGCCTCCGCGTGATCGCCGGCCTGTGACCGCTCGTCGATGACCCGCAGCGCCTCCGGCAGGCCGGCCGCGGGGCGCAGACGCAGCGTCCACCGCCAGTCGGCGGCCTCGGACCGCAGCGTCAGCAACTCGTCGATCTGCCGCAACTCTTCGACGGCCAGCGGGTCCTCTGTCGCGCCGCCATAATTCCAGGTCAATCCGACGAGCGCGCCGTCGGTCCGGACATGGAGGCCGCCTGCCCGGGAAGCGCTTGTTCACCGTCGATGCCACCAGTGGAGCGCTCGTCGCCCAGCCGGCGTTCACCGAGGATCTCAACTGGTCCGGTGGGATCCACATGCGTGCAGATGGCTCGCTCGTGGGCGTCTCCTGGGTCGCAAGCGGCGGTGACGATGGCGTCGAGGCGTTGTTTGCGATGGACCCGGCGACGGCAGAGACGACCCTCGTCGCGGAGATCCCCGGGCTTCGCTGGGTGCTCGCCAGCGTGAACGCATACAATCCCGCAGCGGACCACATCCATATCGTCGGGGCGAGCGACGACGCGGCCGGGTTTCGTATCTATACGATCGATGCCGGCTCGGGTGAGCTCGTGAGCGATCCGGTGCTCGACACACCGTCCGCCGAGCACGCCTACAATTGGTCCGGAGGGCTCCACCTGCGTTGACGCTATCGGCGGTGCTCCGCCAGATCGCCAGACGCGTCGAGCTGGTCGAGACGCCGGAATAGCCCCGGGGACCGGCCAGGGCCGCGTGTTACAGTACGTCGATGCGGCGCACGTTGTGGCTCCTCGCGCTCGCGGCGTGCACGCCATCGCAGCCGATCGACCCGGCCAGGAGCGGTCTCCCCGGGCCGCATGCACGAGCCCGACGCGGCTGTGCACCACCATGCGGCGGCAGATGAAGCGGACGTAGGTGCGGACCGTGCTGAACTTGAGGCCGAGGTGCTGGGCGATCCGCTCCCTTCGATCACCAGCGCCGCGACCTTCGCCAGCCGGGGCGGTAGGGGTGGCGTCGGCGAGGTCGCCACGCCGAGCGTGAACGTCTGGCCGTCCGGGGTCCCCTAACTGCCAACACCGACATGATCGCCGCGCTGGTGGCGTCTATTCCGCGAGCGGGCCGCAGCACCTCTTGAACTTCTTGCCGGACCCGCATGGGCAAGGAGAGTTCCGCCCGACCTTACTCGGGCTCAGGTGGAGCTCTGGCCGCAGTTGGTCACGGTCGACGCCGACCGTAGCGAACACCGGTGCCTGGCTCGTCAGCGGCCGCTCTCTCACGGGCGAGCGTCGCGGTGGCGGCGGTGGTTGCGTCGTGCCCGCGGATGGCGCCGATACCGGCGGAGGGATCTCGGCGGCAACAGGGATCGCCGCGGCGGTGGCTGCAGGCGCGGAGGCGACGTCCAACGTCGACACCCCGGGTGTCGCGGGCGTATCCTCGGCGACGGCGGATTGCACGAGCGAGAGGAGGGCCTGAGCTGATTCGTCGAGATTAAGGCCGAGCATGCGCGCCGCGAGGTAGGTCGCCGCCTCCGGGATTCGCTGGGCCTCGAACAACTCCCGCAGCTTGTCCGCGTCGGCTGCCTGCGCCTGGCGAATACCGTCCAGCTCCCGCCTGGCCTCCGCCAGCGCAAGGGCGGTCTCCTGCGCTTGCCGCTCCGCTTCCTCGAGCGCCTGGCGTTCCTCGTCGCGGGCTCGACGCTGCAGATCCAGCTCGGCCTCGGCGGCCTTGCGCCGCTGGTCCACCTCGGCTCGTGCCTGGCGCTCGGCCGTCAGCTCGCCGCGAATTCGGACGAGCTCGGCGAGCAGTTCGGTCGAAGGGTCCGAGTCGGGCGGCGCGACCTGAAATTCGGGACTTGGGGTCTCTGCCAGCTCGGCCGCCGGTTCGGCCAGCACCGCGTCCGGTGTCGGCAGGCAGTAGAGCGCCGGCGTCTCGGCGACCAGCGCCCTGTGGACCTCGGAGGCGGCGTCCGCGAGACCGGACAGGCACAACTCCCAGATCTGCCGGCTGTGGCGTACGACGAGGGCCGTGCGCCCGAGCATGGCTCGCAGCGCACGGTAGACGCCCCTGGGATCGCCGGCCGCTTCACCGAGCAGACGGGCGATGTCGGCATCGATCTGGCTGGTCGACCCGACGAGGTTCGGCGAGCCGACGTCCCCGAGCCGTAACACGCGCTCAATCAACGCCTCGACGGCGCGCCGTTCGCCACCGCGGATCGGGAGGCGCGCGGGGAGCCGGCGGAGGCAGGTCCGAACGACGGCGGACACGCGGAGGCCCGCCTGTCGTCCGAGGATCCGGGCGTAGTGATCGGCGAGTTCGGCGGCCCTCGCCTCGGCGATCAGCCCCCGCGTTCGCCCGTCCGTCGTTCTTCCCGCCATGGCCCAAACCCCTTCAGACAAGATATCCGATGGCCAGGACGTTGGGGATGGTCGGCGACGCGCGCGTCGTCCGGGCACGACTCGGGACCGCATCGGGGACTTCTCGGGACCCGAGCGGGCACTTATCGGGCGCGTATCGGGCGCTACTTGACCCGAACTTGATCGATTCTTCCCACGCTCTCCAGCGCGCCTTGACTGGCTATGGCGCGTCGTCCGAGCGCAGTCTACCCGAACTCGATCGGTACTTGCGAAATAGTCCGCGCACGCATTGACCGTGCTCGGCGCGGTGTCGCTGGGACTCTGCACGAAGTTGACACCCACTCCCTCCGAGCTCGGACGAGGCGATGGCGCGGCAGCGAGCACGCTCGTACCATCTCCGAACGGCCGGTGGAACGCCGTGCGAGGCGGTGGTCGTCCAGGATGGCGTCGCGTCGACGACGGGGCGGGATCGTCGCCGCGATGCCGGCGCTCACCATGCTGGGCGGCGATGCGGGCTACCTGGACTTGCCGCGGCTGGACTTGCTGGGCTTGGGCCGGGCAGCCCTGCCCTGGCCGGCGCGGATGATGGTCTTGGCCGTCTTGTTGACCGCCTCGCGCAGCGCCGTGTCGGCGATGTGCGAGTACCGCTGGGTGGTGCGGTAGTTCTTGTGACCGAGCATCTTGCCGACGACCTCGAGCGGGACCCCATCCATGATCGCGTCGCTGGCCAGCGAGTGGCGCAGGTCGTGGATCCGGGTGTCGTCGGGCAGACCGGCCAGGAGGCGCACCTTCCTCCACGTCGCCCCGAGGCTGTGCAGCTTCTTGCCGTTCTTCGAGCAGACGACGAGCCCGCGCTGGGGGTGGCCCTTGGCCTGACCGATCTTGCCGAGCAGCGCCATGACGTCGTCCGA
>Ga0075163_10012300_pt1 | contig 11151 bp, 8 predicted proteins | sample JI1023141ADNA_FD_71478 | JGI IMG/M metagenome (GOLD analysis project Ga0075163, IMG submission 71478) | Wastewater effluent complex algal communities from Wisconsin, to seasonally profile nutrient transformation and Carbon sequestration -... | ecosystem: Engineered > WWTP > Effluent > Algae...
GCGGCCACGAGCGGCGCCAGGCGCGGATCCTGGCCCAGCTGGCTGGCGATGCGCAGCGGATCCGCCTCCAGGTCGAACTGCATGCGCACCCGCTCGACGGTGTCCATCAGTCCTGCGCCGAGCTCGGCCCCCGGAGTCAGGTGCAGGTGCAGCTCCAGGCTGGACTCGGACGGGTCGGAGGCGGGTCGCACGGCCAGCCAGCCCTCGCTGCCGCCGGAGCGAAAGGTGCGCAGGTAGGCGCTGCCCTCCACCGCCTCGACGCCGGGGTTGGCGCGGGCGGCCAGAAAGGCGAGCAGCGGCTCCCAGGCATAGGGCGGGCGGTAGGGCAGGCGCAGCGTCAGGGCGCCGCTGTCGGAATCGGTGCTGCTGGCGCTGCGGCGGCGCTGGCGCAGCTCACCCGGAGGCTTGCCGAAGCGACGCTTGACCGCGTCGTTGAAGCGGCGGATCGAGCCAAAGCCCGCGCTCAGGGCGACCTGCGCCATGGGCAGCGCGGTGTCGTCGATGAGGCGGCGGGCAAAATCGAGCCGCTGGGTGCGCAGCACGGCCTGGGGCGAGGCGCCGATGTGCTCGGCAAACAGCTGCCGCAGCCGCCGCTCGCCGATGCCGAGCCTGGCGGCCAGGACGCCGAGCCCCTGCTCATCCGCATCCAGCTCGCCGGCCCGCAGCAGGCGCAGCGCCCGGGCCACCGTCGCCGAGGTGCCGCTCCAGGCCGGCGTGCCGGGGGCGGACTCGGGCCGGCAGCGCTGACACGGGCGAAAGCCGGCCTCTTCGGCGGCGGCGGCGGTCTTGTAGAAGTCGACGTTTTTGAGCAGCGGCGTGCGCGCCGGGCAGATGGGGCGGCAGTAGATGCCGGTGGTGTGGACGCCGGTGAAAAAGCGGCCATCGAAGCGGCGGTCGCGGGCGAGCAGCGCCTGGTAGAAGACGGCAGTCTCGCTCTTTTTGTCCGGCTGCTGGTCTTGCGAGCGGCTCATGACAGAGATGTAACAAGCTGCGGCCCCGAAGACTGGCCATTTTCGGAAGTTGATAGGGACTACACCCTGGTTGCTGCCAGCCCCCGTGCCTACAGCGCGGTCCAGCCTGGAGTTTGTTGGCAAAAGCGGCGGGAGCAGCCCTGGGCGGCGGGCCTACCTTGGCGCAAGTGTCGTCGACCGCTGCGCTCCGGGGCACTTCCCGCGTCTGAAGCTGTCGGCACCGTTGCCCCTTCAGCGTCGAGCGCGTAGACTGCCCTTATGTTTGGGCTCGGGCCTACGGAACTGATAGTCATCTTGGTGCTGGCGCTGCTGGTGCTCGGCCCGTCGCGAATACCAGAGGTCGCAAGCAGCCTTGGCAAGGCCATCCGCAGCTTCCGGCGCGCTACCAAGGAGCTGCGCGACCAGATCGATATCGATGATGAGGTGCGGCGGCCCCTTGAGGATCTGCGGGCCGCGCTTCGCGACGAGCCAGCCCCCCTACCGCCGCCTACGCACTCACCTCTGCACTCACCCTCGCCGCTGGTGGCGCCTCCCAGCGAGCCCATCCACAGCACCCTCGACGAACCTCAGGATCCGCTGGGCCATCACGACCACGATGTGCATCCCGGAGATCGCGCCGAGTCGGCCGCGGGTGCGCCGGGTGCGCCGGGCTCCTCGGTTGCGGCGCCGGCGCCCGAGCCGGTCAAGCCGGTGTTTCATCCGATGGTGACTTCGCTGGCGCCGCCGCGCGGGATGTCGGTGGAGCCCATTGCCGGCCCCTCGGGAGCGCCCATTGCCGGTCCGCCTGAAGATCCGCACGCCGACCCGGGGTTAGAAAGGCCGGGAACGGAGCGGCAAAAATGAGCAGCGAGCACTCGGGCGAGAGCGCCCCCACCGAGACCCCGGAGTCTGCCTTTGGCGGCGATGAGCGCCGCATGCCGTTTCTTGACCACCTGGGCGAGCTGCGCGACCGCGTGCGCAACAGCGTCCTGGCCATCGTGATCGCCGCGATCGGCTGCTACGCATTTCGCGGGCTTCTGTTTCGCATCCTCGCCCGCCCGCTGCTGTCCGCGTTTTACAAAGCCAAGGCCCAGGGCATCGTTGGACAGATCATCTTCACCAGCCCGGTCGAAGCGTTCCTGGTCTTGCTCAAGACCTCGCTGGTTGCCTCGATTTTTGTCGCCACGCCCGTGATTTTTCACCAGCTGTGGGCCTTCATTTCGCCGGGACTCTACCCGCACGAGAAGCGCTATGCGTTTCCCTTCATCATCGTCGCCGTGCTGCTCTTCACGGGCGGCGGCCTGTTCTGCTACCACTTTGTTCTGCCAGCCGGTTACGAGTTCTTCCTCACTGCCGCCAAGGATGCCACCGCCAAGCTGACCAGCGAGATCGGCACCGACATCCAGATCCAGGACGCGATCTCCATCAAGCCCATGATCAGCATGGACGAGTACTTCGGCCTGACGCTGATGCTGCTGCTGGTGTTCGGCGTCGTCTTCGAGCTGCCGCTGGTGCTGTCGGTGCTGGCGATGCTGGGCATCGTCTCGGCCGGTCAGCTCTGGCGCTGGAATCGCTACGCCATCCTCGTGTTTGCCATCGCCGGCGCGATCTTGACGCCAGGAGACCTGGTCATAGGTCAGCTCGCCATGGCGGGTTCTCTGACGGTGCTTTACAACCTGAGCATCGTCGTAGCGTGGATTGTGCAGCGGAAACGCGGCGACGCTGACAAGAGCTCGACGGCGCTGACCGAGACCTAAGCAGCGCTCGGCGTGGCCCTGGATATGTGGTGGCGAGGCTGGCTCATGAAGATGCGATCGATGGATATGTCGGCGAGGCTGAGGGCGGCGGCGGCGCGGCAGGTGCGCGTCTGCTCAATCACCAGCATCGGAGCGATCGTTGGCCTGCTGCTGGTGGATGCAGCGCGGCCGACCGCACGGGCCGCAGAGACGCCGCCGGCGCGATTGGTGGCGCTGCGCTTCGGCCGCCTGCTCGATGGCACGGGCAAGTCGCTGACCAACGCCGTGGTCATCGTCGAAAACGACAAGATTCGCAGCGTGGGCGACGCCAGCACGCCGCTGCCGGCCGGAGCGCCGGTGATCGATCTGCCGCAGCTCACGGCCATTCCCGGGCTGATCGATGCCCACACGCACATGACCTATTACTGGGACCAGAAGCCGGACAGCAAGCCGTGGGATCAGCTGTTTGCGCGCATGCCGGCGGTCACCGTTTTTCTGGCCAGCGACAACGCCCGCAAGACGCTGGAGGCGGGCGTGACCACGGTGCGCGACCTGGGCACGTTCGACTATATGGATATCGCGATGCGCGACCTCATCAATCGCGGCGCGATGCTGGGTCCGCGCATGCTGGTCGCGGGCTATGGGCTTCAGATCAGCGACGAGCCGATCAAGCCCGGCCACAGCAGTCCGCCCGGAGGCCGCGCCGACGGCGTGCCCGAGGTGATGCGGGTCGTGCGCCAGCAGATCGGCGCCGGCGTCGACTGGGTGAAGGTCTACGGCTCCAGCGGCAGCGGCGACGATGTCACCGGCTTCCAGAGCTTCTCGTATGAGGAGCTCAAGGCGGCGGTTGAGACCGCGCACCGCTGGAACAAGCGCATCGCCATCCACACCTATGGCCCCGATGGGGCGCGCGACGCGGTGCGGGCCGGCGCTGACTCGGTCGAGCACGCGACCGATATGGACGACGCCACGATCGCCGAGATGGTGCGACGCCACATCTTCTATGTGCCGACCATCGATCACAACCGCTACTACGCCGACAATGCCAAGCTGTTCGGCTACACGGCCGAGGCCGTAAACAAGCTGCGCGCCTTTGTGCCGCGCAACCTCGCCACGGCTCGCCGGGCGCACCGCGCTGGCGTCCGGCTGGTCATGGGCAGCGACGCGGTCATGACCATGTTTGGCCAGAACACGCGCGAGCTTGAGTGGTTCGTCGAGGCCGGCATGACCCCGGCGCAGGCGCTGGCCTCTGCCACCACCACCGCTGCCTCGCTGCTGGGCATGGAAAAGACCCTGGGCGCCATCGCCCCCGGCTTCTATGCCGATATCGCTGCCGTCGAGGGCGATCCGCTGACCGACATCCGCGCGGTCACTCGCGGCGTGCGCTGGGTGATGCGCAGCGGCCGCGTCGTCGTGAACCGTCCCGCTGCCGCCTCCGCCCCCGCGCCTGTGCTTGCGCCCGCTGCTCCCGCCATCCGATGAAGCTCTGGCTCGATAGGGCCTTTGGCGTTTCGGCCAGCGGCTCCACCGTCCGCACCGAGCTGCGCGCCGGGCTGACGACCTTCCTGACGATGGCCTACATCCTCTTTGTGAACCCGCACATCCTCGGGCAGGCCATCCGCGTCCCCAATGCCACCGCGCAGATCCTGGCCGCCACGGCGCTGGCGGCGGCGGCGGGCTCGATCCTCATGGGCGTGGTCTCGCGCTACCCGTTCGCGGTGGCGCCGGGCATGGGGCTGGATGCCTACTTCGCCTTCACGCTAGTGCTGGGGCAGGGCATCCCGTGGCAGAGCGCCCTGGGCGCGGTGTTCGTCGTCGGGCTGATCTTCGTGGTGCTGTCGCAGGGCGGCATCCGGCAGGCGATCTTGAGCAGCCTGCCGCCCAACCTGAAGTACGCCATGACCGCGGGCATCGGCCTGTTTCTGGCCTTCATCGGGCTGCAAAAAGCGGGGCTGGTGGTGGCGCATCCGGTGACGCTGGTGACGCTGGGCAAGCTGCATCAGGCCGGGCCGCTGCTGGCGCTGTTCGGGCTGATCGTCACGGCGACGCTGCTGCAAAGGCGCGTGCCGGCGGCGATCCTGGCCGGAATCCTGGCGACCACCGGGCTGGCGCTGCTGCTGCACGCGCCGGTCTTCGAGGGTCCGGATGGGGCGCTGGGGCCGTTTGCGGGGCTCGGCGGAGCGCCGGTGCGGCTGCCGGTGTGGCCGCGCGATTTATTTCTGAAGCTCGACCTGCGCGGCGTGTTCCAGCCGAGCATGGTGGGCCCGCTGTTCACGCTGCTGTTCGTGGCGATCTTCGACACGGCGGGCACCTTGATCGGCCTGTCGGCCAAGGCCGGCTTTCTGGATGAAAGGGGCGAGCTGCCGCGCGCCGGCAGCGCCTTTACCTGCGATGCGCTGGGGTCGAGCCTGGGCGCGCTGCTGGGCACAAGTACCACAACCGCCTACATCGAGTCCGCGGCCGGCATCGAGGAGGGCGGGCGCACGGGCCTGACCGCGGTGGTCGTCGGGCTGTGCTTTCTGGCCGCCACCTGCCTGTGGCCGCTTCTGGCCCTGGTTCCGGGCGTGGCCACGGCGCCGGCGCTGATCCTGGTCGGCGCCATGATGATCAGCAACCTGCGGCTGATCGAGTGGCGCGACTACTCCGAGACGGTGCCGGTGTTTCTGACCGTGGTCGGCATGCCGCTTACGTACAGCATCGCCAACGGCGTCAGCCTGGGCGTCATCAGCTACGTGCTGCTCAAGCTGTTTACTGGCGGAGCGGCAGAGCGGAAGCAGACACTGCGGCCCGTGCTGGTAGCGGTGGCGGTGCTGCTGGCGCTGCGGTTCGCATTCCTGACGAGCTAGGCGGCGGCGGCGGCTGGCCCTCGCTGCTTGCGGGCGGGGCCGCGGCGGGGGCAGGCGCTGCGGCCGACCCGGGCGGCAGGCGGCGGATCACGTAGGCCAGGCTGCCCGGCGACTCGGGCTCGCGGTAGCGCGTCATCTCGACCGCGTAGGACATCTTGCCCCACTCGAGCCAGCGTCGGAAGTTGGCCGCTTCCTGGGTGATGTACTCGTAGCTGCCGTTCATGCGCGCGCGCGTCCGCACCACCAGCGAGCGATCGTCGGTGGGCAGGGCGAGCATGCCGTGGCGGAAGCCGGGCGTGTAGGGGAAGTAGCGCTCGGCGTTGGACAGATACACGATGCGCACCACGCCGCCGACCTTCTGCGCCGCGGCGCCGATGCTGGCCATGGCACCGCCGACGCTCAGATCGCCGCGCACGATGACCACGCGGCCGGTGCGGAACAGCTCCACCAGGTAGCGGTACTGGTTGAGGTCGTTCAGAAACCAGCGAATGCCGAGCGGCCGATACATCGACTCGATCTTGCGCAGCCGGCGCGGCACCGAATAGTGCGCGATGCGGTACGCGCGCAGCATGCCGGCCTTGGTGATGGCGTCGGTCTGGTAGGCGTCGATCATCTCCTCGACGCGGCGCACGTTGCGCTCATCCCACAGATCCAGAAAGTCCTGCGGCGTCGGGGCATTCAAGAACAGCACGCGGTAGACGCGGTGCAGATCGACGATGACCTGATCGAAGTCCATCAGCACCAGGATCTCGGGCCGCGCCCAGCCGGCCATCACGTAGTTCTGGTCGGTGCCGACGCCGATGAAGATGCCGCCGCGATTTTGCAGGTCGCTGCGAAAGACGTAGTGGTTGTCTTCGTTCGAGACGATGTAGTGGGTATCGCGGACCAGCGACGGCGGGCGCGGATCGGTGGCGATGCCGGCCAGCGCCTGCTCCCAGGCCGGCGTCAGTGGTGCCAGGGCGGCCGGGGCTGCGGGCGCCACCGGGGTCGCACCGTCGGCCCAGGCGGATCCGGCGCAGGCAAGCAGGCAGACAGAAAACCAACCAATAAAGCCAAGGCGCATGAGAGGAAGTTGCGACACAGGTCAATCCAGAGCAGCTGCCAATCCGAGCCCCGTCAATCGGCTACTGAAAGATCTCGTTGACGGGCTTGCCGGCAATGCGGGTGAGGGGTTGCAGACCGAGAACAGACAGGGCAGTGGCAGCAGTGTCCATGGTGGAGATGGTTCCACGGATGGTGTAGCCCTTGCGCACACCTGGCCCGACGGCAATCCAGGGAATGTTGCGATCGCTCAGCAGGGCGCCCGAGTGGTTGTGATTGTGTCCGCCGTGGTCGGCCGAGACAATGACCAGGGTCTCGTGGAGCATGTTCGAGCGCTCCAGCGCCTGGTAGATGGTGCCGAGGCAGGCGTCCGAGTCGCGGGCCGCGCGCTTCTGGTCCTCGGACATCCAGCCGGCCGAGTGGCCCTTCTCGTCGGGATCCGAGAAGTGCACGAAGGTGAGCGCCGGCTTTTCGATCTCGATGTAGCGCGCCGCCTCTTCGCTGACCTTCTTGCAGTAGTAGCCGGGGCGCTGAAAGACGTCGACGGTGCCCGGCGGCAGGATGTGGCGCAGCTTGAACTTGCCGACGAAGGCCGCGGTCTTCAGGCCCGACTGCTCGGCGGCGTTGAAGATCGTCGGAACGTGGATGTAGCCCTTCTGCGGACGCCAGTTGTTCCACGTCAGGCCGTGCAGGCTGACATCCACGCCCGACAGCATCGAGGCGTGCGACGGCAGCGTCGAGGCCGTGCGGATGGTGCGCGCCCGCCAGGTGTAGGCGCCCATCTTCTGGAGCAGCTGGTGCCACTCCATATGCGGCTGCTGGTAGATGAGCTCGGGCCGCATGCCGTCTTCGCTGATGATGACGACGTGGCGCACCCCGGCCTGGGGGTCGATGAACGGCACTGGCACCGGCAGAGGCACGGGCGCCGGCATGGCATACGCCGGCTCGGCCGCGCTGCGGCTGGCGATCGGTTCTGCGCGAGCGACTGGTGCCTCAGCCCCGGTCATCGCGCACAGGAGCAGAGCGGATGCAGCAACCAAGCGCTCGAAGGGATACCTGGTACGCACGTGGACAGCGTACCGCGACGAGAACTTCTTTTCAAGAGCTTCGCCGCTCCGCATCTTTCCGTCAGTTTCTAACATATGGGACTCTTTTCTCGCATAAAAGCTGGCTCCGCATGGATGCGGCGGCCTGAGCTTTAGCTCTATCCTGGGCCGATTCGATAAGTTAGGGCGCGTTTTCTCTTGCCCGAGGGCGGCTGCGGGTGTACCAATTTTCGCCTGCCAGGTTGTTGGGCAGGTCGTTTGCAGGTCGTCTGTTCGGGCGTTTAGCTCAGCTGGATAGAGCGTTGGTCTCCGAAGCCAAAGGCCACTGGTTCGAACCCAGTAACGCCCACTTTCTTCGGTTTTTGCGGATTCGGTTTGCCTCTGCCTGGGTGCCGCTGCCGCAAGGTATTGCGGTACGATGAGCTGTGGAGAACCTGGAGGTTCTGGGACCCCCGCGCTCCTCAGAGCCACGCTCGCCGGTGCTGGATGAGCTGATTGCGCAGTACTGCGCGCGCCATCGCAGCGTCGAAAACTTCATCCTCATCTACTACCTCCTGTTTGGCCTCTTGCGCCGCCTCGGGCTCGATCCGGTTCGCGGGCCGCGCCGCTGGCTCGGCTGGGTGGTCGGGGTGCTGCTGGTGCAGCTGTCGCTGGTGGGGCCGCCGCTGGCGCTGACCGGGCTGATCGGGCTGGTCGGTCACACGCACTACGCCTGGCCGTGGGAGACGGTGGGCATCTGGGCCGCGGTGGGGTTCTGCTTCGGGGTGCTGCTGCTGCTCATGTACGGACCGATGGTGAGCGCCATCGACACGTTTCTGTGGCTGCACCGCAGCATCCGCGACGAGCAGGGCCTGCGCCGCCTCATCGCCTGGGAGGGGCGCTGGTTTCGCCTTCGCCGCGCCGCGCCCACCGCCTTTCTGTTCGGCTTCGCCGTGCTCGCCTACCTTCACTACATCGAGGTCGTCTACCAGGAGCGCCCCGTGGCCTGGGGCACGGCGCTGGTCGGCTTCATGCTGCTCTACGGCGTCGGCGAGGTCGTCTATTCGGTGATCCTCCTGGCGCTCGAATCGTACATCCTGCGCGACTGTGACTACGAGGTCTACCGCCTGAGCCCGCTCGACTCGGTGGCCTTGCGGCGCGCGATCGGCGGCTCGACCCAGATCGGCCTGCTCGTCAGCGTCGTCGCCACCCTGTTCATCATCGGCTTTGTCGCGCTGCTCGAAGATCGGCCGATCATGGTCTCGCGCGTGGGCCAGCTGCTCCTCGGGCTGGCGTACCTGGCGACCCTGGCCGGGCTGCTGCTGCCGCGCCTGGCGATCAAGGCCATCGTCCACAAGGAAAAGGAGCGCGAGCTCCAGCCGCTCCAGCGCCGGCTCGATGTGCTGGTGGCGGGGGTGTGCGAGGCCAGCGAGGAAAAATACAAGGAGCTCAAGCGCCTCAAGGAGACGCACGACACCATCCGCGACGCCACCGAGGAGGTGCTGCCGCTGCGCGCCATCGGCCGCCTGATGGGCGCCCTGACCCTGCCGACGATCACGTTTCTCGCGTCGCGCTTCGGCGAAGCGTTCATGCAGAGGATGCTGCACCAGCTTCGGCCTTGACCGGCGCAGTTCTATGTTAATGTCGCCCAACAGGCTGCCAAAGCAGCGTCTCGTCGCAAACTGCGGGCCATTTGCTAGACTGGGGGGTGTCGCAAATCCGCTTCAAAGCTGAAGCTGGACGCGCGGACCCGCGAACCTGATGAACAGCGGAGAAGAACGGTGAGATCACCATCGATGCGCTTCCTGACTGGGCAATTTTTCTCGGGCCTGCACCGCATGTCGCGGCCCGATCCCCGCGGCTACGGCCACCTCGGTGCCGTGGCGCTGACCTGCCTGCTCGGCATGGCCGGACTTGGCAGCTGTGACAACCTCTTTTCGGACCACGCCTCGCAGGACGAGGCCGGGGTGAGCGCGCTCGATTCGGGCAGCGTCCTGCCCGAGCTGGTCGTGGATCTGGATGACCACCTCAGCGACGGCCAGGTCCGCGACTTCGAGCGCCGCTACGGCGCCCGCTTCGCCCCCGAGTCGAGCTACGTGCGCCACGACCGCATCTACCGGGTGAGCATCCCCAACCCGGGCGGCGTCGGCGCCATCGGCAGCGAAAACAGCGTCGCGGCCCGCATGCACCAGCTCGGCCGGCTGCTCACCGCCCTGCGTCGCGATGTCGAGGTCGAGGCCGCCGACTGGGCGCTGCTCTACCGCATCCCCGAGAGCACGCCCACCTCGCTCATCCGGCCCGAAGATGAGGCCATCTCGGTAACCGTGCCCGCCGTCGCAGAGCCGGCCAAGCAGGACGGCCCGGGCCGCGACCGCTTCCTGCCCAACGATCCCAAGTTCAAGTTCCAGTGGCACCTGGACCAGATCCGCATGCCCGAGGCCTGGACGCGCAACCAGGGCGACGGCGTGGTCGTCGCTGTGGTCGACACCGGCGTCACTCCGGTCGAGGACCTGTCGGGCACCGAGATCGTTCCCGGCTGGAACTTCGTCGACAACACCCCCGACGCTCGCGACGACCACGGCCACGGCACCCACGTCGCCGGCACCATCGCCCAGACCACCCACAACGGCGTTGGCGTCGCTGGCGTCGCCTACCGCGCCAAGATCATGCCGATCAAGGTCCTCAGCGGCTCCGGCTCGGGCAGCGTCGGCGGCATCGCCGAGGGCATCCGCTGGGCCGCCGACCACGGCGCCCGCGTCATCAACATGAGCCTGGGCGGTCCGTTCTACTCGCAGGTGCTGGCCAAGGCCGTGCGCTATGCCCACGACCACGGCGTGGTGGTGGTCTGCGCCGCCGGCAACGACGGCCGCGGCAAGGTCAGCTACCCGGCCGCCAACTACGGCGCCATCGCCGTCGCTGCCACCCAGTTCGACGAGGCAACCACCTTCTACTCCAACTGGGGCAAGGAGATCTCGGTTGCGGCGCCCGGCGGCAACACCCGCCTCGACCAGAACGGCGACGGCGTGCCCGACGGCGTGCTCCAGAACACCGTCACCCCCGGCAACATCGACAAGCAGGACTACCTCCTGTTCATGGGCACCTCCATGGCCTCGCCGCACGTCGCTGGCGTCGCTGCGCTGCTGGTCAGCGCCGGGGTGCAGGATCCCGCCGAGGTGCAGCGGCTGCTGGAAAAGACCGCCCGCAAGCCCTCTGCCTATCGCGGCAAGCAGGATCCCCACTACGGCGCCGGCATCGTCGACGCCAGCGCGGCCCTGGTCGCCGCCGAGTCCCTGCGCGTCGAGCAGGGCGCGGGCAGCGACCACCGCGACTCCAGCCAGCGCTACCGCTGGCTCGGCGTGGTCCTAGGTCTGGCCTTTATCATCCGCCTCGCCCGCTTCTTCCCGATCGCCCCCGGCGTTCATCGCTTTTAATAGGGGGGCACCTTCCCGTGCCCCCTCACTTGGCAGAGCCAAGTGAGCCTCCCCCCCGCCGCGCGCGCCCCGCGCGAATTATTCGAATAGGGGGGCACCTTCCCGTGCCCCCTCACTTGGCA
>Ga0075163_10012301_pt1 | contig 11150 bp, 7 predicted proteins | sample JI1023141ADNA_FD_71478 | JGI IMG/M metagenome (GOLD analysis project Ga0075163, IMG submission 71478) | Wastewater effluent complex algal communities from Wisconsin, to seasonally profile nutrient transformation and Carbon sequestration -... | ecosystem: Engineered > WWTP > Effluent > Algae...
CCGGCATAAAAAAACGGCCATACGGTTTCGGATCCATAACGACGCGCAGCGTCGGTAAACTTACCCGCCACTTCATCCAAAGCTTCGTCCCAGGAAATAGGAACGAAACCTTCGATGCCGCAGCCCTTAGCGCCTATTCGGCGTAAGGGCGTCTGAAGACGTAAGGGGTGATGCACGCGCTCCGCATAGCGTGCAACCTTGGCGCAAATAACACCGGCAGTATACGGCATCTCCTTGGCGCCCCGAACCTTGCCAATATGCTGCTGATCAAGCCGCTCAACTTCAAGAGCGCAGACCGAAGGGCAGTCATGCGGGCAGGTTGATCTCAATATCTCTGATTCTTCGCGATCAAGAGGCATCGCAATACCCAAAGGTTTAAGGGAACGTTCAAAGCTAAAGATTAGACTATAGTTTAAGAGATTTTAGAAAAACCTCAATTGCTGCGAAAGCTCCATACTCATAGATATTTGTGTGTTTTGCGCCAACAACATCGACTGTTTTTACCCAGGTTGGGTTTTTCATTGCTAAAGCCTGCCCCATGGCTGGTGGTACAGTTGTATCATTTTGCGCATTGAGCAAAAGCATAGGTGCCGAAATATGGGAGATTTTCGCCAAACTATCGTAGCGATCTTTGACCAGCCAATAGGCAGGTAGAATTTTGTAATGATACTGGGCCGTAGCGGCGATAGAAGTATAAGGGTTTTCTAAGATAAGCGCCTTTACCGGAAACTCTGTCGCCATTTGGACGGCAACCCCGGTTCCTAAAGATTCGCCGTTTAAAATAAGATTTTGCGGGGCTATCCCCAACTTGCCTAAAGCGGCAATAGCCGCTCGCGCATCTGCATAGAGGCCCTGTTCGGTGGGATGGCCTTGATTGCCGTCCCAGCCGCGATAGCTGGCGATGTAAATACCGTAACCCAGCCGTTTGTAGTTTGCGATTTTATCAAGTCTCGCCGGTAAAATCGCGCTTTCAGCATTGCCATGAAAGAAAAGGAGTGTGGAAAATTTAGGTGCGGGTGGGGAAAACCATCCGACAAGGCTAAGGCCGTCCTCAGTTGTGGTGGTTAGCCGCTGATACCCTGGCGCGGTCTGGCTATGACCCTGGCTTGGCCAGTAAAGAAGGTGGCGCTGGAAGCTATAGACCATAATTAGGCAGAAAACATAAAGCGTGATGGCGGCTATCGCGCAGAAAATAGGAACCAAGTGTTTACTCATTGGGTCGGGGCCTATGATTTCCGCGGCACTATGCGCCTCAGGGGCCTATTTTGCCAGGCGGCAAAAGCTGGCCTTGTCGTCGCGACTCATTCGCATTAGCTTCCCTTATGGTTTGTTTTCCGCGCTTTAGGCCATGACCGCTGTCTTGGCCCCACCTTTTACTCAAAAGACGAAATCCCGGGGTTTATCGCGCCGGCTTTTTTCGATCGTGCCGCTTATTATTGTTGTTCTGTTTTCCATTCCCATTTTGACGGTAGTGATGAATCTGCTGCGTCAGGATGAAGGTACCCTGCATCATCTAATGCAGACGGTGTTTTTCAGTTATGTGGTTAATAGTTTTACTCTTCTTATCGGTGTTGTCGCCGGTACCTGTGCTGTTGGCGTTGGTGCAGCTTGGCTTGTGGTTTTATTTCGATTTCCCGGACGTAAAATATTCGAGTGGGCTTTGGTGTTGCCCCTCGCCATTCCGGCTTATATTACGGGCTATGCCTATGCTGATTTTTTTCAATCAGCTGGAGTGGTGCAAACAGCTTTGCGCCACGTTACTGGGTGGACATTGCGGGACTATTGGTTTCCGGATATTCGGTCGCTCGGTGGCGCGATCATCATCTTTATCCTTGCGCTTTATCCGTATGTCTATCTTTTAGCCAGAGCAGCTTTTCTCGACCAGTCAGCCTCGGCGATCGAGGTTGCCCGCACCTTAAGCCGCAACAAATGGAAAAGTTTTTTCCACATTGCCTTGCCGCTCGCTCGCCCGGCCTTGGCTGCAGGTCTGACCTTAGTCGCGATGGAAACTTTGGCCGATTATGGTGTCGTTGACTATTTCGGGATTCCCACACTGACCGTCGGCGTTTATCGCGCTTGGTTTTCCATGGGCGATCATATTGCCTCAGCCCAGCTGGCTTCATTTCTGTTGATGTTTATTGGCGCGATCATTTTGTGTGAACGACTGGCCCGCGGGCAGCGGCGCTTTCATGGTAATAGTCGCCGTCATGCGGAGGTAAGAGGCAAAGCACTTAAGGGCCCAAAAGCGTTATTGGCGAGCATGGCATGTTTTATGCCGTTGTTTGTCGGCTTCATATTGCCGGTTATTATTTTGTTGCGGCTGGCCTTTCTTGTGGGAGATGCCGAGTTTGGTCACCGTTATATTGTTCTTGTCGGTAACAGTGTGCGCCTGGCAGGCATGGCCGCCGTTTTAGCCGTCGTACTGGCGGTGTTTTTGGTTTATGGCCGCCGGCTTTATCCCCAAAGTCTCAACAGAATTGGCGTTATCTTTGCGAGCCTGGGTTATGCCATTCCGGGATCTGTTATTGCTGTTGGCGTGTTGTTGCCATTCGCGTGGACAGATAATGCGGTAGATGCCTTCATGCGCCAGCATTTCGGTATATCTACCGGACTTGTTCTTACCGGCAGTCTCGCCGCGCTTGTTACGGCATATCTGGTTAGGTTTTTGGCTGTTGCTGTTCAGGCTGTGGATGCGGGATTTGCGAAAATATCCCCTGCCATGGACGATGCTGCGCGGGCATTGGGTGCGCCGCCATGGCGCAGACTCCGCCAGGTTCACTGGCCACTTCTTCGGCGCAGCGTAATGGCGGCGGGGCTTTTGGTTTTTGTGGATGCAATCAAAGAACTGCCGGCAACGATGATCTTGCAGCCCTTTAACTTTTCGACATTGGCTGTTCAGGCGCACAAGTTGGCGAGTGACGAGCGTTTAGCTGAAGCATCAACCGCAGCTTTGATCATTGTTCTGGTTGGATTACTACCAGTCATCTTGATTGCCCGTAACATGGCGACGGCACGGACGCTTCCCCGGATCCTTGAATGAAGAACCCCGCCACCGGTGGGGATGGCGGGGTTGCTCTATGATTAGCGTATGGAAGGGGAGGGTGGTGGTTCTATTTCCATCCCGCTCGGTCATAGAGTTTTTGCGCTGCGGGTTGGTTTTTGCCATAGACGGCGACATTAACCGGATCCGCTTTAAATGTTCCCAACGCTTTAAGCTCAGGATTGTTAAGAGCCTTCGCTACGACGGGAAACTCGTTATTGCCATTCGCAAAATAGGCTTGGGCAGCATCTGAGGCGAGATACTCCAAGAACTTAATGGCGTTTTCTTTATGCGGAGCATTTTTTAAGATGCCGGCGCCGGAGATGTTGGTGTGCGTACCAATGGTATCTTGGTTTGGCCACACGATTTGCAATTTAGCGGCCGCGGCTTTCTCTTCAGGCTTTTCTGATCGCACCATTCGCATGTAATAGTAATGGTTGCTGAGGGCGATGGCGCATTCACCAGTAGATGCGGCAAGCAACTGATCGGAGTCACCGCCTTTGGGTTCGCGGGCAAAGTTGGCAACAACACCCTTGGCCCATGCTTCCGCTTTTTCTTCGCCTAAACGGTCAATCAAAGCCGACATGAGTGACAAGTTGTACATATTCGAGCTGGAGCGAATGCAGATCTTTCCCTTCCACTTTGGGTCGGCCAGATCTTCATAGCTTTTAATTTCACCGGCCTTCACAAGATCCTTGTTATAAAAAATTGCGCGGGCACGTGTTGAAAATCCGAACCACTGACCTTCAGGGTGGCGAAGGTTGGCGGGGATGCGCTCTTCTAAAACCTTAGACTTAATGGGCTGCAGAAGACCCGCTTGCTCTGCCCGCCAAAGACGGCCGGCGTCCACAACAATTAAGATGTCAGCGGGACTATTAGGGCCTTCGGCTTTAAGACGATCCAGCAGCTTGTCATCGGTTTCTTCAATCCGATTGATCTGAATACCTGTCGCCTTCGTGAAATTGGTATAGAGAGCTTCGTCAGTTTGGTAATGACGAGCACTGTAAATATTAACCTCTTGCTGAGCCGCTGCAGAGATCCCAATCGCTGCAAAAGCTAAAGTAAGGCCGGCAAAGCCAACTTGTTTAAGCATAAAAACTCCCTCGAAGCCGGAAATGAAAAGTGAGGAGGATGCTTATTACGATTTAGGGGTAATTGCAAGTCATTCTCATTCTCAAATATACGTGAGAAGCACATGCTTGCTATTTAGCGCCAAAATCCGCCGATTAAGGCTCTTCGGTTAACCCTAAAAGAGACGCATTGCCCCCGGCGGCAGAGGTATTGATGGTCAGGGTACGCTCGGTGGCGAACCGTAACAGATAATGAGGGCCGCCGGCTTTCGGCCCGGTACCGGATAAACCTTCGCCGCCAAAGGGCTGAACCCCAACCGTTGCGCCAATGATCGTGCGGTTAACGTAGACATTACCTGTACGCACCCGCGCGGCAATGTACTGGGCGGTGGCATCGATCCGCGTATGAATGCCAAGGGTGAGTCCGTACCCCGTTGCATTGATATCCTCAATGACGCGGTGCAACTGATCTGCGTCATAGCGGATGACGTGCAAAATCGGGCCAAAGTTTTCGGCGGTCAATTGATCTAGCCGCTCGATCCCATAGGCAACCGGCGCAAAGAACCACCCCTTATCTGTTTGGGCAGGAAGAGGGGTTTTTGCAATAAGACGGCCGTGGGTCTCAAGCCATTGAAGATGTTTAGTCAGAGCAGTGTGGGCATCTTGATCAATGACAGGTCCTACATCTGTTTCCAATAATGCAGGATCACCCACCTTCAGCTCAGCCATGGCCCCGGCCAGCATATCCTCAATACGTTCCGCAATGTCTTGCTGCAAAAACAAAACGCGCAAGGCGGAGCATCTTTGGCCGGTACTCCGAAAGGCGGAGGTCACCACATCAGCAACGACTTGCTCAGGCAAGGCGGAGCTATCAACGATCATGGCGTTTTGTCCGCCCGTTTCCGCGATAAAAGGAACGATAGGGCCGCGGCGTTTGGCCAGGGCTTCGGCAATATTCCAAGCCGTGGCGGTTGATCCGGTAAAGGCGACACCGGCGATACGCGGATCGCGAACCAAAGGCGCGCCAACGGCCTCGCCAGTTCCTGGTAAAATGTGCAACACGTCTTGGGGAACGCCGGCTTGATGCATCAAGGCGATGGCACGGGCGGCAATAAGCGGTGTTTGCTCGGCGGGTTTCGCCAGAACGCTATTTCCTGCCGCCAGAGCCGCCGCAACTTGCCCTGTGAAAATGGCCAGAGGAAAATTCCACGGGCTAATGCACACAAAGGCGCCTCGGCCCTGGAGCGAAAGACTGTTTTGTTCGCCGGTTGGGCCAGGTAGTCGTTGCGGTTGAGCAAAATCGATGCGGGCGCGCGCTGCATAGTAACGACAAAAATCCACAGCTTCGCGCACTTCGCCGACAGCATCCGGTAAAGTCTTCCCAGCTTCACGCACAGTCAAGGTCATCAGCTCGACCATGTTTTCTTCAAAAAGATCCGCGACGCGATCAAGAATCATTGCGCGTGCGAGAGCGCCGTGGTCATTCCATGATGGTTGAGCGCTTACGGCTTTAGTCACTGCAGAAGCGACATCCGTTGCCAACAAGGCCGCAGCTTTGCCCACCATGCGGTCCGAGTGAGCGGGATCGTAAATGGGTTGAGATTTTTCGGATTTCTTCCCGCCGACGTCCCAGCGGTGATTTTCCCAGATCATCGACATGTCGCGCGACAAATTTTCCGCAGTATATGGATCGGCAAGATCAATACCCTTGGAATTACGGCGCTCATCCCCATACAGCCGAGAGGGGCTGGGGATACGAGGGTGCGGGGTAAAATCAAGGCTGGTAACACGCCGTACGGGGTCTTCTACCAAACGGTCGACAGGCAACTCGGCATGGGCAATGCGGTTGACGAAGCTGGTGTTTGCGCCGTTTTCCAAAAGACGACGCACAAGATAGGCCAGAAGATCTTCGTGGCTGCCGACCGGTGCATAAATCCGGCACGGTTTATTTAATTTATCCGGTCCGACAACTTGATCATAGAGCGCTTCTCCCATGCCATGCAGCCGCTGAAATTCATAGTCGCGCTGATTGCCGGCGAATTCGATAATGGTTGATAGGCTGTGGGCGTTATGGGTTGCAAATTGCGGGTAGATCAAATCGCCCGCGGCAAGAAGCCGGCGCGCGCAAGCAAGATAAGAGACGTCGGTAGCCACCTTGCGCGTAAACACCGGATATGCCGGCAGTCCGTTGACTTGAGCGTATTTAATTTCCGTATCCCAATAGGCACCCTTAACCAAGCGAACGCATAACGGACGGTTTGCTTTGCGCGCTAGGGCAACCAGCCAGTCAATGACAAAGGGCGCGCGCTTTTGATAGGCTTGGACCGCCAAGCCAAACCCACGCCATGATCCGAGGTCGCTGGCAAGTGCCGTCGCCTCGATAAGATCGAGAGAAATATCCAAGCGATCCGCTTCTTCGGCATCAACGCAGAAACCAATATTTGCCGCCGCTGCTTGGCGCGCTAAGGCAATTAACCGCGGCGTCAGCTCTGCTATAACGCGGTGCTTTTGGGCGAATTCATAGCGCGGATGCAGCGCCGAGAGCTTGACGGAAATACCAGGCCCATCGATGGGGCCGCGACCGGCGCTGGCGGCAGAAATGGCGCTAATGGCTTGACGATAGGCTTCAAAATAGCGATCGGCGTCGGCCATGGTGCGGGCGGCTTCACCTAACATATCATAAGAATAACGATAGCCTTTTGCTTCGAGGGTTTTTGCTCGGTCTAAAGCTTCTGCAATCGTCCGGCCCATGACAAATTGGCGGCCGAGAATTCGCATCGCCTGTACAATGGCTTGACGAATGACTGGTTCGCCAGATCGCGTAACGATCCGACGCAAGGCTCGATCCATGGTATTTGAAGCGTGGTTATCAAACCGCAGCACTTTACCCGTCAGCATCAATGCCCAAGCGGAAGCGTTTACCAAAAGCTTATCGGATTGCCCTAAGTGCTTTTCCCAGTCCGCCGTGGCGACTTTGTCGCGGATAAGTTTATCCGCGGTCGCCGCATCGGGAATGCGAAGGAGGGCCTCGGCCAAACACATAAGAGCGATGCCCTCATCGGTCGATAACGCAAATTCCTGAAGCAAGCTGTCAATGCCGCTACGGTCGGCTTCATCGCGCCGGATCGCTTCAACAAATAAAATGGCCCGCGCTTCGATCGATCGCGTAGCTTCAGGCGACAGATTAATTTCCCTTACCAGATAACGCAGAGCCTCTGCCTCATCTTTGTATAAGGCTTTACGGATGGCGGTGCGTTCGGTCGATACGGAAGGGAAAGATTGATCAACAAAGGTCATAAGGGCAATTTAGGTCGAAATTAAGATAAAGGCCAACTACCAAATACAGACCGTGGATGACCCACAGCACTGATCGCGCTAAGATAAGGGATGAAGAGTAAACCACGTATTCTTTTTTTAGTAACAGAAGATTGGTATTTTCTGTCGCATCGTCTGCCCTTAGCCAGGGCGGCACGGGATGCCGGTGCGGAGGTTTTGGTGGCGACTCGCTACTCCGTGCACCAAGAGAAAATTGCTGCTGACGGGTTTAAAACCATAGCCTTGGAGTGGGATCGGGGGAGCCTTAACCCTTTTAAAGAAGCCTTCAGCGTTTTGCGATTGGCTGTGCTCTATTATCAATGGCGCCCTGATATTGTTCATCATGTAGCGATGAAGCCAATCCTGCTGGGGTCTCTGGCCGCCAAAATAACCGGCTGGCTTGGCGTTAAGCCGCATATCGTCAATGCTGTCACCGGACTGGGATATTTCTTCATTGGGCCGAATGTCAGTCTTGGCGCAGATTCCAACTATGGTCGCCATTCCGGCGATAACATTCCATCTCGAAATGGCAGCGGCACTATTCTTCGTTATTTAGTGCATGCAGCTTTGCGCTTCGCGCTTGGTGGTCTTCATACAACAGTGATTGTCCAAAACGAAGATGATACCGCCACCTTACGGGATCACCATCTGCTCAATCATTCCAGGATAAGAATTATCCGTGGATCAGGGGTGGATGTGAAAGAGTTTCCTCAGCTTCCGGCGCCGAGAGGTCCGCTTGTGGCAGCCCTGGTTGCCCGGATGCTTTCTGATAAAGGGGTCCGCGAGACGGTTGAAGCATCGTCGATTTTAAAGCGACAAGGTGTCGATCTTAAGGTTTGGCTGGTTGGTCCAACCGATCCGGCTAATCCTGCGGCAATTCCGCAAGAAAAATTACAAAAATGGGATGCAGAAGGGATAGTAAAGTGGATAGGGCCGCGTAAAGATATTGCAGCTATTTGGGCGGAGGCTGCTATCGCCGTTTTGCCGTCTTACCGCGAAGGCTTACCCAAAGCGTTGTTGGAGGCGGCAAGTTGCGGGCGGCCGCTTGTAGCAACTGATGCGCCGGGATGTCGGGAGATCTGCCGTAACCAAGAGACCGGTCTGTTGGTGCCCATAGGCGATGCAAAAGCCTTGGCCCAAGCACTGGCCGCATTGGCGAAAGACCAAGATCTACGTGTGCGTTTAGGGGCAACGGCTCGACGTGTGGTTGAGCAAGAGTTCTCGACAGAAAAAGTGGTTAAGCAAACCATGACGCTTTACCAAGAACTACTTCCGGGTCGATTTGAAGGATCAAGAAGGTGAGTGGTACCGCTGACAATGTTAAGCGTCGCGAAGCTCCACCCGGCGGATTGGTACGGCGCATCTCCGTGCCTCAAGGCGGTACAATTAGAACCGCTGTTTGGAAGCCGGAAATCGGTGAGCCGCGAGGAACCTTTATCCTTTTGCATGGTCGCGGGGAATTTATCGAAAAATATCATGAAACCATCGGCGACTATCTAAAGCGTGGCTGGGTAGTGTGTACGATGGATTGGCGCGGACAGGGGTTGTCCTCGCGGTTTCTGAGCGATTCTCACAAGGGCCATGTCGAGAACTTTATGGATTATCAGGCGGATTTGGATCGTTTTGTAGAAGAGGTTGTCATGAAGGCAGGGCCACTGCCGCGGATTGTCATGGCTCATTCCTTTGGGGCTTTGGTGACGTTGCATTATTTGCGCCGAAAGCCCGGTATCTTTACCAAGGCGATATTACTGGCCCCGATGCTTTCGTTATCTATATCAAGGTATCTATCATTCTCGATCATAAAAGCAGTGTTAGAATTAATCTGTTCCCTCGGATTTTCTAAATCTTATATTCCAGGGCGACCGGATGATTACTTAGCGACACGGCCTTTTGCAGATAACCGTCTAACCTCCGATTCAGATCGATTTCTCGACACGCGGATGTGGATTAAACGCAACCCAGAACTTGCGGTGGGCGGCCCTACTTTTGGCTGGCTCCGCGCCGCCTTTCGCAGTATGGAAACGGCAGCTCAGCCGGATTTTCCTGGGAAAATTACAACCCCGCTGCTTGTTCTTGGTGCGACGAAAGATCCCGTGGTTGGAATGGAGGCGCAAGAGCAGCTGGCTCAGAAAATCAGATCTGCGCTTATGATAAAAATTAATGGCGCCAAGCACGAAATTTTAAAAGAACGCGATGAATTACGCGATCTGGCTTTGAGTCTGATTGACCGATTTATTGTCTCGGATACCGAACGCAAACCGGGCGGCAGTTAAGTCAACCGAGAGAAAGCCGTATATAGGCGGCTCAGCGTCGTTAACAAGCAAGCGACGGCAAATCCTCCGGCAAACCAACAAAAATATTCAGGCCATAGACAGCAGGCGATAAAAACAGCGATGGTTTCGCTACCTTCTGTTAAGCCCCCTAAATAATAAAATCCTTTAGAGCCGAAAGATTTTTCAGGTGCGTTGTCTAAAGAAAGATTTTGGCGGGCAGCCATAATAGCGAAAGCAAGAAAGCTGGATCCCGTTCCGGTAAAGGAAAAGAGGAGAAGGGTAGACCATAAGGCGAGTGATGGGTCGCTGAGGGCAAATCCAAGCGGAACGGCAGCATAAAAGATAAAATCACAGACGATATCAAGCACAGAACCAAAATCGGTTCCTTGCGATTGGCTTGTTTGCTGACGCGCCATAGGGCCGTCGAGACCGTCCGCCAACCGGTTTAAGAGAATAGCCCCAATGGCAAAGCCATATTCTTGAACTGCCAAAGCCGGAATGACGGATAGGCCAATACCAAAGCCGATTAGTGTAACAACATTGGCGTGAACACCGACACGCACTAACCGTGACGCCAAACGCTCAAGCGTAGGCGTGGTGATCCGGCGGACAAAAGGATCTAACATGGGAAGCTGCCTTACGCAGACGTGCCTTTGTCGGGGTGGTTTTGCGTATCCGCGCCGGTTTGGCTCGCCGCCGCGCTGGCTTGATCAGCCATTTTCTGCAAGCGGTGATAACTCCAAATCGAAAAACAGATACTTGCAAGGTAGATGACGCCGACAGTTGAGAGAGTAAGCCAAGGATCGCTAATCATAGATGCCATGGTTAAACCCACAACCAGCAGAGTCGGTAATACATAGCGCTGAGGAACTTTAAATCGTTTGATCGAGAAAGTCGGCAAGGTGCTGGCCATCAAAAAACCAACGCCAAGTGACCAGGCACTGATCAGGGGAGTATAATGTGAAAAATCCGTACCGCTGCCAAAACTTAGCATCATCGGCACCATGACAAGTCCGGCGCCGCCGGGGGCGGGAACACCGGTGAAATAATTATGCGTGTAGGATGGCACATCAGAGGTCGTGCCTGACTTGATGTTAAATCGCGCCAGGCGATAGCCGCAACATATGGCGTATACTAGGGCGATACCCCATCCGATGCCGCCGAGACTTTGAAGTGACCAATAATAAAGCGCCATAGCGGGGGCAACGCCAAAGCTGACGAAATCAGAAAGGCTATCAAGTTCGGCGCCAATCGCGCTGGTGCTTTTGAGTAGTCGGGCCATGCGGCCATCAAGGCCATCAAAAATTGCCGCTAAAACGATGAAAAGAACGGCAGTTTCCAGGCGCCCTTGAGCCGCAAATCGAATCGCCGTAACGCCGCAGCACAAGGCTAATACGGTTAAGATATTCGGAATCAGCCGATGGATCGCTAAGCCGCGCAACCGCGGTGGGC
>Ga0075163_10012302_pt1 | contig 11150 bp, 11 predicted proteins | sample JI1023141ADNA_FD_71478 | JGI IMG/M metagenome (GOLD analysis project Ga0075163, IMG submission 71478) | Wastewater effluent complex algal communities from Wisconsin, to seasonally profile nutrient transformation and Carbon sequestration -... | ecosystem: Engineered > WWTP > Effluent > Algae...
GGAGCATCGAGATAGCAAAACCCGAGAATCCAAGCACGAGTATTGGCTTAAGGTTTTCTAGAATTGATTCGATTGTTGGTATCTGTTGCATAGGTCTCCTATATCGGTTTTACATTGTAATAGTCAAGCAGCCAATTGCTGATTTCTCCAAAAATCGGGGCAGCTGCTGTACTACCAGCGTATCCGCCAATTTTTGAATCATCTACTCGCACCATTATGACATATTTAGGGGTCGCATCGCCACCAAAACCGAGGTAACTACCTATCGTATTGTCGTCAGAATACTTGCCTGTTTTAGGATCTATTGTTTGTGAAGTACCCGTTTTACCACCTACGTTGTAGCCCGGACGCACCAACTTATTTACTGCGGAGGATTCTGCCAGCGCTGTTCTTGTCATTTCTCTCAGCGCAGCCGAGGTTGATGGTGAGACCACATCCGTTCTGAGTGGTTTAGGTGGAGCTGATTTTTCTTCTCCGTTTTCGTTAAGTGTGCCCTCTACAATGTGCGGCTGATAGTATTTACCATTATTAATAACACTTGAGAACGCCGCTGCAACTTGCACCATAGTCACATCCATACCCTGACCAAAAGCCATGTTTGAGTAACGTACATTATTTCCTTGCTCACTAGTTGGTTTGAAGATGGTACCCTCCTCCTCGCCCGATTGCTCTATTCCTGTTACTGAGCCGAAACCGTACTTACCACTAAACTGATCGTACAATTCAGATCTTGCCCGCTCATTGATGCTCCCCCCGCCCAGTTGAGATAAAACATACACTACCCCTGTATTTAAAGAGTACTTTAATATGTCGGTCATAGAGCGTGTACCACTTACATCTTGTTCTACGTTTTTAATAACCGCATCACCCACTTTGACTGATCCCGTATTAGAGAAAGTCGAATTTTGGTTTACTGCACCTTTGTTTATTCCAGTAGCCACTGTCAATGTTTTTATAACCGACCCTGCCTCATAAGGGCTTGAGACTACTCGGTTTTGAAATTTTTGGTAGGCGTCACCAGATACATCATAGTATTTTGCTGGATCAAATGTTGGCATATTCGCCATCGCTTTTACTGCTCCAGTACTCGGATCAAGAACAATAACACTACCCACCGTGGCCTTGCTTTTTTCAAGACCTGTCTTTAGCGCCGCCTCAACCTTAGCTTGAATATTCCTATCAATCGTCAAAACCAAATCATCACCATTTTTTGGTTGCACCGCAATACTGTTACGATCATCTACGCTCAGGGGTACGCCGTTTACATCAGTAGTAGCCTTTAAAACTCCGGGCACTCCAGCTAAGCGCTTATTAAGTGCACCTTCTATGCCATATTGCCCTACCCCTTCATCGTTCACAAAACCGAGTGCTTGAGCCCCAAGCTCTCCTTCCGGATATACCCGCTGTGGAACGGCTGTCACGTTCACGCCAACAAGCTTATCTTTCTGCTTGAGAATCGAGTCAACCTTCTCTCTGCTTAACCGCTTAGCCAATACCACGTAAGAACTATTAGGCTTTTTAAGTAGCTCGAGCACCTCGGAGCGATTTAATCCAAGTTTACCCGATACAATCTCAGCTGCTTTTTCAGCGTGTGTGACCTCCTTTGGATCAGCATAAAGAGTGTATACGTTAGCGTTCAGTACACCAGGTACAATCTGGTCACCATCCCTAAAATACAGACTTCCTCTGTCTGCTGGAATTACAAATTTTTTCTGCTGCTCAGCAATCGCAAGTTGATCATAATGAGAATGCCTAATTATTTGCAAATAAAACAGCCTCGTTACCAGCACAAAGCCCACAAAAAATACCACAAAACGCAAACTAAGCCCCCGATTACTCGGCTGACTTGTACGCGATGCCGCCTTAGGTTGAGGCTCTGCTCTTCTTCTGGTTTGTTGTGAGTATCTATCCATTAGTATCTTTATTTACACTCTTGCCAGCAAGTTACCTTTTTGCGCAGATAACTGTTAGCAAAAGTATTAACGAATTGTTTGGACATTACTTGGTGTTGAGAGGTTCTGTGCGACGGTGCTATTTTTTACTGTATCAAGAGAACCTAAACGTGCTGCCTCAACTTTGAGCGATTCTTGCTCAGCAAGGAGTGACTTCTTCTCTGTTTGTAGCTGATTGATTGGGTAGGTATACGAGTTAGTCTTATTAATCTGAGCCAAGTACATTAAACCCATAACGCACAGTAGCATGATAACTACTACAGTGTGAGCAACTGGACCAAACTGCTTACTGTCAAAACTATGTCGAACTATGTTCTGGTTTCGCTGGAACGGAGTTGCCCCAGTTGAACGTGACAGCATAAATGTGGTGGAATGTGCCATTAAGTATCCTTATATTTGTGTTTATCTTTGTTTTGGTGTTTACCCCGCAGTTTTTTTTGCGGGGTAAACGTTACTTATAAAGTATTATCCGATTCGGACTTTTACTTTGTAAGCTCGGGACTTGTTTTGTACCTGAATTGGCATACAGTGCCCCTTTCTTATATTTTTATTTTCACTGCGGCTCGAAGCATTGCGCTTCTTGCTCGCGGGTTAAAAACTTGTTCGGTTTTTCCGCTGATCGGTTTTTTGGTTAAAATCTGCAATCGGGCCTCGTAACCTGCCTTCGCCTCTTCTGCGAAGAAGCGTTTAACTAACCGGTCTTCCAGACTATGGAAGCTGATTATTGCTACCCTACCGTCATCACTGAGTAAATCCGGTAAGAGCTGCAAGGTTTGAGAAACCTGTTCTAACTCTTTGTTGACCGCTATGCGGAACGCTTGAAAAGTACGAGTCGCCGGGTGAGTCTTCCCCCGATGACTATAAATTGTCTCGACAACTTTTACGAGCTCGAATGTGGTTTGGATAGGCCGGGCCAACACAATTGCGTGTGCAATTTTTTTGGCTTTGGGCTCTTCGCCAAAACTCTTCAGTATATCTATCAACCTTTCCTCTGTTGAGGTATTGATAATAGATGCTGCTGTTTCCTCTTGGCGAGGATCCATCCTCATATCGAGTGGGGCATCATGCATAAAGCTGAAGCCGCGCTCTTGGTTGTCAAGGTGTGGTGACGACACTCCTAAATCGATCAGAATCATATCAAATTGATCCCCTGCGCTAAGTAACTCTTGGGCTGCTGATGCAAAATCATTATGGATTAAGCGAGCACCCTGCTGAGCAAACTCTTGCAGTGAACTAATTGCTGATTCGTCACGATCGACCAATGTCATTTGTGACGCATCACCCATATTCGATAGAACCTTTGATGCGTGCCCGCCGTAACCTGCCGTTAAGTCAAGATATGATTCTCCTGGCTTTGGGTCAAGATACGTCAGTACTGCATCAAGAAGTACTGGAACGTGGGAGTTGTTGTGGTGGTGTTTTTTTATTTGCGAGGTCACCTATCTGATAGTCAGTGTTTTGTTTTTGTATTCGCCTTAAGCGAACGGTGTTTTTGTTTTTGTGTGCTTACAGGGTAGACCCTGAAGCTAAAGTGCCAACGAACGATGTTTGAGGCAATATTATATATCACTCTAATGTTCGTTAGCGAGAGAGACTTATGTGTGAGGTGGAGTTTTTTTGGGAGGTTTTTTATAACCAAAAGTACAAAGATCTATAGTACGTGTAATCTTCAATTCCCACGACTGACTATCAGGTAGCTGACCTCGAACTGGGTAACTACTTGAAACTAAATTGTTAAAGTACCTACTATGGCTACTCAGACAGCTCTGCCGCAGTGATGCGCCAATACTGTCCTGCGCGAATCGCAACTATCTCTTTTGAGATATCTGCGTATTCAAGCAGATGGTTTTCTAGAGTGAACCTGCCTTGCTTAAGATCTAGATCTGACTCGATCTTGCCCATCCGAAACCGCACATTGATATCGGCTACTGCCTCATCCAATATGTCGCCTCGCAAAGCGGGTTCTACTGTTTGGTTCCATACCTCAACTGAATACAGATGAAGGTATTTTCCAAATCCACGAGTTACGACTACCCCACTTGCAAACTCTGCACGAACTTCCGCCGGTATAGTTAACCGACGCTTGTCGTCAAGCTTGCGTTGAAAGTAATCGAGTGTGGCCATAGGTTTTGTTAATGTTTGTTTGTGGAGTGGCTTAGCTCTGTTTTTGGCTACCCACTGCTACCCACTGGACATAGTCTACTACCCACCGCTACCCACTGCAAGTACTTTTTATGCTTTTATTCTCAAAAGCCGCACTTTCTCTATACTATTAGTGACTTTTCCACAATTTAGTGGATAACTTTACTTACAAACGGTATTGTTGGCCTCGAGCCAGCCTTCAAGTGTACCACCATCAAGATACTGCCCACTTGCAGGTAAAACGGTCAAGATCCCTCCATCTCTACAGTACCGATTTATCGGCTCAGTGATCAGGTACTCGCCCTCTACATCTTCAAGACTATAGAGAATAACATGATCGAGTAGATCTGGATTCATCACGTACTTACTTACATTGATTAGATTACTAGGAGCAGTCCCAGGCTTAGGTTTTTCAACAATTGCCTCAAGCTGACCATCTTCACCAACCTTAAGAACTCCGTAATTATGCGTTCGATTACTGTCAACCTCAACTCCAAGTAGAGATGAGTTGTCCCCTGCCGATTCAATTAATTTTGCCACCTCACTCTGGCCGTCATCATGATATACAAAGTCATCTCCCATTAAAACTACAGCGCCTTCGCTACAATCATATTGCCGAGCCGCCATTGCAACAGGTATGGCAGTACCATACTTGTTGTTATGAGGCTGAGTTATATAGTGAAACTTTATACCCTCTTTTGGATATATTTGCTCAAGCTCATCGTGCTTACCTGTCGCCACAAGATAATCCTCGAGCATAATGTTATGACCGTAGTAAGCCTGGATCTGGCTTGACTGCTCACCTACTACAAATATAATCTCGGTTATCCCGGCTTTTATACAATCTTCAACCACGTAGTCAACGATCGGGCGGTTGCCAATTGGTAGCATGCATTTCTCAACTGCTTTTGTGATAGGGAGCCTACGTGTCCCCCATCCTGCTACGGGAATAATTGCCTTTATGATATCTCTCCTAATAACTCAGTAAATGATTTGACCTCGCGGATACCGCGGGGCACTACTGTATTTTTTTCTGAACGATTCATGTAAATACTGTGTGCTCCCTCGGGCATATGTAAAAATGCCTCGAGTTTGTCATCCACCAGGGTAACAGATTTTGTACGTATCACTCTAGACTGGGCGTGGATTTCAAACAAACCGTCATGCTTATATTGATTGAGCAAAAGATACTTCTCGGGTATATCACATACGATATACGGTATCTGTTCTAAGCCGCCGAAATGAAGCTTTGTCTCTTGCCATAGCGCATCGCCGTACGTAATTATTGCGTGGGGAATTTTCCTTGCTGATAGCTGTTGTAAAAAAATAGTAGCGTCAGGGTAAATACAGTCTAGGTGATCAATCACTTTTAACTGGTCACAAAAATTGTCTAGCTGCTCAGGCCATAACGATCTGAACACAGCTGGAGCAGAAAACGAATGTCCATGTGCCTCAGTAACTTTTTTCTGTTCTTCAATTAAGTTATAGTCTAAACCCATCTGATCACAAACGTGCTGCACCGCCTCCATGACAACCTCTACAGAGGAGAGTGTCCGGTCTAGATCAAGCAGCCAGCAGTGGTCGATTATCTCATCCATGAATCACCTCAATAATAGCTTTTGCAATTGCCTCCGAGTCATGTCGGATCAAGGTGCGCCTGAGTAAATCCTTCTTATTTGGTTTAAATATCTCACCGATAAAGTCACCCCCGATAGCCTGGTAGTGAGCGTTTTCCATAATTTTACAGTCAAAGACCACGCCATATTCACCCTGCAGAGCATACTTATCAAGAAGTTCCTGACTCGGTTTGGTATTATTGTACAGCACAATATCGATACACTCAGCGCCTATAAATCGTTCAATCTCACTGACAAAATCATGTACCTGAAAATCATCAGTTTGACCGGGCTTGGTTACAAGGTTATTCACAAATATTGTCGGTGCATGAGAAGCCGTTATTGCTTCAGAAATTTCAGGTACCAAGAGTGCGGGCGCCAGGCTTGCGTACAGGTTGCCAGGGGCAATCACAATAGCATCGGCATCCCGTATTGCAGAAATAGCCTCTGGATTTACCTCAGGCTTGGGCTCTAGCCAAAACTTTGGACGCGACGAGGCGAAGCCGGAGTTTTCTATGATTGATTGGCCACGAATAACCTTTCCTTCTCTCGTTTCCATGCATAGAACAACGGCGTTCAGCAGAACTGGCTCTACCCTGCCAGTTATATTTAAAATTCGGCTTGCTACCTCAACCCCCTCCGTGAAACTGCCGGTAATCTTCTCAAGTGCTGCCATTAGTAGATTGCCAAACGCATGACCCTCAAAACTGCCCTCCTCAAATCGGTAATTAAACAAATCTCTAACCTGAGGTGCATTAGATAAAGCGACTAAACACTGCCTAACATCGCCTGGGGGCAATACGCCAAGTTCATCTCGCAGAATCCCGGTCGACCCCCCATCATCAGCCATATTTACAAGTGCGGTGATGTCAGTAAAGTGATCCTTGAGCGATTTGAGCAACGTGAAGCTACCGGTTCCTCCCCCTATTACCACCAATTTTTTTGAGCTGGCTCTCATCAACGAGTATCCCTTAGTTTTTGGATCAACTTGCCGTACCACTGAGCAGATGAGCGAATCGCTCTCTTCTGAGTTTTATAATCTACCTCTACCAGTCCAAAGCGCGGCCAAAAACCTTCTGCCCATTCAAAATTATCCAGTAGACTCCAGTGTATGTAGCCCTTCACATTCGCCCCATCAGCCATAGCGCCGTTAATCGCTTTAATGCTTTGTGCAATCCACCACTTACGATAGACGTCTTGTGCATCTGCCACTCCACTCTCAGTAATGATTATCGGCTTTTTATACTGCTCGAACAGCTGACCAATCAACGGCCGGAGCTTATCCGGTTGCATGTCCCAGCCAAGATCATTTTGCTCGTTGCCTAGATTATGCACTTTAGTACCAAGCACTTGGTTTGCAAAATAATAGTTTAGACCCAGAAAGTCTTGGTGCTTTTTTACTTTGTTAATAAAGTACGAATTGCTAAAAGCATGCCCTAATTTGGCAACAAACTTACTTACTCTCGAGTTGTCGCCTGCATAAAAATAGGCACAGTTATGGGCTAGTCCAACTTGCGCTTTGGGATATTTTTTTTTGATAACGCGATACGCCTTTTTGTGCGCAGTCGCCAAGTTCTGAAGAACAAATACCGACTGGACAAAAGAGTGTCCCTCTGGTGGCCAGCGTCGCTCGTGATAACTCATCGCGGTGTAGACCGTTGGCTCATTGATTGTAATAACATACTGCGGTGAGATATTTAGTTCATTCATTACATACGATACATAACGAGTAAAGTATCGGATGTTTGATCGTTTAGTAAACCCACCTTTTTTTGCGAACCATTCTGGAAATGTCCAGTGCCACAATGTAATTATCGGAGTTATGCCTCTGTCTTTTAGCGCAGTAAAGTATTTGCGGTAGTGCTCGATTTCGGCCTGGTCAAACTTGCCTTCCTCGGGCTCAATACGTGACCATTCTATACCCGAACGAAGCGTGTTGAAGTTAAGTTTCTTTGCAATATCAAAGTCACCCTCGTACCGATTGTAATGATCTGCGGCCGCTCCTGATACATAGTTACTCGGTTTTGTGGCCTGAGGTTTAATTGCAGACCAATCCGCGAGACGACCGTAATTATACTCCGCCTGAGATGCTTTTTGCTGAGCTGTTTCTAGTTCCCAAACTGTCCACTGATTATGATTTCCACCTTCAACCTGGTGTGTTGATATGCTCGCTCCCCACAAAAAATCTTTGGGGAACTTAAGTCCATTCTGCTGTTGAGATGTATCAGCCATTACCCTCAATTGTACTACATAAAGGCACCCGCTCTGGCTACTTCAAAATTGATCTGAGCTCTGCTTTTTGCGCCTCAGAAAGATTTATATTATTTTGTTCTAAAAACCTATCCAGCTTTGATTCTGACTCATCAGGGACTGCAACTACTCCGAGGTGTTCTCGGATTATTGAAAGGAGTTCGTCACCATATCTTTCAACCATTTTAGGCCCTACCCCACTGACCGAGCCAAGTGTTTGAACTGAGGTCGGTTTATCTGTTGCAAGCGAATCGAGCGTCTTGTTACTCGCTACCATATAAAGCGGAATGCTGCGCTCAGCCCCCTCGTTGCTCCGCCACGTCTTTAGCACCTCAAGCAGAGATTCGTCCTTATTACTCTGGGCGATCTGAGTATCTTCAATTTCTGCCTCCTCAACAGTCTGTGCCAACTCTTGTGAGGCGCTGCGAAGTGCCTCATCAAAAGTGAAAATATCTGGATGCATCTGTAATGCCGTGTTATTGATACCTTTGAGATAAATTCCGTCCAAACTCCTCACTCGCGACAAGGCAACATAACCCATGCCTGGGGTAAAGGCCCGCGATAGATCAATCTCGGCACTGTCGAGGCTCATCCCTTGGCTTTTGTGGATCGTAATAGCCCAAGCTAGTCGGAGCGGTAACTGTGTTACACGCGCCTTTTCTTTACCGTCCTCCTCGAGGGCCCAGCTGTGCTTTGCAACCTGTAAAACTCGCCCGCTACTCTGTAGTTTGATCAGTGGCTGATCATCTTTAAAACCTACAACCTCACCGCGTGAACCATTCACATAGCCATCCGCAAAATTGTTAGCCACAAACATCACCTCTGCGCCCTCTTTAAGCTCAAGTACCTCTGGCGCCAGTACACTTTTAGTCAGCTGCTCTACCTTAGCCTGTACTCCGTAAGTTTCCATAACAAAAGTTTTTGTTTCACTCTGTATTTTTTTTAGGTGGTCGCTGTTGATCTGTTCTACATCCTGATTGTGTGAGTAGAGCCGAGTTACTCCAGACTCTGGCGTCTGGGCTCCCAGACGCTCACTGAGCGCATCAAAATGCGCCTGGTTAATATCGTTGGCTCGCATAGCCTCAAGTAGATCAAGTAACGGATCACTGACTTGTCGATGCTGCTCAGTCAAATAACAGATTTTAGGGTCAAGATCCTTCCAGGCTTTAGATAAATGGGCAAAGTCGATTTTAGTTGCATCCCTATCGATCGGTGGTAGCTGAAATAAGTCACCCGTTAATATTACTTGTAGCCCGCCAAAGGGCTCTTCTGACACTCTAAGCAACCGACAGATTTGATCAATCATATCTAGCCGTTTTCCGTGCAACATGGAGACCTCGTCGATTATGAGCGTGTCGAGGTTATTGTATCGTTTGAGTAGTCTGCCGTTTTCTTTGAGCCACTTATGATCTTGTTCGGTAATTGAATCCCTGATACCAAGACCTGCCCAGCTATGAATAGTAGTTCCGCCGATATGGGTGGCAGCAATGCCGGTGCTAGCAGTAATGGCAATTCGTTTATTGGCTTTTTTTGCCCTTTTAATAAACTCGTTGAGTACAAAAGTTTTACCACTGCCGGGTGCCCCGGTTAAAAATACCGAGTCGCCCCTCAACATAACTCTCAGTGCCTGTGACTGCTTCAAAATTGCTCCCTCTTCTTTTCTACTTTCCAGTATACACGGTTATACGCCTGCAAGATCGAGAATATCTTTGCACTGCATCTGCGTGAGCTCTACGACTGATTTACCCGATTTACTCATAGCTTCGTCAATAATGTAGGCGCCGACCTTATAGCTGATCCACCGTCTTCCATCAGGATGCTCAAATCGGTAATCGTTGGATAAAATACCATCTTCTAGGTCTTTGATCTCATTTATCCACTCAGAAATTACGGTTTTATCATACCTACCCCAAAGAGGCTGCGAACCAGCATGTTCGCGCTCAAATACCGTAGCGAGCCCCTCAAACAAACACATGTCGAGTGGTGTTTTATGCCATATAGAAAGATTAAATCGAGCAGCATGATTCATTTCATGAAACACCATCGATCGTACATTTCCAAGAATCACTTCTTCATCCAATTCAAGATTCTCATCAAATTTCAATACTATAAACTCACTGTTAATAGTCTGCCCGTTCACACCTGTCTCGGCGATTACAGACTCACTGGGCTGCACAAAAAAATTTAAGTGCTCAGATCCAAATGACAGCAAAGGTCGGGCATCAGCATAGGCTTTTGCGACCTCTGCCGAGTATGCATTTGTAAATTTCTCTAGTTTGTCTGCATTTGAGCTATCTGCAATGTGAATCTTCATATAATAATCATAGCGTTATAAACGCCTCAATACAATTTGAGGCGTTTATCATCTGTTATTTTGTCAGTTTTTCGGCGCGAGCTTTGTTTGCCCATTCGTCAGCTAGTTCGTTTCCGTCGGTTCCAACATGTGCTCTCACCCAGGTTAACTTTGCTTTTGACGATCGATATAGTGGGCAAACTGCTTGTACGATATCGAGGTTTTTTATTCCCCCTTTTTTTTGCCAGCCATTGGCCTCCCACTTGAGGGACCACTCGGTAATTACTTTAATCCAAAATTCACTGTCTGTTTTGATCTCGCATTCCTGCCCGTCAGCATACTCAAGAGCCGCGATAAGCGCCAAGCCCTCCATTCTAATATTGGTAGAGTCAGGATCGTGACCGAGCCTCACGGGTTCTCTATTATGGATAACTGCGTAGCCTCCTGGCCCAGGATTTGGGCTACAACTACCGTCTGTAAAATATGTGTTCATGACTATTTTCTTTGTTTGTTGATTAATGTCTAAACTAAATTGTAGCAACTACCAGCTCGTAAACAAAGCACGGCTTGCATTAGAGGAGTATAATAAAGGTACAGCTAACTAAGGAGACATTATGGACACGACAGATTATGGCACAGAACCCTACGTAGTTAACATAGAGGACATCACTAAAGAAAACGATAAGTTTAGGGTTGCAAAGTGGACAGGCGCAAACTTGCAAATGACTTTAATGGCAATCCAGCCTGGTGGCGAAGTTGGACTTGAGGTGCACGACGACCACGACCAATTTCTGAGGATTGAAGACGGCGAGGCAAAAGTAGTTATGGGCACATCTGAGGATAACCTCGATTTTGAAAAAGATGTAGAGGATGATTTTGCAATCTTCGTTCCAGCTG
>Ga0075163_10012303_pt1 | contig 11149 bp, 12 predicted proteins | sample JI1023141ADNA_FD_71478 | JGI IMG/M metagenome (GOLD analysis project Ga0075163, IMG submission 71478) | Wastewater effluent complex algal communities from Wisconsin, to seasonally profile nutrient transformation and Carbon sequestration -... | ecosystem: Engineered > WWTP > Effluent > Algae...
CTGCTTGAGTCCTTGATGCCTGAAGGCGAGCCGCCAACGGCGATTGCCATTTTTGACCCGGAATTTCACGAAGGCGTGGTCGGTATCGTGGCCTCGCGCCTGAAAGACCGGCTGCATCGACCGACCTTCGTCTTTGCCCTGGGGCAAGACGGTTTACTGAAGGGCTCTGGCCGCTCGATCCCAGGCTTTCACCTGCGTGATGCGCTGGATCTGGTCAGCAAACGCCACCCGGGCCTGCTCAAAAAGTTCGGCGGTCACGCCATGGCTGCGGGCTGCACCATCAACGAAGATGACTTCGACACCTTTGACGAGGCCTTGCAGTTGGTTGCCAATGAACAGATGGATCCCAGCTTGCTAGCCCGACAAATCAGCACCGATGGGCCACTGGATGCCCAGTGGTTCAGCGCCGATACGGTAGCCGCCTTGGATGGCGCCGTGTGGGGCCCTGGGTTTGAGCCCCCCATGTTCAGCGACATGGTCGATGTGATTGGGCAGCGCCTGGTGGGTGAGCGACACCTCAAGCTGAGCCTGCGGGTGCAAGGCCAGGTACGCGATGGGATCTGGTTTGGCCGTACCGAGCCCCTGCCGGCCAAAACGCAATTGGCATTTCGCGTTAGCCTGGATGAATACCAGGGACGTCAGCGCGTGCAATTGATGGTGGAAGGCATGGCGCAGGACTGATGTCCAGCCCAGGCAAAAACCGCTTCAGGACCGGTAGGCGTTGGCCATGCGGCCAGCAGGGCTCAGCCCCGGTGCGCCATAGGTGGGCGAGTCTTCTTTGGGCAGCAGGATATTGAGCGTACGCTCAATGGCTGCACCTGAACGGTGCACCAGCGCTTGCTGCGCGGTGATACGTGTCTGGGCCAGCACCAAGCGCTGACGCAGTTCAGGACTGATGGGCACCTTGCCCTCGTGCGTGGCATGACGAAACGCAGCCAGCGAATCAGCCAGGCTCCGTTGAAGCTGCTGCCCGACCTTTTCGATGGCAACCGTGTCGGCGGCCACCAAAGCGGCGTCGAGCGCACTCAAGCACTGCTCAATGTCTGACACGTGGGCAGACAAATCGAGTGCTTGAGCGACGGTTTCAGGACGAGCAGATTCACTCATGTGTGTACAAACGCACGAATCAGTTAGCAGGACGCTTCAGAAGTTCCTGCGCATTGGCGATGAGCTTGTCAGCGATGACTTCGGCATCTACCTGGTAGGTGCCGTCTTCAATGGACTGCTTGACCTTGTCGACCTTATTGGCGTCAAAGGCTGGGTCAGCGCCCGCAAACAAACTCGCCGCCATGGGCGACAGGGACACCTTGGCGCTCTGGGACACGCCCCCGTCTAAAGACGTGGTCTTGCCCGAAGCCTTGGTAGAGGCCCCCTCGGCGCGTTGGGTGGACGAGCCGCCGTTCGCTTTATCAATGGGGTTGCCGATCTTCATGATGTACTCCTTTGTCTCGGACCATATTTCCGAGTGGTCACATCCGCGATATCGACGCGGCCTGTGTTGACTTTAATGCCAAACACCGAAACCCCCTTGTACAGGGGGGTGCAATCGGCAATAAGTGTTTCATAAGACCAACTCCACTTGCCGATCGCCCACGGGCTGGGCGCACACAACGCGGCCATTATCGGTGCGAACTCGAGCACATCGTCCTTCGTCTCCGGGTGTCAAAGCTGTTCCGTCAGATGAAATCTGAAAACCAACACCTTTGACCATCACGCGCACGGGATCACCTGCGGCAAACCAGCGACGAAGTTTGATGTCTTCCTGACGGATGCTTTGACCGGGTTCGATGTTACGAACCACAGCGCGACCGACGATGTCGGTCAGATTCACGATGGCTGGCGAGGGATTGGCCGCCAGATCGACTTCCGCCACACGCAAATCAGCGGCATTGACCAAGGCACCGGGGCGCAAAGGCACGACCGCGACCAGTGCGTGTCCGTAAACCTTGACGGTCACCGGCCAAAACACATTCCACTTGGCCACACCTTGTTCGCAACGCAAGCCAACCCGGCTGCGGCCCCACAAAGGCGAGCCGGTAGGCACATAAGCGCGAACTTTGTCACAGGGCGCCAGTTTGAGGCGAGGGTCCAGCTGACCCAGTTCGACCTCAATGCGCTTGGGACGCCGCTCATCGACCACGGGTGCAGTGCCAGATGAACTGGACTGGTGTCGCACGAATTCTTCAATGGTGGCCTGCAAGGAATCAGCTTGAGCCCAAGCTGAACCTGTCCAACAAGCGACGGAGGCCATCACAGCCCACAGCCAGGCCCGGAGCAAAGCCACCGAACGCAGTGGGGTGCGTGATGTCATGGAGGGGGTGTAAGTGGGTTTCATGGTGAGTTGACTCTACGTAAGCCACCACACCACAAGGGGCAGAAATGAAGCATGAAACCCGCGCTATTCGGGCTCATGTTTTCCCGCCAGAGGATCAACATGCCAGCAAGCTGCGTGGAGATACGCCATGTTGAACCGATTGACCGATTCCCTGAACTTCCATTCCGAAGCCTTGTCGCTGCGCTCTGAGCGCCAGCGCCTGATTGCCAGCAACATCGCCAATGCGGATACGCCTGGCTATGTCAGCAAGGACTTCAATTTCTCTGACGCCCTGCGTCAAGCCACAGGTCAGCAATCGGTTGGTGAGTCTTCTATCGGCACAAGCCGCTTGCAGCTGAACACCGCCAGCGCGGGTCACATGGGTTTGAACGGCGCCCCGGCAGGCAGCCGAGCTCAACCAGAGTTGGGCTACGCCACCGCATCGCAAACCAGCCTGGACAGCAACACCGTGGACCTGGACCGCGAACGCGCCAATTTTGCAGACAACACCGTGCGTTATGAGGCCACCCTGCGCTTCATCAACTCGCAAGTGCGCACCCTCAACACGGCCATCACGGGTCAATAAAGGAGATCGCCATGTCGATGTTCAAGATCTTCAACGTCTCGGGTAGCGCGGTCAGCGCGCAATCCCAGCGACTGAACGTGGTGGCATCCAACCTCGCCAACGCAGACACCGTCGCCGGCCCAGACAAGTCGCCTTACAAAGCACGACAAGTGGTGTTCAACACCACCCCGATGGGCGATGTGGGCACAGCCGGCGTCACCGTATCCCAGGTGACCGAGGACAACACCCCTGGCCGCCGTGTCCTGGACCCCAAGCACCCTCAAGCCGATGCCGAGGGCTATGTGACCTACAGCAACGTCAACACCGTGGAAGAGATGGTCAACATGATCTCGGCTTCTCGGTCCTACCAAAACAACATCGAGGTCATGAATACGACCAAGAGCCTGCTGATGAAGACCCTGCAAATGGGTCAAGGCAGCTGATTGACCTGACACAAAGGTAAAGGCCTCAACATGACCACGACCACAGGCACTTCGGGCTCGACGGCCCTGGACTCTTATCTGGCCAATCAGAAGAGTTCGACAGCAACCAGCACCTCAGACGCGACATCCGATCGCTTCTTGAAGCTGCTGGTCACCCAGATGCAAAACCAGGACCCGCTCAACCCGATGGACAACGCGCAGGTCACCAGCCAGATGGCTCAAATCAACACGGTGACGGGCATCGACAAGCTCAACACCACCGTCAAAGATCTGGGCAGCAATTTTGGCCAGATGCAACTGCTGCAAGCAGCCAACATCGTGGGCCATAGCGTGTTGATCGAAGGCAATCAGCTCAATATCGACAGCAAAACAGGCAAGGCGTTCGGCGCGTTCGATCTCGATGCCAACGCACGCAGCGTTTCCATTGAAGTGCTCTCACCGTCTGGCACGGTCATCGACACGGTTGACCGTGGCACCTTGTCAGCAGGGCGACAAGACTTCACGTGGACACCGCCTGACGGTGTCAGCGCTGACCAAAGCTACACATTCCGCATCAAGGCCACCACAGGCAGCACCAAGATTGGTTCTACAGCCTTGATGTTCGATCAGGTCGACGCCGTCAGTAGCACCAGCACAGGCAGCGTCAACCTGGAACTGCGCAACAGCGGCACTTTGGCATACAGCAAGGTCAAGGCCGTGGGTTGATCAACTCAATCCAGCATTCACTCACATTGAAAGGATCACACCATGGGCTTCCAACAAGGTCTTTCCGGTCTCAACGTTTCGTCACGCAACCTTGAAGTCATCGGCAACAACGTCGCCAACTCCGGCACCTATGGTGCCAAAGCATCTCGCGCTGAGTTTGCCGACATGTATGCGGCCGCACTGACGGGTGCAGGCTCAGGCAACGTGGGTATTGGTGCCACAGTGGCTGCGGTGTCGCAGCAATTCACGCAAGGCAACATCACCACGACTGACAGCCCGATGGACATGGCCATCAACGGCAATGGCTTCTTTCAAGTGACGGACGGTACCAAACCGACGATGTACAGCCGTAACGGCCAGTTCAAGGTTGACCGCACCGGCTTCATCGTGAACAACCAAGGTCACAAACTGCTGGGCTATCAGGCCAACTTGCAAGGCACCATCGTGGCCGGTGCGGCCACGCCGCTGCAACTGCCCACATCCGGTATTGCGCCCAACGCCACAGATGAAATCGCGCTTGAAATGAATTTCGATTCACGTCAAGCCGTGCCGACACAAACACCGGTGGACTTCACCGATCCGCGCACCTACAACTTCTCGACGTCGCAAACACTGTATGACACCAAGGGTCAGGCCATCAGCCTGAACTACTACTTTGTCAAAACGTCTGCAGACAACTGGGATATGTACGCGACGGCCAATGGCACGCCCCTGGTTGACGACGGTGGCTCGCCAGCCCAGGCTATGCGCGTCGCATCCATGAGCTTCCCTGCCTCGGGTGGCACGGCGACCAATACGAGTGGGCTGACCTCACCAGGTGATGCAGGAACCATCACCACGTACGACGGTTCAGGTTCAGCCATCGCGACGGTCGCCAATGGCATCTTCCAACTGCCCACGATTCCACAGGCGACCCTGACGGGCGGCGCTCTGACCGAGCCGATCCTTGGCATCAACATTGACATGTCTCAATCGACCGAATACGGATCGGGATTCAGCGTTACCAATCTGGCTCAAACAGGCTACGCGCCAGGTCAGCTGTCCAGCATCTCGATCGACCCTACAGGCGTGATCATGGCCCGTTACTCCAACGGCCAATCCAAGCCAGCCGGACAGGTTGAACTGGCCACCTTCCGTAATCCACAAGGCCTGCAAGCACAAGGTGGTAACGAGTGGTCAAGCACATTTGGTTCGGGTGATCCAATTGTGGGCACCCCAGGTTCAGGCAACTTGGGCAATTTGCAATCGGGCGCTCTGGAAGAGTCCAACGTCGACTTGACCGGTGAATTGGTCAGCATGATGGTGGCACAGCGTGCTTATCAAGCGAATGCACAAACCATCAAGACGGAAGATCAGGTGCTTCAAACCCTGGTGAACATGCGCTGATGAGCAGCCCTGATTCGTCTGCACCGAGGAGTCAAACATGGACCGCATGATTTACCTGGGCATGACCGGCGCCAAGTCGAATATGCAACGACAGGATGTCTTGGCCAACAACTTGGCCAACGTCAGCACCACCGGCTTTCGGGCCGAGTTGCAGGCTGTCCGCGCCGTGCCCATTCGCGGCGATGGCGCCAGCACCCGCGTTTATGGTTTGGAAACCACCGTCGGTTACGACGACTCCTCCGGCCCCATCAACTTCACTGGCCGATCGCTTGACGTGGCCATGCAAGGCAAATCGTGGATGGCGGTGCAGGGCCTGGATGGCACCGAGGCTTACACCCGGTTTGGCTCTTTGGCTGTGAACACCGAAGGCACGCTGATGACTCAGAACGGTCTGACCGTGATGGGTGATGGCGGCCCGATCACCATTCCAGCCAACACTGAACCGAGCATTGCGCCAGACGGCACCGTCAGCGTTCGCCAGAACAATGGCAAAACAGCGTCCGTTGGCAAGCTCAAGATGGTCACCCCAGAGAACAAACTGGTCCGTGGCGAAGATGGTTTGTTTCGCAGCCCAGACGGCACCGATCTGCCCGCAGATGGCACCGCCAAATTGCAAGATCGATCGCTGGAAGGCTCCAACGTGAACCCCATCGAGAACATGGTGGCAATGATCTCCGCGGCTCGTCAGTTCGAGACGCAAATGAAGTTGCTTCAAACCGCAGAAGCGGATGAAAAAGCAGCAAGCCAGCTGTTGTCCAACAATGGCGGCTGAAGTCTCTAGCCTTGTAGTCAAAGGAGAACGATCATGATGCGTTCACTGTGGATTTCGAAGTCCGGTATGGAAGCCCAGCAGACTCAGCTGGACCATATTTCGAACAACCTGGCCAACAGCGGCACCAATGGGTACAAACGTTCCCATGCCGTGTTTGAAGACCTGATGTATCAGAACCTGCGTCAAAGTGGCGCCAACAGTTCTGAACAAACACAACTGCCAACGGGCTTGCAAGTCGGCCTGGGTGTTCGTCCGGTGGCCACATCCCGCCTGTTCTCGCAAGGCAATCTGCAGTCCAGCTCCAATGGGATGGATGTCGCGATCAGTGGCAATGGCTTTTTTCAGATTTCGATGCCTGATGGCACCACAGGCTACAGCCGTGATGGCTCGTTCAAGCTGGACGCGCAAGGCCAGATCGTGACCAATAACGGTTACCTGGTTCAGCCCGGCATCACCGTTCCCGCCAACGCCACCAATCTGACCATTGGTAACGACGGCACCGTCACCGCCCTGTTACCCGGCCAGGCGACTCCGCAAAGCCTGGGCCAGATTCAGTTGGCCAACTTCATCAATCCGGCCGGTCTGGACCCTAAGGGGCAGAACATCTATGCTGAAACGGCGTCGTCCGGCACCCCCCAGACAGCGGCCGCAGGCACCAATGGCATGGGCATGTTGCAACAAGGCTTTGTTGAGACTTCCAACGTGAACGTGGTGGAAGAGCTGGTCTCCATGATTCAGACTCAGCGCGCCTATGAGTTGAACTCCAAGGCCATCCAGACCTCGGATCAGATGCTTCAACGCCTGGGACAACTGTGATGAAAGCCCTTCCATCTAGCCGCCTGATGGCCGTGGCTGCGGCCTGCCTGTCCCTCAGTGGCTGCTTGATCACGGCGCCCACCGTCGATGTGGTCGAGCCGACCCAAGCTCGCCCCGAGGCCTCGCGCTACGTTGCTGCCAACAATGGTGCGATTTTTCAGTCGGCCAGCTACCGTCCGCTGTATGAAACCTACCGTGCGCGCATGGTGGGCGACATCGTGACAGTCACCATCGACGAAAAGATCAGCGCCAAGCAGGAAACAACCAGCTCGATCGAAAAGGTTGGCGTCGTAACAGGCGCCATTGCGGCCTCGCCTTTCGTCCGTGCCGATCAATTGGCCAAGCTGGACGTCAATGGCAAATCGTCCAACACCTTTGATGGCAAAGGCAGTACCGAGAGCAACAATAACTTCTCGGGCACGATCACCTGCACGGTGCTGGAGGTGCTGCCAAACGGGCACTTGATCATCTCCGGAGAGAAGCAAATTGGTGTCGCCAAAAACGTCGACATCCTGAAGTTCTCCGGGCAGATCGATCCTGTCACGATCCAACCGGGTAACACCGTGGCATCGACCCAGATTGCCAATGTCCGCATTGAGCAAAAGGGCCGAGGCGCCCAAGCCGATGCTCAAGGAATAGGCTGGCTAGGACGCTTCTTTTTGAACATTCTGCCGCTCTAAAGATGTCCAAAATGGGACCGAACCCTCAAAAGAGTCGGCCCCATGAACACCTCCGATCGCATCCTCAAATGGCTCATCGCCATGGCCTTCACGGCCGCATCGGCAGCCCTGTGGTGGCCGGTTGAAGCCAAAGCCGTTCGGCTCAAGGAAATTGCCGCCGTTCAAGGCGTGCGCGCCAACCAATTGATGGGCTATGGCCTGGTCGTCGGCCTCGATGGCACGGGCGATCAAACCACCTCCGCGCCCTTCACTGCACAAAGTTTGAATGCCATGCTGCAGCAGCTGGGCATCACTGTGCCCAATGGCGCTGCCATGCAGCTCAAAAACGTGGCCGCCGTATTGGTAACCGCCACCCTGCCTCCCTTTTCTCAGCCCGGTCAATCGCTGGATGTCAACGTGTCATCCCTGGCCAATGCGAAATCGCTGCGCGGCGGCACCTTGATTGCCACACCGCTCAAGGGGATGGACGGCCAGATTTACGCGATGGCTCAAGGCAACCTGATCGTGGGCGGCGCCGGCGCATCAGCTGGTGGCGCCAAAGTTCAGATCAATCACCTCAGTGCAGGCCGCATTCCCAACGGCGCTTCGGTTGAACGCAGCGTACCCACGCCCTGGCTTCAAAGTGCGGTGGCCCAGTTGGACCTGCAAGCAGACGACTTCAACACAGCCCGCGAAGTAGCTGACGCCATCAACAAATCCAAGGGCGCCGGGGTGGCCGAAGCCATCAACGGCCGCACCATCTCGGTTCGACTGCCTGTTCAACCCGGTGAGCGTGTGGCCTTCATGGCCGACCTGGAAAACCTGCCCATCGACCGCGCCGTGCCTGCGGCCAAGGTCATCATCAATGCCCGTACCGGGTCGATTGTGGTCAACCAGGCTGTGGCCATTGGTCCCTGCGCCGTGGCGCATGGCAACCTGTCTGTGACCATCAGCTCCACGCCGGTCATCAGCCAACCCAACCCCTTGTCGCAAGGGCAAACCGTTGCGGCTGAAAAAACCGATATCCGCATCAACCAAGAACCCGGCTCCTTGATCCAGCTGCCAGCGGGCACCAAGCTCACCGACGTGGTCAAGGCTCTCAATACCCTGGGCGCCAACCCGCAAGATCTGCTGGCCATCTTGCAAGCCATGAAGGCTGCTGGCGCGCTGGAAGCTGAGCTAGAGGTGATCTGATGGCACTCTCTCAAACCGGTAGCACCAACTTGACGATGGACTTGCGGTCTTTAGACCGCTTGAAGTCCTCTTCAGGCACCGACCCGCGTGCAGGCATCAAGGAAGCTGCCAAGCAGCTGGAAGGCCTGTTCATGCAAGAGCTGATGAAAAGCATGCGCGCCTCCACCATGAGCACAGGCATGCTGGACAACCAGGCCACTGAAATGGGCACCAGCATGCTGGACACCCAATTTGCCAATCAAATGACGGGCATCCCGGGCGGTTTGGCTGAGAAGATTGCCAAGCAACTGGAGCGTCAAATGGGGCTCCAGTCTGAGGGTGATACGCGGGGCTTCAATAGCACCGTCACCCTGCCCTCGCTGAAACAACCCGCCACGGCCGCCTCGGCACCGGCAACCTCACAAACCGTGAGCGACAGCAATCTGTCGGCATCTGAACGTTTTGTGCGCAAGCACCAATTGGCAGCACAAGCAGCAGAGCGTGCCACGGGTATCCCGTCGTCCAACATCCTGGGGCAAGCCGCCCTGGAATCAGGTTGGGGCAAGCATGAAATCAAGATGCCCGACGGCAGCTCCAGTCACAACCTGTTTGGGATCAAGGCAGGCCCAGGCTGGAAGGGCAAAGTGGCAGAAGTGACAACCACTGAATACACCAACGGGGTTGCGCAAAAAGTCACGGCCAAATTTCGCGCCTATGACTCCTACGCAGAGGCCTTCACCGACCACGCACGCCTGCTGAGTCAGAGCCCACGCTACAGTCAAACCGTTGCGATGGCGGACTCGGCAAAGGACTACGCACAAGGTTTGCAAAAAGCTGGTTATGCAACAGACCCGGCTTACGCAACCAAACTGACCAACGTGATCAACACCACGCTGCGCTTGCAGCGTTCGATCACATGAATGGCTGATCGGAGCACACAATGGGATCAAACATTCTGGCATTGAGCACCCGGGCCATGTTGGCCAACACGGCGCTATTGCAAACGGTCAGCCACAACATCAGCAACGCCAATACAGCGGGCTACTCACGCCAAACGGTTGAACTGGCCACTGAAGGCGGACAGTTCACCGGTGCTGGCTTTTTTGGGCGCGGCGTACGCGTTCAAGACGTCACCCGATCCAGTGATCAATTCCTGGCGCGGCAAGCCAACGCCAATCTGGCCGCATCATCTGCGGATCAGACTCGCCTGGGCAAGCTGCAACAGTTGGAGAAGATTTTCGCCACCGGAGAGGAAGGCATTGGCTACACCGCCAGCCAGATGCTCAACTCCTTCGTAGACGTCGCCAACCAACCGCAAGACTTGTCTGCCCGACAAGTTGCACTGGCCCGCGCACAAGACCTGGCCAGCCGCATGCAAAGCGCAGGCAACCAACTCATCGACATGCAAGCCGGCGTACTGGCTGACATGAAGGCCACCGTCTCGCAAATCAATGATCTGGCTGCACAGATCGCCGACGTCAACCAAAAAATCGCCATTACAAAAGGGGCCGGTCACGCACCCAATGACTTGCTCGACACACGTGATGAACTGATCAAACAACTGAATACGAAAATTCAGGTCTCCACCGTCGAGGCTGACGACGGTTCAGTCAGCGTGTTCATGGGCGGCGGGCAAAGACTCGTTCTGGGCAACCAGTCCGAAGAGTTGATGGTTCAAGTTGATGACTTTGATGCCACCTACGGACGCCTGGCTGTCAAGACGCCTGCTGGCAGCGTGCGCCTGGACGACGCTGCCTTTACCGGCGGCAGCCTCAAAGGCCTGCTGCAAACACAAGACGAAGACATCCCTGCCGCCAAGAATCAGCTGGGGCAAATGGCCGCAGCATTGAGCTGGCGCGTGAACCAACAACAATCGTTTGGTCTGGATCTGGGCTCACCCGCATCGGCGGGGGTCAACATCTTCAGCGTGGGTGCACCACAGGTTTTGCCTTCGCGCTACAACACCTCATCGCTGTCAACCCCACCGGTCACCCTCACCGTGACCGATGGCCGGGAGCTGCAAGCCAGTGACTACCAGATGGAGGACGACCCCAATAACTCTGGGGCATACCGCATCACACGGCTCAGTGACAACACCGTATTTGACAACGTCACAGACGGCACACAAATCGATGGTCTGACCGTCAACATCACCGGCGCCACAGGTGCGGGTGATCAGTTCTTGCTGCGCCCGGTCGGTAACGCAGCGATCAACATGACACGGGTGCTGGACCGCCCCACCGGTATCGCTGCCGCCTCCCCCGTGACTGGCACCGTCACCACCGGCAACAAGGGCACCGCCACCATTGGGTCCCT
>Ga0075163_10012305_pt1 | contig 11149 bp, 9 predicted proteins | sample JI1023141ADNA_FD_71478 | JGI IMG/M metagenome (GOLD analysis project Ga0075163, IMG submission 71478) | Wastewater effluent complex algal communities from Wisconsin, to seasonally profile nutrient transformation and Carbon sequestration -... | ecosystem: Engineered > WWTP > Effluent > Algae...
GGCCGGCGTGCTCGCGCAAGGCGGCGAGTTCGCCTTCGTCGTGTTCTCGCTGGCGACGCAGAACAAGTTGCTGGATCAGCACCTGCGCGACGTGCTCGTCGTCGCGATCACGCTGTCGATGGCACTGACGCCTGTACTTGTCGTCCTGTTCGAGCGACTCGTGCCGAAGGACGCGGCGAGCAAACCCGTCTACGATCATATCGACGAGGACGACATCCCGCGCGTCATCATTGCCGGCTTCGGCCGCTTCGGCCAGATCATCGCGCGCGTCCTGCGCGCCAACAAGATCCGCTTCACCGCGATCGAAAGTTCGATCGAACAGGTCGAGGCATCACGCCGGTTCGGCAGCCAGATCTACTACGGCGATCCCTCGCGCAGCGACCTGCTGCGCTCCACGCATGCCGACAAAGCCGAGTTGTTCATCGTCGCCACGGACGATCCGGAGACCAATATCCGCACCGCGCGGCTGGTCCGGCGCATGTATCCGCAGCTCAAGGTCTTTGCGCGGGCACGCAATCGCCAACACGCGTTCCGGCTGATGGATCTGGGCGTGCATGTGGTTCGCGAAACCTTTCATTCGAGCCTGGTCATGTCGCGCGAAGCGCTCGAGCAACTGGGGCTGCCGCCGGATGTCGCTGCCCAGCGCGTCGACACGTTCCGTGAATTCGACGAAAAGCTGCTTGCCGAGCAACATCTGTTCTACGACGACGAAGCCGCGATCATGCAGAACTCGCGCGAGGCCCAGCGCGATCTCGATCACCTGTTTGAAGCCGATATCGCGCGCGATCGGGTCGAATCGTGATGTCGCGACGCGGCTTTGCCCTGGCCGAAACCGAGTTGCGCAGCTTCGATCGCAGCGTCGTCGCGCGCTGCCATGTGCAACGCCCGGATCGTTATCGGCTGATCGAGGCGTTGCCCGCCGACGTGCAACGGATCACTCGCGGCGGCGGCGTTTCGTATGTGGGCGCGAGCTTTGCCAGCGACAGCGTGGTGCAGGATCTCGGCGCGTTCGATCGCCTGCTGGAGTTCGATGCGCAGCGTGGCCTGATCACGGTCGAAGCCGGAGCACGCATCGGCGACGTCGTTCGCTTCGCCCTCGCGCATGGCTGGTTGTTGCCGGTTGCGCCGGGGCATCCGCGCGCAACCATCGGCGGCTGCATCGCCGCCGACGTGCATGGCAAGAACCCGGCGCGCGATGGCACGTTTCGCCGGCACGTCGAGGCGATCGAACTGTTCGATCCGGTCAGCGGCTGGATCGCGGCCAGTGCCGAGGAGAATGCCGGGCGATTTGCCGCCTGCTTTGCCGGCTTCGGCATTCCCGGCCTGATCGGCAGTGCAACCCTGCGCCTGGCACCGGCAGCGCACGCCTACTCGCTGCGCAGCATCGCCGTGGCCGATCTGGCGGAAGCCCGCGAGGTTCTGCTCGCTCATGCCGGAGCGCCCCTGCTGTATGGATGGCATGACGGGCGACCGGGGCATTTCGGCCGTGGCGTGATCCGTTTCGGGCTCGAGGCCAAATCGGAACAGCACACGCCGCGACGCCCGCTCCCGGACCTGCCTTCTGCGGTCGAGCCATGGCCGATCACGGCCTGGAACCGGCTCGGCATCACGATGATGAACGGCTGGATCCGGCAGCGCTGGTGCCGATCCGACAGCCGGCATGTGGCGATCGAGTCGGCGCTGTTTCCGTTGAACGACGCGCGGCGATACTTTGCCGGCTTCGGCAAGCCCGGTTTCGTCGAAGCGCAGTGGCTGGTGCCGCATGCGCGATTTGTCGAGTTTGCCGCAACGCTGGCGGCGGAAGTCGCGCGCCAGCGTCCGCGCATCAGCCTGATCGCGAGCAAGCTGTTCGATGGCGAGGCCGACGGATTCCGCTTCGATGGCAAGGGAATTTCCCTCGCGATCCAGATGCCGCAACCGCAAGCGCCCGCGCAGGCGGCCTTCATCGAATCGCTGACCGAACTGGCGATCCTGCACGGCGGCCGCCCGAACCTGATCAAGGATTCGAGCCTGCGCGCAGACAGCGCGCGTCGCGCGATCGCCCGCTTCGACGAGGCACGCGCCGCGTTGCGCCAGTTCGATCCGCACGAACTGCAGCGCTCGGAAATGACGCGGAGGCTCCAGCTGTGACCGCCGTCGTCATTGGCGCTTCGAGCGGACTCGGTCGCGCGCTCAGCGTCGAACTCGCGCGGACCGGGCACGCCGTGCTGCTGGTCGCCTCGGATGCGCGCGACCTCGCCGCGCTGGCGGCGGACCTGCAGCTTCGCCACGGCGTGCAGGTCGGTACGCTGGCGCTCGATCTCGCCGTCGCGGCCGATCCCGGCGCGCGGGTGATGGAAGCACTCGCCGGGCTGCCGACGATCAGCGCCCTGCTGTTGCCGGTGGGCATGTCACGAAGCGATGACGACGGTTCGCTGGGTCCTGCAGCGATCGGCCAGTTGCTCGCGATCAACCTGCACGCGCCGATCGCGGTCGCCCACGCGTTGTTGCCGTCCCTGCTCGAATCGCGTGCAGCGATCGTCGGCTTCGGCAGCATCGCCGGCGCGCGCGGACGCAGCCGCAATATCGTCTATGCCGCAGCGAAACGCGGTCTGGAAACCTTCTTCGAAAGCCTGCGTCATCGCCACCTGCCGACGGCATTGCGCGTGCAGTTCTACCGGCTCGGATTCCTGCGCAGCAACCTTACCTTCGGCATGAAACTGCCGCTGCCTGTGGCTGAACCCGAAGCGGTCGCGCGCAAGGTCATTGCGGGCTTGCGGAAAGGCTCGTTCGATCGCTACCAACCGCGCTGGTGGGGAATGATCGCCTTGATCGTGCGCTGCCTGCCGTGGTTCGCATTCCGCCGCATGAAGGATTGATCGGCGCGGGCGGCGACAACCGCAGCGATCAGGCCCGTTTCGACGCGCGGGTGCAGCGATGCGTTGCACCGATGCCAGCGCACGATGCGCGGCGCGGCGTCACATCCACTTCTTGCCGCCGCGCGGGGGCACGCTCGACGGATCGCTCAGGCAGGTTGCGTTCCCGGCCCGGGGTCGTCGGTGGCCGGAAGGTTGGCCGCTTCCAGGCGCTGCGCCAGACGCACCAGCGATTCGACCGAATCGCACATGCTGCGCGCGATCTCGCTCTCACCCATGATCGTCGCGTCGGCGCCGGCCTTGTGCAGGTAGGCGACTTCCTCGTCGGAATGCGCACGCGCAAGTATCGCGAGACCGGGATTGGCCTCCCGCGCCTGGCGCACGATCGGCCCTGCTTCGAGCGCCTGCGAGATCGCCACGAGCAAGGCGCGCGCCGACAACAGGTTCGCATCGGACATGACTTCGGTCGACACGGCATTGCCGTAGATGCACGGGATGCCGAGCTTGCGTGCGTCGAGACAATGGTCGCGATCGGAGTCGATCAGGACCAGCGGCACTCCGTGCTCGTGCAGCGAACGCGCGACGCGCGAACCGACGCGACCATAGCCGACCAGGATGATGTGCCCGGACAACGGTATCGCGGCGCGATCGGGCAGGATGTCTTCGCCCTGGTCGAGGCGCCGTTCGGTAGCGGCGCGGATTTCCGCCTCGTGGCGAGCGGACCAGCGATCGAGCAGGACGAATAGCAGGGGATTGACGATGATCGACAACAATGCGGCGGCAAGGACCAGGTTGCGTGCATCCTCGCTGATCAGGCCAAGGCTGACCCCGAGCGCGGCGAGGATGAACGAGAACTCGCCGATCTGCGAGAGACCCGTTGCGATGGTCAGCTGGGTCTGCAGCGAATAGCCGTAGAGACGGGTGATCAGGAATCCGCAGGCCGAGTTGCCGAGCACAACGGTGAGGAAGGTCGCGAGCACGGCGACGGGCCGTTCGACAAGGATTCCGGGATCGAACAGCATGCCGACCGAAACGAAGAACAACACGGCGAATGCGTCGCGCATCGGCAGCGAATCGTTCGCGGCTTCGTGGCTCAACCTCGACTCGTTGAGCACGACACCGGCGAGAAACGCACCGAGCGCGAACGAGACATCGAACAACGCCGACGACATGTAGGCGACGCCGAGCGCGATCGCCAGCACGGCCAGCGTGAACAGTTCGCGCGAGCCCACGCTCGCCGTGCGTTCGAGCAGCCAGGGAATCGTGCGGCGGCCGATCGCGAACATCAGCACGATGAAGGCAGTGACCTTGGCAAGCGTCCAGGCCAGCGACTTGAAGAGGGCTAACGAGTCGGTCGCGCCGCCGTTCTCGGCCTGGCCGCCGAGCAGGCCGGCCAATGCGGGCAGCATGACCAGGACCAGCACCGTGACGAGGTCTTCGACGATAAGCCAGCCAATCGCGATGCGCCCGCGATTGGTTTCAAGCAGCCGGCGTTCCTCAAGCGCGCGCAGCAGCACCACCGTGCTCGCCACCGACAGACAGATGCCGAAGATCAGTCCGGAGCCCCACGACCAGCCGAACAGCCAACCCAGCAGCATGCCGAGTCCGGTGACGAAAGCGATCTGGACGAGTGCGCCGGGGATCGCGATCTTGCGCACCGATAGCAGGTCGCCGAGCGAGAAGTGCAGGCCCACGCCGAACATCAGCAGGATCACGCCGATCTCCGAGATCTCGTGTGCAATCGCGGCATCGGCGACGAAGCCCGGCGTGAACGGGCCAGCCACGATTCCGGCGACGATGTAGCCGAACAACGGCGACAGCCGAAGCTTCTGCGCGATCATGCCGAACACGAAGGCCAGCACGAGACCGCCAACGAGCATTGCGATCAGGGGCGTGTGATGCAAGCTTGTTCCTCCGGTCGATGTTTGCGCGAGACGCGCGTGGATTTCACTATAGCAAGCACACCCGACGCCAAGCGGAGTGACAGCGATGAAACTCGAGAATGCGCGTGTCGCCCAGTTGCTGATCCCGGTCGCCGATTTCGACGCCGGCATCGCGTTCTATCGCGACACCCTCGGCATCCCCTTCCTATTCAGCGCACCGCCGCAGATGGCCTTTTTCGACTGCGGCGGGGTGCGCCTGCTGGTCGGCGTCCTTCCGCCGGGCCAGGCCGCACAGCGCAGTTCGACCCTCTATTTCAAGGTCGATGACATCGACGCCGTGCCTGGCGCGCTGACGGCCGCCGGCGTACGTTTTTCGGCGAAACCGCACGTCGTGCACAGGACCGCAACAAGCGAACTCTGGCTGGCCGAATTCACCGATCCAGACGGCAATCCGCTCGCCCTGATGGGCGAGGTCGCCCTCGCCTGAAGTGATCGCGCCACGTGATCCACGTTGCCCTAGAGACCGCCGGCCGCCCGGGTCACCGCGCGGAACAGGGCGCGCCCCTTGTTCATGGTTTCCTCCCATTCGGTGGCCGGATCGGAATCGTGCACGATGCCCGCCCCGGCCTGCACGTGCAGACGGCCGTCCTGGATCACCGCGGTACGGATCGCGATGGCCATGTCGGTATCGCCGGACCAGCCGATGTAGCCGATCGATCCGGCATAGATGTTGCGCTTGATCGGCTCGAGCTCGCGGATCACTTCGAGCGCACGGATCTTCGGCGCACCGCTGACCGTGCCTGCCGGGAACGCCGCACGGATCACGTCCATGCTGCCGAGCCCGTCGCGCAGTTCGCCCTCGACCTGGCTGACGATGTGCATGACATGCGAATAGCGTTCGACGACGAAGCTGTCGGTGAGCCGCACCGAGCCGGTCGTACTGACGCGACCAACATCGTTGCGGCCGAGGTCGATCAGCATCAGGTGCTCGGCGCGCTCCTTCGGATCGGCCAGCAGTTCGGCCTCGAGGGCGAGATCCTGCTCGATCGTTCCACCGCGTGGACGCGTGCCGGCCAGCGGGCGCAACGTCACCTTGCCGTGTTGCTGGCGCACGAGGATTTCCGGTGACGAGCCGACGATCTGGGTGGCGCCGAGCTCGATGAAGTACATGTAGGGCGAAGGGTTCAGCGAGCGCAGCGCGCGATAGACGTCGACCGGTCGCGCGCGGAATGGCACGCTGAGCCGCTGCGAGAGCACCACCTGGAAGATATCCCCGGCACGGATGTACTCCTGCGCGCGGCGCACCGCGTCCTCGAATCCTTCGCGCGTGAATCCCGAAACGAAATCAGCCTCGTCGAGCGGTTTCGGATCGAGCGTCTCGGGATAACTCGAACCTGCATGACGCAGGCGGAAGGCAAGCTGGTCGAGGCGCCGGCAGGCTTGCGCATAGGCCTGGGGTTGCGACGGATCGGCATGCACGATCAGGTAGAGACGCCCCTTGAGGTTGTCGAATACCGCGACTTCCTCGCTGAGCATGAGCAACGCATCTGGCGTGCCGAGCTGATCGGTCTTGTTGTTGGCCGCGAAGCGCGGCTCGATCCAGCCGATCGTCTCGAAACCGAAATAGCCGACCAGGCCACCCGAGAACGCGGGCATGTCGGCCAGGGTCGGCACGCGGTACTGCTTGCGCAGCGCGTCGATGCCGGCCAGCGGGTCGGCAAGTTCGCGCGTCTCGACGACTTCGCCGAGTTCCTCGACGCTCAAGGTATGCCCGCGCAGCGAATACACGCGCCGGCACGGCAGGCCGATGATCGAGTGGCGTCCCCAGTTCTCGCCGCCCTGCACCGATTCGAACAGGTAGGCATAAGGTCCATCGGCCAGTTTCAGGTAGACCGACAACGGCGTATCGAGATCCGACAGCACCTCGCGCGCGACCGGGATGCGGTTGTAGCCCTCGGCCGCGTAGGCGTTGAATTGTTCCTGGCTGATCACGGCAACGGGACTTCACGGCGAATGGGCCCGCGAAGATAGCAGGGCGCATTGAAGCGATACAGTACGTCCATCAGGGGGACAGCCGCTGCGCGTTGGTAGAAACCCCGAATACCGCTACTCGATTCCTCACGATGCCCCGCCCCAATCCGGGAGCGATGAATCGGCACACTCACGATTCGATGGCCGCAATCGTCCGTTTGAGCCAGCCGCCCCGAGGTTGCGTTATTCGTCCTCCAATATGAACCGGTGCACCCAACCCCGGTAAGCTTGTTCGGTGCACAAGCTGCAGGGTTTGACGCGGATCGGGCGTCGAAAATCACCCATCAGGCGCAGTATTCGCGGTTTTCCGTTCCACCTGTTACACCCTTGTTTTCGCGCGCGTATTCCATTACGCCCCCATTGCCGGGTGATATCACCGCCATGTTCAGCTGTTGCGCCCATTCGGTAAATCGCCAAAATCTTGATTTTGCGTAGGAAAACGGCTTGACGGAAAGTAAGCTCCAGCCGAGTATCCTTGCTACGCCCCATTTCTGGGGCCTACTTATAGTTAGGCATCACTCAATGGCAACTGTTCGACGTTCCGTCGCGACTCTTCGTGTCATTGGAGATGATCTCCAGCCTGAACAAATTTCCAAGATTCTTGGTCACGAACCGACGTCCGCCCAGACGAAGGGCGAAACACTCGTCGGAAAGAAGACTGGTATCGCTCGTGTCGCGAAGTTTGGGATGTGGCGCCTGGAGGCGACGGAGCACGAGCCGGCCGACTTAGACGCTCAGGTTGCGGAGCTTCTCTCCAAGCTCACCGCCGATTTGAGTGCGTGGCAGTCCGTTACGTCGGTACATACGGCTGATCTTTTCTGTGGTTTGTTTATGAACCGACCAAACGAAGGCATTGATCTCTCTCCGAAATCGCTCTCTGCTCTGGGAAGCCGTGGCGTTGTGCTGGGCCTGGACATCTATTCGGGCGATGACGAAGGTGATGCCTAACACCTCGCTGGAGCGGACGCGTGAGAGATAAAGTGCCAAGCTCAGACCGTGGCGTGCGCGCCGCTCAGCTCAACCGTTAGCCGTCACAACTGACACCGGCCCCATTCAGGAGTAGGCGTCGCGATGAAGATTTTTTTTGTGGCTCAGCTGAATGCACGACTTCAGCCAGTGCATCGTGGGGAATATTTTGAAGACCCGCTTAACGTAGAACTCAAGAAGGCGGAATGTGGTGAAGTAAGCGGTGGCGGAAGCCTCCAGTCGAAGATCGGTGAAATTGAGTACTGCGACATCGAGATAGAGGTGAACGGCGCGCTAACAGTAGCTGAGCGGGTTGTCATTGAGACGCTGGAAGGGCTCGGCGCGCCGAAGGGATCAAAGCTGCACATAGAGGCTGAAGGAAGACAGGTTCAATTTGGGCAAGCTGAGGGGATAGCGGTTTACCTAAACGGAACTGGACTACCAGATGAGGTTTACAAAGAGTGCGATTCAAACTTTGTCTACAGCGAGTTTGATCGCCTTCTGAATGGCGAAGGCCGAGTACTCAGCTATTGGCAGGGGCCTTCCGAGACCGCGTTCTACATGTACGGTCACTCGTTTCAGGAAATGAACTCACGCCTCACCGAATTTCTTGCAAGCTATCCACTGTGCGACCAATGCCGGGTCGAGCAAATCGCGTGACGGCTAACCCTTCCATCGAGGGGATGCCCAAAAGGCTGCGCCTTTCGGTCACCCCTCATGTCAAACGTTAGGCTGCTAACGGATACAATTCCGTTGTCGAGGTCGTCAAAATCAGGGCACAAGGACTAATGAGAGTAGCCATCAACGGAGCGGGTATCGCAGGCACGGCCTTGGCCTATTGGCTTAGCAAGATGGGCCACGAGGTACTGCTGGTCGAACGGGCTCCGGAGCTACGCACCGGCGGCTACATCCTCAACCTGTGGGGAGTCGGCTACGAGGCGGTGGAAAAGATGGGCCTCCTTCCAAAGCTGCTGGAGCTACAGTACGAGACCGACGAACTACGCATGGTCGATAGCCGAGGCCGAACGCGCGGCGGCTATCCGTCGCAGGTTTTGCAGAGCTTGGCAAACGGGCGCATCGCCACGTTGGCACGCACCGACATCGCCACTGCAATCTACGGCCTGCTGGACAACCGAGTGGAGACGATCTTCGGCGATAGCATCGTCACGATAGATGACGACGGAGCGCACGCACACGTTGGCTTCGAGCACGCGCCGCAACGAGAGGTTGATCTCGTCGTCGGGGCCGACGGCCTCCACTCGAAGATCCGCCAAATCACATTCGGCCCGGACAGACAGTTTGAGTATCCAATGGGATGCCATGTCGCTTCGTTCGAGGTATCCGGCTATCGTCCTCGCGACGACAATCTATATGTAGCGCACACGGCACCGGGGAGGTACGTAGCCCGGTTCCCAGTGCGCGATGATAAAACGCTCTTTTTCATGCTCCTCAGAAATGAATATTTGCCGGGCACCCTCATTACCGGTGAGTCCGAGCGCAAAGCAGCATTAACGACTGCATTCTCCGACATGGGCTGGGAGTGTCCTGCAATTCTGTCAGCACTCGAAAAGACAGATGGGATCTATTTCGACAGCATCAGTCAGGTCCGTATGGATGGGTGGACGAAAAGCAGGGTGGCGCTAGTGGGCGATGCGGCCGCATGCCCGTCACTCATAGCCGGGGAGGGCGCGGGCCTGGCACTTGCCGAAGCTTATGTGCTCGCCGGAGAAATCCATGCCCACGGAGCGGATCTCGACTCAGCGCTAAAGCACTACCAAAGGCGCATAGCGCCGTACGCTACCCGCAAGCAGAGGTACGCACAGAGCTTGGTGCCGTCGTTCGTGCCGAAAACGGGACTTGGGGTAAGAGCACGCGACTTGGCAACCCTCTTGATGCGGCTGCCTGTGTTTCCAAAGCTTTTAATGGGTCGTTACTTCCGCGACGCAATGAGGATGCCCGAATACGGGATGTATTCCCCAGAAGCTCGGACGCCGCCTAACAGTCCATTCAAGCCGAGTCCGCTTCGCGGATCGATTTAACTCAGACGTTGGGTTGCTCATGATACATCGCAAGCTGTTCAAAATTCTGGCACTTGTGATGGTCTCCATCATCTTGCTAGCCGGCCTGATCTTCGGTGCGGCAAAGGCGTGGCGCCACTATGAGTACACGTCAGTAGGAGATAGCGGCATCGTCCAAACAGATGCCGTAACTATACGTGGTACCACCCAACACTTGTTTATTCGCGGCTACGATCGCGAAAAGCCTCTTCTGCTGTTCCTTCCTGGCGGCCCCGGGGAAAGTTTTGTCCCTCTCGCCTCAGAGTTCAGTGAAGAACTAGAGCGAGATTTTGTCGTTGTACACATCGAGACAGGCGGTGTCGGAAAGTCCGACAAGTACGGAAAGGGTCCGACACTACCGCAGATGGTGCAGGACACAAACGACATAGTTGATCATCTCCTCAGCGACTTTAATCGGCCGGCACTTTACCTTGTTGGCCATTCATTTGGCTCCATTCTCGCACTGAACGTTGCAGAAGCCAGCCCCGAAAAAGTACTCGGCATTGCCACTGTAGGCCAAGCCGTCGACTGGAGAGCGGGCAATCTGATCACATACGAGCACCTCATGTCACTCGCTCGCCGCGAGGGCAATGATCAAGCCATTGCTGCTCTTTCCAGTTTCACACCCCGTCTCGCCACCACCGCCAACGGTCAGCCGACGATTGACTTTTCTGCCGTTAAAGAACAAAGAAAGTGGCTAGAGCACTTCAATATAGGAAACATTCTCCAAGAACACACAGCCACCGCGCGCTGGTTCACCTACATGACGTCGCCCAATCACACTATCGCGGAGTCCTGCGAGCTTGTGTATGCGGGTCCGTGCAAGTGGATCGCAAATCCACGATGGTGGAGCCAGTGGAAAAACGTCATCCCGGGAGTTCTTGGCTTCAACGCCATGCGCGACGTTCCGGAACTAGAAGTTCCATATGTGGCGATTGTGGGGTCAGACGATTGGATCACACCCAAGGCGCTGACCCGACAGTACTATGAAGTCGTTGCCTCCCCGCAAAAGCGATATATCGAAATACCCGGTGCACAACATTACACCTTCCTCGACAAGCCACATGAGTTCCAGCAGGCGGTGCGCACGCTCCTCTTGCTTAACAACAAGCGCTCGGAGTGACCGGGGAGCAGCCTAACAATTCGCTCAAGCTGAACTTGCTTCGCTACACCAGCAACATGGCAGGAAAAGCTTGCCATGTTGTTGGCTACGCTACGCAGGTCGGCTTAACTCAGGCGTTGAAGCTGTAGAAAAACCCCTTTTCGATCATCACCATCCGCCGCGCTGGCGGATTTTGTTTTTGGGTGTCTCCCATTGCTTCGCCATCCTCCGTGACTCGTGTCATCGCGCGATCAT
>Ga0075163_10012306_pt1 | contig 11149 bp, 14 predicted proteins | sample JI1023141ADNA_FD_71478 | JGI IMG/M metagenome (GOLD analysis project Ga0075163, IMG submission 71478) | Wastewater effluent complex algal communities from Wisconsin, to seasonally profile nutrient transformation and Carbon sequestration -... | ecosystem: Engineered > WWTP > Effluent > Algae...
CCGCACGACGGACGAGTAGCCGGCGATCCGCAGGATCCCGCCGAGGCCCTCCGCTTTGCCGGTCAGCTGCTCGACCAGCTCCTCCTCCATCGACGCGCGGGCTTGGCAGTACTTGAGCATCCGCGCGCCGGCCTCCGTGAGCTGCACACCGCGTGGCAGTCGCGTGAACAGCGCCAGGCCGAGGTCATCCTCGAGCGCCTTGATGCGCTGGCTCAGCGCGGACTGCGTGATGTGCAGTTGCTCGGCGGCCTGCGAGAAGTTGAGGGCGCGTGCGGCTGCGAAGAACGCATCGAGCTGCAGCGACGACAAACCCATCGCCGCTAGGGTACTCGACTACCGGAGGGAGCTTGGGAGCTCTCCGGATCAGTTCTTTCGCGATGGACCGGCGATCGCGGCGACGAACGCCTTGTCGTTCTTGCACGCCTCGAGCAGCTTCGATCCTGCTGCCTCGAGCTCCTTCTGACGCCGCGCGACGTCCGCCTCGGAATCGCGGACCGAGGGATGCGCTTGTTCGTACGTCGCGAGCTTCGCGCTGAGGTTCTTGGTGAAAGTGGCGTAGTCCGTCAGTTGTGTGGTCGCCTTCGCGCAGTCCGTTCCGGCGGCGGCGAACATCTCCACCACGCGCTTGTGCATGCCCTCGGTTGCAGTCTTCCATTCGGCGTCATCCCGGATCGGCACGTTCGCACCCTCGGCCATGGCGATCGCCGTACCTGCGCCCTCTTCGGAGCTCGGGCTGGCAGGCTTCACCTCGGTCGGCGTGCCTGCGGGCTTGCCCACAGCTGGCTTCGGCTCGACGGGTTTGGCTGCCGTCGACGGTGCGGACTCGTCCGATTTGCTTTTGCAGGATGTCGCCGATAGCGCGAGCGCGATCCAGAGCGGGATGATCTTCATGCGCGGAGTTCTAACGACGAGCGTGTGAGTGGGCGAGCACTTTTTGTCGCTCCGCTCGTTCCCTCCTGTCGAGGTTTGCTTTGGAGGCCACACCCAGGCGCGCTCCGTGATCGTGATTTGAGAATCAGGACTGTCGTGAGAGGGTGCCGCGCGGATGCGCCCCTCCGTTCTTCTACTCCTCCTCAGCGCGTGCGGATCTTCGTCGAAGCAGCCCTCGCCCTCGACCCCGCCCGCAGCACAGCCCCAAGCCGAACCAGCGCAGGAGCCCAAGCCCGGCGAGAAGCGCATGGTCGTGACGCAGGCGATGATGCTAGCGATCGCAGCGAGAACGCAGACCCTCGCGAGCTTCGTCGACGCGAAGCGAGGCGTCGTCTTCATCGACGACTCCGCCACTCCTGGTGAGGACGCGCAGGAGCCCGAGGCGCCATCGCTCAAGTGTGGAGCGCAACTCACCGCGCTCGTCGATCAGTTCCAGACGACGCTCTCCGCCGAGGACGGCGTCAAGTCCGCTCGCGAAGACGGCCGGCTAGGGTGTTCGAACAAGCCAGCTCCTCCCGTCTGTACGCTCGCCGCGCCGATGGAATGGAGCCCCGCGCTTCATCTCGTGTTCGGTGTCGACCCGGCGCGTGGTGTGGTGCTCCGCGGCATCGTACTGAACGACGAGGCGGGCGTGAACGGGGACTCCGTCGAACGCACCAACGCCGCACAGTTTGCAACGGTCGAGAAGCTCGGCGCGAAGGGATGTCCCTAGCTCGGCGATGCGTGCGGCGCTCGAGGCGAATCCGGCGAACGCGGGGTTCGTTCGCCCCGACGCGACGCTCGCAGTGATCGTGATGATGGACGAGGACGATTGCTCGGTACGCGACACGGTGCTGTTCGGACCCGACACCGCCGACAATCCGCAGCAGTCGTTTCGCTGCACGCGCTTCGGCGTGACGTGTCTGCAAGGCGGCAATACGCCGGACGAGATGACGGAACCGGGCCTCAAGGATGGCTGCGGCCCGAGCGTCGGTGAATCACCGCTCGACGCACCGTCGACGTTTCACGACGCTCTCGTGGAGCTCAAGGGCGACGCACGTCGTGTCGTCGTCGGTGGGATCATCGGCAACCCGGAGCCGTTCGAGGTCGAGCTCCGCGCCACGACACCGGGCGGCACGGCACAGCCGGCACTCGCTCACTCGTGCACGTTCGCCGGCCCCGATGGGATGTCGGGAACCAGCGATGATCAGGTCGCCGATCCGGGGGTGCGCTTGCAGGCCTTCTTCGATCTGTTCGGAGATCGGTCGTTCGCAGGATCGGTCTGCGACAACGATCTGTCCTCGCCGCTGGGGGGGGCGCCGATCGGATCGCGTTCGCGATGGGCTCGCCCTGCGTCACGCAGGCGATCGATCCCGCCACGTGCGTCGTCGAGGACGTCGTCGGCGAGACGATCACCGAGATCCCCCCATGCCCGGCGCCAACGTGCTGGTCACTCGTCACCGATCCGGCGACGTGTCCTGTGCTCGATCACCTCGCGCTCGAGGTCACGCGTGTATCGCCACCGGATCCAGCCGCGATCACGCGGTTGCGTTGCGAGTAGTCTCTAGCGGTCCCAGGGGATGTCGCGTACGGCGACCTCGACACCAACAAGTCGAGATGGACGTAGGACGTCTCCATCCCTCAGTACCTTGATGTTGCGATAGCCGTGCGACGTGGGATCTGTGTGAACCTCGACACTCAGCGCGTCACCGGAGACGTTGACGATCCAGTACTCGGGGATCTGCGCTTCCGCGTAGATCGCCGACTTGATCTGGCGATCGATCGCGATCGACGAGTCCGAGACTTCGATCACGAGCACGGCAGCCGAAGGTTGCTCGCGGAGAGAGCCTCCAGGAGACGTGACCGAGATGTCGGGTTCGGGAGCCGAGTCGTCGCTTGCCGCGTAGGGACTGTGCTGAAACACGTCCCACGATCGACCAAGCGCGAGGACGAGCTCCCGCCCGAACCACCCGGTGATCCGGAGATGCTTCGGGCCTTGCGGACTCATCGTGACGAGCACTCCGCGGAGCAGTTCGACCCGCTCGTCCTCGAACATCCCGAGCTCGACCATCCGAGCGTACTCGCCACGCGACAGCGGACGAACGCGCTCGGGTCGTAGCGACTCGGGATCGAACATGTGAAGCAGCATAGCATCGCACTCGCCTTTCTCGACGAGAGCAGCTGCTACAGCCATGCCGCGCATAACCATCGGGAATCGCATGCGCCGCTTCTCGTTGCGTCCGAGTTGCGGCCGGACAACGTCCGGTAGGCGGACAACCCGGACTCCCGACCCAGAGCTCGCGGATTCGCGCACGCATCCATGGTCCGCCGGAACGTGCCTACGGTGATCGGTCATCCTCGATTCGTGCGCTCGGCACCTGTCTGTATCGCTCTCGACATCGCGACTCCTGCGAGCGCGGACTCGGACGCGTGCACCACGCGCAACTGCTTCGGGCCGTGTCCGTCCGACCACGACGAGGAGTATCGGGGCGGCGGCGGCTTCTTGATGAGCGTGGAGCTGTCGTTGGTGGCGAGGGCGCGCTTTCTCGGCGTCGTGTTCGGGAAAGGAGGAGGCGAGGAGGTGTTCGACGGCTACACGAACGCGGAGAAGGAACAGCGAGCTCGGGAGAGGTCGCGGCGGGCCGCAGGCGCGAAGTGGGCACTACGAGCACCGAACGAATCAATCACGCCCGATCCCACCTTCTACTCGTCGCGCGAGACGTCGGCGTACCGGAGCGTGCGCTTGTACCCGTCGAGGGTCGTCGGCGCGAAGATCGCGACCCGGATGATCTGCTTGATCTCGGGGCTCGCGGCGATCGCGATCCCTCGCGAGGGCCACACCAGCTCGCTGTCTGGGCGCACGATATCGCGATGCGTGTAGTCGAGCGTGGCCTCGGGCGTGCCGAGCACGGCGAGGTAGTCCGCGAGAGGCCGCGGCGGTTCCTCGACCTCGACCAGCGCGACTCGATCATTGTCGAGCCACGCGAAGCCTCGATTCACCTGACGGATCTCGTGGAGCGCGTAGCTCGTTCCTGGCTCGCCGAGGACGCCGACCCGCGAGCGCGTCGGATCGATCAGGTCCTTCGTGTGTGCGGCGGTGCAGTCGGAGGGCAGCCCACGCAGCCTCTCGGGCTTGCCGGTGATCAGACCTTCGATCGCATCGTGGCAGTCGTGGTGTTGCATCGGTGGCTTTCCGGTGTGCCCGCAGCTCGCGAGGAGGAGGGAGATCACGAGCAGTCTCATCGATCGTCGCCAACCAGGTCCGTGCGTCCTACGAAGTATGCACCGTAGAGGTTGTGGATCCCGACGACGCCCACCAGTTGCTCGGCGCGGTTGGTCTCGGCTTGGTACTTGCCGTCGCGCAGCCCCTCCGGAGCGGCGGCTTCGTCGTCGTAGTACTCACCCTCGACCTCGCGCTTCAGCTTCTTGTCAGCGAGCGAGGTCACCGAGAACACGGTGCGCGTCAGCAGCTCGGTCACACCCTCGCGCAGCGTCGCGCCCGCCTCGGGGTTGGCCTTCGACGTGCGGCCCTTGTAGTCGCTCCACTTCGGATGCTCGAGGGTATGGACGTATTCGTGGACGAGCGTCCCGAACATCGCCCACAAGCGCTCGCGGTTCGAATCGTCGTCACCGCGCTTGCGCATGTTGATGCGAACGCCGTCCTTGCCCGCCGATGCGCTCCAGTCGAACATGATCTCCAGCAGCTCCTTCTGGAGGTCGGTCGCCACCCGCGTCTTGACCGCCTTGATGATGGCTCCTTCGGGCTCGCGCGTGCGATCCACGCTGTACTTCCGCATCATCGATTCGACCCGATCGTCGCTGTTGATGATCTTCTCGACGCGGTTCAGCGCCTTCTTCGCGCGCTCGTCATCGGGAGCCGCTGCCTTCTCGATGTCGCGCTTCTCCGCGGCGTTCTTGTCGTGCAGGTTCCGCCCACCCTGGAAGTCCTTGCCGGTCATGAAGCTACCGAACACGCGATCGACGGCCTGCTTGGCGCGCGCTCCGATGCGCGAGACCTGCGCGACCTCGAACGTCTCTCCTTTGTCGTGCTGCTTGTTGTGCTGCTTCGCCTCGGGTGCTGCAGCCAGGATGTCTTCCCGCAGGAAGGTCTCGAGCTCGGTCTCGAACACCTTCGCGTGCTTCGGATCGAACGCGCCGATCGCCGCGGGATCGGGACCGAGCACACGTTTCGCGTCGGTCTTGTCCTCGTCGCTCAGCGTGTGGACGTTGCGCAGGATCCCGGTCGGTGGGTTTGCCGGATCGGGTTGCTGGAGCTGGTAGTGGTTCGGCTTCGTCTGCTTCGCCGCGCCCGCGTAGGCGGCGCGCGACCTCAGCTGGTCCTCGACCACGCGGAACGTCCGGGCATCGACCTCGCCGGTCGCCGGCGTGATGGCTGCCCGCTTCTGGAGCGCATCGATCGCCAGCTGCATGCGGTCGTCGAACATCCCGTGCAGATTGACCTCGAAGCCCAGATCGCGAAGCGCGACCTGGACGCGTCGGACGGCCTTGCCGCGCGCTCCCTTCTTCAGCGTCAGGGTACCGGCGCGGAGCTGGTCGAGCTCGGCGTTCCCGTCGTTGCGGGTCAGCGCTCCACCATGCGCCGACGCCCCATCCTCGCCCGCCAGCTCGGCCTCTTCGTCGAGCGGACGCGACGCACTCAGCGCGAGGACCTGCTGGACGTAGGCATTGCCGCGCCGCTGATGCAGCTGGCGCAGGATCTGATCGCGCTGTTGAGGCGGCACTTCTCGCAGCAGCTGCGCGACCTCGCTGATGTCAGCCTCCGCAAATGCCCGGTCGACCGTGGCGTCGTGGGTCGTGGGCCTCGCCGCCGACTCTTGTTCCCGCTCCGTCGCGTGTTCGCGCACCACGCGGATATGCTCACCCAGTTCGAGCTGCGGGACCAGCGGTTTCCCCCCTACGACAAGCGGTCGCGGTAGTCGCGGTAGCCGAACCGCCGCGTCACGTGGATCGTCTTGGTCTTCGGATCGTGCGTCGCGATCGACGGCATGCGGACGCCGTTGAAGTTGCTCGTCTTGACCATCGTGTAGTGCGCCATGTCGAGGAACACGAGCTTGTCGCCGACCTCGAGCGGGCGATCGAACGAGTAGTCCCCGATCACGTCGCCGGCGAGGCAGGTCATGCCACCGAGGCGGTACGTGTGCGGCTTCTCGTTCGGCTCGCCGGCGTCGATGATCACCGGGCGGTACGGCATCTCGAGCACGTCGGGCATGTGCGCGGTGGCCGAGCAGTCGAGGATCGCGATGTCCATGCCGTTGTGGAACGTGTCCATCACCTGCGCGACGAGCACGCCGGTGCCGAGGGCGATCGCCTCGCCGGGCTCGAGGTAGACCGGCTTGTTCCACTTCGCGCGGAACGCCTGGATCACGCGCACCAGGCGCTCGCGATCGTAGTCGGGGCGCGTGATGTGGTGACCGCCACCGAAGTTCACCCACTTCATCTGCGGGATGAAGTCGCCGAACTTCTCCTCGAACGCGGCCAGCGCTCGCTCGAGCGCGTCGCTGTTGACCTGACACAGCGTGTGGAAGTGCAGCCCGTCGATGCCGTCGAGGTCGGCCTTGGTCACGTTCGCGCGCGTGGTGCCGAGCCGCGAGCACGGGCCGGCGGGATCGTAGAGGGCGACCTCGACCTCTTGATGCTCGTGGTTGACGCGCAGCCCGGCCGAGATGTGCTTGCCGGATTTGCGCGCGTGCTCGATCGCCGCGCGGTGACGACGCCACTGGTTCGGCGAGTTGAGGACGATGTGATCGGCGAGCGTCAGCAGCTCGGCCATCTCGCCATCGGAGTACGCGGGGGCGTAGGCGTGGACCTCGCCGCCGAGCTCTTCGCGGGCGAGCCGCGCCTCGGCGACCGACGACGACGTGGCACCGGCCAGGTACTTCCTGACCAGCGGGAACGTCGACCACTGCGCGAAGCCCTTGAGCGCGAGCAGGATCGTGCAGCCGGCGCGCTGCTGCACGTCGTCGAGGATCTTCAGGTTGGCTTCGAGCGCACCGAGATCGGTGACGAAGCACGGGGTCTCCAGCTGCGAGATGTCGATCGCGCGCGCGACGTCTGCGCCTAACGAGGCTCCCGCGCTCATCTGCCTATCTCTCCTCCACGTGCCAGGGCAGGCCACGCTTCGCGACGTCCTCGAGGAACGGATCGGGATCCATCTGCTCCATGTTGAACACGCCGTTGCCCTTCCACTTGCCGGTCACCATCATCACGGCGCCGGTGACGGCGGGGACACCGGTGGTGTACGAGACGGCCTGCGCGCGGACCTCCTTGTAGGTCTCCGCGTGGTCGCAGATGTTGTAGATGAAGAACCGCTTCTTCTGGCCATTCTTGACGCCCTCGCACAGGCAGCCGATCGACGTCTTGCCGGTGTAGTTCTCGGCGAGCGACGCGGGATCGGGGAGCAGCGCGCGGAGGAACTTGATCGGGACGATCTTCTTGCCGTCGTACTCGACCTCGTCGATGCGCGTGATGCCGATGTTCTGCATCACCTCGAGGTGCTTGAGGTAGGACTCGCCGAACGTCATCCAGAACCGGATGCGCTTGAGGCCGCGCAGGTTCTTCGCGAGCGACTCGAGCTCCTCGTGATAGAGGAGGAATGACTTGCGCTCGCCGACGCCGGGGTAGTCGAAGATCTTCGAGACCGACAGCGGATCGGTCTCCTTCCACTCGCCGTTCTCCCAGTAGCGGCCGCGCGCGGTGATCTCGCGGATGTTGATCTCGGGGTTGAAGTTGGTCGCGAACGCCTTGCCGTGCGAGCCACCGTTGCAATCGACGATGTCGACGTAGTGGACCTCGTCGAGCAGGTGCTTCATCACGTACGCGCAGTAGACGTTGGTGACGCCCGGGTCGAAGCCCGAGCCGAGCAGCGCCATCAGGCCGGCCTTCTGGAACCGCTCCTGGTACGCCCACTGCCACGAGTATTCGAACTTCGCGACATCGGGCGGCTCGTAGTTCGCGGTGTCGAGGTAATCGACGCCGGCCGCGAGGCACGCGTCCATCAGGTTGAGGTCCTGGTAGGGCAGGGCGACGTTGATGACGAGCTTCGGCTTGAAGTCCTTGATCAGCGCCGTGGTCTCCGCGACGTTGTCGGCATCGACCTTCGCCGTGTGGATCTTGCGGCCGTGCATCGCCTGGATGTCGGCCGCGATCTTGGTCACCGGATCGAGACGCCGACTCGCGAGCATCACTTCCGAGAACGCGGTGCGCTCCATCGCGGCCTTGTGTGCGACCACGCCGCCGACACCACCAGCGCCGATGATCAAGACGTTGCTGCCTGCCATGGGCAAGCTCTTACCACATCACTACTCGGCGTGGCCGTTCGTACGATCGCCGTCGATCGGCGTCAGGTCGCGCTTGACCGCACGGGCGAGCCGCTTCTCGAACTTGCGCGGCCGCATCTCGAACGTGTCCTTGCCCGCCTTGCGGCCGGCCTTCATCAGATCGTCGAGGTGCGCATCGACGGTGTCGCGCAGGTGCGAGATCGACTCCGGGGTCAGCCCGAGGCCGTGGGTCTCGATGAACTCGCGGATCATGATGAGGTCGACGGCGGGGCCGAGCGTGTCGGTGATGCCATCGATCTCGCTGTGGATCGCGAGCGCGCGCGGGCCCGCCTGGTGCGCGACGAAATCGAGCGCCGCGGCGAGCTCCTTCGCCCGCCGGCGCCACGCGTGGAACCACGCCTTGCTGGCCTTCGAGGCGCGCCGCGCTCGACGAGCCTCGCCGTAGAGCTTGCGAATTCCCTCGAGGACGTCGTCCCACGACACCTGTGGCGACAGCGCGGCTTCGAGCGCCTCGGCCTGGGCAGCGGCGCGGGCGGCGGCCTCGCCGAGCAGCTGCTTGGTCTCGGCGGTCGGCGGGATCGCCTCGGCGGCGTTGTCGAGGATCCGCTTCGCGGTGTCGCGATCGTCGTCGGACAGCGTCAACGCACCGAGCGTCTCCGGGGCGACTGCGTGGTCGCGCACCATCGACAGCGAGCGCCGCGCCTCCTGCAGGGCCTTCCTGACCGCCCGCCGCTCGCGCTTCGGGAGCGCACTCTCGACCATCGACAGGACGGCGCGTGCCCGGCGCAACGCCTTGCGCGAGTCGTGAACGGCCTGCGCCGAGTGGTCATCGATGTTCGCAGCGGCTTCGCGCGCGGCCTGGACCGCGGAGTTGAACTCGGTGATCAGCTTCGCGCGGAGCTCGAGGGGGTCGCGGAGCGCGGATGCACGGCTGCCCAGCGGACCGAGCTTGTCGTCCTCGGAGTAGGGTTGCAGTGAATCATCAGTCGTGGCCATGTCGCGACCATATACCCAGCGCTCCGGATTACCGCGCGCATCGCGATGGTTTCCGCGGCTCTAGCAGAGTCGTCACACGGTGTAGTGTGACGCATGGCCCCGATTCTCTTCAAGCCCGTGAAGAGCCCGTTCAGCGTCGACGACAGCTTCGACATCTCCAAGGCCGTCACCGAGTCGGATGACGATCCCGGCAAGGCGCCCAACGTCGAGGCGCTCGAGGAGGCGGTCGACAAGCTGTCGAAGCTCCAGGGCAAGCTGTACGCGAACGATCGCTACAGCGTGCTGCTGGTGTTCCAGGCGATGGATGCCGCCGGCAAGGACGGCACGATCAAGGCCGTGATGAGCGGCGTCAACCCGCAGGGCTGTCAGGTCACCGCGTTCAAGGCGCCGACCGCCGACGAGCTCGACCACGACTTCATGTGGCGCTGCCAGCGCTCGCTGCCCGAGCGCGGGCGGATCGGGATCTGGAACCGCAGCCACTACGAGGAGGTGCTCGTCGTCCGCGTGCACCCGAACTACCTCGACGGCCAGCGCCTGCCGCGCAGGCCGAAGGAGCTGTCGGAGCTGTGGGACGAGCGCTACGAATCGATCAACGCCGCCGAGAAGCACTGGGCTCGCAACGGCTGCGTGATCCTCAAGTTCTTCCTCCACGTCTCGCAGGACGAGCAGCACGAGCGCTTCCTCGAGCGCGTCAGCGATCCCGACAATCACTGGAAGTTCAACGCGACGGATCTCGCCGAGAGCAAGAACTGGAAGCAGTACATGGAGGCGTACCAGGACGCGCTGCGTGCGACCTCCAAGCCGTGGGCGCCGTGGTACGCGATCCCCGCCGACTCGAAGAGCTACATGCGCCGCGCGGTCGCCGAGATCGTGGTCAGCACGCTCAAGCAGCTCGACATCCCGTACCCGCAGCTCGGCGAGAAGGATCGGGTCGCGCTCGAGCAGGCTCGCCGGGAGCTCGAGGCGGAGAAGTCCCGCGACTGATTTCTGGTAACGCGCGCGCCGCTGCGATCTCTCTCCGGGTGCCGGGATCCCCGGAGAAAAGAGATCGAGATGAAGAAACCGACCAGACGCCCGTTGTCGCTCGCCGCCGAGACCATCCGCGTGCTCGCAAGGGACGAGCTGAAGATCGTGGCCGGCGGCCAGGACCGCGTGATCGCGCACTCGAAGCCAACTATCTGCAGCACCGGAGTTGCCTGATGAAGAAGCAGCTGCCGAGGCGCCCACTCGCGCTCGATCTCGAGGCGATCCGTCAGCTCGCGGGCGCGGAGCTCAGGATCGTGGTGGGAGGGCAGGACCGCATCCCCCATTCGAACCCCACCGCGTGCAAGGGAGGGGCGTGATGAAGAAGTCTCCCAAGCGCCTGCTCGTGTTGAACCTCGAGACGATCCGTCAGCTCCACGTGGCGGAGCTGCGCGTGATCGCGGGTGGCGACGTGCCCAACACGCACAACTGCACGAGGAAGTTCTGTCAGATCTGAGCTCACGAGCTCGGGCGCGGGCCGACCAGCCCCTCCAGCGCCTTCGCGAACGCGGCATCCTGGAAGCACGCCGCGATCGTCTTGCTCTGGACGATCGCCTTCGCGGACTTCTGGAACTGATCGTCGAACCGACGTAGCGCGATCTTGAGCTGCATCTCGCGGCCTTCGTGGAGCACCTTCGCGTTGGCCGCGATCACGTCGGCATGCGTGGTCGTCAGCTGGTCGAGCTTGCCTGCCGCCGCGCCGCAGTTCTCGCCGGCGGCGTCGAACGCCTTCGCGATCTCGCCGTACAGCGTGACCGAGCGCTCGGCGAGCCGATCGAGGTTCTGATCGAGTGGTCCGGTGGGTGCGGGCTCGACGGCGGCCCCGGCGTCGACGGGCGGTGGAGCCACGATCACCCCTTTGTCGGGAGGTGCCACCTGGCGTCCTCCGCACCCGAGGATCACGACGAGGAGCGACGTGCGCA
>Ga0075163_10012307_pt1 | contig 11148 bp, 13 predicted proteins | sample JI1023141ADNA_FD_71478 | JGI IMG/M metagenome (GOLD analysis project Ga0075163, IMG submission 71478) | Wastewater effluent complex algal communities from Wisconsin, to seasonally profile nutrient transformation and Carbon sequestration -... | ecosystem: Engineered > WWTP > Effluent > Algae...
TCCTCTTCGATGATGGGCGCGTGGCCGCACCACTCGCCCAGGCGCTGGGCCAGGATCAGGCAGGTGTCGCCCAGGCGCAGGACGTACTGCGCGGCCGGGTCGGGATGGAGTTGAATGGATGCCGTCACTTGATTCCTACTTGGCGCCAAAGCGCCCGCATGCAGTGAATGAATCGGTTTGTCCCAGTAGACGCCGTGGAACCGGCTCTGCCGGGCCACTGGCGTCGCCCCCTCGAGGGGGGAGCGCCGAAGGCGCTCCGGGGGTGGGCCAAGTTCACATGTGGTTCACGGAATCCGGCAGTTCATAGAACGTCGGATGGCGGTAGATCTTGTCGTCGGACGGATCGAACAGCTGGCCCTTCTCGTTGGGGTCGCTGGCCACGATCTGGTCGGAGCGCACCACCCAGATGCTCACGCCTTCCTGGCGGCGGGTGTAGACCTCGCGGGCCATGTGCAGCGCCATCTTGTCGTCGGCGGCGTGCAGGCTGCCGCAGTGCTTGTGGTCCAGGCCGGCGCGGCTGCGCACGAACACTTCCCACAGGGGCCATTCGTTCTTGGTGTCGGGGGTGTTGCTCATGCTGCTTGCTCCGATTTGGATTGCGGTTCGCCGCCGGGCCGCCCCAAGGCGAACGCTCCCCCTTGGGGGGGCGACGCCGCAGGCGTCTCGGGGGCCAATTTTCTGCTGTGGGCCATGGCGGCCTCGCGCACCCAGGCACCGTCGTCCCAGGCCTTGACGCGAGCGGTCAGGCGCTCGCGGTTGACCGGGCCGTCGCCGCCCACCACGCGCCAGAACTCCGACCAGTCGATGGCGCCGAAGTCCCAGTGCTCGCGCTCGGCGTTCCACTTCAGGTCGGGGTCGGGCAGGGTGACGCCCAGCACGTCGGCCTGCTGCTTGGTGGCGTCGACGAACTTCTGGCGCAGGGTGTCGTTGGACACGCGCTTGATGCCCCAGCGCATGCCGTTGGCCGAGTTGGGGCTCTGGTCGTCGGGCGGGCCGAACATCATCAGGCAGGGCCACCACCAGCGGTTCACCGCGTCCTGCACCATGGCCTTCTGCTCTGGCGTGCCCTTCTGCATCATCACCAGCAGGCTGTCGTAGCCCTGGCGCTGGTGGAAGCTTTCTTCGCGGCACACGCGCACCATGGCCCGCGCATAGGGCGCGAACGAGCAGCGACAGATCGGCACCTGGTTCATGATGGCCGCGCCGTCCACCAGCCAGCCGATGGTGCCGATGTCGGCCCAGGTGAGGGTGGGGTAGTTGAAGATCGAGCTGTACTTGGCCTTGCCGCTGTGCAGCGCGTCGACCAGGCTGTCGCGACTGACGCCGAGCGTCTCGGCCGCGGCGTACAGGTACAGGCCGTGGCCGCCCTCGTCCTGGATCTTGGCCATCAGGATGGCCTTGCGCTTGAGCGTGGGCGCGCGCGTCACCCAGTTGCCCTCGGGCAGCATGCCGACGATCTCGGAGTGCGCGTGCTGGCTGATCTGGCGGATCAGCGTCTTGCGGTAGTCGTCGGGCATCCAGTCCTTGGGCTCGACGAAGCCGCCCTCGTCGATGTGCGCATCGAAGCGCTGCTGGCGCTGCAGGTCTTCGGCGCTGCGCAGCTTCTTGGCGCCATCGGGCTCTTCTCGGCCGATGGTGTCCATCGCTTGGGTGTACATGTCAGTCCTTTCAATCGTCAGCTGTTGCCAGTGCCGCGGCGCCACCCAGTGGCCGCCGCGGAACCGGCTTTGCCCGGCCGCCGGCGGCTTCCCCTGGAAGGGAGAAGCGCCGCAGGCGCTGCGGGGGTGGTCCTTACTTCGGGCGACGATCGATCACACGGCGGGCCTTGCCCGTCAACGTGCGTTCGAGCGTGCCGGGCGCACCGATGTGCACCCGGGTGGACACGCCCACCAGCGTCTTGATGCGATGCTGCACCTCGCGGGCCACGGTGTCCATCTCGGCCTGCGACGAACTGGCGGCGCCGGGCTGCAGCTCGCAGCGCACCTCCACCTCGTCGAGGTGGCCGTCGCGGGTGACCAGGATCTGGTACTGGCCCGACAGGCGCGGCTGCGCGAGCACGATCTCCTCCACCTGCGTGGGGAACATGTTGACGCCGCGGATGATCAGCATGTCGTCCGAGCGGCCGACGATCTTGCCCATGCGGCGGAAGCTGCGCGAGGTGGGCGGCAGCAGGCGCGTCAGGTCGCGGGTGCGGTAGCGGATGATGGGCAGCGCCTCCTTGGTCAGCGAGGTGAAGACCAGCTCGCCCTCGGTGCCGTCGGGCAGCACCGCGCCGGTCTCCGGGTCGATGATCTCGGCCAGGAAGAAGTCTTCCCAGATCACCGGGCCGTCCTTGCTCTCGATGCACTCGTTGGCGACACCCGGGCCCATCACTTCGCTCAGGCCGTAGATGTCCACCGCGTCGATGCCGGCCTTGCCCTCGATCTCCTTGCGCATGGCCTCGGTCCAGGGCTCGGCACCGAAGATGCCGATGGACAGCGACATGCTTTTGGGGTCGATGCCTTCGCGCTCGAACTCCTCGATGATCACCTGCATGTAGCTGGGCGTGACCATGATGATGTCGGGCTTGAAGTCCTGGATCAGCTGCACCTGCTTCTCGGTCTGCCCGCCGGACATCGGGATCACCGTGTAGCCGCCACGTTCGGCGCCGTAGTGCGCGCCCAGTCCGCCGGTGAACAGGCCGTAGCCGTAGGCGATGTGCACGATGTCGCCGGGCCGGCCGCCCGAAGCGCGGATGGAGCGGGCCACCAGGTGCGCCCAGTTGTCGATGTCTGTCTTGGTGTAGCCCACGACGGTGGGCTTGCCGGTGGTGCCCGAAGAGGCATGGATGCGCGCCACCTGCTGTCGCGGCACCGCGAACATGCCGAAGGGGTAGTTGTCGCGCAGGTCCTTCTTGGTGGTGAAGGGAAACTTGGCCAGGTCGGCCAGCGTCTTGCAGTCCGACGGGTGCACGCCCGCCGCGTCGAAGGCCGCGCGATAGTGCGGCACGTTGTCGTAGGCCCGCGCCAGCGTGGTCTGCAGGCGCTGCAGTTGCAGGGCCTCGATCTCATCGCGGCTGGCGGTTTCGATCGGCTCGAGATCGCCGGGGGCGGGGCGCTTGACGGGCATGGGTTCAGGTCTCCAGGGGTGGTGTGGCGGAATTCATTGACCGACCGGACGGTCAATTTTACGAAGCCATCGGGTTCTGATGCAAGTCAAGACGCAAAGGGTTTACCCGTGGCAAGTGGGCGAGGCATGCCGGGCCGATGGGGCTCCTAGGCCAGGTCAAGCTCGGGGTAGCAGCGGAAGATGCCTTGTTCGTTGAACGGGATCCGGCGCGTGCTCCGCAGATAGGCGGCCACCTTGGGCAGCGCCGCGACGCGGTCGTGCAGCTGCAGCACCAGCGGCGCCTTGGCCAGCGCCTTCTCGGCCGCCCTGGGGAACGCATAGCGCAGTCCCTCGACCAGTTGGAACAGCGACAGGTCGGCATAGCTCAGCTTGCCGCCCACCAGGTGGCGCGAGCCGGCCGGGTTGTGCTTGACGATGTGCTCGAACCAGGCCACGAATTTGGGCATGCGCGCGCCGCAGAACTCGGCGGCGCGGCGCAGCGCCTCGGGCTTCTGGTCTTCGTAGTACAGGCCCACGCCGATCGGGTGGTGCGTGTCGTGGGCCTCGTCCACCATGTCCGCGATGGTGAGCTGGATCTGCTGCGTCCACACCCGCGCCCGCTCGCTGCGCGCCACCAGCTTCAGCTCGGGCGCGATGTGGTGCAGGATGGCCGCGGTCTGCCCGATCACCAGGTCGCCGTCCTTCAGGAAGGGCGGCGCGAAGGGCGGTTGCGGGGCCTTGCGGTCGTCGAGGATGCGCATCATGGCCGGCACCCCCTGGCCCTTGGCCTCGTCGCCGCGGGCCACGTCGATGTAAGGTGCGCCGGCGGCCTCGAGGGCCAGCCGCACAAATTCGCCGCGGCCCTGGATGGTGGGCCAGTAGTGGAGTTCGTATGCCATGCGGCGCACTGTAGCCTGCGGTCGCACGGCGCCGCGGCTACAGTGCCGGCCATGCCGCCGTCCACGCCAACGTCCATGCCGAGTCCCGATCCCGTCTTGCAGGTGCGGCGACTCGGCTTCGCCTATCCTGGTGAGCCAGCGCTGTTCGTCGACTGGAATGCCGAACTGCCGCCGGGCGTGACCCTGCTGGATGGCGACATGGGCTGCGGCAAGACCACCCTGCTGCAGTTGCTCGCGGGTGAGTTGCCCGCGACCGGCGACACCGAGTTGCTCTTGCGCGGCCGACGCTTCAGCGACGACCCGGCGGCCTACCGGCGCGAGGTGTGCTGGTTCAACCCGCGCGACGAGGCCTTCGACGAACTCACGCCCGCCGGGCTGATGGCCGCGCTGCGCGAGCGGCATCCCGGTCTGGAGGAAGCCCGATGGCGTCTCCACATCGACGCGTTCGAGTTGACACCGCACCTCGCCAAGCCGCTGTATGCACTGTCCACCGGCATGCGCCGCAAGGCCGGCCTGGCCGCGGCCTTGAGCGCCGGTTGCGCGCTCACGCTGCTGGACGAACCCACCGGCGGGCTGGACGCGGGCGCACTCGACCATCTGGCCGACGCGCTGTGCGGTGAGCCCTTCGCGTCCCGCTGCGCCGTGCTGATGGTCTGCAGCCGGGGGCTGGAGGACCTGCCCTTGGCGGGGACAATCAGCCTTTCCCCTCCAGCGAGATCCCGATGAGCGGCCTGCCCCCTTGCCCCAAGTGCAATTCAGCCTATACCTACGAGGACGGCGGCTTGCTGGTGTGCCCTGAGTGCGCTCACGAATGGAGCCGGGATGCGGTCGAGGCGGCGCCCGAGGCGCGCGTCTGGAAGGACGCCCATGGCAACGTGCTGGCCGACGGAGACTCGGTCACCGTGATCAAGGACCTGAAGATCAAGGGATCGTCCTCGGTCGTGAAGGTGGGCACCAAAGTGAAGAACATCCGCCTGATCGAAGGCGACCACGACATCGACTGCAAGATCGAGGGCTTCGGGCCGATGCAGCTGAAGTCCGAGTACATCAAGAAGGCCTGAGCGCCGGCTCAGGTCTTCAGCAAACCCGCCAGGTCGAAGCCCGCGTCACCGGTCTGCGCCGGCGTGGGCGACACGCCGGCATCCATCAGCTTGCGCGCCATCAGGTGGTCCTTGGCGGCATTGACCGAGTCCACCGCAATCAGCCGGCCGGCGCGGAAGTGGTAGACCGAGAACGATGTGCCGGCCATGTCGCCGCGCACCGCCCATTCGTCGGCGCCGGTGGACAGGCCGGCCATCTGCAGCTTGCAGTCGTACTGGTCGGACCAGAACCAGGGCGTGGCCGTGAAGGGCCGGTCCTGACCCAGCAGCGCGGCTGCGGCGGAGCAGCCCTGCTCGGTGGCGTTCTGCACCGACTCGAGTCGCAGCAGCGTGCCGTCGGGCACCTGCCGTGCGGTGCAATCGCCGGCGGCCACGATCAGCGGATCGGACGTGCGGCAGCAGGCGTCGACGACGATGCCGCGGTCCACCGCCAGGTCGGCGTCGCGGGCCAGCGCGTCGTTGGCCGCAACGCCCACGCCCAGCACCACCAGGCCGCAGGGCAGCCGGCGGCCGTCGGCCAGGGTGACGGCCACGGCGAGGCCGTCCGCGGTTTCGATGGATTCGATCTTGGCGTCCAGCACCAGTTCGACGCCATGGCGCCGGTGCAGCGCGGCATACCAGTCGGACAGCATCGGCGCGAGCACGCGGCCCAGCAGCCGCGGCGCGGCCTCGAGCACGGTGACGGCAAGGCCCTTCTTGCGCGCGGTGGCGGCCACTTCCAGGCCGATGAAGCCGCCGCCGATGACCACCAGAGGCAGGCCCTGCGCGATGCAATCGCCCATGCGCGCGGCGATGGCCTGCGCGTCGTCGCGCGAGCGCAGCGCCAGCACGTTGGGCGCATCGCCGCCCGGCAGCGGCAGGCGGCGCGGCGTGGCGCCGGTGGCCAGCACCAGGCCGGTGTAGTGCAGCGTGCTGCCGTCGGTCAGCGTGACCGTTTGGGCGGCACGGTTGATGGCGCGCGCGGTGAGCCCGGTACGCAGGTCGATCTGCTTGCGGGCCAGCATCTCGGGGGCGCGCATCGTCAGCTGCGCCGCATCGATCTCGCCGGCCAGCCAGGCCTTGGACAGCGGCGGCCGGTGGTAGGGCCCGTGCGGCTCGTCGCCCAGCAAGGTGATGGGCCCGGCATAGCCGCCGGTGCGCAAGGCCTCGGCGGCCATCACGCCGGCCTGCCCCGCGCCGACGATGACGATGTGTGGTGTCATTGCTGCCCCTCGTCGATCGAGTACGTTCGCCGATCCCCCAGGGGGATGCGGTCCGGCTCTGGAGCGGCCACGCGCTCGGCCCGCGCCCCGTTCATTCCTGCGTCTCGGGCAACGTGAGCGACCCGCCTTCGAAGGCGGCGCTGGACTTCAGCTGGCAGGCCAGCCGGCTGTTGGGGCGGCGCTCGGCGGCCACGTTGGACAGCATCTCGAGCTCGGTGTCGGACGGTGCCGGCAGCACCTTGGCCAGCAGTTCGTCCACATAGCAGTGGCAGGTGGCGCAGGCGCAGGAGCCGCCGCATTCGCCCAGGATGCCGTCGATGCCGTTGGTGGTGGCGGCCTGCATCAGGCTCCAGCCATCGGGCACGTTGACGGTGGTGCTGGTGCCGTTGGCTTCGATGTAGGTGATGTTGGCCATGGGGGCGTGTCTTTCGGGTCTTTGGAGGGCTGCTTTGGACGGCTGAACGGCACCGCGGCCCCGCGCGCCTGCATGGGCGCCGGGGCCGCGTCGGGCCAACTGATTACTGTACTGCGAGTTCCAGCACCAAGGGGCTGCGGAAGGTGGACGAGGGCATCCACGGCAGCTGGTCGGCCACGCGGCCGTAGTTGGGCACCACCTTGTGGAACTCGTCGAATGCAATCTTCACGGCCAGGCGAGCGATGGCCGTGCCCAGGCAGGCGTGCACGCCGCCGCCGAAGCCCAGGTGGCCGCGCGGCTTGCGGCCGATGTCGTAGGCGTCGGGGTTGGGGTACTGGCGCTCGTCGCGGTTGCCCGAGCCATAGGCCAGGCACACGAAGTCGCCTTCCTTCATGGTCTGGCCGTGCAGGGTGACGTCCTTCATCAGGCGGCGGCGGAAGCGCTGGGCCGAGGTGTTGAAGCGCAGGCTCTCCTCGATCGCGTCGGGCAGCAACTCGGGGTTGGCCACCACGGCGCGGCGCGCGTCGCCGAAGGTGGCCAGGTTGTAGGCGAACATCATCATGAAGCCGCCCAGCGATTCGACGCCGGCCATGATCAGCGTGGTGGTGGTCAGCAGCACCTCGCGGTCATCGAGCCGGTCGCCGTCGATCTCGGCCAGCGCGAAGTTGCTGATCAGGTCGTTGCGTGGCTCGGCACGGCGCATCGCGATCACCTTGCTGGCGTAATCCTGCATCCAGTTGTAGGCGGCGATGTGCTCGGGGCCCTTGGCGCGAGTGCGGGCATCGCTCTGCACCATCAGCACGGCGTTCTCGCGCACGTCGGCCTCGGGCACGATGGCCTCGTCGCCCATCGGCAGGCCCAGCGCGGCCATCAGCACCTTGACGGTGAACTGCGAGGACACCTCCTTGAAGTCGAACTGGTTGACGCCCTTCAACTGGCCGAACACCTGTTGTGCGACAGCGCGAATGGGCTCTTCCAGCGCCATCAGGTTGCGCTTCATGAAGGCGTGCTGGATCAGGCCGCGCAGGCGGTCGTGCTTCGGGGGATCGGAGCTGCCCAGCGTGGCGCCGGCGCGGCCTGGCAGTTCGGTCATCAGGTTGCCGCTGGCGGAAGAGTAGGTGGGCCAGTCCTGGCCGGCCGACACGATGTCGGCGTAGCGTGACAGCACCCACATCTGCGCCTCGGGGCTCCAGAAGCAGGGCTGCTCGTCGCGCAGGCGCTTGTAGTAGGGGAAGGGATCCGCGTCGACGGCGGGCGAGTAGGGGTCGAAGGCGAACATGGCTCTTGTCTCCGTCAGGGGCGGGCAGGGCGTGCCGCCATGGTGGCGGATTCTGCGGGCCGGGCGCCGCCGATACCCTGGACGGACGCCGCAGGAAACTTGCACTTTTGGCGTACATTGGCTGACACCAACGCCGCCTGCCCGCCGATGCCGCAGCGCCCCGCCCCAGCACCGCCAGCACGCCCCGCGCCGCGCCGCGCCGAGCACCGCCTGCCCAGCTTCGCGCTCTATGGCGAAGCAGGGGCTCCTGCTGCGGAATTGCTGCACATCGAGCCGATCCAGTCGCGCAGCCGGCGCTACGACTGGGAGATCGATGCGCATGTGCATCAGGGTTTGCACCAAGTGATCTGGCTGCGCAGCGGTCCGGTGGAAGCGATGTTGGACGAAACACGCAGCGCCGCCACCGGCCCGGCGGTCATCGTCATCCCGCCCGGCGTGGCCCATGCCTTTCGCTTCTCTCCAGCCAGCGACGGCCATGTGCTGACCCTGAACGCGGCCTTGCTGGCCGAAGGCGACGCGGCCCAGGCCGGCGCGGCGCTGCAGGCGCTGTTTGCCGCGCCGCGCACCCTGTCGCTCGATGCGGCCTCGCCCGACGTGGGGCGCCTGCAGCACCTGTTCGAGGCCCTGCAGGCCGAGGCCGACGCCGCCGACAGCGCCGGCAGCCCCGTGCCGCGCTGGCTGGCGCGATCGGTGATCTGGCGCCTGGCTCGGCTGGACCAGCACGAGGCCGCTGCCGCGGCGCAGCGCGGGGGCGACGGCCGGCGCTCGCTGTACACGCGCTGGGTGGTGCTGATGGAGGCGCACTACCTCGACCACTGGCCCGTGTCGCGCTATGCCCAGCGCCTGGGCCTGAGCCCCGAGCGCCTGAACCGCATGGTGCGCGCCGAGACCGGCCACAACGCCCAGGCCCTGCTGCATGCCCGCCTGGCGCGCGAGGCCTGCCGCCGCCTGGTGCACGTGGCAGCGCCTGTGTCTTTGCTGGGCTATGAACTGGGCTTCGACGATCCGGCCTACTTCAGCCGGTTCTTCAAGCGGCATGCCGGCATGGGGCCGCGCGAGTACCGCGCGCAGGCGCTGCAGTCGGGTGGTGACGGCCGTGCATCGAGCCCCCGACCCCTCAATCGCGTGTCTGGCGCAAACGACTGAGCTGTCACAAAATGTACGCGTACTTCATGCGGCATATCCTGCCCGCGCCACCATGCCCGCGTACCACCTGCCTCGCTTCAACCCCTTCCCTCGTATCGAGTCGGTGGAGATCGGCCCCCAGCAATGTGCCTACGTCGTCGACGACGCGCTGCTCAATCCTGACCAGCTGGTGGACCTGGCGGCGCTCTATCCCGAGCGCCTGAGTCGACCTGAAGGCAGCGCCGGTGCGGGCGTGGAGTGGTGGATGCCGGCCGAGTTCGCCGGCCGGCTGGACGACTTCTTCCGCCTGCATGTGCGGCGCCTGCTGGGCGGCCGACGCATGCTGTCCATGAGCTGCCGGCTGTCGATGCTGAACGTCGCGCCGCACGAGCTGCCACCGCCGGCGTGGTGGTGCCATCGCGACAACGACGGCGGGCAACCCGAGCAGCGCATGGCTGCCTCGGTGCTCTACCTCTTCCGCGACAGCGCGCTGGGTGGCACCAGCTTCTACCGCCCGACCCGCTCGCCGCAGGAGACCGAGCAACTGCTGTGCGATGTCGCCACGATGGACGGGGGCTCGTTCACGCAACGCTGGGGCATCGAGCCGGGCCGCGTGCTGGGCTCGAGCGACCACTTCGAGTGCGCGGGTCGCGTGCCGGCGCGCTGGAACCGGATGGTCTTCTATGACGGCAGCGCGCTCCAGCGCAGCGACATCACCGAGCCCGAGCGCCTGGGCGCTGACCCGCGCAAGGGCCGGCTCACGCTCGACGGCTTCTTCAGCTGCGTGCGAGCGCGCTGAGCGTCGGGCGCCGGCCCGGGCGTCGGCTCAAGCCTCTTCGCCCTCGTCCCCGGCCGCGCCGTCGCGTTTGCCTTGTGCGTCGATGGCCTTCATGTTGTCCAGCAACTTCAGCAGGTAGTGCACCGCGTGGGTGGCGTCGTTGACCGAGAAGCCGTCCAGCGCCTGCCCGTAGTAGCCGAGGATGCGCGGCAGCGCCTCGTCGGTCCACAACGCCAGGCCCGAGTCGGTCAGCCGCACCAGGCGTGACCGGCGGTCGCGCCCATCGGGCGCGCTGGTGATGTGGCCCGCTGCCTCCATGCGCCCGAGCACCCCGGCCAGGTTCTGCCGCGTGACCATCAGGTAGCGCGCAAGTTCTCCCACGCTCAGGCCCTCGGCCGCCACCGGCCGCGACAGCGCGCCGAACACCGCCCACTGCTGCGTCGTCAGGCCCAGGTCCTCCACCGCGCGGGTGCCGGTTTTATGCAATATGTTTGCGCATTGATACAGGCGGAAGAAGAGCCTGTTGGCCAACTCCATGCGCGCTGTTTCTGCCTTCGATTCAGGGTTATCCATGATTTCCTGGGGGTGTGGAGGGGCTTGCATGCTCCGCATCGGGCATGTCTAATATTGGACAACATGTTGTCGTAAATGCAAACGGCGATCGCCGCAGCGGTGGATCGACGATAGCAACAACCCGAACCCGATGGAGAACGCAATGACCCGACTCAGTGGCAAGACCGTGGTGGTGACCGGTGGCGGTGGTGGCATCGGCGGCGCCACTTGCCGCCGCCTGGCCCGGGAGGGCGCACGCGTCGCCGTCTGCGACCTCAACCTCGACGCCGCCGAGAAGGTGGCCGCCGCCATCCGTGCCGACGGCGGCGCCGCGCAGGCCTTCCGCTGCGACATCACCGACCGCACCAGCGTCGACGCCGCGGTGGTGGCGCTGGAGGCCGCGCTGGGTCCCATCGACGTGCTGGTCAACAACGCCGGCTGGGACGTCTTCAAGCCTTTCACCAAGACCGAGCCGGCGCAGTGGGACAAGCTCATTGCCATCAACCTCACCGGCGCGCTGCACATGCACCACGCGGTGCTGCCTGGCATGGTGGCCCGGCGCAGCGGCCGCATCGTCAACATCGCGTCCGATGCAGCGCGGGTGGGCTCGTCCGGCGAGGCGGTGTACGCGGCCTGCAAGGGTGGGCTGGTGGCCTTCTCCAAGACCATCGCCCGCGAGCATGCGCGCCACGGCATCACCGTCAACGTGGT
>Ga0075163_10012308_pt1 | contig 11148 bp, 9 predicted proteins | sample JI1023141ADNA_FD_71478 | JGI IMG/M metagenome (GOLD analysis project Ga0075163, IMG submission 71478) | Wastewater effluent complex algal communities from Wisconsin, to seasonally profile nutrient transformation and Carbon sequestration -... | ecosystem: Engineered > WWTP > Effluent > Algae...
GCCCTGCGCGCCGGCAAGGTCGGCCGCATCGTGCTCTGCCGTCCCGCCGTCGATGCAGGCGAGAACATCGGCTACCTGCCCGGCGACATGGAGGAGAAGCTCGCCCCCTACCTGCGTCCGCTTTACGACGCACTGCAGGATCGCATGTCGCCCAAGCAGGTGAAGGCGATGATCGCCGAAGGTCAGATTGAAATTGCGTCCGTCGGCTTCATGCGCGGCCGCACGCTCAACAACGCCTTCGTGGTGATCGATGAAGCTCAGAACTGCACCTACGTGCAGATCAAGATGCTGCTCACGCGCCTCGGCTGGAACTCCACCATGATCGTCACTGGCGACCCCGCGCAGTCGGATTTGCTGCCGGAACTCTCGGGCCTCGCCCCCGCCGCCGCGCGACTCGAGAGCATGGGCGCAAGCGATGTCGCCGTCGTCCGCCTCCAGCAGGCCGACGTCGTCCGCCACCCGCTCGTCGGCAAGATGCTCGATGTTCTCTAGAGAGCTGCTCCCGCCTGGTTCGTGCCGGGCGGGAGCAACCTATCCTTTGTTCTGGCGCTGGCAGCGTCACTTTCTGTCGGCATTCTGCCTAAATTTGCCGCTGCAGCGGGCCTTTGGGCTGTTCCCCCGGCAATAACAGCTGCGTAATGCAACCGCCTCTCCCTGACATCGTTCTTCACGCGATCAACGAAACGGTGGAGAGCTCGATGTCCGTCCTCAGAAACACCTTCTGCGCCGCCATCGCCAGCACATCGCTCGCTGCGTGCGCCAACGAGCACACGGGGCCAGTTCCCCAGTCGGAACCAGCGGCTCGTGGAATGAGCATTGCGGCGACACCTGCAGCCGCCCCTCCCGAAGGCATGTTCGCGAACCTCACCAACGGGCTTTTCGCGCCCGGCGCCACCACCGCGAGAACCTGACATCACGCCAATTTGGCGCTGCGGCCGAAACCTCCCCGGTCCCAGTTGCAGTGCTGACTGGAGACGCCGCCCCCTGAACGGGCGGCGTCTTTTCATGTCGGCGATTCCAGCGCACTGTCCCGCTGAATCGGAACAGGATCGCCCATGCGCCGCCACGCCTTCGCCGCTCTCGCGCTTGCTTCGGTGTCCGTCGCTGCCTGCACCACGGGAGGTCCGGCCATTCCGCCTCCGCCCGAAGGCCTGACCCCGCCGGTACAACAACTGCTCGACGCCTCGCCCGCCAGCGACTGGCGTCCGCTCGATCCTGAAAACACGCTCTACATGGAATTCCCGAAGGGCCGCGTCGTCATCGAACTCGCGCCGACGTTCGCGCCCAACCACGTCGCCAACGTGAAGACGCTCTCCCGCGAAGGCTATTTCGCCAACGGCGCCGTCACGCGCGTGCAGGACAATTTCGTCGCCCAGTGGGCGCAAGCTGTCGAACCCGAGCGCGGCCCAGCCGTCGGCAAGAAAACGTTGAAGGCGGAGTTCTTCGTCCCCCGCAGCACCGCCGCCAACTTCACGGTCCTGCCCGATCCGGACACCTACGCCGCCGAAGTCGGTTTCGTCGATGGTCTGCCTGCCGCGCGTGACGCCGACACGGCCTGGGGCGCGCACTGCTATGGCGTCGTCGGCGTCGGCCGCGACACGGACGATGACAGCGGCGGCGGCACGGAACTCTACGCCATCATCGGCCAGAGCCCGCGCAATCTCGATCGTCAGATCACCGTGCTGGGCCGCGTCGTGCAGGGGATGGAAATCCTCTCGTCCCTCCAGCGCGGCACCGGCGACGCCGGCTTCTACAAGACGCCGCAGGAATACGCGCGCTATGCCGACATCAAGGTTGCAGCCGATGTGCCCGCCGCCCAGCGCACCAACCTCGAAGTCCTGCGTACCGACAGCGCGACTTTCGCGGGCGTCGTCAACAATCGCCGCTGGCGGAAGGACGATTTCTACCGCCACCCCGCCGGCCGCATCGGCCTGTGCAACATCACGGTCCCGTCGCGCCCCATGAAGTAGGCGGTCGCAATAGCGATCAGTCCTTGCGCGGAAACATCGCCGTCTCCTCGCGCCACTCCCACGGGTCCGTGGTGCGGATCGCCGAATTGCAGAGCCTGCAGCTCAGCGACGCGCCCAGCGGCTCTTCGTGCAACCGTCCGCGATTGTCATCTTCGGAATAGACCAGCGACGGCGCGAGACGCATCCCCGCGCGCAATCCCGCCTCGTCGATCCGACACTGCGCCCGCACATGCATCCCCACCACATGGCGCAACCACAGCCCGGCGTCGCGCATGGCCCGCTCAACCGGCGCCAGATGCTTACACGTCCGCGTCTGCGTGCGGTCCTGGTCATACGCTATCTGTTCATCCGACCAGTCCTCGCCCGCCCGCATCCGGGCCGCATACATGCGCCGCACCGGATCTGCTTCGAACTCGGCCAGCCGCCGGTCATATGCTCGCTGTTGTTCCGTTTGATCGCGCTTGCCCCGTGAACGCCTGCCCCATTGCCCGGCCGTCATCGGCGGCAGCCGCCTCGCCTTGCCGAACAGCCCGATCCCCACTGCGAACAGCAATCCCACGCCAAACGCGATCGGCTTCGCCATGCCATCCAGCGACGGCGCAGTCTCGATCTGGTCTCGGAACAGGTATCCAAGCCCGATCATCGCCCCAAGCAGCCCGATGGCCGCAAGGGCTGCAACCACCAGACCACCGAAACGCCTGACCCATGCCTGCGTGCTCTGCTCCCATCGCGCATGCTGCGCCGCCAGATCGCCGTTGGGGTCAGGCATCAGCACCCACATCGTGAATCCGGCAAGAACCGTCCCGACCGGAAAGAACAACAGCAACAGCGGCGTCTGCACCCACAGGACGGCCCGCGCCCACGGCCTGCCGATCAGCAACCCAACGCCGCCCGCCAGCGATGGCGCAAACCAGGCCAGCTCAGCGACCAGCGCAACAGGCGCCACCCACCCGACTATCCGTTCGTATTCGGGGTCCCACCGCAACGCAATCGCAGCGAGGAATGCCGCCGCCACGGCCACGCCTGTCGCGCCGAACACTGTATGCGTCCAGCCCAGCAATCTAACCCTGGCAGCCACGCAACACTCCCCTGACCCAGCGGCGCAGGCCTCGCAAAATTAGCCCTGTGCAGCCGTCACCGCCCCGCGTATCACGCGCCTTCAGGACTTTCGAGCCACCAGGAAGATATGCCCATGACCATCCCCATGTCCGCCGTGATCAAGACGGCCAGCGCCCAGATGCTGGGCTCGCTCGCGTCCATTCTGAAGAAGGGCGCCGATCACGCCGCTGCACTCAACATCCCAGAAAACGTCCTGCTCGATTATCGCCTCTTCCCGGACATGTTCCCGCTCTCCCGTCAGGTGCAGATCTGCACGGATCAGATCACGCGCGGCTCCGCCCGCCTCGCCGGCGTCGAACTCCCTGCGTTCCCCGATGTCGAAACCAGCTTCGCGCAACTGATCGAGCGCGTGCAGAAAGCCAACGCCTACTGCCAGGCCGCCTCCTCCGAGGCGATGGACGCCCGCACCGATGTCGTCGTCAGCATTCCGATCGGTGGTGGCCAGGAATTGCCAATGCCCTGCTCGCAGTATCTGGCGACCTTTGTGATCCCCAACCTATATTTCCACGCCGCCACGGCCTACAACATCCTGCGCCACAACGGCGTCGTCCTGGGCAAGCGCGACTTCCTGCGCCCCGCCTAGCTGCACTCAGTCAGCCGCGAAATAATCCGGACGTTTCGCGAGATCGGAGGTCAGATCATCTACGCGACAATAGCCAACCGGCCGGCCTGTCTCGTTGACATCGATCTGCACCCAATCGCCGCTGATGCTGAACACGCGCACGCAACGTCCCTTGCCGAACCGCGTGTTGCCGATCACTGCCGACCCCGCATCTGCCGCAGCGTAGAGCTTGGCCGATTTCTTCGCGACGAACCGGCGACCCGCACGGATCAGGCTCGACACATCATCGCCGATGCGCGAATCCACGCCCGCCCGGCTCCATTGCCCAAAGTCAGTCAGACCGGGTTTCAGTATGCTGGTGTCTACCTGCAGTCGCCCATCCGGAATTTTCACATCCAGCCCGTTCTGGAAAAGTGTCCAGCGCGCCGAGTTGTAGAACGCCGCCGCGCCGCCATGCCCCGGCGAATTCACCAGCCACGCCAGTTCGGCCATCCCCGAATCCAGCACCAGCTTGCATGTCTGTCCCGATCCATAGACGCCAATGCGATACCCCGCCGGTTTCACAAGCGCACTCACCGCCTCGAAATACGCGATGATGCCGGCGGACTTGGCGCTCTCGTTCGCCAGCCAGTCGAAGTCGACGCCGAAATAGATCGCCGTGCCAACCGGCTGCCCGAATGAAGCCGCGCGCGCCAGCGACGCCTCGCCATCCTGCTTGCCGCGTTCGGCGTGAATGTTCTCCGGCCGGTTGGAATAGTACTGGAAGACCGATCCGATGGAGAGCCCGGCGTCGAGAATGGCGTTTGCCTCCTCCGCCGTCAGCTGCTTCTCCGGCACTTCAGGCTGCGCCGCCAGGGAGTAGTAGCGGAAGATCGTCTCGACCCCGAGCGCCTTCAGCGCCGCCAGATACGGCGTCACATTGGTCGACGTATCGATGATCGCCGGATAGCGCGATGCGATGGTGATTGCCGGCGCAGGCGCGGGTGTTGAAGGCGTCGGCGTCGGCGCAGGTCCGGTAGGTGCGGGTCCGGGCGGCACAGTCGCCTCCGGTGTCGTGCACCCGACCAGCGAAGCGACCGCCGCGGCGCCCAGCAGTGTCCGACGGGAAAGCCTGGTCCCGTAAGCTGAATCGCCCATCGCCGCTCTCCCAGATGCGCTTGCCTGTCCAACTTAAGTAGTCCGGCGCCCAACCTCCGTCGAGGCAGCTGACGCCAAACCGTCATGAACCGGCGCTACCGCTTGGACCGCAATCGCTTTACAGTCCGACTCGGAAAGAGGGGCTCCCATGACGCTCCGGTTATCCCGCCGCACCCTTCTCGCCGCCGGCGCATTCGCACTCGCCCTGCCGGCCTGCACGACGCGCGGCCTCGCTGCGCCAGCGTTCGGCTTCACCCATGGCGTCGCGAGTGGCGATCCCGGCCCGACATCCGTGACATTGTGGACGCGACATGCGCTCGCCTCGACCGGTGCAGTTCGCCTGCGCGCTGAAGTCGCGACCGACGAGTCCTTCCGCGCCATCGTCGCAACTGGCGAAGCAGTCGCCACGGCCGAAGCGGATGGCTGCGCCCGCATAACCGCCACTGGCTTGCCCTCGGGCCGCTGGCTCTATTATCGCTTTACCGCACCGGGCGGAGAGAGATCTGTCGTTGGCCGCACGCGCACGTTGCCGGAAGGCCGGATCGAGCGTTTCCGCATAGCCGTGCTCGGATGCTCCAACGCAACATCTGGCTGGTTCAACGCCTATGCCCACGCTGCCGCACGCGATGACATCGATCTTGCGGTCCACACTGGCGACTACATCTACGAAAGCCCGGTCACGCGTCCCGACGCCATCCCCGGCTTCCAGAAATTGCGCCATCTTGCTCCGGCGGGAGAAGTTGTCGCCCTCGCCGACTACCGCGAACGTTACGCCAGCTATCGCCTCGATGAAGACCTCGCCGAACTTCATCGCCGCCTGCCCATGGTGGCGGTGTGGGACGATCACGAGACAGCCAACAACTCCTGGAAAGACGGCGCCGCCGCGCACGATCCTGCCACCGAAGGCAGCTGGGAGACCCGCAAGACCGCTGGTGTTCGCGCCTGGCAGGAGTGGCTGCCGATGGGTCAGAAATGGTGGGACAGCTACCAGATCGGCGATCTCGCCACGCTATTCCGCCTCGAAACCCGCCTCGCTGGCCGCACGCGTCAACTCGACGATCAACTCAACGCCATCCTCGCAGGCGGCAATCCAAAAGCAAACCTTGCCGCCTTCCGCAGCGGCCCCCTGGCCGACGCCTCGCGCTCGATGATGGGCGCCGAGCAGGAACGCTGGCTCGCCAATGGCCTCGCATCGTCGGTCAACGCCGGCGCTCGCTGGCAGATTCTCGCCCAGCAGGTCATCATGGGAGAAGCGTTCTTCCCCGCCGCAAACCAGGCGTGGTTCGCGCCCGGCCACCAGATGACGCCGGAAGAACAGGGTCTGCTCGCAACCCGCATGGCGATGACCGAGACAGGCGTTCCGTTCTCGATGGACAAGTGGGATGGCTATCCCGCAGCGCGCCAGCGGCTCTATGCAGCGGCCCGCACTGCAAAAGCAAATCTCGTCACGCTCACGGGCGACAGCCACAACGCCTGGGCCTTCAACCTCGGCGATGCGGCCGGCGCAGTCGGCGTCGAGTTCGCGGGCCAATCCGTTTCATCGTTCGGATATGAGCGCCGCTTCGGCGGCGACCCTCTGCGCATCGCCGCGGACTTCACCGCCGCCAACCCCGCTCTGCGCTGGATGGACGCGAGCCAGCGCGGTTACATGGTCCTCGACATCACGCGTGACCGAATCGAGACGGAGTACGTCTTCCTGCCGTCCAGGGACATCCGTTCAGCGGTGGCGCTTGGCAGCAAGACCATCGTGGCCGAACACGGCGCGCGAAAACTGGCGTACTAGGCGTCAAACGAACGCCGCATCCGACCGCACGCGCCAGAATTGTGTCTCGGCGCCATCAACGCCAAAATCGCTATCACTCACCAGCAGCAACTCATTCGACGCCAACAGCGCGACGCCTTCGATGTCGGGTCCGATCTCCAGGAAATCGTCGCCCGAAAACAACAGCCGCTTCTCCAGCATCGTCACGCCGCGCAGGTCGAATTCGCTCGCGTTCACGTCTTCCAACGCGGGTCGTGTCGCAATATCGAGATGCTGCGCAGCAATACCCTGATCATCGTGCAGGTCGACAACATAGAGTTTCGCTGTTCGCGTCATCCGTTCCAGCACGATCAAGGTGTCTGGCCCGGCCATCACGAGATCGCAGATCTTGAGATCATCCTCGCCCTCCCCCTCAGCCTGGTCACGCGGAAAACGCTCCGGCGCGTCAAACGGATAAAGATGTTGCGCGACCACAGCGCCGCTTGCGGCATCGAGTTTCCAGATGCGCGCAAACCGTTTGTTGTGCGCTTCACCCTCTGCCCCATTCAACGCGCTCTGGAAGGCGGCGTACAGCCAGCGTCCATCTGCTGAGGCGGCCACACCCTCAAACCCGCGGTTGAGCGCCCGCCTCGCGGCAATCGGCGGCAGAGCGCCGCAGACATCCAGACCAGCTCCTGAGACACACGCTTCACGTCCTGCTGGCGTCCAGCGCGTCTTCACAACGCCTGAGGCGTCAACCTTGAGCAGCGATGGCCCGTACTCTTCCGCGATCCAGAACCCGCCGTCAGGCATCGCCGCGATCCCCTCGGGGTCCGCGCCTAGCGCGTCGGCGCCAAGGCTTACGCCATCTAGTCCAAAAACCTGCTCCATCCCCTCGCCAGGAATCGGGCGTCCAGACAGAGTCTGTCCTGACGCAACATGCAGCGGCATCCGTCGCACGAGCCCTACCACATCACCCGTGAGGCGCAGCTCGAGGATTTCCGGCGCCAAATCCGGGCGCGGCATGATCTTGGCCTTGCGAACTGTTTCGAGCGGTCGGAGATGATCAAGGCCGTATCGCGCCACCGCGTCCTCTACCGAAATGTTCGGCCCGCGATCCGTCAGTGCCCACACGGTTCCCGGCGCATCTCCCGCACGCGTCGTGATCCCCGATCCCAACCCGAGCGTCAGGTCCAGCCGCCCTCCCGGCAGGTCGACGCCGCCCAGAGAAACATCGCTCCACGCCAGTCGCTTGACGCTGACGCCAGTCACCGTACCGGCTCGCTCATCAGTGACCGCGCCAGCGGGTTCGTCTCGACGGCTGTCCGCCCGCCCGCGATCAACGCGTCGACCAGATCCGTCGGCAGGCTCACAGTTGTATCGGCAGACCCGAGTTTCGTCGGCAGGTCGCCCGGCAGGTCTGCGAACGAAATCATGTCCAGCCTGATCTCGACATCATCGCACTTCCAACCCGCGCCGGCGCCCAGCCCGGCCGCTTCCGCCGCGCTCAACCCGCAGCGATACGTCACAAGATCGCGCCGCCAGTCCTGCAGCATCGACCGGAACGCATCATAGGCCTGACGCTTCGGCGCGTTGATCGTCACATCCACCAGCGCCCCAGCCGTCTCGATTCCGTCGGGCCCCTGCTCGTCCATCGCCCAGTCGCCCATCGTCGTCTTCTCGGCGTTCACCACCACAAACGCCAGCCGCCGCAGCTTCACCGCATCGCGCGCAGAGAAGGGCGCATAAGGCGCAGCAGAGGCCCGCCGCATGACAGTCAGGCTCGCAAGCCCCAGATTGTCCGTGACGCCGCCATCCACCAGATGCACGTACTTCATCTTCGTCGTTTCGCGATAAAGCCGGAAGGCCTTCGCCGTCTCCCGCAGCATCACCGGCGCGCTGCGATCCGCCGCCGCCTGATCCACCCAGTCCGGCAACGGCTGACCGGCGCACGCCTCGGGATAGGCGCCCATCGTTGTCGGCCGCATCGCCAGCGGCACAGCCATAGACGCGGCCACAGCGTCGGCAATCCGCACCGACCCCTCATCGCTGCAGATCGCCTGCAGATAGGGCTCGGTAAATGCGAATGGCACGCCGTTGAACAGGTCCGTTGCGTTGATCACGATGCGCGGTCGCGCCCGCAGATCGCGCATCCTGCCGCCCGAATAAACCTCCCGGTCCAGCCAGTCGCCAATCCTGTCGCGACCGTTCAGCCCGCCCTGCAACAGGCGCGTCCAGTTTCCCGGCGCATAGGCGCTGGTGTGAACCTGCTTCAGCCAGTCCTTGTCCAGAATGGCCCGATAGCCGCCGAGATCATCAGCCCCATGCTGGCCGAAGTAAGCCGCAGTGATCGATCCGCCAGACACCGCCGTCACCAGCGCCACACGATCGATCAGCCGCCCGCCGCCCGCATCCTTCATGTCGTGCAGGCCAAGCAGCACGCCATACGAGAAAGACGCCGCCCGCGCCCCACCACCAGAAAACGCAAGCGCAATCGCGTCGCCATCAATGCCGTCATCTTCACTGACAACTTGTGGCGGTCCGCTGCGCGGCGAATTCACGGGCGACATGTCTGGCGCGCTCGCGCACGCCGTCAGCCCCAGCGCCAGTCCCGCAATCCACGCCCGCATGATGTCGCCTCCGCCGCGCCGCGACTATCGGGCGTCAGCGCGGCAAACGCCAGCCATTGCATGGATGGGAAGGCTAGAACCGCCCGCCGGTCTTGAACCCGCCGCCGCCGGACCGTCCGCCCGTCTTGAAGCCGCCGCCGCCGAACCCGCCGCTGCGCGATCCTCCGGAACTTCCGCCGCCCCAGCCTCCGCCGCCGCCCCCACCCCAGTCGCTGTTTCCGCCCCAGCGCCCGCGCATGCCGCCGCGCACGGCCTCCCGGATCACCTCGTTGATGATCACACCCGCGACGCCGCCAACCACGTCGCCGACGCCATCCGGCAAGCCAATTGTCCGGCCACGCCTGCGCCCGCCGAAATAATGGTCATCGGAACTCATCGCCTGCCGAACCGAGGCCTTCATTGCGCGCCACAACGCATCGGCATCCGCCAGCGGGCCCTGCCCGTAGGCGGCGATCGCCGCATCAAACGCCCCAACGCCGATGCCGACATACGGACTATCCAGCCCCGCCTCGCGATACTTGCGCCGCACCGCTTCAAGCACCTCTACGGCATTCCGCCGCCGCGCCGGCAGCGCGTCGACATTGCGCCAGTTGACCTCCATCTGGAGCTCTTCCGTGCGCAGCTTCACCAGCACGTCGACAACGCGATCATCGTCCAGCGTCGTCGTCTCGGCGGCCAGCACTTTCAGATCCGGAAAGCTCGCCTTGGCCAGCGCTGTCTCGATCACAGAACGCGCCTGCTCGCGCGGCCCGCTGTCGCCCGTCGCCGCCTTCTCCTGGCTCGCCCGCAGGTCCGCGCGCTTGGCTTCCAGCAGCACCAGACCCGCATCGATCGTCTTCAGCTTTTCGCGCGCATCCTGCAGCGCGGCCTGCAGCGCAGGCCCGCCCGCCTCCTCGATCTTCGCCGCTTCGTAGCGTTCGATGGACGCTTCCGCCTCGGCCTCTTCCAGCCGCATCTTCGCAAGGTGCTCGGCCAACCGGTCCGGCAACTCGATCAGGCGCGCATAGTTCAGATACGCCGCATCATAGCCGCAGGTCTTGGCGACCCAATTGTCCAGCATCCGCGTCAGGCCGCTGCCGCGATACTCCGTCGTCCGGAACTTTCGTTCCCACAGGTACGAGAACAAGGGATCGCTCTCATAGGGAGCGCCCTTGTCGATACGATCCGTCCTCGCCAGCTCCAGCTTCTGCGTCGCCCGTCGCTGCACGGCCTGCGCTTCGTCCAGCGCCTGCTTCAGGCCGAGATAAGCCGCGTCGCCCTGCAGCGCCGCTTCCGTCTCCGCCACGCGTGTTTCATAGGCCTTCAACGCCGCGTCAGCTGCAACTTCAGCCTCACGCCTGCGCTCCTCGGCTTCGGCCACCGCCGCCGCCGCCTTTTCAACGTCACCGTCTATTGTGCTGAGAAACGCATCATGCTGCATCAGCAGCTTGGCGGCTTCCGTTTCGGCCGTATCGAGATAGGCGTCAGCGCCAGCCCGGATCACGTCCAGCCGCAACTTCGCCAACTCACGATAGGCTTCGGCCCGCAGTTGCACCAGCTCCGTCCGCCGCCGCGACGTGCCATCAGCTGCGCCCACTGCAAGGTTGAACTCGTCGCGCGCCCGCTTCACCGCCTCATCCAGGCGATGCAGGGCGTCGCGCCCGGTGATCATTTCCACATCGGCTACCATGATGTGATCGCTCCGCCGGGAACGTCCTTGTCGAATTCAGGCGACAGCTCGCCCCGTGCCTTCCGGCCAAGAATGTCGTTCTCGATGATCTGGTCACCGCGCTTGTCCTCGGCGACGCGATTGAACTCGTCCTCGCTCACCCGCTGCGCCCATTTCGATACGCGCTCGGTCTTCTGCGATTCTTCATTGACGATTGGCGTCTTCACCAGCGCGCCGCCCGGCGCCACCGCTTCGACGACGAGATAATAGTTCCGGCCCGTCGGGCTGTTGTCGGGAATGCGATAGAAGCCGGTGTCCTCTCCCGGCCGCGACACGATGCG
>Ga0075163_10012310_pt1 | contig 11146 bp, 12 predicted proteins | sample JI1023141ADNA_FD_71478 | JGI IMG/M metagenome (GOLD analysis project Ga0075163, IMG submission 71478) | Wastewater effluent complex algal communities from Wisconsin, to seasonally profile nutrient transformation and Carbon sequestration -... | ecosystem: Engineered > WWTP > Effluent > Algae...
CAGGCCAGGTGCGAGGTCGTCATCGTCTTACCGACGCCACCCTTGTTGTTATAGACACCGATGGTCTTGTGCATGGTGGGCCACATTCTCATGTGGCTGTGGATGGCGCCAGACCACATACCCGCGCGGTGCATGAGAGCGCGGGCCAAGGCGCGAATCACCGCGGCGTCGCGGAGGGCCGCCGGGCCTCGGGCGATGTCGTTGGTAGTGGCCACACGCCGATGTGGCCACCGCTCAAAGCCGCTGCACGGGTCGATGTCGACCGCCCCGACCCGGCGGATCACGGCCCACAAGATCGGTCGAGGCTGCTGACGTTTGTCCCAGCGCGGACTCGTCGCCCTCGTCTGGCGTGAATGTTCGTTTCGCGCGTCCGCAGGCGGGCTCGACGCCGAGCTTACCAGGGCGGCCACATCGTCGTGTGGCTCGTCGATCATCCGGGCCACACGAGGATGTGGCCACCATCGTTAGCGGTAGATCGGGCTTCCGCGACACGCTGCGAGGTGGTTGGTAGTGGCCACACGTCGATATGGCCCGCTCATAGCCGGACAAACCGCGGCCGTCGATGTCGACCGGCAACGGATCGCAGACGCAGGGTCCAGTCGAGCTGGTGACGTTCCCGAGCGCGGACTCGTCGACCGGGGTCGACCTGCGCCAAGGTAATGCAATCGAGCATTCTGATACTGCGATACCGTATCGCTGTATCAACTGGTCGGACACAGCGTATTTGCGCCATCGAACCGGCGTTCTCGCGCGTGATCTGGAGAGTTGATACGGTTCATACGGTATCGCTGAATGGACCGAATCACGTCCGCGCCCGCGCTCGGCGCGAAGCGAGCGGTGCCACAGCGCGGCCATGCGCACGCGAGGCCCAGGTGGGGCGGGCCACACGACGATGTGGCCACGCCGGGAGGCCGCACGCCGGTGCGGCCTCCCATGGCGCACGCGGGGCGCACTCTACGACCTACCCGAGTGACCCTCGATCGGCGGCTCGCTGGCCCTACCAGCGGCCGCACGATAGGCGGCTGCCAGTGCGGCGGTGCGGCCTCACGAATGGCCGCTCTGTGTGCGGCTCGTGGTGCGGCCTTCCGTGGAGCCCGTTGTGCGGTCGCTGGCGCGGCCCGTCGTGGGGCCGCCGGTGAGGCTCGTCGTGGGGCCGCTGGTGGGGCCCGTCGTGGGGCCGCCGGTGTGGCCCGTCGTGTGGCCCGTCGTGCGGCTGACGGGCCGCCCGCCGCCCACCGCCCGAACGGGCGAGTTGCCGCGCCGGAGCCCGATCTCGGGTGGACAAGCGGCGGAGTCGCGACGCGGTGCGCGGGGCGGGGGCACTCGAGTTCGCGGGGTTCGGCGAAGTCGCGACGCGGGGCCGCAACGCGGGGCCGCGACGCGCCGGACAACCGAGTTTATGGCGGCGACTCGCGGCGTCCGGGCGGCCCGCGCCGCCCGCCGCGCCGCCGCCCGCCGCCCGCTGCGCCGCCGCGTCAGCAGCCCCATGTGCGCCGCGTCGCCGCCGCTGGCCCACCCGCTGGCCACCCGCGTTTCGGGGCACGGAGCGCCGCCGGCCTCCACCGCGAACGCGGCGCCACTCGCCGCTGCGGGTCGGCTACGCGGCCGGCGTCGCCCGGACACCACACCGACGCCTGGCGCGAAAATCTCCTCTGGAGCCGGCGCGTGGATCGCGTGCTCCGCACCCGCCGACTGCCGCTCAGAGCCAGCGGCCCTGCGTGAAGGCGCGCTGCTCGGGTCCGCTGCGTTCGTACGGGTCGGGGCGAGGTCGAAATGGCACGACGCTCCGCGGCACGCCAGGCAGACGCCATCGGCGACGCTGGTCCTCTCGCCCGGACCGGCACCCGGCCGCTCTACACGCCGCCTGCGTGTGTCAGCGGCCGAGGTTTAGCCCTCTTGGACCTGAAGCTCGGCGGAAGCTCCTCGTCGACACCGGGCACACAACGGCTCAGCCCTGCGAGTGAAGTAAACCATGACGAAATCGAATGTCGTCAGGCAGAATGGCAGACTCCATTTGATCGCAGTAAAATGTATATGATTGGCCGTATGTTAATTCAAGCTCACCTGGCGCAAAGCCTAGCGTAGCGATTGCTGCATGTGGGGACGGAATTCCTGTCCAGAACTTCTGCAGGCGGACGCTAAAGGGAGATACCCCCTTGTGGGCGAGGGCCCAATCTCGGCAGACCCAAGCCGCATACACCGCACGATAGCGATTTGTTGTAAACAACGATCGGTTAATCTTATCCCTGCGGTCATAAAAAAGGTAAGGGTAATCTCTTTTGAGATATATGTCGTGACGCAGATCGATTTCGGAAGCGCCTTGTGCTGGACGTACGAGAATGCGGGTAAAGATATTTTGCTTCGGGGGGTTTGGACTGAACATGTGCCAAATCTGTTCATTCGACGTCGCTCTCATGTATTCAGCGAGGTTAAACGAAGAATCTAGTTGCCTTAGGAATGGTTTTGTGAATGCGGTTTCCGGCATGCTGTTGTGTAGAATCGCCACGACGTGATAGAGCACGAAGATGCTTACGAGAATGTTGCTGCCCGACATGCCGATTGATTTTAGACGCATTCTCAACTCCGAAAAACTCCAGGCTTGGGCGAGGTACTCGCCCAAGCCTATCGCAACATCAGGCCCTTGCGGACCGGCTGTTCTCAGCCGCGGGAAGCAGGGACAAACGCTGGCCGTACTGCTGAACTCTAAGGCTCTGATGCCAGCAGCACATAATCGAATTCCAAGCTCGTCATGCTGCGAAGTACATCGAGTTCATAGGTTGTTTCTCCCTCCAGAACCCAAAGCGCAACGACAGCCCAAGCGGCGTCCGCCACGCTGAAGAGCGGGTATCCGTTGATGTACTGAAGTTTGTCCCCGGTGCGAAGTCCCAGTTCGTAGACGGCGTCCCCGGAATGCGCTCCAGCGATTTGAATGCCGGTGCCGGTGAACGACACTGTGACGCCGTCGCAATACCAGATGGGCGAAACATCAGCAAGAACGTTCTGGGCCCAACCCAGATTAACAGTGTACGTTCCCATGTAGTAGGTGATATTGCTGTCAGGATCCCACCACGTGCATCCCGATGGTGTGCCACCCGCGCACTGGAGACCACCGCCGGGGCTTGCGCAACTTGCGGGACAGTCTCCATCGCATTCATCAACATCCTCCTCGCAAGGATCGCCGAATCCTTCAGTCGGATCTACGATCTCGCAGCGATCGGGATCGAAATACTCGCAATCACCACATCCGCCAGTCCCAGAGTCCCCGCAGCCGGAAGTGAACATCTGTCCGAACAATAAAGCCATTACACTGACAACAGTTTGTTTTTTCACTCGCCTGCCTCCTAGCAGGAAGTCTCGGATAGGTTTTAAGCGATGTCAACTCTATTTTGTAAGTGGAGACCGACTCGGAGCAACCGTGTACAAACGACGTTCTCCAAGGTGGGCGACGCGCCACCGGCGAACCTCGCGGCGCACCGCAAATTGGCACGCGCGCAACTGTAGAACTCTTACAGCCGCTGGTGTTCATTCCTCTCGCGTCGGGCGAGCAGTGCGACTCCGTACATGTTCGAGGTTTGTTGCTCGCGGATGTGGTCGCGCTGACGCGGAGGCTGTCGTGATCAGCGCGGAGCAGGGGTGGCGGCGCGATCCCTGCTCAGCCTCCGCACGAGCTCGGCCACCTCGGCGGCGCCCAGTCGAGCTCGCCCCTGGCTTCTCGCAGCAGGCATCTCGGACCAGAACCGGGCTCTCATCTGTGCCGCAACCTCAGGCGCGGCCGGACTTCTGTGCAGCATCGTGATCCGCCTCAATCTGCGCAAGCGATGATCCGTCGAACCGCTTAAGATCGTCATGACCGCCTGCATGCGCAAGATGCTCGTCATTCTCAACGCTCCTCACCGGCACTGTGTGGTCAATCCCCGCTTGACGGGAGACACACTGCTGACGAGGTGGTTGTCGCAGCCAGCGTTGCGCGCGAGGCGGCTGACGACGGTCAGGCCGACGCCGAGGATTCGCCGGGACGATGCCGATGCCGTCACACTCGACGACGATCAGTGCGCCGTCGCCGTCGGTCTCGACGACGATGTGGATGTACCCGTCGTCGGGCCGCCGGCGCAGACCTCGAGGCCGCAGATCGCCGACATCAGGGGTTTCGCAGCTCTTGGCCGTCAAGGGCGATCGCCAGCTCGCGCGTCCGTCGGGCGCGGGCGACCTCGGCCTAGCCGTGGCGAGCCGGGCCGCCAGATCCCTGCGGAACACGGCGCCGATCAGCGGCAACAACGCGACCAGCCCGGCGGGCGCTCTGGCGCGTCATCTTCCGCGAACCTGACGAGGAGGCCCTCTTCCAGCAAGCGCGGGGCGACGGCCCGCTCCGGATCGTCCTCGACATCACCGCGATGCACCCGGAGCTGCACGGCCATCTATGGGAGGCGATGCACGCGAAGGACGCCTTACCGGTCGCGCTCGACCCGAAGATCGAGTTCTATCTGTCCTCGCGTGCGCCGCGGGAATACCCGCTTGCGCAGGCCAATACGCCCACCATCGCAAATCCCAGCGGCACCACGGGCTATGAGGTGGGAGGATTCGCCGACGGACGCCAGGAGGCCGAGGACCTCGACAAGATCGCCGACGAACTCGAGCCCAAGGACGCGCTCCCGCAGGACTGGCGGGTGCAGCGAACCGCAGGGGCACCGGCGTCGGGGCCGGCGCCGAACAGGGCGGTTGAGTGCACGATTTTGCACATCTGCGTTTGATAGGGTCGGCGTGAGCCAGAGCACCGAGCACAGGCCACGCTGAAGCCGTCGCTATCCAGCCGAGACAGCATCGTCGTAAGCACATTCTTGTCGCGGAGCCTTGCGACGAGTCGCGGCTTGCGTGGGCGCACGTTTACGGGTACTCTTCATTGTCACGATGCGTGCTCGAGAATTGTTCAGTTCACTGGGAGTCGTCCTGGGATCGGCGTGCGGCAACGGCCTCGACGACTCCACGACCAGCAACGAAGACTCCGTGACGGCATCGTCAGCAACGTCGTCCGCTAACGAGACGGACGGTGTTCCGACCGGCGGATCGGTAGACACCGGCACATCAGCAGTCACGTGGCACCAGGACATAGCACCATTGGTCATCGGCAAGTGCGGGGGATGCCACATCCACAATGGCATCGCGCCGTTCTCGCTGCAGTCGTATGCGGAAGCGGAGCCATTCGCAGTTGCAATGTTGGCGGCGGTCGAGCGCAAGTCAATGCCGCCGTTTCTGGCCGACGAGACGGACGAATGCGAGCCGCGCTTCGGCTGGCAGGACGACCCACGGGTGACCGACGACGAACTCGATTTGCTCACCACGTGGGTCAACGCCGGAGCACCGGAAGGCGAACCGGGCAACGCGGCGCCGCTACCACTACCGCTTGACTTGACACTCAAGGACTCAGATTTATCGCTTTCAATCGATACCGCCGTAGTAGTCGACGGTAATAAAGACATGTTCCTGTGTTTTAGTCTCGATCCTGGGTTCACTACCGATACTTGGATTGACGGTATCCAGATCGTCGCGGGCAATCCAAGGGTTGTGCACCACGTGCTCGTGTACCTTGACCCAGAGGCTCAGTCAGTCGACCTTGTCGGGCCGGACGGATCGTACCCTTGCTTCGGCGGACCGGGCTTCAGTAACACCGGGCTGCTTGGAGCCTGGGCCCCAGGTTCCATCCCTTTCGAAATGCCGCCTGATACGGCAATGCAAGTAACCGCTGGTGCACGTATCATTCTCAATGTACACTATCATCCGACTGGTGAAGCGGAGTTCGACAGCGGTACGGGGATTGACCTACGGGTGTTCGACGCCGCGCTGCCGACCTACGTCGGGCTACTCCTTCTGGCCGGCAATGCCAGCAGCGCAGGCGAAGGATTACAACCCGGGCCGAACGACAACGGGGCGCCAACGTTCGTAATCCCCGCGGGGTCTGTGGGACATACCGAGGAGATGTTGCTTTCACCCGGGGGTATGATTCCCGAACTGCGGATCTTCGGAGTGTCTTCGCACATGCATTACGTCGGCACTGATATGCTGATTAGCATCCGTCGCAACACACAGGTCATAGGATCGCCCGACGTCGAGTGCCTATTGGAAACCCCGAACTGGAATTTCAACTGGCAGCGGATATACAAATACAACGCAGTTCTTGACGACGTGCCAGTTGCCCATGCCGGCGACGCTCTCTACATGCGTTGTACATATGATAACTCGATGGCCAACCCGTACGTAGTCCAAGCGCTCACTGAACAGGGCCTCGATGCACCGCAGGACGTACATCTTGGAGAGGCCACTCTTGATGAGATGTGCCTTGGCGTCTTCGCCGTCGCCGTCAAGCTAGGCGACGTTATTTAGCTACCATCTTCTGTAAGCACACCCTCGACCGCGAAGCACCTGCTGGACGCCCCTGTACTGCGTTCTACTTACGGCTCGAACGCATAGCCGACTGGTCGCCAGTAGCTCGTCGTCTTGCCGCTACGCTCCTGACCCGAGTAGATCGACGCTCCGATCGGCCCGTCCCCCACGAGTACATGAACACTCGCCATCGACGCCTCGGGGAGGCGCACGTGACCGAGGGCAAACTCCGTCCCGACGATCGGCGACATTCCGACCTCCTCACCATCGAGTAACACGACGGTGCCCATCATCGCTACCAAGTCGACGTCCGTCTGTACCCACCCCGGCACGCTATGGATCACATGCTCCGTTTGGAAACGCTCGACCGCTGGAGTTACCGTCATCGACGGATCCGTCTGCGAACTGTCCAACGCCGAACCCACCATATATTGCGCCACGAGCACAGGAGCGCTGCTCTCGACTACGAACGACTCGTCGCTAGGCGCAAGTTCGAAGAACTCCCCTGGTTTGTCGAGTATTACCAGGGGGGCGACCGCGGGCGTGAACATTAGGCTCGTCGCAGGCTCGACAGCTACAATGCGGACGACCTGCGGTCGACGGACCGTGGGGTCGGCGTGGGACACCGGCGACACCACCACATGCGTCCGTCCTAGTGCTGTGATCGGCGGCATCGCCTCCTCAAGCTTATCGCAACCCTCCACCCCGATCGGCACGAATGCACAGCGGTGTGTCGCCAGCACTTGCACTGGTCTGTTGGCACGGACCGAGGAGCCCGTCAGATCAGTCGCGCCGGCCGCTAGAAGCTGGAGGACATCCCCTGCGTCAAGTATTACCTGGCCATTCCCATCCGCCTCGATTCCAGCCATCGCGTGGACCGTCGTCCCCTCTGGAGCGACAAGCTCGACCTGGGTCCCGTCCTCGGCCGCGACCACAACGTATGCGCCCTCGTTGTAGATGCCGGGTTTGTTCGGTAGTTCCGCGTCGCCGTGGTCGACAATTGCATAGTCCGTTCCCCAGGCGCTGACCGGCAACAGTAGTGACGCGTCGTTGTTCGCCACCGGGAACAATGCGTTGTGCTGTACCACAAGCACCGGGCGGGTGCTTTGGATGTGGATCCCGCTTTCCTTGCTAATTTTCGACTCCCCGCCCGGTAATACGAGCGAGAGGTCCCACGGCAAGATGATTGGCACCGCCGCGTGGGGCAAGACCTCGACGACCAATCCCGACCACAACGAACGCTCCGCGCGCACAGTCGCCGGTCCGTCTCCTGGATTAACGACGTATACTCCAAGTACCTCGACCCCCGTCGGGATGTTCGTTCCGCTACTGACCGCATAGAATTCGCAGCCCAACGGGCCAAACCCCTGCGCGTGTAAGTTCTCAGGCAGACACATACCGGTGCAACGATTCGTCGCTGGATCGCAGGAGATCCCCTGAGCAGGGTTGCACACCTCCTCGGTCTCCCAGGCCCCTTGGTCGTCACACGCCTCGACGCTGGACTCGCCGCAGCGACTCGCCCCGGGTTCGCAGTCGGTGCAGCCTATCCCTGAGAGGCACGGGCCCTCACATGCTTTGGGCGCGCCGAACACTCCTTCCACTTCACACACCTGCGCCTCACCATCAAGGCAGACAACCTCACCGGGGCTGCATGACGCTCCAGTCGTCGGCATCGTAGTGGTTGACGTCGTCGCCGCGGTCGACGTTTCTGACGATATCGACAACTCGACCCCCTCGACGCCACAACCGAGCAGCGCCACGAACGCAATGTTCTGCCAAACCCGCATGGCGCAACCATACTACGGAACCACAGGCGTTTGTAGAGGAGGAGGTGCGGTCGCCATGGCGACGATCAGGGAGGTGCACAGCACCCGGCGGTTATAGGCGAGTTTCGAGCCACGGAGCCTCAACGGCCGTGGGCGCGTACGTCTCATGGCCGCAGGTGCTGCGCCCGAACTTCGGTTAGAGATAGGCGCGCAACGGGCGCGGTAGCCTGGCCCGACGCCACACGTCGGTCGCTCGGAGTCAAAGACGCCCGCACCAACCTCGAAGCGGTCCAGCCGGCACACGTTATTTAATGCGCACCAACCATACCCCCGAACGTTTATCACCATCATCAACCGAGTAGGCAAGAACATTTTGACCAAACGCTTTGAATGCCCCTGCGCTGTGGGCGAATACATCGCTGTCAATTTTTGTTGCAGTATCGCGTTGCGGATCTATTAAAATAAAGAGCCCGAGTAACTCGTCATTAAGTTCGACCCCAGAGAACCATCTACCACTCTCGTCATCTCGTTCGCTGACACGCGACGCTTGGGCTGCCAGTTGATGGGCTTGTCCATCGATCCGAATGCGATAGAGAGGGCCATCATCTATGTATGTGTCTACACTCCAAGGCATTGATATATCAAGGACTTCGACCTCATCATCCCCCCACCACCTAGCGATACCCCTACGAGTCAGTGCCACCGATGTCCCCTCTAGGGGATCATACCGGTCGATACCATCACCTACAGTTGAGCCTATTCCCCAAGCGCCATCAGGAAAAACGTGAAAAAGTATTCGATCATCGGGCAAGTCAAAAAACGAAAGATTAGCCACGGAATAGACCCGCTGCCGGCCATCCAAGAATGGATCTCGATTAACCACAAACAGACCAGATTCGTAGTGCCCAAAGGGATCGGGTGTCACGTCAAGGTGACCATCGCCCAAACTCACCTGGGTCCCTGTAGATCGATCCCGAAGGGCGATCAGACTGGATGCGTCTTTGCCAGACGCATCGTCATTAAGGACTTGCCAGAGTAGGTATCGTCCATCGGGCGAGACGGCAAAGGCCTTAACGTCGGTCTGCTCTGTCTGAATTCCCTGATCCCGCAGAGACGAAAAAACGAGCTCATGCTCTGGAGTAAGAGCGATGATACTATCATCCAACAGCTTGAAATCGAACGCCCGCGTTACGCCATCAGAATTCTGAACATGTACCGAATCGAGCAGAATTCGCCCCGTGACTGCGTTACCATGGGGATCGTCTGGATACTCATGAAGCAGAGCAGTACCAGTGCTTTCGTCAACCGCCTGAAATGTAACTAGGCCGAATTCGGTCCAGTACAATGCAGAGGAGCCGACACCCGCGAACACCCTATTCTCGATCTGGCCCGTCTTGATATCAAGTGCGACAATATCGCGTTCTTGGAGCCTATGCCCCAGCACCAAACCATCCCAGCGCTCGACAGTCGTCACCTCATTCAGCGAAAGATCGAGTTTGATGGGCGACTCGCCGCAGGGTCCCGCGGACCACAGTGCCACGTCATCGAATTTAGGCGATACTACGTATTCTGACGGTTCCCTTATCGTTCCAATTCGGAAAACGATTCTTTCGTTGATGTACTTTGGTCTTGCAGTCAATCGTTCGCCAGAAGTAAGTTCAAGTACACGAACTGGGGCGGCTGTTCCACATAGTTCATCGAATTTGGCATCGGGAAGTTGCTCGGAGCTTACACACGTTATGAGCGTAACCAGAAGTAGAGGGCCTCGCTTTTGCATCAAGTCCTAATCATGGACGAGCAGGCCTCAAATGTCCAGGATTTTCAGAGGTTGGACGTACCCGACGGACTGGAACCTGCAGTTTCTTCCGGTATCGGTTCATCGCTGGGGCCGCGCTTCTTGGTCAAGGCGGCACGGGGCGGGCGATCTCGCGCTCGTTCGCGGCGTCACCGGCCGTGCTGGCACGAACTCCTCGTCTGGATCGACGGGATGCTCGAGATCCTCAACACGCGGCCGATGAAAAAGTACGAAGCACGGCGCGTGAGCCGGCGCGACTTTTTCGAGCGGATCGAAGGTACCGGAGGCGTCCTGAGTCCGCAGATGGGCACCGGTGGTGAGGCTTGGAGCGCGCTCTCGGACGGGCTGGTTGGGACTCGCCAGTGTCCGTTCGTCGATGAACATGCCGGATGCTCGCGTCCGCGGTGCGAGGGACAAGCGGGGGGTAGGCGCGACGCCGAGGACTTCAAGAACTCGTCCGGCTGCACCGGATGGGATCGCCAGGGATCTGGGGATGGACCGAACACTGAACGGCGGTATCGGCAGATCCTCGCGGATGCGGGATTGCTCGTCGGCGACGTCGCGGCGCTGCCCGAGCTCGAGGAACTGCGCGCCGCCGTCGAGGCTGCATTCGCCCGAACTTCACGGGCACCTACCCCGCCGTCAAGCGGCTGTGCCGGCGCCTCGGCGCCGCGCAGGGCCCCCCGGGGAGGAGGACGTGGCGATCCCCGTCGACGCTGCGGCGGCATCGCCGACATCGCGGCTCTGCAGCGTGGGTAGGAAATTGCGGCGTAGGTATCCGACCCCGGCCTCCACGCGTCCCTTCTTTTCGGGGCTCCGCGGCGGTGCCGGGTCGATCCGGCAGCCGTAGTGCCGCGCCAGCTCGCGGTAGCTGCGGTGCAGCGCGGCGCGCTCGTCGACGAAGGCGGCGCGCACGACGGCGGCCTTGAGGTTGTCGGGGACGATCACCGTCGGCACACCGCCGAGCTCCTCGAAGGCCTCGACGTGCAGGCGGATCCACGTCTCGGACGGGCCGTCCCCATGCAGAGGGTCGGCGCGGCGCTTCGCCAGACCGTCTGACGCGGATCGGCGTGGCGGCTCCGGGCCGCCCACGGCCCTACGGCGCGTTGAGGGGCCAGCGCCGCGTCCGATCTGGTATTCACCCGCAGATGGAGTCGAGCCGCCCGCTGTCCCCCGTCGACCTGCTCACCGAGCTGCTGCAGGGCTATCG
>Ga0075163_10012311_pt1 | contig 11146 bp, 22 predicted proteins | sample JI1023141ADNA_FD_71478 | JGI IMG/M metagenome (GOLD analysis project Ga0075163, IMG submission 71478) | Wastewater effluent complex algal communities from Wisconsin, to seasonally profile nutrient transformation and Carbon sequestration -... | ecosystem: Engineered > WWTP > Effluent > Algae...
GTGATGGTGCGGCTGCCTAAAGGTTGGTCGCCAGTATTCGTGCCTGATAGGTTTGCACCAGTAATAGTTCCAGCGACTACAGCATTTCCTGAAGCGTCTATAGCAATTCCATCGTTACCAGTTCCACGAAGCTGTAGGCTGCCACTCCGAGCCTGAACCCTAAGCCCACTAGCGTTGTTGTCAATTCGTCCAACTTCCACGTTATTGCGGATGACTGACAAGGCTGTTCCTAGTACGTCTGTCGCGGTTCCTGCGGTAAGGGTTGTTGCCGTAAGACTACCTGTCATTACATCACCTGTTTTATCCACCTTGCCAGCCAGCGCCGTCTGCGTGGCGGTGCTAACAGGCTTATTCACATCACTCGTATTGTCTACATTGCCTAGCCCTACCTGCGCCTTTGTGACGCTATGAGGGTTTGAGGTGTTGCCCGTGTGAGCGGTGAGGTCTGACGCTTCTGCCAGCCCTGTGACTGCGCCTGTACGAGTGTTGACGGAGGTGACGGTGTTGACCTGTGCGCCCGCTGCAATGCCGTCCAGCTTAGTTTCGTCTGCGGTGGTAAATGATGCCGTGGTTGCATCTAGGACGGCGCTGTTGGCGTGGGTGTGACGTGCTGCGGTGTTCGCAGCGACATCTGCCGTAAAGTCAGTATTTGGTACATTCGATAAGCCCACCTGTGCTTTCGTGACAATGTGAGGGTTAGAAGTATTGGCAATATGCGAGACACTGTTGCTTATAGCGGTGTCTATCTGGGCGTGCGTGTTGGTACCGATGCTGGTCAATAGAGTATGGTCGGAGGGAGCATCTGCTCCTGCTGGGCCTGTGTCGCCAGTATCACCCTTGTCACCCTTCGCGCCCGTGGCTACCTCGCCATTAACAGCGGTTGACTCAATAACACTAGAATTTATAACTACACTGTCACCACTTGAGCCGGTGATGGGTTGGCCGTCCACCACATCTGCGGTTATGGTCAGGCTATCAGACATTAGGTAAGCCTGTTCGTTGGGCTACCGTCTAGCTTAATTGTGCCCTCGTTTATTTTATAAATGGCACCGCTCGCCTCCTCCACTTTTATGTCGTAGAAATAGGTGTCAGGTGTCAAAGTTGCCGTGTCTTCTGGGTCAATGGTAATAGTTGCCTGGCCAAGTGCGTCACCGGTTGTGATATTTTTCACAAGCACCGCGTCAGAGTCAGTCGCATTTGCCGTGTACTCTTCTGTCTTAACGGTAAAACGGACTGTCGCGCCAACCAAACTAGCTGCTTCGCCGTTCCGCTTGTAATTTACTGCAATTGTGTATGTAGTGCCCCGATTTATTTTGAGCTTGTTGGCCATGTGTGTCCTTTAAGTAAGATGCTATTCATAAGCTCATTATAGCACCCCTTCGGTTCATGTGTTATAGTAAAAGCGCAACAAAAATTACCCTCCTGTTGCACTTGTGTGTGAATACAAAACCTCTAGTTTGCGCTAGGGGTTTTGTCTATGCCAGTACGATTTATATTCTTATTCACCCACACCTGGTCCTGTATACCGCCCCACTCATACTCTGTCTTATATAAAAGGAAGCCTTTTGACTCCATGAACGTCATCACCTGCTCGTTATTCTTGTGCCCTTTGTGACTCCAACCGCTAAACTCTGGGTGCTCAGTCTCGATGTGAAACACCTTCACGTTATGCAACTTCTCACCCATGCCATGTAGCACTTCCCAGCTATAGCCCTCACAGTCAATTTTCATAACGTCTATCATACTGTCGTCCATCAACACCTCAAGTCGTGTGACCACCACCTCAACCACCTCTTTCGGACCTTTACCCTTAGTATCTTGGTTCTCAACGTCCAAACTCGACATCCCAACCGCGTCTTTATTATCACTAATCACCCGTACAAACTGGCTTTTACCCTCATAATCACTAACGGCAGTCTCGTAAACCACCACACTAGGGTAACGCTCTCTAATAAGCTGCGCCTGTGGAGGGTTCGGCTCCACGCATACAACGTAGCTGTTCTGCAAAGCAACGTCTGAGTTCCCACTAAAAATACGCTCGGCCAACTCTACGCCATCGTCACCATCACGCGAGCCCACATCCCAAACAATCGGGTGGTCAGTATACCCGAAGTTCTGTTTATACGCTTCAACTGTGCTGGTGAGCCATTTATTTGCCATAATCAAATAATAACATGTGCATGGGCGAGTCCAAATCAATGGAGTCTCTCCTCGCCCATAAAGCCCATGATACACCAAAACCCAATAAAGCAAAACGCAGGTCTGTGGTATCTATATCTCTAACCACGGCCAAGATGGTTAATATTTACTGGAGGTGGTGGTAGCTGTAGTCTTTATCGTCTTTACTTGGTAAATGCCCGATTAAATCACTTGCTAAGTCGCCAAGTCCTTCTGCGTCTGCTAACAGGTTTAATTGCCCTGCGATGTAGTTCCAATAAGACCCTTGATACCAAGCATCTTGGATAAGGTCTTTTACTGCTTTGCGTTGCTCTGGGTCGGTAAATGCTGAATCAACAATCGTTAGTACCTTGCCGAGCAAACGTTTTCGCTGCTCGTAAATGTCTGTGTTAATGCGCTCCGACAGAATCATAAGTCGCTTTCTAAGTCGGGCTTGTTCTTCTGTGATGTCGTTCTCGTATTCTTCTGGTTTCATAACTAAACCTTTCTAAACTTAACTTGGCCGTAGATAGTGATATAGATTGTAAATGTGCTAGTACAAGTATAGCAAGGTCTGTGGATAACTCAACGTCTGTGGTAATTATTCAGGAATGTGGTGTTATATGGAAGTCTGTATTTTTTATAAGATTTAGGGGAGATTATTGTATAGGTACTCATTCCCCCGCACTTGCCTACCCCCCCGTCTTGCATGTGTGGGTGTGGGGTGGCTGCGTGGTGGGTCAGGTGGTGTCGCGTCGCGTGACATGTATATACATTGACATACATACATATATATGGTGCATACGCGCGTAATGTCGTAAAAGGTATAATGTACGACGTTGCGTAACAGGGGTACACTCCGAAGCGCTGCCGTATGTTTTCGTATATATAGTCACATATGGCTAGTTATTGTATAAGTAGCGTAAAATAGCGAACAAAATACGAACGTTACCGTTACCACTTCAAACGTGGGTTATATATAAAAATAGCCTATAGCTATATATAACTTTTTTATTTAGTATACATACCTCATTTGGTAACGGTTACAGACTACTGTTAGAGAGGTTTATTTGTAACCGCAAACCACCTATATAACCTCTGTTACAAACATACCCTATATAGTTTTAATAACACCTGACCATTTGACCTCTGTTACATCCTAACCACTTTACAACACTAACAGGGGTAGATTCTTGAAACCTGTAACCGCTATTTTGCCCTGAACTAGTAACGCTCCTTATTTTCTCACCTCTGTTACTGTTGTAATATGGTCTATATTTTACAGGGGTAGACAAGCCTTAGCCATATAAAACCATATTGACATAATAAAACCATAGAGTTATACTGTAGCCAGTATCAATTATGGTACATACAAATTATAAGGAGTCAATAACATGCAACAACAAATTTTAAACAACTACGAACGCCTAGCCATGGCTATCGTATACGGTAAATAACTAGTAAACAGGAGTATATAACATGCTAAAAATATCAGACTTTACAGTAACAGAGTTAAAACAGTACTACTTCAATGATGAAACAATGTTCTTTACTACTAACGCGGTACAACAGTTGTTTTACAGCCAAGCGCAGCAGCAATACTATTTTCTGAAAATAGCGCGTGTCAATAAGTTCTGCCCACGCGGTAGATACTACGCCTATACACCAGATGTAGCAAAAAACTACATGCACCAGTACTCACTATAAACAATAAACGAGATATAAAAACATGAAATACACAATCGGTACTACAATTACATTTAAGCAAATAATAATAAGCAGCAATGGTAAGCACCGCAAGACTACTATTGCAACAGTAAGGAGTAACTAACATGAAATATACAGAGCTGCACAAGCTGCACAAGCAACTAGGTAATAAGATCATAGAGTTTAAAAACGGCCACATAAACGGCTACACAGTACTCACATACGTTGATTACATACCAGATACATTGCAGCTTGATAAAACGGTTATCAGGCCTGATACGGTGCTTAGTTTCGACGGGGCGTATGATCTACTATATGGCACACCACAAGCACCTGATTTTACTAAGGTATTAAACGGGAGGGCATAACATGACACTATTCAAAACAACCTATAAGCTATACAGCAATAATAATGTACCGATAACACTAGAGTATTGGAGAGGGGCGCGATAATGTTTACAATCACACTAAACGACTGGACGGGGTTGCAACTTAGCAAAACCACCATGACTGAACAAGAACTAGGCTATGACGGCGACACAGAGCGTTTACAGCGTATGGCACAAAACATAGCAACCAGTAAGACCGCAAGCGTAAAGATAGAACAAGACGGCACGACACTGGTCACTGCCTCGTATCTATCAGAGTTACTATAAATTAAGCAACATTACAAGGAGTAATTACTATTATGATTTACAATGAAATTACAAACACTTACCACTTTGCCAACTGGGTCAAGAACTCAGACAGCTACAGCAATAACTTTACATTTGAGGGGGCGAAAGCATTACAAGCATACTTAGAAGAATTAAGCGAAGAACTAGGCGAAAATATAGAATTTGACCCTATATCATGGTGCGTTGAGTGGTCAGAATATGCTAGTTATGATGATTTTCAACATGACACAGGCTATACCAAAGACGGCAAGACATACAACGGTTACGACAATATAAACAGTCTCGAAGAACTCAAAGACAATACAACGGTTATTGAGTTTGATGGCGGCATAATCGTACAGGAGTTTTAACCATGATAATACCACAATTTGACCAAGATATAGCAACAGTCCAGGCTATGCACATACAGCATGTAAATGGGTTCCATATGTCAGACAATGACAAAAAAGACCTAAAAGATGCAATGCAACGATTAAATGATTTTACTAAGGAGGCCGCAAAATGAACAAGCAAGAAGTACTCAATGCAACATATGACCTTATAGCACAAAACCCCGTGGACATGGTGACCCGTGATAGACTGACCGCCTTAGTGGATCATGTAGACACTGGACAAAATACCATTGTATTTAGAGATGTTAGGGGCAAAGAGTTCGAGCTAAAACTAATTGAAACATACGCGCCTAGCGAGGCCGTAGCAAAGGAGGCATAACGACAAGCAAAACAGGTGTGAAAATTAAAATAACTATAAGGATAAAAAATAATGACAGACGGCATGAAATACGAACCAACGAAACGAACCAAGAAACCAAGCAACGGCGCGGTAAAGGGTGAGAAACAACGGATATTAAACGACTTTGGCACATTCTATATATTGTGGCACATAGTGAAACGGCATAAGGTGGCGTTACTGGCAATCGGTAACATAATTTTACTGCTAAACTGGGCAGTACCAGCGTGGACTGATATATTAAAAGATATTTTAACAATCAACTAAGGAGTAACATGAGAACAGTAATAGCAATTTACATAGTAGCAATTTTAGCATTAGCAGGTGGGCTTGTATATATTGACAAGTCATTGAACAGCATACAGCACGAAGATACTTCAGCAGTAACAGAATATGCACCGCTAGTAGTACAAGACAGTGGGCGCGAGATCGTAGGCACAGACGCATACCAAGGTGGCACGGGCTACGGTGTGGACGACTTGCAACAAGCTACAGTAACTATAGAATAGGGGCAAATATGAAACTGTACCCGTACCAAGAACAATACCTTGCGAACTTCCCGACCAGTGGCATTATGCACGCAGCGTTAGGGTCAGGCAAAACATTGATGGCATTGGCACACTGGCAACGACACAGTAAAGACTTTTCAAGAGTATTAAACGACTACTGGACAGGAGGGCAAAGAAGACTACTTATAGTCGCACCAGCAAGCAAAATACGCACAGGTGACTGGCAGGAAGAGGCAGAAAATTGGTTTGGCAATGATGCCTGGACGCTACGCAAAATCACCTACATAAGCTACGAGAAACTACGCCTGAACGATAGCAAAACAAGCATACCGAACTGGTGGCAATTTGTGGCTAGGCGTAATGGTGGCATAGTCTACGACATAATATGTGATGAAGCGCAAGCGTTAAAGAACCCACAGAGCAAACAAGCTAAGGCAATATTTGAAATTAAGCAGTCAGGAGGGCAATTTATAGGGCTAACTGGTACACCGATGAGCAACGGCTGGATAGACTTTGCAGGTTACAGCAAACTATTTGGCTTTGTATCAGGTATCACCGAGTTTAAGAAAACATTTTGCAATATCACGACATTTGGCGGCTTTCCCAAGATCGTGGGCTATAACAATATTCCCGTCATGGAGCAACAGTGGCAGTCAGTATCACGGACATTGACCCGTGAACAGGCGCTAGAGCTACCAGACAGGCAATTTATCGGTAAGACCATAACACTAAGCGATAAGGAGACAAAAGACTACTACACGGCTAAGACGGCCCGAACTACGAGAACAGGCGAGCTACTGGACAACCCAAGCCTGTTACTGAACTATTTGCGCCAGACGAACACGGACAGTAGGCTAGACGCACTCAGTGATGTGCTAGAGGACACCGAAGAAAATATTATAGTGTTTTACAACTATATATCTGAGCGCGAGGCCATACTGAAATATATTGCCAAGCACCACAAGAACAAGAAAGTGCTGCGCTATGACGGCAAAGTACATGACACACTACCGAAGTCAGACGCACAGCTAAAGAATATTGTGCTGGTAGCGCATTACAAGAGCGCTAGTACGGGTCTAAACCTTCAATGGGCTACGGTGACGGTGTACTTCTCACTAACGTACAGCTACCAAGAGTTTGAGCAAAGTGTGGGCCGAACGCATCGAACGGGGCAGAGCAAGAAATGTGTGTTTTACCTGTTCAAAGCCAAGAATACCGTGGACGATGCTATATATCAGGCACTACGAAGTAAAAAGGACTTTTCCACAGCTTTATGGGCAAAAGGGCTTGATAATAACAAATAGATATAATAAAATTAGTGTACCACTAACGTAAGGAGCGAACAGTGAAACAGATTAAAATTACTTATATTCCAAGCATATGGCTGATTAAGGTCAGACGATGCAAGCACCAATAGACCGAATCATAGAAAAGGTAGGCTACCCAGTAAAATGTCGCTTATGTGGAGTAGACGGCAGGGTAAAGCCTCGAACAGATTATGGCGGCTGGGCCAAGCGTAAGACAATTATACGCATATCATGGTATTGCCCAGACCACGCCGACTCAGTAGAACGTTTGAAAACTCCTGTTTTTGGCCCGATTGCGGGGGGTCAAAAGCAGGTGGACAACTCACTTGATGAGCTAATGGATTTAATATAGGGGGGTATTGTGAAAATAAATGTAACATACATTCCCAGTGAATATTGGGGCAGGAGCGCCGTCATTGGCGCCACAACACTAATATTATGCTGGTATAAGGAGGAGACAGTATGAAAATGATACTAACCAAAAAAGAAGTGGAAGATATGTGTGTTGCCCGTTTGGTCAGCATGGGTCAATTATTTGGCAGTGTTGACTACGAAGTACGAATAGACACCTACTCTAAAGATTTTATGACAATACAAGCACCAGAACCTAAGAAAGACGGGGACAAATAATATGGGCAACACCGAACTACAGCGATTTATCGACAACAAGAGCCTCGTAGCTATTAAGAAGTTTGCCAAGGCTGAGGCGCAGCTCAAAGAGCTCAAAGCCAAGCACGATGAGGTGATTGAGCAAGTCAAACAGGCTATGCTAGACAACGGTGTTGAGAAAATACAGGGTGACTGGGGCAGTATTACACTGGCCGAGCGCACCACTTATAGCACCGATGACATTGACCAAGTGCCATTGAACCTAACCAAGCGCGTACTTGATACGGGTAAGGTGAAAGCTCAGGCCGTACTCAATGGCGTATTGCCAGCTGGTGTATCAGAGAGCAAGACACAATATATTACTAAAAGATTAAAGGACGTTTAATAATGGCAACTACTACTAAAATAATAACCCTAGATTTAACAGAGGAGCTGGCAGTCATGCTTGAAGCATACGTCACTGAGCATGACAGCAACCGTAGCGCACTCATACGCAAGGCTATCGTGGAGTACCTAGACAAGAAGGAGAAGAAATGAGCCTCGCACTACGGATAGACCTAGACCCGATAGAAGCGACACCATACTTCTATATACGGGATAACAACACGGGTAACGTATTATATGTTGGCACCGACCAGAAGAAAGTACGCCAGCACACCTACGAAACAGTCCTATGTGATGAGTATATAAACACTAAGCAACTGATACATTGGCTGACACCAACAGCAGTAAGGAGCTAAGATGGCACGACTTGTATTTATTCTAGGTAGCCCAGGGTCAGGTAAATCATCTGGGCTGCGTAACCTAAAGAAAGCAGACGTAAACTATATTAGTGTCAGTGGCAAGGAATTGCCATTTATACCAGACTTTACGCCAGTAGTGGCTAAGAGCATAAATGAGCTTACGGCGCTGGTACAGAAGGCTAATAAGCCTATTGTGGTGATTGATGACCTAAATTTCATATTCAACCATGAGGTACACGCCGCCAAAGCTAACACTGACCAGTGGGCCGTATACCGTAGCATTAAAGATGATTTTTACGAGTTTATTGACGCTATAATTAGCAAGCCTGGCACTCAGAACTACTACTGCCTCGCGCATATTGAACCGAACGAGCAAAACCTCGTCATAATGAAAACTGCTGGTGCTGCTGTTCGCAAGGACCTAACACCAGAAGGCTATAGCAATATAGTGCTAGAAGCAGTTAATGACCTTGGCGACTTTGTATTCAAGGTAAAATCTGATGGACTGGGCGTAAAATCACCGTTCTTTGGTGATAAGCCAATGTTCGATAGCCCTACAGTTGAAAATGACATAAAATTAGTAAACCAAGCAATAAATAATTATTATGGAACGGAGACAAAATAATGGCAGACTCACTATTTGGGGACATTCTTAACAACTTAGACAAAGAGCGTTCAACAAGCCAAGGCTTCGAGCGTGGCACCCATGACGTAAAGATAATGTTAGCTGAAGCTAAGACGGATGCTAAGGGCCGTGACGTTATTAAAGTCACTGTATGTGATGCTGTTAAAGAAGATATTACTGCTGAAGCTACCCTATGGTTCCATAGTGAGGGCGGTTGTAAAATGAGTGTCGATAAGGTGCTACGCCTACTCATTCACAACGTAGCTGAAGATAAGAAACCTATGGTTAAAGCGCTTGGTGAGAAATCATTTGCTAGTCTTACCGACTTTACTAAGGCCCGTGACGCTGCACTACGCATTATCAATGAGAAATTGATAGGTAAAGAGGCATATGCGGTATCTGACCCACAAGGTAACTACTCTACGAGTAAATATGTAGACATCTGGTACTACCCATATGTTCTAAAATCTACTGAGCAAACTAAGCCAGCTGCAACTACATCTGATGACGACCTAAACATCCCAGAGGAGTGGTAAGACTATGGAACCAGGTGGACAGGATTGGGAAAATTGGCTAGAGCGTGAGATAGAGCTGGCGCAGACTGGGTATGACGAATGAAAGATAAGCTAGAGATACCACGCTACCCCAACCCTGACTCTATAGGAGCTGGAACAGATACAAGCCATATGGAGTATTGGGGTGATAAAGGGGCTATAGTTTGTGGCTGGTACGCCGTAAACAAATGCCATAACTACGGCAATAAGACTAATACCTGTGTATCATGCCGTAAGCCCCGTAACACTATAAGGAGTAACTAAGATGAGCAAAGTATCGGAAGCCGAAAAACAAGCACTGAAAGATGAGGAAGGTGACTCAGAGGGCTACCATGGCGTATTTGATGACCTGCTAGAAGCAAAGCTGGCAGAGCTTGACCCTGAGTATATGGCTGAAATGAAACAGATATACGGAGATAGTGGTGAAGCCAGGTGGTACGCATGACCAATCAGAATAACCACCCAAACAACGACACAGACCCTAACCATGACGAGTGCGAGCATTGCGCCTCTACTGCTAAGGCATTGACCAATCAGAATAACGAGTTTGGCAAATCACCAGTAAAACTATCGTCACCAACACAAATATGGATTGATGATGTCAATCAGAATAACGAGCTGGACAAGATACTAACTGAACTCGCAGAAGATTGTGCCGAAAGCTATGCACAACATGGATATTACAAAGCCTACGAATATGCAGAAAAAGCCAAGCAAGCCATACAAGCCCTATACGCCCCAAAGTGGGTAAAGGGTACATTTGCTAAAGCTGACGATGTAGATATTGAGGTAGAGCCTGTAGAGAAAGTCAACAAAACACCTAATGCTGTTGACCTTACGAAACCAGAAGTCAACTTAATTGATATAGCTAGCCCTACCATGACACCCGAAGCAAGCAAAGTTGTTTCAGACGCTATAGAAAGGAGTGCAGAAGTGATGAATAAGAAGCCTGTAGAGAATGGGGAGCTGCGAGAAACAATATTGTCGATACTCGGTATTGTAGACAGAACAAGCGGAAACCGACCAGAGCAGATTGCGACACTGGAACAAGAGCTAACCGCTCATACCAACGCTGAAATAGCTAAGGTGCTAGATAGGCTAGAAAGTACAGCCGTTTACGCCGAGTATGACAAAGCAGAAGACGATGTCATATGTGGGGACGTTGTGCCGCTGGACGCTATCCAAGCCGAGCGAGCAAAGTTAAAGGAGGTGAAATAGTATGGCATCATCCAAGCCAGTTAAGTACAACTTCAAAGAGTTCAAGAAGTTTGACCCACAAGTGTCAGTTAGCAGAACCACGCTACGCAGAAGCCAAGCAAGTCTTTACGACCTCATGGTTAGTAAATTGGACGCTGGCGATGCAATCACCTACGAAGAAGCCCACCAAATATGGATCACAAAAGCCTGTCGTAATGTTATAGACGGTAAACCGCATAGCTTGACATGGCGATACGATCATAGCAAAGAGGCCTATAAAAGCGTTTTAGAGCCGATGAGTGAAGATTTGATAAAGATGACCGTTATTGGCT
>Ga0075163_10012312_pt1 | contig 11146 bp, 8 predicted proteins | sample JI1023141ADNA_FD_71478 | JGI IMG/M metagenome (GOLD analysis project Ga0075163, IMG submission 71478) | Wastewater effluent complex algal communities from Wisconsin, to seasonally profile nutrient transformation and Carbon sequestration -... | ecosystem: Engineered > WWTP > Effluent > Algae...
GACCGAACCCGAGCCCGCGACCGAACCCGAGCCCGCGACCGAACCCGAGCCCGCGACCGAACCCGAACCCGAACCCGACCCCGAGCCGCGCAGGATCAGGAATGCCACGACGGCGACGGCGCCGAGGCCGGCGGCGACCAGCCAGCGCCGCGCGCGGGGCGGCGGCACCAGGACATCGTCGTCGACAGGATCGGCGATCAGGTCGGCGTCGTCGAGCTCGGCGACGGACGCGGCCCGCGTCGGCGTGGTCGGTGTCGACGGGGGCGACGCGGGGGGGATCGGCGGCAGCGTCGGATCCGAGCCGACCGCGCGGACCGGCGCGCCGGTGGTGGTGGCGGGGGTGCCGGCGCGGGCCCGGGCCCGGGCCAGGAGCGAGCCGGGGGCGGCGGGGCGCTCGACGGTGAGCCGGGCCGGCGCGCGGACCACGCCGCTGGCGTCGCCGTCGAAGTCGATCGAGATCTCGGGCTCGTCGTCCTCGACCTGCCAGGGCATCACCCGATCGCCGAACAGGCCGCGCATGGTGTCGGCCAGCGCGGTCGCCGACGTCTGCAGCCGGGCCGCGACCGCGAACCGCTCGAGCGCCGACCGCAGCTCGTCGGCGGTCTGGTAGCGATCGGCGGGATCGAACGCCAGCGCCTTGAGGATGATGGCCTCGAGCTCGGCCGGCAGATCCGGTCGCAGCTCCGACGGCGGCGGGATGGTGCCGTCGGTGATCGAGGCCATGGTGAGGAAGTCGTTGGCGCCCTTGAACAGCCGGCGCACCGTGACCAGCTCGTACAGCACGATGCCGAGCGAGAAGACGTCGCTCCTGCGATCGAGCGGCGCGCTCAGGCACTGCTCGGGCGACATGTACGCCGCCTTGCCGGCGAGCAGCGCGGTCCCGGTCTGGGTGGTGAGGCCGACGCCGGTGGCGATGCCGAAGTCGACGACCTTCACGTCGCCGTCGAGGCCGATGAGGATGTTGGCCGGCGACACGTCGCAGTGGACGATGCCGAGCGGCTTGCGGTCGGGGCCGCGCAGCTCGTGGGCGTGATGGAGCGCGGCCGCCACGGCGAGCCCGATGGTCACGCAGTGATCGACCGGCAGCCGCTGATCGGTGTCGGCGAGGTGGCCGAGCACCTTCCGCAGATCCTCGCCGTGGACGTACTCCATGGCGAAGAAGTAGTCGCCGTCCTCCTCGCCGAGCTCGTGGACCTGGACGATGTTGTGGTGGTGGAGCGAGGCCGCCAGCCGGGCCTCGTCGAGGAACATCTGGACGAAGCGGAGCTCGCTGGCCTGCTCGCGTCGGATCCGCTTGACCACGACGTGGCGCTGGAAGCCCTCGATGCCGGCGACCCGGGCGAGGATCACGTCGGCCATGCCGCCGGCGGCGAGGTGACGGATCAGCTCGTAGCGACCGAGCCGAGCCTTGGGGCGCGCGACGGACATCACCTCTCGATCAGGGTCGAGGAACCCGTCGGGGCCGTCAAGCCTGGGTTGGGGGCGTGCAGGGTGTGCGCCCACCCCCGCCTACGCGGCCCCGGGATCGTCGCGGTTTCGCCGGCGCGGCGAGCCCGCGCTGCGAGCGTCACTGATGGACGAAGTTGCCCATCCGCGACCAGCGCAGGCCGAACGGCGGCACCCAGGTGGCGTCGGGGCCCTTGGACAGCCAGATGAACATCGCCTTGCCCTTGAGGTTCTCGAGCGGCACCGGGCCCCAGGCCCGCGAGTCGTTGGAGTTGGACCGGTTGTCGCCCATGGCGAAGAAGTGGCCGGGCGGCACCACCCAGTGGACCTGGGGCTGGCAGGCGTCGGTCGCGGCCTGGCCCGGCGGCAGCGATGACTCGATCCGGCCGGCGGCCCGATCCTTCTCGGCCTGGCCCCGGCGATCGGGGCTGCAGTGGAAGGCCGACCGCAGCCGACCGAGCTCGCCGACCTCGGGGAAGTCGCGGGCGTCGGGGTGGGGCGCGCCCTCGGGCCGGTCGACGCTGGCGTAGGTGCTGTACTCGTGGCCGCCCAGCCGCTCGCGGTAGTGGCTGCAGGCGCCGCCCTGGTCGGTGTTCTTCGACCACACCCCGGTGCCCTCGTCCTGATCCCAGTACTCGCACGGCGCGTCGACGTGGGTCGACGGCACCGCCTGGCCGTTGATGTACAGCACGCTGCACCGGACCTCGACGGTGTCGCCGGCGATCGCGACCGCGCGCTTGATGAAGTCGCGCTCGGGGGTGCACGGGTTCATGAACACCACCACCTCGCCCCGCTTGGGCCCGCGGACGTCGAACAGCTTGGTCCGCGTGTACGGGACCCGGACCCCGTAGACCAGCTTGTTGACGAAGATGAAGTCGCCGATCTGCATGGTCGGGATCATCGACGCCGACGGGATCTTGAACGCCTCGACCACGAACGCGCGCAACAGCAGCGCGATCACCACCGCCCACGCGATCGACTCGGTGTACTCGCGGCCGAGCGAGCGGCGGTCGCCGGTGGCGCGATCGACCAGGCCGTCGAGCCGGGGCAGGGCGCGCTTGACCTCGGCGGTGTCGCCGGCGGCCAGCGCGACCTCCATCGCCGCCACCGCCCGCTTGAGCTCGCCGTCGAGGGCGCGGTCGTCGCCGCGCGGCGCCCGCCCGGTCAGGAGCGCGCGGGCGCTCTTGACCAGGGTCCGAGCCTCCTGCGCGACGCGGCGATCGTAGCGGTGGGCGGCGGGGGCGGCGGCGGCGGCGGTCATCGAGGCTCCTGGCGTCGTCAGGCCGTCGACGTCAGTCGACCTTGAGGATGGTGAGGAAGGCCTCCTGCGGCAGCTCGACGGAGCCGACGGACTTCATCCGCTTCTTGCCTTCCTTCTGGCGATTGAGGAGCTTCTTCTTGCGGCTGATGTCGCCGCCGTAGCACTTGGCGGTGACGTCCTTGCGCATCGCCTTGACCGTGACCCGCGAGATGATGCGGCTGCCGATCGCGGCCTGGATCGCGACGTCGAACATCTGGCGCGGCACGACGTCCTTCATGCGGGTGCACAGCTCGACGCCGCGATGATACGAGGTGTCGCGGTGGGTGACGATCGACAGCGCGTCGACCCGCTCGCCGTTGACCAGGACATCGAGCCGGATGAGATCGGCCTCGCGATACCCGGCCGGCTCGTAGTCGAGGGAGGCGTAGCCACGACTCATCGTCTTCAAGCGATCGTAGAACCCGAACACCACCTCGGCCAGCGGCAGCTCGTAGACCACGCGCACGCGGCCGCCGGGATCGTAGTGCAGGCCGAGCTGGCGCCCGCGCCGCTCCTCGCACAGCTGCATGATCGGCCCGACGTACTCGGCCGGCAGGTGGACGGTGGCGTGGATGATCGGCTCCTCGATCTTGTCGGCCTTGCCCTGATCGGGGACCTTGGCCGGGTTGTCGACGACGATCACCTCGCCGCCCGGCATGAACACCTTGTACTGGACGCTCGGCGCGGTGGTGATCAGGTTGAGATCGAACTCGCGCTCGAGCCGCTCCTGGATGATCTCCATGTGCAGGAGGCCGAGGAAGCCGCAGCGGAAGCCGAAGCCGAGCGCCGCCGAGCTCTCGGGCTCGTAGGTCACCGCGGCGTCGTTGAGCGTCAGCTTGCCGAGCGCGTCCTTGAGGTCCTGGTAGTCGTCGGCGTCGACCGGGAACATGCCGGCGAACACCATCGGCTGGATCGCCTTGAAGCCGGGCAGGGCGGCCGCGCAGCGGCGGTCGGCGTCGGTCACGGTGTCACCGACCCGGGCATGGGCGATGTCCCTGATCGCGCCGGCCAGGATGCCGACCTCACCGGCGTCGAGGCTGTCGACCTCGAGCAGGTGGGGCGTGCGGACCGCGACCAGGGTGCAGTCGTAGGTGACGCCGGTGTTCCAGAAGTGCAGCTTGGTGCCCTTCTTGATCGAGCCCTTGAACACCCGGACCAGCACCACCACGCCGCGGTAGGTGTCGAACCAGGAATCGAAGATCAGGGCCTCGAGCGGGGCCTCGCGATCGGCGTCCGGCGGCGGGATCCGGTGGACGATCGCCTCGAGCATCTCGGGCACGCCGAGGCCGCTCTTGGCCGACACCAGGCAGGCGTCGCTGGCGTCGAGGCCGATGGTGTTCTCGATCTGCTCCTTGACCCAGTCGGGCCGAGCCACCGGCAGGTCGATCTTGTTGAGGACCGGGATGATGTCGAGGTCGTTGTCGAGCGCGACGTAGACGTTGGCCAGGGTCTGGGCCTCGACGCCCTGGGCGGCGTCGACCACCAGCAGCGCGCCCTCGCACGCGGCCAGGCTGCGCGACACCTCGTAGTGGAAGTCGACGTGACCCGGCGTGTCGATCAGGTTGAACTGGTAGTCGAGGCCGTCCTTGGCCCGGTACTTCAACCGGACCGACTGGGCCTTGATCGTGATCCCGCGCTCCTTCTCGAGATCCATCGTGTCGAGGAACTGGGCCTCGCGCTCGCGGGCGGTCAACGCGCCGCAGGTGTCGAGGATCCGATCGGCCAGCGTGGTCTTGCCGTGGTCGATGTGGGCGATGATCGAGAAGTTGCGGATGCGCTCGGGGGGGAAGGACATGGTCGGTCGACGGCGACGGGGCTCACACGCGCCAGTCGACGCCGTGATCGCGCGCACCATACGTGGCGACGGCGGCGGGGTCAACCGCGCCCCCGATCACAGCCCCGGGGCGGTGGCTTGCGCCGCCTCGGCCCGCCCGTTACGCTTGCCGGACATGCAGTCACGCCCTACCGACCACGTCCGCGCGCCTCGCCGACCCGCGGCGAGCGCGCTCCGTCACCGAGGTCACCTCGGGCTGGGGCTGGCGCTGGCGGGGCTGGTCGGCGCCGGCGGGCTGGCCGGCTGCAACAAGAACAAGAAGGCGACCACCCCGTCGAACGACGGCGACACTTCCAGCGCGGTGAGCAAGGTCGATCCGACGCTGTGCGAGACCGCGGGCAAGAACGTGGTCAGCTACGACCTCAACCACGACGCCCGGCCCGACGTCTGGAAGATGTACAAGCGCGACGACGCCGGCGGCACCACCCTCGAGGTGCTGACCTGCAAGCAGGTCGACTTCGACCACGACGGCCGCAAGGACTGGGTGGTCGGCTACACCCCCAAGGGCAGCGAGGCGTTCGAGAAGGCCGACTTCGACTACGACGGTCGGTTCGACATGTCGACGGTCTACGATCCCAAGAGCGGCAAGAAGCTCGAGATCGAGCGCGACAGCGACTTCGACGGTCAGTACGACATCAAGGAGGTCTACGACCGCTTCGGCGAGCTCAACTCGGTGCGGCGCGATCGCAACGGCGACGGCCAGCCCGACTACTGGGAGCAGTACAAGGACGGCGGCCTGATCGCGATCCTCTACGACGACGACTACGACAACAAGGTCGATCGCAAGGAGGAGGTCCCGGGCATGCGGCCCAAGTTCGTCGCGCCCGAGCCCGGCCGCCAGCCGGCCGAGGGCACGATCCCGGGCGCCGCCCCGGCGGCCACCCCGCCCGCGGGCGGGACCAAGCCGGCGCCGGCCGGCGGCGCGTGACCCGGCCGCGCCCGTGACCACGCGCCGGGTCGACAAGCCCTGGGGCCACGAGCTGATCTGGGCCGAGGGCGATCGCTACGTGGGCAAGATCCTCCACATCCGCGCCGGCGAGGCGCTGTCGCTGCAGTACCACCGGCTCAAGGACGAGACCGTCATGGTGCTGACCGGGGCGATGCGCTTCGAGCACTTCGCCGACGGCGAGGCGGCGACCGTCGAGGTGCTGACCCCGCGCCAGCCGTTCCATATCCCGCCCGGGATCCGCCATCGCATGGTCGCGCTCGAGGACACCGACGTCCTCGAGGTGTCGACCCCCGAGCTCGACGACGTCGTCCGGCTCGACGATCGCTACGGCCGCACCGGCCAGTAGTCGTCCCGTCAGTCGACGTCCTCGACGCCGGCGCCGGTCGCGGTCGGCGCCGAGGCGCTGGCGGTGGCGAGGCCGGGCGGGGCCGCGGTGGCCACCGGGGTGGCGGCGGTGGCGGGCGGTGGCGCGGCCGCGCTGGCGGTGGTCGCGGTGGCCGATGCGCCGCCGATGGGTGCGGCGGCGGCGGCGGTGGTCGCGGCGCCGTGGGCGACCGGGGGCGCGGCGGCGGTGGCCGCGGCCAGCGCCGCGGCCGAGCCGGCGGCGGCGGCGACCGGGACCAGGCCGTGGGCGGCCGCCACCCAGCCGAGGTCGGTGAACCGGAGCACGAGGCCGGGCAGGTGGCTGGCGCCGACGATCCAGAGCTGCTTGTCGCCGGCCTGCACGGTGCTGCCGCCGGTGGCGTCGCCCAGGACCTTCTTCACCCACTGCTGGTTGCGGTGCTCGACGTCGTACCAGTCGCGGCCGGCCTTCATCCGGGCGCCGACCGCGCCGAACAGGGCCCGCTGGTCACCGGCCTTGACGTTGTCGGTGTCGGCGTCGACCGCGGCGTGGTCGGCCGGGGTATTCGCCGGGCCGTGGGCGGCGGCGCTGGCGCCGAGCCCGGTCGCGACCGCCGCCGCGTCGGTCGCGGCGGTGGCGCGGGTGGCGTCGGTCTCGAGGCCCTGGGTCTTCGCCGGATCCTTCACCGTCGCCGCCGAGCCGCGGGTCAGCGCCAGCGCGGCGTAGGTGCCGTCGAGCGCCTCGGCGTCGACGCCGCCGAAGCCGGTCACCAGGCCCGCGCGATAGGCGGCGAAGCCGGGCGCCTTGCGATCGGCCACCGGCTTCATCAGCAGCGCGAGGTTGGCGGCGACGTCGCCGACCAGCTTGATGCCGCCGATCGCGGTCTCCATCTCGGAGTAGACGTGGCTGAACCGCTCTTGCTCGAGGAACGCGAGCAGCGGCTGCACCGCCCGGACGTCCTTGAGGTGCAGGGAGTGGCCGGTGCCGAGCAGGTAGATCGTCGCCCCGCCGTCGGGCGACGTCGCCTTCCACAGCATCGCGCCCTCGGTCGGCGCGGTCGCCGCCAGCGCGGTCACCCGGTCGCCGCGGGTCGCCAGATCGGCGGCCGTGATCCGCTGGACCGCGGGCGCCGCGCTCGCCCCGTCGCCGGCGTGCTGGTCGAGCAACGCCTCCGCCGAGCGGCCGGCGACCACCGCGTCGGCGACCGCGTCGGCGTGGCGCTCGTGGACGTCGCCGTCGGCGCCGACGCCGCCGGCCAGGCTGACCCCGCCGCGCTGCTGGATCACGTGGGCGGCCTCGTGAGCGGCGGTGTGGAGGTCGGGCGGGCCGGCGAAGGCGACGTCGGTGCCGGTGGCGTAGGCGCGCGCGCCGAGATCGGCGGCCGCGGCCTGGGCGGCGCCGTCGGTGTGAGCGCGGACGGCGGACAGGTCGTGGGCGCCGAACGCGGCGCCGATCCGGTCGGCGAACGGCAGCGGCCCGCCCGGCCCGGCGACGCCCGCGGCGGCGCGATCCTGGACGTCTGGCTCGGCCACCGGCCGCGGTCGGCGCTGGACCGCGAGCCGCTGGACCAGCGTCCGCTTGCCCGGCACACCGCCGCCGCCGCCACCGCCGCCGCCGCCACCCTCGGACCGTCCCTGCCGTCGCTCGTAGCTCATCGGATCCTCCTCGCCGGGCGCGCGGTGTCGACCACCGCGCCGACCATGCTGGCCCTGGTGCCGCCGAGGGCCAATCAAGCAATGTGGAGGTCGCGGTCGGGCCGCGCGCGCGGTGCCCGCGAGCTCGACGCGCGCGGGCGCGGGCGCGCTCGATCCTCGGCGGAGGCGACGGCGCCGCGGTGTATGATCGCCGTCGTCGATGGGGACCGACTCGACCCGCGGGCTCGCGCGCCTGCTCCGCCTGGCGCGGGGCGTCGCGCTCGCGCCGGCCGACGAGGAGCGCTACCAGCAGGAGCGCGGCGAGCGCAACCGGCGGGCGATCCGGGCCGCGATCGCGATCCTGATCCCGTTCCACCTGCTGGGCGCGGTGCTGTTCTGGCCGGCGGGCGGACCGATCGCGCAGCTCGGCGACTTCGACGCCACGCTGTGCCTGGTCAACATCGTGGTGATCCCGATCGTGCTCGGCCTGGTCGGGCTCGCGCTGTACGTCGAGCCCGGGCGGCCGCTCGGCCGGTGGCGGAGCTGGGCGACCGATCTCTACGCCCTGGCCTACGTCCTGTTCGGGGTCGCGCTGTCGGTCAACGCTCAGCGCAAGAACGGCAACATCAACCTGTTCACCATCGCGATCCTCGGCAACACGCTGCTGCTCCGGCAGCAGGCGTGGGCGATGGTGACCAACAACGTCGTCGGCCTGGTCGCGCTGATCGTCGGGGTGGTGACGCTGCAGCCCGAGCGCGAGCTGCGGATGATGGCGGTGACGCCGGCGTTGACGGTGGTGATGATCGGCGTGGTGCTGTCGCGCATCAACGTGTCGGCGGCCCGGGCCGAGGTCGCCGCCCGGCTGACCATCGAGCGGCAGCGGGCCGAGCTGGCGGCCAGCCACGATCAGCTCGCCGAGCTCAACCGCGACCTCGAGCGCCGGGTCCGCGAGCACGTCGACGAGATCGTCAGCCGCGCCACCGAGATCGAGAAGCTCAACCGCCACCTCAGCGCCCAGGTCATCGATCGATCGCGCCACCTGGCCCGCGCGTTCAAGGCGCTCGGCCCGGGCCGGCCGGTCACGCTCGACGTCGGCAGCACGCTCGACGGCCGGGTCGAGATCCGCGGCCACCTCGGCGCCGGCGCCTGGGGCGACGTCTACCTCGGTCACGATCGCATCCTCGAGCGCGACGTCGCGGTCAAGGTCCTGCGCCTCGACGCCGGGGTGGCGCGCGACACCTGGGTCCGGTTCGCCGCCGAGGCCGGCGCGGCGGCGTCGATCCGTCACCCCGGCGTGGTCCACACCTTCCACGTCGGCGTCACCGAGGACGGCCGGCTGTACCAGCTCCAGGATCTGGTCGACGGCGTGACCCTGGCCGCGACCCTCGAGCGCGGCGGCGGCTGGCCCGCGCACGCCGTCGCCCGGATCGGCGGTCAGCTCGCCGACGCGCTGGCCGCCGCCCACGCCGCCGGCATCGTCCACCGCGACGTCAAGCCGAGCAACGTCATGCTGACCCCGGCCAGCCCTGGGGTCCGGCTGCTCGACTTCGGCGTGTCGCGGACCCTGACCCCGGGCGCTGGCGGCTCGACCGGCAACGACATGGTCGGGACCCCGCTGTACATGGCGCCCGAGCAGATCGCCGCCCCCGATACCGTCGGCGCGCCGTGCGACGTCTATGCTCTCGGCGTGGTGCTGCACGAGCTGTGCGCCGGCGCGCCGCCGTTCGTCGGCGGCACCGCCAAGCTGCTCCACGCCCACCTCGAGCGCCCGGCCCCGCGGCTCGACGAGGCGCTCGCGCCGGCCGCGCTCGCCGACCTCATCGTCGCCTGCCTGGCCAAGGAGCCGGCGGCCCGGCCGACCGCGCGCGCGCTGGCCGACGCGCTGACCGCGCTCGCCGACGCCGGCGGCGCGCCGGCGGCCGAGGCGCTGCGCCCGCCGGCGATCGATCCGGCGCGCGGCGGCGCGGCCGCGACCTTGCGCCAGGACGCGCTGTGACCGACCCCGCCGCCGCGCTGCGCGCGATCCACGTCGAGCTCGACGCGATCTTCGAGCTGGCGCGCGAGCTGGTCGTGGCCGGCGACGGCCACCACGCCGCCCGCGCGCTCGCCGCCTACCGGGCGCTGACCGCGCGCCACGCGGCCGACGAGGAGGCGCTGCTCTTGCCGCACCTGCCGGCCGACGCCCGCTGGCCGGCCGGGCTGTACGTCGGCCAGCACGGCAAGCTCCTGGCCGGCATCGATCGCGCCGCCGACGTCGTCGCCGCGGTGGCGGCGCCGGCGCCGCGCTGGCGGGCGATGGCGCTGTGCGCGCTCGACGCCCTGATCCCGGTGCTGCACCTGGCCGAGCACCACCACGCCGCCGAGGAGCAGGCCCTGTTCCCCGCGGTTCCGGCCGCGGCGCTGGCCGCGGTCGTCGCCGCCTGGCCGGCCGACCTCGCCGCCCACGCCGACGCGCTCGCCGCCTGCCGGGCGGCGCTGGCCGGCGTACCATCGCCGCCATGAAGGGCATGGTCGTGGCGCTGGTCGTGGCGGCGGGGCTGGCGGCCTGTGACGGCGACGGCGACGGACCGACCGACGACGGCGCCGACCACACCTACGTCCTCGACGAGGTCGCGCTGCCGACGAACCCGAGCGAGGCGCAGACGTTCGGCCTCGACCTCGACGACCGCCCCGGCGACGGCGTCGACAACCAGCTCGGGATGCTGCTGGGCTCGATCCGGACCCTGGCGCCCGACGTCGACCTGCAGGGCGGCGTCGACGGTCAGGTCGACCAGGGCGGCATCATCCTGCTCGCCAACCTGCGGGCGCCCGATCTCGACAACACGGCCGGCGCCGGGCTGTGGATCTACGAGGGCGTCGACGCCGTGCCGGCCCCGTGCGCCGACCCGGCCGACGAGGTCTGCCGGCGCCACCTCGCCGGGACCGGCACCTTCGCCGTCGCGCCCGCGGCGGCGACCGACAGCAAGCTGGTCGGCCGGATCGTGGCCGCGACCTTCCGGGGCGGGCCCGGCGTGTTCACGCTGCCGCTGCGGCTGTCGAACGGGCCGGTGTTCTACCTGCCCCTCCAGCAGGCGAGGGTCGAGCTGCGCGTGTCGGCCAGCGGCTTCGGCGCCGGCAGCAAGCTGGGCGGCGCCCTCCGCGGCGACGACGTCGATCGCGCGCTGGTGCCCGGCCTCCACGGCTCGCTGGCCGCGTGGATCGACGCGGACTGCGCGGGCGCGCGCACCCCGCCGAGCTGCGGCTGCGAGGCCGGGACGCAGGGCGCGGCGGTCCTCGCCCTCCTCGACGGCAACGACGACTGCACGGCCACCCTCGCCGAGGCGCGGGCGGTGATCGACCAGCTCGTCACCTTCGACATCGATCTCGATGGCGACGGCGGGTTCGACGCGTTCTCGATCGGCGTCGGGCTGTCGGCGGTCGAGGCCGCGTTCGCGGTACCGCCGCGCTAGCGCGGCCGGGTCCATGCCGCTCTCCTGCGCTGGCGCGCGAGCTGGTACCCCGCCACAGGGGAGATGACCGATTCCTTCCTTCCGTTCGTCCTGAGCGGAGGCCCGAGCGCAGCGAGGGCCGAAGTCGAAGGACCGCGACGGTGCGGGCCCCTTCGACTTCGCGCTCGCTGACGCTCGCGCTGCGCTCAGGG
>Ga0075163_10012315_pt1 | contig 11145 bp, 9 predicted proteins | sample JI1023141ADNA_FD_71478 | JGI IMG/M metagenome (GOLD analysis project Ga0075163, IMG submission 71478) | Wastewater effluent complex algal communities from Wisconsin, to seasonally profile nutrient transformation and Carbon sequestration -... | ecosystem: Engineered > WWTP > Effluent > Algae...
AGCGTGACGGTCGTGGTGAACGAAAACGCCTCGGGCAGCAGCGGCACGAACTGTTCGAGCGGCTCACGCCGGAACACCCGCAGGCCCGAGTTCAGGTCGGTAATTTCGTGGCCGGCAAGCACGCTGGCGAGATTGTTCAAGACCCATTTCGCCGGCTTGCGAATCAGCGGCACGCCCTTCATCGCGGCGCCGCGATCACCGACCACCATGTCGTTATAGCCCGCCATCGCGATCATTTCGGGCAGATATTTCGCCGGATAGGTGCCATCGGCATCGAGAATCGCGACCAGCGGCGCGGTACTGACCGCAATGCCGGCCTTGAGCGCGCGGCCATAGCCGCCGTTGTTGGGGAAGTTGACGACACGCGCATCGGTTTCGCGCGCGCGGGCCAGCGTGTCGTCGCTCGAACCGTCGTTGACGACGATGATTTCATGGGCAATGCCCGCTGCGGTCAGCACGGCGCGCACGCTGTCGACCGTCGCCTTGACGGCATTCTGTTCATTATACGCCGGAATGACGACCGAAACCGCCAGCGATGGCGCTTTGGCCACGCTGTTCGCAGCCGCGCTTTCCGAATGTTCAACCTGCCCTGTCAAAGCTTTACCCCCGGTTGGTCGACGCCTCTATAGCGCGCCGGCGTGACAATGGCACCCTGTTGTCGACGCAATTCTTCGCGTGTGCAGCATTTTACCCACAATGCACGAAAATCCGGCTAGCCTTTGTATGCAGCCGCTGCAACTTTGCACTACGACCGTAACGGACATTGTGCGATTAGCTTGCGACGCCGTGCTTGTGACCATGTGACCAAGGATGCCGACACTGGAACCCCGAACCGCTGCCGTATCGCCAACAAATGCCGACGCCGCGTCGCGCTTGCCGGCGCATACGCTGCGCGCGCGGCTGCAGATTTTCGGGTCGATGCTGTTGTTGGCGGTGGCCTTGCTGTGGCCAGCGATGGTGCAGCAACGCCCGGCCTATTTCTTCGATAGCGCCGGCTATCTGAGCACCGGAACCAAGGCGTTCGCGATTGCCAGCGACAAAATTGCGTCCAAGCTTTCGACAACCGGCGAAAAGCCTGCCGCGAAGGCTGGTGTACCGGCGCCGCCGCGCGTCACCAGCGTCGTGTCGATTCGCGCCATCGCCTATAGCCTGTTCGCGGCCGCGACTTCGGCGCCCGGCTACCGGATGCACGCGCTGATCGCGGTCAACGCGCTGGTGGTGACCTTGCTGATCTGGCAGTTCTGGCGGATCCGGGCACCACGCGCGTCGCCGCGTGACGAGGCGTTGGCGGCGCTTTTCGTCGCAACCGCGACCTCGGCACCGTGGTTTGTCAGCTATGCGATGCCCGACATCTTTGCCGGCGCGGCAATTCTGGCGCTGCTGATCCTGACGTTTGCGCCGTTGCACCGGCAGCGCGTGGCGCGTGCTGCAGTGGCGAGTGTCGTGACCTTCGCGGTCGCCGCGCACGCCAGCCATATCCCGATCATCGGGCTGATTGTTGCGGCGGCGGTTGCCGAATTGTTGTTCGAACGCTGGCGCGGCACGGCGCCTTGGTCGTGGCGCCGGTTCGCCTGGGTGGTCGTGCCCTATGTTGCCGGTATGGTGCTGGTCGTGGCGCTATCGGTCGTCAGTTTCGGATCGGCCAGCGTGGCACCCAAGCGGCTGCCGTTCGCGCTGGCCAAGTCGATCGATGACGGACCGGGCAACTGGTATCTCAAGGCGACCTGCGCCGAAAAGCACTGGGCGGTTTGTCCGTTCTTCGCACGAACCGGTGGTGGCGGCCCCGAGCTGATCTTTGCCGACGGCGGGCTGATCAAGACTGCGACACCGGCGGAAATGGAGGCGGTGCGCAACGAGGAAATGACCATCGTCCGCAACGCAACGCGCGCTTATCCGTTCGTGCAGATCCGTTCGGCGATTGCCAATTCGGTATCGCAGTTCTTCCATTTCGGGCTGAAGGACAACAGTTTCGGCTATGTCATCGTGCAACTGCCAAACGGCGAGTTCCGGACGCAGGCAGCACCCGAAAGGTTCGACTTGCGCCCGGCCGGCCAGGTCATGGTCTATGGCGGTGTTGCGATCGCACTGGGCTATATAGTGGCAATCGCGCGCAGCTTGTCTGCGGTCGAATGGGCGACTTTGCGGCTGTTGCTGGCGGGGCTGGTCGCCAATGCGATGATCACCGGGGGGCTGTCGACTATCACCAGCCGCTACCAGAGCCGGGTTATTTGGGTGGTGCCCGTGGTGGCATTGGGTTTATGGCTGGCGCGGCGTTCCCGACCGTTGACGGCGCCATGAAGCGCTGGCGCAGCATCACCAGCGCGAAGGTGACGCTGGCGTAGCAGTGGTACATCCAGTGCAGGCCAAGCCCGAGAATCATCGTCTTGAGCCCGCCGGCGCGGTAGAGCAGCGCCAGAAATTCGCGGTTGAGCCAGACATAGGCGAGCCCGGCGAGCACGCCGAACCCGGCCAGCCAATGCTGGTTGAGCACCAGCGCCACCAACGGCAACAGCCAGCACAGATGCGCCAGCACCGACTTCAATCGCTCGGTGCCAACCAGGTTGAGTTCGGCACCTTGCGTGCGGCCGGCGGCGATGAGTTGCGTCCACGGCACCGCGCGGCTCATGATATCGGTGCGCCAGAGCTGGCGTTTGCCCCAGTCCTTGCAATGCTTGCCCAGCGCTTCGGGGACCAGCGCGATGGCATGGCCGGCCCGGTTCAACCGGACGCCGAGTTCGATGTCCTCGATGCTCGGACGGGCGTAGCGCACGTCGAAGCCGCCGATGGCGCGGAAGACATCGGCCTTGATGGCACCGAGGCCGGCCCAGAAAGTCGTGGCCGCCCGCTCGCCGCCCTGATGGACGAAATGGTGGCGCAAATTGGCGTAGAGCGCCGCCGAGCGCTGCGAGCGCGGCCGGTCATCATAGGAGCCGAAAGCCGCGCTGATTTTCGGGTCGTAGACGAACGCCGCCTCAAGCCGGCCGAGTGCGGTCGGGTGGATCGACACATCGGCATCGACGAAGATAATCAGTTCGGACTTGGCAATCGCGACCCCGGCGTTGCGGCCGACCGCCGGGCCACGTGGCGGGCCGTCGTTGCGCAGCACGACGGCGCCAGCGGCACGCGCCATGTCGCCGGTGCCGTCGGTCGAGCCGTCGTCGTAGAGGATGAGCTCGTCTGGCTGGCGCTCGCTGGCGGCAATCGCCGCCAGGCAGTCGCCCAGAGTCGCTTCGGCATTGTACGCCGGAATGACAATCGTCAGCGTCCGTTTCGCCATCGTCTGAGGCGCGGCGCCGGCCATCGCTTATTCCGCCGCCTCGAGCGCGCGCGGCGTGTCTGAAGTGTTCTGGCCCGGCTTCGCCACGGTGAACTCCTCGTGATACGAGCGCTCGACATTGACGTTCCAGATGTCGTGCTTCTCACCGAGAATTATACGCGCTGCGAGCATCGCCGTCAGCATCGAATGATCCTGATTGTTATAGCGGTGCATGCCGTTGCGGCCGACGGTCTGGAAATTGTCGAAGCCGTTGATCCATTCGGACAGCGTGTCGACCGCGGCGCGGTAGTCGCCGTCATAGACCGGATAGGCCTTGGGCTGGCGGATGACGGTGCCGTCGATGATGTTCGACGACTTGGCGAGGCCGAGGAATTCGAGCTCGCGGCCCGCCTGCGCGATGAGGTCGGCGTCGGTGCTGTTCCACAGGCCGTCGCCTTCGTGGCAGAACAATTCCATGCCGATGCTGGCGTGGTCGGGGTTGGGCACCATCGCTTCGGACCATGACCGGAAGTTCTGGATGCGGCCGACGCTGACTTCGGGACTGTGGATGTAGATCCAGTTGTCGGGGAAGGGGTCGGGGATGTCGAGCACCAGCGCCACGACCAGAAAGTCGCGGTACTTGAGCTTCTTCGCCGCCGCCTGGATATGTTCAGGCGCCGGCGGGTCCATCGCCGCGATCATCTCGACGATCGGCATCGAGTTGATGAACTGGTCGGCTTCGAGGCGCGTCAGCTTGACGTCGTCGGGGTTCGACCAGTCCTTGAGTTCGATGGCGTCGACATGCATGCCGGTGCGGAAAATCTTGGTCGCGGCGGTCTGCATGCGGACTTCGCCGCCCTTGGCGATGACCGATTCGCGGAACGCTTCCCACATCTGGCCGGGGCCGAGCGGTGGATAGTTGAATTCCTCGATCAGGCTGGCGGTGTCATTGGCGCCGGTGACGGCGTTGAGCACGGCCTTGACCAGCGACAGGTTCTTGATGCGCTGTGCAGCCCAGTCGGCACGGATTTCGGTGCACGGGATGCCCCAGACCTTTTCGGTGTACGACCGGAAGAAGTGATCGAACAGCCGGCCGCCGAAGCGGTTGGTCACCCATTGCTCGAAATTTTCTTCCTCGCGATGCGGGAACACCTGCCAATAGGCATAGCTCGCCATGATGCGCACCGATTCGATCGGTCCCATGTTGCCAAGCGCGTTGAAGATCTTGAGCGGATAGGCGTAATATTTGCCCTGATAATAGATCCGGCTCATGCGCGGCCGCTTGACGAACTTGTCGCCGAGCACTTCGTGCCACAGCTCGTCGACTTCGCCGACCTTGGTGAAGAAGCGGTGGCCGCCGATGTCGAAACGATAGCCCTTGTAGCTTTCGGTGCGCGAAATGCCGCCGACCTGGTCGGAGGCCTCGACGACAATTGGGGTCACACGACCGCTGCCGCGCTTTTGCAGCTCGTAAGCTGCAGTCAAGCCAGCGGGGCCACCACCAATAATGCCCACCGTCAGCTTTCCGCCAGACGCCGCGCCCTGTTTCGCTTCAACCGACATTAGTTATCCTGAACCCACCATCTGACAGTGTTGCTGCCCGAACAGCGCTCATACAAGAAAGCGGGGATTCGCGAAGCAGGAATTTGCCATTGCGCCTAAAGGTCACAGCCGCCGACCCATCGAAGCTGGCGGCGTGACGCAAGGCCATGCGCGCCGAATATTGCAGAGACATTGCAGTCAACACGCCCGAATCAGCCGTTTCAACTGCTATCTGCGCCAGACCAAGCCAGCGCCGTCGCGACGAAATGCCCCTGCTCACGATGTTGCGCCCTCAATTGCCAAACCGGCGGCTCTAGAAATTAATATAACGTAAATTCAATAACCACAATGCCGCGTTGCAACAAACGGTTTTTGCGCCGGAAAGTTGAAGGGCGGCATACCCGGACCTTGCGACGCGTCAAAAGGCGCGGGTGGACGCCACTGTCAGCGCATGGTCGCGGGCCTTGTTCAGAACCATATCGGCACGGTCGCGCGCCCGGACGATGTTCTCGCGCAGATTGGGCAGGTTGATGCGCTTCCAGACGCTGCGCGCGAAGATTTCGGCAGCGGGTTCGTTCATGGCGCGGAACTGCGCATAAAAGGATGTCGGGTCATTTTCGGCCAGCTTCCAGAAGCCGATGAAGCGGCCAACGAACCAATGTTCGAGATCGTCCTCGCGGGCATCGAGATAGATCAGCGCATCGAGTTGGTCGGCCGCGTCATAGCCGCCTGGCAGCGGCGATAGCCCCAGGCCTTCGACGAGCAGGATGTCGGGCCGGTCGATGGTCCGCGCTAGCTGCGGATCGACGTCATAGGTCAGGTGCGAGTAGCCGGGGAAACGCGTCGGCGCGACGGGTGCCTGCCGCAAGGCGCAGACCAGCGCTGCGGCGTCATAAGATTCGGGATAGCCCTTGCGAAGCGTCAGGCCGCGCGCATCGAGTGTCGCATTGTCCAGCAGAAAGCCGTCGGTCGACACGCTCTCGACGCGGTGTGTTGGCTCGAGCGCCGCTTTGATGGCGGCACTCAGCACCGACTTTCCCGACGCCACCGATCCGGTCAGCCCGACCAGCAACGGCCGGCCCGGCGTGGCCCGTGCCGCCAGACGCGCGGCAATGTCGCCGGCATCGGTGGCTGTTGCGTCACTGTTGGGCATTGGCGTCCCTCATCGACCCGTCTTGCGGTCATAGTGCCGCAATGTGCGTGCAAGGCAAATGGGTGGCTTGGTCGTGTGGGGTCAGACAAACGCGTGGCGCCGCCCCCCGATGGGAGGCGGCATTCCAACGATGTGTTGAAAAATGGAGCGGGCGAAGGGATTCGAACCCTCGACCCCGACCTTGGCAAGGTCGTGCTCTACCCCTGAGCTACGCCCGCTCGGCGGAACGTCCAGCAGTGCTGTCCGTTCGGGAGGCCGGGCTATAAGCAGCCGTTGCGCCGGGTGCAAGCGCAAAAACTCGCAACCACCGCAATTTTGCGCGAAAATCCGGCCATCGCCATTCACGCCGCAGCGATGTCGCCCATTCAAGCGACTTGGCAAAGCGGGGGGTTCGGCCCCATATGCGCGTCTCGACTTTCCCCAGACCGGAGCCCGTCATGGCCAGCCTCGCCACCAGCCAGTCCGAACGCGCCAGCATCGCGGCGTTCAAGACCGATGTCATCGACGCGTCGATGAACGCGCTGATTCTGGTCGATTTCTGGGCCGAATGGTGCGGGCCGTGCAAGACGCTGACGCCGCTGCTCGAACGTGTCGTCGCCACCTATGCGCCGCGCGTCCAGCTGGTGAAGATCGACGTCGACAAGAACCAGACGCTCGCCAGCCAGTTCCGAATCGAATCGATTCCCACCGTCTATGCGTTTCTGAAGGGCCAGCCGGTCGACGGCTTTGCCGGGGCGCTCGGTGAACGCGAGCTCAAGACCTTCATCGACCGGCTGCTCGCCGCGGTGCCGGCAGCACCCGCCGAAGCCGATGCTGCCGCGCAGATCGAGGCACTGGCACAAGCCGCCGCCGACGCGCTGGCCGAAGGTGCCGCGCCGCAGGCCGAGCAGATGTTTGCCGCGCTTGCCGCCGAAGTTCCCGACCGGGTCGAATTCGCCGCCGGACTGGCACGCGCCCGCGTCGCGCTCGGCGACCTCGACGGCGCCCGCGCCGCACTCGCGGCACTGCCCGCCGATGCCAGGCACGCGACACTGGCACAGGCGCGCGCCGCGCTGGCGCTTGCCGAACAGGCCACGCCGGTCGCTGACTTGGCCGGACTGGCCGCGAAGGTTGCCGCCAATCCTGACGACCATGCGCTGCGTATCGAACTCGCCGGTGGGCTGATGGCGCGCGGCGACCGCGACGGCGCTGCCGAGGCGCTGCTCGAAAGCATCCGCCGCGACGCGACGTGGAACGACGGCGCGGCGCGGGCGCGGCTACTGACGCTGTTCGAAGCGGTCGGACTGACCGACCCCTGGGTCGTGGCGACACGCCGCAAGCTTTCAACGCTGCTGTTTGCATGACCGATATCGACGCATTGCCCGAAGTCATTCCGGTGTTCCCGCTTGCCGGCGCGGTATTGCTGCCGCGCGGCGTGATGCCGCTCAACATTTTCGAGCCGCGCTATTTGAAGATGGTGCGCGATGCGGTGGCCGGCACCAAGCTTATCGGCATGGTCCAACCGCGCCTGGCCAAGACGCGCAGCACGCAGCCACCGGCGCTGTTCGACATCGGCTGCGTCGGCCGCATCACCGAATTTGAGGAAACCGACGACGGCCGATTGCTGATCGAGCTGACCGGCCTGCGCCGTTTCAAGGTGGCGCGCGAGATCGACGTGGTGACGCCGTACCGGCAGATTGTGGCTGATTATGACGGCTTCGATGCTGACGTGGCCGAGCCGGTGGCAGTCAACGCCGCCGCGCGTGCGGCGCTCGAGGAAACGCTGCGGACTTATCTCGATGCGAACGGGCTGAGCGCCGATTGGGAAGCCGTCACCGGTGCCGATGACGAATCGCTGGTCATCACGCTCGCGGCTGTTTGCCCGTTCGAACCGGTCGAAAAGCAGGCGCTGCTCGAAGCCCCCGACCTGCCGTCGCGTGCCGCAACGCTGACGGCGCTGATGACGTTCGCGCAAGGTTTCGGTGGTGCGGGCCGCAGCGACGACGGGCCGGTGGTGCAATGACCGAAGACGCGCCTGACCTCGATCCGCGGCTGCTCGAAATCCTCGTCTGTCCGCTGACGCGGACACCGCTGCGCTATGACCGCGTCGCGCAGGAACTGGTTTCGGACAGTGCCAAACTCGCCTATCCTGTGCGCGACGGCATTCCGATCATGCTGATCAGCGAGGCGCGCGAAATCAGCGATTGAGCGCGCGACCAAGGGGGAATTGATGAGCGAAACCGGCAAGCCTGAAACCCGCAAGGAGAAGTTCAGCCACGAGATGAACGCCCTGTTCTGGGCATTCCTCTATCTGTTCGTCCTGTTCGGCATGTTGCGGCTGTACGGCAACATCCTGCTCGCCAAGCACGGCGACGTCGAAATCCGCCTTGGTCTGGCGGCACTCAATGCGCTGATTTTCGCCAAGGTCATCCTGATCGGCAACTGGATGCACCTCGGTCAAGCGTCGGACAACCGGCCGCTGCTGGTTTCGGTGATTGCAAAGTCGGTAGCGTTCTCGGGGTTCTTCATCGCCTTCCACTTTTTCGAGGAGGCGGTGGTCGGCCTGTTCCACCACAAGCCGTTGGCCGAGATCATACGCGTCGACATCGCGCATCTCCAGGCCGCAATGGTCGCCAGCGTCATTTTCGGCGTCGCAATGATTCCCTATTTCGCGATGCGCGAGGTTACCCGTTCAATCGGCTGGGAACGGCTCAAGGTGCTGCTTTTCGAGCATGACGGCGTTGCCCGGGTGTTCGGGCCAAAGCAGGGCTGAACAGGGCCTTAGACCAGCTCGCCGTGGAGTAGCGCCGGCAGATCGCCGGTTTCGCCGCGTGCTTCGGCCATGAAGCGCGCCTTCAATGGCGCGATGCGTTCGACGCCGGCGAGGCCGAGGCGGCGGACCAGCGCCGGACCGCGGCCCTTGAGCGCGAACAGCCGGTTGAGCGCGTCGGTGACGCCGGCGACCATCGAATTGTCGAAGCGCCGCCACGCCGAATAGCGCGCCAGTACGGCAGGCGCGCCGAGGTCGAGCCCGAGGCGCGCGCTTTCGACGAGCACCTGCGCCAGCGCCGCGACATCGCGCAGCCCCATGTTGAGCCCCTGGCCGGCAATCGGGTGGATGCCGTGCGCGGCGTCGCCGATCAGCAGCAGCCGTTCGGCGCTGTAGGTTTCGGCGTGATGGAAGCCCAGCGGGTAGGAAGATGACGGCGCGATCAGCTCGATCTTGCCGAGGAAGCCGCCGATGCGCTTGTCGATTTCGGCGGCGAGCGCGCGCGGCCCGAGCTTGGTGTAGCCCGGCGCGTCATCGTTTTCGATGCTCCAGACGATCGCCGAGCGGTTCGGCGCTTGCGGCACGCCCTTGAGCGGCAGGATGGCGAACGGCCCGGTCGGGTAGAAGAGTTCGAACGCGATACTGTCATGCGGGCGTTCGTGACCGATCATCGTGACGATTGCGGTCTGCGGGTAGCGCCACGACGACACGCGGATACCGGCGCCTTCGCGCACCATCGAGCGCCTGCCGTCGGCGGCAATGACCAGCGGCGCGCGCAATTCGGTGCCGTCAGCGAGTGTCACCGTGGCGCCGGTGGCTTCGCGCCTGATATCGGCGACGCGCGCCGGCGCAAACACCGATACGTTCTTGGCGGGCTTGGCAGCCGCCATCAGCGCGACACGCAGCAGCCGGTTTTCGAGCATGTAACCGAGCGGGTCGGCGGCGGCGCCTTCGGTGCGGGCGTCGAAATGCAGGTGCAGCGGCGACAGCCCGTCGGTGACGCGGATCTGGTTGATTGCGCAACCATGGTCGTCGAGTACCTGGCCCAGCCCGATAGCGCGCAGCATCCGCGCCGGCGCACTGGCAATCGCCGAGGCGCGGCCGTCGAAGCCCGGGGCCAGTGTCGCGTCGAGGTCGGCGGCATCGACCACCGCGCTGGTCAGGCCGTGCGCATCGAGCGCCAGCGCCAGCGCCATGCCGACCAGACCACCGCCGATAATGATGACATCGCTTTGCATGGCTCCCTCATAGCGCCGCAAGGCGCGCCTGCGAAGCGGCGGATTGTCTCAAGCCACGGTGTTTGAAGTGCCTAAAAATCAGGCTGGTCGAAATCGAAGGCTAATTTTTGTGCAACGACGCCTCCTCGATTACCGATGCTGACTGCTTCGACACCGACAATTGCAACTGGCACGATAATTGAATGGGACGATGCGGGTGCCCTTCGGGTTCCTGCGCCAATCGGGGTTCATGGTGAACCTTCTGCGACTTACGGCCGGAGGCAATGCTTCCGGCCGCTTTTCGTCCCCACATTTCATCGCAAGCGCCAGTGTCCAACCTTGACCGATTCGGCGCCAGACGGCATCGTCTGCGCAGCATCGACCGGTGTTGAGGCCCGCTGCGGGCACGCCGGTGGGCGCATGGGGACAGACACATGGCGAGTACCGCCGCCGGCGCACGCCGCGGCTCCAGCAGCGAAACCACCGGCCCACGCGGGATCGCGGCGCGCGCCACGGGGGCGTTGCGCGCCACTGGCCGCATCATTTCCGGTGTGGCGCTGCTCGCCTTGGCGCTGGTGCTGGCTGTCGCGCTGCTCAGCTACAGTGCGCTCGATCCCTCGCTCAACACGGTAACGTCGCGCCCCGCGGGCAATCTGGCGGGTGTGCCGGGCGCGTGGTTTGCCGATCTGGCGCTGCAACTGTTCGGCTACGGGGCCGCCGCACTGGTGCCGCCGCTGGCGGTGGCCGGTGTGCGGCAATTGCTCGGGCGCGGGCTGGCACCGTGGCGCCGGATGCTGCTGGCAAGCCTGTTCGGCATTCTGGCCGCCGCCGCGACGCTCGGCATCGCGTTGCCCGGCCCCGATGTGCGGCTGCCGTCAGGGGCCGGCGGCATTATCGGCTTGATTGCCGCACGGCTGACGACGATTGCCGGCGAAACGGCATGGCTCGCCGAAGTGCCGGTGGCGCTGCTGGCGGCGCTGCTGCTCGGGTTGACCGCCGTCGGCTTGCTGGTCTGGGGTTCGGGCCTGACGCTGGGCGACGGCAGTGCGATGTGGCGGCTGTTGCGGCGCGAGCCGGCGGCGGACGCCGATGACGAGCCCGCCGCAATCGTGCGCCGGCCGCGTGCCGTGCGCGACGAAGCCGAGGATTTCGAGCCAGTCACCGCCGAAACTGCTGCGGCACCGCGGACCAACATCGTTGCCGCCAAGCCGGCGCCTGCATCGGCCAA
>Ga0075163_10012316_pt1 | contig 11145 bp, 7 predicted proteins | sample JI1023141ADNA_FD_71478 | JGI IMG/M metagenome (GOLD analysis project Ga0075163, IMG submission 71478) | Wastewater effluent complex algal communities from Wisconsin, to seasonally profile nutrient transformation and Carbon sequestration -... | ecosystem: Engineered > WWTP > Effluent > Algae...
GGCGATGACGTTGCTCTGGGCGCCGCCGAGGAAGTTGGCGGTGGCGTTGTTCCAGACGTCGGAGAAGGAGGTGGTGACGGTCGAGGAGTCGCTGCGGGCGACGCCGTAGGAGGTGTGGTTGGTGATGATCGAGCTGGTGACGGTGACGGTGCCGGCGCTGCCGGCGAGCGAGCGGATGCCGTAGGAGCCGTTGGCGTTGATCGAGCAGTTGGTGACGGCGAGGGCGCGGCCGGCGGCGGTCGGGGCGAACTGGATGCCGTAGCCGCCGTTGTTGCGGAGCACGCAGCTGGCGAGCGTCAGCGAGCCGGCGGCGTCGACGAACGCGCCGATCGAGGCGGCGCTGATCGACGTGAACCCGGTGAACGTCGGGCTGCCGGCCGAGACGTAGAGGCCGTACTGCGAGGCGCTCTGCACCGTGACGCTGGCGGTCGACAGCGTCGCTGCCGTGGCGGCGTACGAGATGCCGCGGACCGGGTTGGTGATGTTCAGCCCGCCCAGCGTCACGCTGGTCGCGACCGCATCGACGACCAGGCCGTACCAGCTCCCCGACGACACGCCGGTCATCGTCACCGGCTGCAACGCGGTGCCGTTGACCGCGAGCGTGCCGCGCACGATCAGCTCGACGCGGTTGGTGTCGAGGCCGGCGGCCTGACCGTCGGTCGAGGCGAACTGGATCGTCGTGCCCGCGTCGACCGTGAGGAACGCGCCCACCGGCACGGTGACGTCGCCCTGCACGATGTACGGGCTGCCGGCCGGCGTCCAGGTCTGGTTGATGACGTTGCCGCCGGCGACGATCGTGTCGGCGGCCGCGCCGCTGGCGGCGGCGGCGATCAGGGCGAGCGTGAACAGAGCGACGCGACAGCGCATGCGGTCCTCCCGAGGAGCGCGCATGCTATCAGCGCGGCGATGCGGCCGCGCGGCGTGGTGGGCGCATGGCGCCGGCGCGTGCGCCAGGTCACCCGGGCGCGAACACTTCGTAGGTCACGGGATCACGCTGGCGACCAGCATCGTGTCGGCGGTCGCGCGGTGCGCGTGATCGCCGTAGAGCGCGTCGAGGATCGCGTGGGCGCGGGCGGTGACCTTGGCGTGCAGCGGCGGGAACCGCCGGTCGGTGCGCAGCGCGTCGAGCAGCGGGCAGCGCTCGAGCCAGTGGCGATCGAACAGCCCGTGCTGCACCGCCAGCGCCAGCATCGCGAACGCCGTGTCGAGGTCACCCGAGCCGGCCGCGACCTCGCAGACGATCTGGCCGACGAACGCGCGCCGGCGGGCGCCGCCGGCGTCGTCCGCCATCGTGACGACGCCGACGATCTGATCGCGCACCGCGCTCCAGCGATCGGCCAGCACCGCGTCGCACACCGCGAAGATCAGCGAGCGCTCGAACAGCGGCATCTCGGGCGTGCGCGCGGCGACGGCGCGGATGTGGGCGATCGTCGCGCGGTCGGCGCGCCAGCCCGCGGTGCGCAGCATCACCGCCAGCCGCGTCGACGGGGCGCCGCCGCGGCGGCCGGCCTCGCCGATCATCTGGTCGTGGTCGTCCCACCGACCCTCGAGCGCGTAGGCCCGGGCCAGATCCCAGCGCGGCAGCTCGAGATCGGGATCCATCTCGAGCACGTCGGTCATGCGCGCCATGCCCTCGACCAGGAAGCCGCTCTCGAGGAGCATCCGCCCCAGCCACTCGTGCGGGTCGGTCAGGTACGGCGCGCAGGCGATCGCGGTGCGGAAGTGGACCGCGGCCGCGGTGGCGTCGCCGTGGTGCAGCCGGACCCGTCCGTGCGCGAGGTGGGCCTCGGCCAGGTGCGGCGCGATCGTCACCGCCCGGGTCGCCAGCGCCGTGGCGCGGGTGAGCTGCGCCGGGTCGGGTGGCTCGGAGAAGAACGCGCCGCGGACCTCGCACATCGCCAGGTGCGCCATGATGCGGGTGTCGTCGGGGGCGAGCGCCGCCGCGGCCTGAAAGTCGGCGTGCGCTGCGAGGCGATCGCTCTCGTCGTGGCGGCTGCGCTCGATGGCCCGCCACAGGTGGGCGCGCGCCGCGGTCGGGATCGGCACCTCGTCGGCGCCGCGCTCGGGGCCGGCGCCCACCGCGGCGGCGATCAGCCGGCTCGCCAGCTCGGCGCCGGCGACCAGCGCGTCGACGTCGAGCGCGACGGTCAGCTCGAGCCGCTCGCTGCGGCCGGCCAGGCGCACCACGATCACCGCGCCGCGGGCGGCGTCGCCCTCGACGGTCACCCACGCGCCGTCGGCCAGGTCGCGCGCGCGGCCGCGGATCAGCCGCAGGTGGCTGCGGCGCGCCAGCCGGCGCAACAGCTCGCCGTGCAGGCCGAGCACCAGCGCCGTGAGCTCGGGCGGCGCCTGGGCCGGCAGCACCTGCACCGTCGGCAGGCCCAGCGCCGGGGCGCCCGCGCGACGCGCCGTCGGGCCGCGCGCGGTCGGCTGCTCGGGCGCCAGCGCCGCGCGCACCGCGGCGACGCCGGCCCACCGCTGCGCCGGATCGGTGGCGATGGCCCGCGCGACGATCGCCGCCAGCGCCGGCTCGAGCTCGTCGAGCTTGGCCGGGCGCACCACGTCGGCCTGCTTGGCGTCGAGCACCGTGCCGAGGCCGCCGACGAACGCCGGCACGCCGGTCAGCATCTCGTACAGCACCAGGCCCAGCGCGTAGACGTCGACCTGCGGGGTCGGCGCGTCGCCGCGCGCCTGCTCGGGCGCCATGTAGCGTGGGGTGCCGCTGGCGGTGTCCTCGGTCGACGCCGCCAGGCTGGCCACGCCGAAATCGGTCAGCACCACCCGGCCGTCGTCGGCGAGCAGCACGTTGTCGGGCTTGAGGTCGCGGTGGACCACGCCGACCGCGTGGGCCGCGGCGAGCGCGTCGCACAGCTCGACCGCGATCGCGATCGCGTCGCTGGCCGGCAGCGGGCCGTGCTCGAGGCGGGCGGCCAGCGACGGCCCGCTGACCAGCTCCATCGTCAGGAACACCTGGCCGTCGGCCAGGCCCAGCTCGAACGTGCGCGCGACGTTCTTGTGGGTCACGCGGCGCGCCAGCTTGACCTCGGCGCGGAACCGCTCGACCACGCCGGGCAGCCGCACCACCGCCGCGTGGACCACCTTGAGCGCGACCACCTCGTCGAGCTCGCGATCGAGCGCGCGGTAGACCTCGCCCATCCCGCCGCGCCCCAAGAGCTCGAGGATCTCGTACCGGCCGGCCAGCGTCGCGCCGACCAGGCCGACGTCGATCGCGCTCGGCTGTGCCATCGCCCCCAGTGTACGTCACCTGCGCCGCCCGCGCGGCGCGCCGGCTACTTCGCCGGGTGCTTGGCGCGGAACTCGTCGCGGTACTTCAGCACGGTGGCCAGCTCGTCCTTGGAGAAGACCTTGCCGGTGAGCTCGGCCCACACCTCCTGGGCGCGCTTGTCGACGTCGGTGATCATCGCCTCCGGCGTCGCGGCGACCTTGACGCCCTTGCGCTCCATCTGCTTGAGCGCGCTGTCGTTGTCCTTGCGGATCTGCTTGCGCAGCGTCTTCTGCATGCCCTTGGCGATCTTGGCCATCAGCTTCTGATCGTCGGCGGAGATCTTGTTGAGCGAGTCGGTCTTGATGATCGTCGCGCCGATGCTGAAGCTGATCGGCATCGACGTGACGTACTTGATCTTGGTGTTCCACTGCAGCGCCACCGCCGCCAGCGGCGAGCCGTAGCAGCCGTCGATGCGGCCGGTGGTGAGCGCCGGCTCGACCTCGGGCACGCCGAGCGGCACGCCCGACATGCCGAGCCGCTTGAAGGTCGTCTTCATGATCGCGTCGTCGCCCCACAGCCACATCTTCGAGCTCTTCAGCGCGTCGATGCTCTTCGGCTCGCTCTTGGTCATGAAGTAGACCCAGCCGACCTCGCCGCGGTCCTGCAGCGTGAAGCCCTTCTTCTCGAACTTCTTCTGGTAGTACGGCCAGACCTTGTCGGCGACGTAGTCGAGCTCCTCGACCGAGTTGAACAGGCGCGGCAGCTCGAGCACGCGGATGCTCTCCTCGACCATCGACAGGCCGACCGAGGTTAGCGCCGCGCCGTCGAGCTGGCCCAGGTTGATCTTGCGCACGACGTCGCGCTCGTCGCCCTGCACGCCGCCGGCGTAGTACTTGATCGTCACCCGGTTCTCGGTCTTGGTCGCGACCTCGGCCGAGCCCTTGCCGAGGATCTTCATCCACGAGCTGCCGTCGGGCGCCAAGGTCGCCATGCGGACCTCGAGGTTGTCGGCGGCGGCGGCGCCAGCGGTGGCGGCGACCAGGAGGGCCGCGAGGCCCGTGCGGAAGGCGGTGGGAGTGCGCATCGTTTGCTCCTCGAGTCGATCCAGTCCAACGGTCGCGCCGCGCGGCCATCCCGCCGGCGCGACCCGAATCTACGGCGCCGGCGGGGCCGGCGGGGGCGCGGCGAACGTGAACCGCACCTTGGTGGGCTTGCCCTTCTTGACCTTGACCTTGGCGGTCTTCATCCCGAGCGTCGGGTGCCAGGCCTCGACGGTGTAGCTGCCCGGCGGCACCGCCGGCAGCGTGAAGCCGCCGTCGGCGCCGGTGACCGCGAAGAAGCCGTGGTCCGAGACCACGACCCAGGCCGCCATCCACGGGTGGACGTCGCAGTGGAGCGACACCACGTCGCCCGGCGCGCGGCCGGCCAGGTCGCGGACGATCGGCGCCGCGCCCTTGGGCTGGGCCAGGTTCCAGACGATCTTGCCGAGCGCGTTGCCGCGGACGTTGTGGAACGTCGCGTCGAGGTTGCGGATCTCCAGCCCCTGGCCGGCGACCACCCCGACGACCCGCGGCGCGTACATGCACTCGGACTGCGCGATCACCGCCGGCGTCGTGGGCGCGGCCGCGGCCGGCGCGCCGCCGACCTTGATCCGCACCAGCACGTCGCGCAGCTTGCCGTCGGTGACCACCACGTCGTCGGTCCCGCGCGCGGTCTTGGCGCACACCGGGTCGCTGGCGCGATCGACCGGCTTGGCCTCGGGCGCGGGACCGGTCCAGGTGACCGCGCCGGTGATCGACCCGGTGGTCGGCCCGGCGACGGCGGGGCTGGCGACCGCGCCAGTCAGGGCGGCGGCGACGAGGAGCGAGCGGCGCATCGGCCGCGGTAAGACGGTGGCGGGGGGCGCGATCTTCATCGCGATCACGCCGAGGTCAGGCCGCCGTCGGCGACCACCACCGAGCCGGTGGTGAACGACGACACGTCCGACAGCAGGTACACCGCGGCGCCCGCGATCTCCTCGGGTTGCGCGTGGCGGGCCAGCGGCGTCCGCTTGATCACGTGGTCGCGCAGCATCGGGTTGCCGACGATCGCGGCGGCGAACTTGGTCTCGACCAGACCCGGCGCGATGGCGTTGACCCGGATGTTGCCGCCGCCCAGCTCGAACGCCAGGGTCTGGGTCATCGAGATGACCGCCGCCTTCGACGCGCCGTAGATGCCCTGCATCGGCGCGGCGCGCAGGCCGGCCACCGAGGCGACGTTGACCAGCGACGCGCCGCCGCCGCGGGCCCGCGCGTGCTTGACCAGCGCGCGCGCGACGTAGAGGTAGCCCTTGAGGTTGACCTCGAGGGTCTTGTCAATCGCGCCGTCGGGGGTGTCGATCAGCGGGCCGAAGTACGGGTTGGTCGCGGCGTTGTTGACCGCGCCGTCGACCTTGCCGAACCGCGCGATCGCGGCAGCGAACAGCGCGTCGACGTCCTCGGCCTTGCCGGTGTGGCAGGCGTGGGCCAGCACCTCGCCGCGGCCGGCCAGCTCACCGGCGGCGCGATCCAGATCGGCCTGCTTGCGCGACGCGATCACCACCTGGGCGCCGGCGTCGAGGCAGGCGCCGGCGATGGCCTGGCCGATGCCGCGGCTGCCGCCGGTGACGACGATGACCTTGCCGGCGAGGAGGGACGACGTGCTCATGGCGGCGACGCTACCGCGAAGGCCCAGCCGGGTGCTAGCGTCGCCGGCCTTGGCCGGGCCGCCCTCCCACGACGCTCCGCCGGCGGTCGATCCCGCGGCGGCGACCCACGCGCCGCCCTCGGCGACCGGGCCGGTGACGCTGGCGCCGGCGGCGGCCGGGCCCCGGCTGCGCGCCGACGAGGCGCTGACGATCGCCAGCGACTTCGAGCAGCGCTACGAGCTGGGCGGCGAGCTGGCGCGCGGTGGGCTGGCGCGGATCCGCGACGCCTACGATCGCGTGCTGCACCGCCGCGTCGCGGTGAAGCAGCTGCTGGCGCGCGGCGGCGACGCCGACGTGCGGTTCCTGCGCGAGGCGCGCATCACCGGCCGGCTGGCGCACCCGAACATCGTGCCGATCTACGACCTCGGCCTCGACGCCGACGGCGCGCCGTTCTACGCGATGAAGTGGGTCGAGGGGCGATCGCTCCACGATCTGATCGAGGCGAAGGCCACGCTCGAGGAGCGGGTCGCGCTGGTGCCCCACGTGATCGCGATCGCCGACGCGCTGGCCTACGCCCACGCGGTCGGCGTGATCCACCGCGACCTCAAGCCGGCCAACGTGCTGGTCGGCGACTTCGGCGAGACGATCGTCATCGACTGGGGCCTGGCGCTCGAGGCCGGCATGGTCGACGCGCCGCTGGCCGACGCCGCGCCGATCAGCGCGCCGCGGCTGACCTCGGTCGGCAGCGTGATCGGCACGCCGGCGTACATGCCGCCCGAGCAGGCCCGCGGCGACGCGGTCGACGCGCGCGCCGACGTCTACGCGCTGGGCGCGACGCTGTACCACGTGATCGCCGGCGCCCACCCGTACGCCGACGCCGAGCTGGGCGCGGCGACCTCCGACGACGCGCCGATCTGGGCCCGGGTGCTCGACGAGCCACCCGCGCCGCTGGCCGCGCTGTGCCCCGGCGTCCCCGCGGAGCTGGCGGCGATCGTCGAGCGCGCGATGGCGCGGCGGCCGGCCGCTCGCTACGGCAGCGCCGCCGAGCTGGGCGCGGCGCTGGCCGGCTTCGTCGCGCACCACCAGTCGCACCGGCTGGCCGAGGCCGCGGTGCGCCGCGACGAGGAGCTGGCGGCGCGCATGCGCGGCGCGCGCACCGACGACGCCGGCGCGGTGGCGGCGATCTACCGCGAGGCCGACGTCGTGCAGTTCGGCCTCGAGCAGGCGCTGCAGGCGTGGCCCGAGAACCCGGTCGCGCGCGCCGGCCTGACGCGGCTGCGCGCGCGGCTGTTCGACTTCGAGTGCGCGGTCGGCAACCTGGCCGGCGCCGCGGCGCTCGCCGACGCGCTGCCCGCCGATCCCGATCGCGCGCGCATGTTGATCGCGCTGCGCGCCGACCTGGCCCGCCGCGACGCCGAGGCCGACGCCTTCGCCCGCGCGCAGGATCGTTCGATCGGCGGCCGCGAGCGCATGATCATGCTGGGCGCGGTCGGCGCGATGCTCGCCTACTTCTTGATCGAGGCGCTGGTCAGCCACCGCTCGCTCGACGACGCCGGCGCGACCCGTCGGATCTTGCGCAACGCGGTGGTGGTCGCGGTGCCGACGCTCGCGATGATGTGGGCCTGGCGCAAGCGGATGTTCGCCAACGAGTTCTCCGAGCGCGCCGGCCGCACGGTCGCGGCGATGCTGGTCGTGACGGTGACCCACCGCGTGCTGGCGATCATGATCGAGCAGCCGGCCCGCGACGTGTTCGTCCTCGACATGCTGCTGATCGCGGTGGCGATGTGGACCTTCGGCGGTCGGCTGGGCCTGGCGCTCGGCGCGATCGCCGTGGCGGGCGCCTGGCTGTGCGCGCTGGTGCCGGCGGCCGCGCTGTTCGTCTACAACGGCGCGATCATTGGCATCGCGGTGCTGCTGGCGGTGGCCTGGTCGCGGGCCGCCCGGCGCGCGTAGGCCCTTCGCGCGGCGCGGCGCCCCGTCGCAGGCGCGACCGCTTGACGCGACGCGGCGCGTCGGCCATAAATGAATGACGGTTCATTCACTCTCGAACCGGCGTCCCTGGACGAATCGTTCCGCTGCCGCCTGGAGGTTCCCCATGTCCCAGCCCATCAACCGCTACAAGGCCGACCTGCGCGACGTCCGCTTCGTGCTGTTCGAGCAGTTCAAGCTCCAGGACATCCTCGGCAAGGCCCCGTACGAGAACTGGGGCCAGGAGGAGGTCGAGACGGTGCTCGGCGAGGTCTACAACTGGTCGAAGGATCAGCTCGGCCCGCTGAACGCGCCCGGCGACGCCACCGGCTGCACGCTGGTCGACGGCAAGGTCAAGACGCCCGAGGGCTTCAAGGCCGCGTGGAAGTCGCTCTACGACGTCGGCTGGCGCCGGCTGTCGATCCCCGAGGAGTTCGGCGGCATGGCCGGCCCGTTCACGCTGCACGCGATGGCCGAGGAGATCATGTGCGGCGCCAACACGGCGTTCAACATGTACCCGGCGCTGACCCAGGGCGTCGCCGACGTGATCCAGCACTTCGGCACCAAGGAGCAGATCGCGGCGTACTGCACCAAGCTCCACGACGGCACCTACGCGGCGACGATGTGCCTGACCGAGCCGCAGGCCGGCTCCGACGTCGGCAGCGCGACGTCCAAGGCCGAGCCGATGGGCGGCGGCAAGTACAAGATCCGCGGCACCAAGATCTTCATCTCGGGCGGCGATCACGACCTGTCGAAGAACATCCTGCACCTGGTGCTGGCCAAGACCGAGGACGCGCCGGCCGGCACCAAGGGCCTGTCGTTGTTCATCGTCCCGCGCGATCGCTCGGACGGCACGTCGAACGACGTCAAGGTCGCGTCGATCGAGCACAAGATGGGCATCAAGGCGTCGGCCACCGCGGTGCTCAACTTCGGCGACGACGACAACTGCATCGGCGAGCTGGTCGGCACCGAGGAGCAGAAGGGCATGTCCCAGATGTTCCACCTGATGAACTACGCGCGCATCGGCGTCGGCGTGCAGGGCCTGGCGGTGGCGTCGTCGGCGTACCTGAACGCGCTCGACTACGCCAAGGAGCGCAAGCAGGGCCCGTCGATCAAGCAGTGGAAGGACGCGGCCGCGCCGCGCGTGGCGATCATCGATCACCCCGACGTGCGGCGCATGCTGCTCGACATGAAGGCGCGGGTCGAGGGCATCCGCGCGCTGGTGGTGAAGCTGTCGCTGCACCTCGACAAGGCCAACGCCGCGACCGGCGACGCCACCGCCAACGCCTACCACCAGGGCCAGGTCGACCTGCTGGTGCCGCTGGTCAAGGCCTACGGCTCGGACCAGGCGTTCCAGGTGTGCGCGACCGCGATCCAGACGCTGGGCGGCGCGGGCTACCTGAAGGACCACCCGATCGAGCAGTACGCGCGCGACGCGAAGATCTTCTCGATCTACGAGGGCACCAACCACATCCAGGCGCTCGACCTGGTGGGCCGCAAGCTCGGCCAGCGCGGCGGCGCCAACCTGCAGGCGTTCCTCAAGGACGTGCAGACCTTCGCCGCGTCGCTCAAGGAGCACCCGACTTACAAGGACGCGGCGGCGCACCTGGCGGCGGCGGCCGAGACCATCATGAGCACCGCGATGCGGTTCATGGGCTGGTTCGGCGGCGGCAAGATGGAGATGGTGCCGCTCGCGGCCAACCGCTTCCTCGAGATGATGAGCGAGACCGCGATCGGCTGGCTCTTGCTCGACGCCGCGGTGATCGCCGACAAGGCCGCCGAGGCGTTGCCCGCCGACCACGCCGACCGCGCGTTCTACACCGGCAAGCGCTACGCCGCGGTGTACTACGCCGTCAACGTCGTCGCGACGGTGCCGCAGAAGGCGCAGATGATCGGCAAGGAAGACAAGACGCCGCTCGAGATCCCGACCGCCGCCTTCGCGACGGTCTAGCGGGCGGAGCGCGCGGCGCGCCCCCTCGGAAATCTGAGGCGCGACGTGACCGCCCTCGCACCGCGCGTCGATGCGGCGTGGCCGCCCGCGCGGCGCCGCGCCGTCGACGCTACGATGCGCGCATGTGGATGATGCGCCTGACCGCCGCGGCGGGCCTCGTGCTCGCGCTGGCGACCTGCGGCGACAACCAGTCGCCGTACGAGCCGTGGATCCTCGACACGCTGACGCCGGCCGAGGGGCTGTGGATCCGCACGCCCGAGTTCGACGTCGCGCCCGGCGCCGAGATCCAGTACTGCTACTTCTTCCAGGTGCCGGCCCAGACCGACGGCACGCTGTGGGTCGATCGCGTCGAGCTCGCGCTCAACGCGGGCAGCCACCACATGAACCTGTTCCGGGTCAAGACGCTGCGCGGGCTCAAGCCCGAGGACGGCAGCCCGGTCGATCTCGGCGGCGTGCAGGGCACCGAGATCCGCGAGGGCGAGTGCTGGAAGTCGCCCAACTGGGCCGACTGGCCGCTGGTCGCCAACAACCAGCAGTCGTCGATCGATCACCCGATCTTCGAGTGGGCGATGCCGCCCGGCGTGGCGCAGAAGTTCGACGCCGGCGAGATGTTGATGCTGCAGATCCACTACGTCAACGCGGCCACGCAGGACACGCCGTTCAAGGGTCGCGGCGGCGCCAACCTGCACCGCTCGCACGACGGCGACACGATGGAGCTGGGCACGCTGTTCGCGACCCAGCAGAACATCCGCATCTGCCGCTCGAACCCGACGTCCACCTACGGAGGTGGTTGCTCGATGCCGCAGGGCACGCACACCGTCGCCGCCGCCAACGGCCACTTCCACTCGCGCGGGCGGCGGTTCTCGATCTACGCGTGGGACGGCGTGTCGACGTCGCGGCCGCCCGACAGCGCGCGCTTCTACCAGAGCGAGGCGTGGGCCGAGCCCGACATGGCGACCGGGCTCGACGTGCCGCTGCCGCAGGGCGGCGGCATCTACTGGACCTGCGAGTACCAGTGGTCCGAGCCGGCCGACGGCTGCGCCGCGCTCGACGAGAAGGACCCGCTCCACGCCAACGACTGCTGCTACACGTTCGGCCCCAAGGTCGAGACCAGCGAGCACTGCAACGTGTTCCTGTACTACTGGCCCAAGACCGCGGACGTGACGTGCTTCTGACGCGCGCGGCGATGCTCGGCGCGCTGGCGCTGGCCGCGTGCAGCGATCCGCCGGCGGCGTGCCTGGGCGACTGCGCGCTGCCGATCGAGCTGGCGCCCACCGGGCTGCGCGACGGCGCGCTGGTCGATCTGGTCGACGGCGCGACGGTCGACATCCGCCC
>Ga0075163_10012318_pt1 | contig 11144 bp, 6 predicted proteins | sample JI1023141ADNA_FD_71478 | JGI IMG/M metagenome (GOLD analysis project Ga0075163, IMG submission 71478) | Wastewater effluent complex algal communities from Wisconsin, to seasonally profile nutrient transformation and Carbon sequestration -... | ecosystem: Engineered > WWTP > Effluent > Algae...
GGACATCATCCTGATGCAAAACTGCGTCCGCCGCATGACCTTGCCTGAGGGCGTCGTTGACCTGATCAACGAAGCCGTGCACCGTCTGCGCCCGAACAGCGAGTATGCAACCCAATACACCAAAGATTACACCCGTGGTGATGGCCCCAGCCCGCGTGCGAACCGCGATCTGGGTCTGATGGTCAAGGCACATGCCTTTATGCGCGGCGAACTGGTGCCGGGCGTTCCGGATGTTCTGGCTGTGCTCGAACCTGTTCTGGGTCACCGCCTGAAAGTGAAAGAACGCGTCAAGATCGAAGGCAAGCCCGTGACGGTGCAGCAGGTTCTCGGTATGCTGAAGGCCGATCTGGGCCATACCGCGCCGAAGTCCCCCGTGGCAGCGGCATGGCCGGTGCCAAACTGATTTAGTCTATAAGTCTGAAAGAGATAATCGGTGCCGCGTCAGCGCGGTGCCGATGCTGCCGGTGCAGGGACTTTCATCTGCTCTGTCGCTTTGTTCGAACGCAATGTCCCGGTCAGCGCATACATCACGATATTGATACCGGCGCGTAGCGCGTTCTTCCGTTCGTCTGAGTCGGGACGCAATGTACGGCCCGACCATGCATCAGCCCAGTTATGATCGCCGATCAGCACGGATGATACGCTTTCATCACCCTTGGCGCCCGGGGCCTCGATCCAGACAGGGCCGAAACTCTTGCTGCCGGGCAATCCGGATGTGATGTAGAAGGATCGCGTCAGTGTGTCGCCGTCCTTCAGTTGTGTCAGCGGCTTGATCGCCACATCACCCAGAACACGTTGCAAGACGCGTGAATTACCAAGGGCTGCCGACTGGTCAAGGATATCAAAATGCAGCATGCCGCCGGAATCGAGATAATTTTGCACCTGTTTCTGCGCGGCAGGTGATAAGGGGCGCGCATCCGATGTAATCGGCCAGTAGATGTACCGGAAACAGGTCAGCTTGTCCTTGTCGGTTTCGATGTTCAGGGCGGCGACTTGCGGTTCGAACGCGGTCTTTTCCGTCAATGTGGCGGCCAGTGTTTCAACGCCTTTCCTGACATTCTCATTCACGTTGCCGGATGATGTGAGAACATAGGCAATATGCGGGTTATTGCAATATTTGATCATCCCGGCATCGGCGGTTTTGGCCGGGGTCGCGGCGGGTGCTGCGGCAGGCGGTGTTTCCTGCGGCATGGCTGTCGTTGCTGATAGCGCGGTGATCGTGGCAAAAGCCCAGCGGGCTGCCTGTTTTTGCAATGTCATGTCCGGCCTGTCCGTGATGTTTTTTTTATCTTATCCGCCATTAGTAACAGGATCAGATTGCATAACACAAGGTTGAAAGTAACCTTTTACGCAAGCGCCGCAATAAAGGTACAGAAATGCGGGCAAGGGCAGGAAACGTGTTGACAGGCCGTCACGCGATTGTTAGCCATAATATTCATCATTATAAAAACGATAAAAATACAAGAACAGGTCAGGGATGAAATTTCGTGACGCCTTAATCTCCAGAACGGCTGCCGCCGCCCTTGCATTGGGTATGGCGCAATCCTTCTCGGCTATGGCGCAGGACACAACATTGGTTCCGCCATCATCGCCGGCGTCTGCAAACCTGAGCGTCAAGAAAACGCAGACCTCCGTTTCAACCGTGCGCGAATGGAACCCGGTGAATCCACTGGGGCCGTTGGCGCCGATGGATCAAAAAACGTTGATGATCCTAATCGGGGCCATGGGCCTTCTGGGCGCGGGTGTATCCGCGTATGCCGGTAAAAAAGGAATTCGGGGCGGGGCCTTCCGTGCCGCCGCTGCCGGGGCGGTCGCCTTTACCATGATGAACTGGGAACAGGTCACGACTGAACGCGAAACGCCGCCCTCTGAACTGGTCGTGCTGGTCGATAAAAGCGACAGTCAGGCGCTGGGTGGCCGTGACAAGGCCACCGATGAATTCGTGCAAAAACTGCTCGCTGGCGCAAACCAGAACGGCGTTCATGTGCGCGTGGTTCCCGTTGCCACCACGCGTGATGGCAACGGCAATGACGGCAGTAATCTGTTCGCGGCGTTCGACGCTCTCAGCGATCTGCCGCGTGAAAATCTGGGCGCTGTGATCATGGCCACCGATGGCCGCATTCATGATCCGAAATCCGCCGATGATATTCAGGGGTTTCTGGGGGACGGCATTCCCTTGCATGTGTTCGTATCGGGAACCGATCAGGAATTTGATCGCCGCATCGAACTGCAGAAAGCGCCGCGTCAGGGTGTTGTCGGCAAGCCGCAGACAATCCGGTTTCAGGTCAGCGATGACGGCAGTCATGTAAAATCAGGTGCACCCGTGCGGGTGGTCTTAAGCAGCGATGGTCAGGAACTGGCCAGCAAAATCGTAACGCCGGGGCAGCCCACTGATATTTCTTTTAATGTCATGCATGCCGGGACCAATATCATTGCCCTGACGACAGAAGCGCTGGAAGGCGAACTGACCGATCTCAATAACCGTGTCGTTGTCCCGATCGAGGGCAGCCGCGAGAATCTGAATGTCCTGATTGTTTCAGGCGAACCCAGTCAAAGCTCCCGGCTGGCGCGCGATATTTTTACCTCGGATCCCGACGTCAATCTGGTTCAGTTTAGCTTGTTGCGACCGGCCGTGAAGCAGGACGACACCCCCGTCAATGAAATGTCGGCTGTGCCGTTCCCGTTCCATCAGTTCTTCGAAGAACGCCTCAAGAAAGATGGTCCGCTGAAAGACGGCGAAAAGCGCAAACAGTTCGATCTGGTCGTCTTTGATCATTATGCGAATTTCGGTGCCATCCCGCCCGACTATCTTGCGAATGTGGTTCCTTACGTCAAGGAAGGCGGATCGCTGCTGGTTTTCTCGGGCAAGGAATATGCCGCCGAACGCACATTGTTTGATACCGAAGTAGCCCCCGTACTGTCGGCCCAGCCGACGGGCAGCGTGATTGAAAGATCGTACAAGCCGTCTGTGAATGAGAAAGGCAAGCGCCACCCTGTGACTCGTGATCTTCCCGGGGCGGATGACAAGACCCCGGCATGGGGATCGTGGCTCATGCAGGTCGATGCCAAACCGCTGGGCGGCGATGTGGTGATGGAAGGCGCGGATAAGAAGCCGCTTGTCATTCTGGACCGCAAGGAAAAGGGCCGTGTTGCCACCATTCTTTCGGATCAGCTCTGGCTCTGGGGACGCGGATATGAAGGCGGAGGCCCCTATCTGCCGCTGATGCAAAAAACCGTGCAATGGCTGCTGCGTAACCCGGCGCTGGAAGAAGAGGCCTTGCGGATGCGCACCGACAATGGCCGCCTGATCATCGAACGCCAGACGATGGCGGATAAATCAGATCCGATGAAAATCGTGGCCCCCTCGGGTAAGAGTGTAAGCCTGACCCCGTCGCAGATCGCGCCGGGACTGTGGCAGGCCAGCCTTCCCGCAGACGAGTTGGAAGTCGGCCTCTATAGCGCCGCGCAGGACGGCAAGACCCCGCTGAAGACCTATTTCAACATCGGCACGGCAAACCCGCGTGAATTTTCGCGCACGGTCTCGACACTTGAAATTGTAAAGCCCCTGTCGGAAAAAACCGGCGGTCATGCGGCCCGCATGGCGGACGGGGCCGGGAACTACGTGGTTCCGGCTATAAAACTCCTGAAGCCTGATGACGCAAAAAAGGGGCTTTCCGGCTCTGACTGGGTGGGTGTCCGTGCGACGACAGCAGGAAAACCGACGCGGATTGACCGCGAACCTGTCGTGCCGTTACCGCTGTCGATCGGGTTTGTGCTGGCGATGATGGCGCTATCCTTTGCGCGTGAAGGCAATCATAAATGGCTGCGCCCGGAAAACTGGCGAGCAAAGAAACCGGCGGCTGGCGATCAGCCGTCTGTGTAATGTGAATGAAAGTATGATGAATGGGTGATGGCCCGAAACTGAAATCTGAATATTTGTCTTCCACTTCGGCATCGACCAAGGTGAAAGACGGCATTGCCGTGGCGTCTGTCACGGCTGTAACCGCCGCTCTATCGCTGGGCCCGGTGACGTTTGCTTCGCCGTGGCTGCTTTCGGCGATTGCTGCGGTCGCCCCGATGTGGTTCCTGCTGAAGACGATCCCGCCGAAGCCGAGGGAGGTCATCCTGCCGACCTTGCGGCTGTTGTTCGGCCTCAGCGCGCAACGCCAGCAACCCGCGCAAATGCCGTTGTGGCAGAAAATCCTGAAGCTCAGCATTCCGGCAGCGTTTATCGTCGGGGCCGCGCAACCGCAATGGAAACCGGAACAGCCGATTGAGGGGCAGGGTCCCGTGATGCTGGTCGTGGATGACGGCGCTTATGCCGGACGCAACTGGGCAGCCCGTACCGAGCAGATGAAAAACCTGATCGATCAGGCCGAACATGCCAACCGCCCTGTGATCATCCTGACGACATCGGCCCCGGCGGATGCAGGGCAGATCAAGGCCACAGAACCATTAATTCCCGCCGAGGCGCGACGGCTCGCGCTGGATATGAAACCGCACTCATGGGCTGTGGATCGCAAGGGGGCGTTGGCGGCGCTGGAAAGCGGGACGCTTCCGGCGACAGCGTCCGTGGTCTGGCTCAGTGATGGTGTCAATGATGAAGGTGCTGCCGATTTTGCGAAGAAGTTGAAAACGCTGGGTCCGCTGACGGTACTGCGCGACCCTGCCAGCGCACCCGCGCGCCTGATCACGCCGGTCGAAGCCGTGGATGAAAATCTCCGCGTGACAATTCATCGCACCGATTCAGAAAAGGAAGAAACGGTCAATCTGACCGCCAGCGACGACAAAGGTCGCGACGTCGATGAAGTGCAGGCCCATTTCAAACCGGGGCAAACACGAACCGAAGCCGTATTTGAATTATCGGGAGAACAAAGAAACCGTCTGGAACGCATTGCCGTGCGGGGCGACAACAGCGCCGCCGGAACCATGTTGCTGGATGAACGCTGGCGTCGCCGCCCGGTCGGGATGATCAAATCGGGCGCAGGCGGTGACGTGCAGACGCTTTTAAGTGAAAGCCGCTTTATCGAGCAGGCATTGGATCGTCACGTCGACATGCATGTGGGGAATGTCGAGGATCTGTTGAAGAACGAGATCGCCGTGATGATGATGACGGATGCCGCCGCCGTCAGCGATGCCGATCGCAAGCGACTGGATGAATGGGTCAAAACCGGGGGAACATTATTGCATTTTGCGGGACCGAACATGCTGACGCGTCAGTCCGCGCGGGATGATTTGCTGCCGATCCAGATCAATCAGACGGCCAAGCGCTGGGACGGTACGTTTTCCGGCGGCAAGCCTGCAAGGATTGATGCATTTCCGCCAACGTCGCCGTTTGCTGACATCAAAGTGCCGTCCGATGTCACAGTGGACCGGATTGTAACGCCGCGCTCATCCGCGCAAGGTGATGAAGAAGTCTGGGCGCATCTGGATGACGGCTCACCGCTGGTCACCGCAAAAAAACACGGCGAGGGCTGGAATGTCCTTGTTCATACGACCGCCAACCGTGAATGGTCCAACTGGGTGCTGTCCGATCTGTTCATCAATATGATGCGGGCGGTCGTGTCGCACAGTCAGGGGGCTGCCAAGGGCGATGGTCCTGCGGGCTGGAAGATGCCGCCTGTTAAAATCATGAACGGTCACGGGCAATTAATGTCGCCGTCGCCGTCGGTGCGCGAACTGACGCGCGATATTCGTGCGGCCGGCACGGTGGGACCGCGTAATCCGCCCGGCTTCTACGGCAATGAAAGCGTTCGTTATGCGCATAATTTTACGAATGCCGCGGCAGAGCTGAAGCCGCTGCCGCCGATGCCGGAAGGCGTCAAGCAGGCGATCTACAGTCGTGACCGTCAGGATTTTGATTTCCGCGGCCCGGCATGGGGGCTCGCCTTGTCCCTTCTGCTGGCGGATGTGCTGATCATGATGGCGCAGCGCGGCAAGCTGCCGGGCTTTGGCGGCGCGGGCCCTGCGGGCGGCGCTGTGCGGCGCAAGAACCCGGAACCCGTTTGAAACTGGCCAAAAACAAAGGTTTTATTGGCTGTCAGCATAAGCGGGAATATCCGCTTGACAAGACGGGGTGATTGTAAAAAGATGACCTCAACCTATAAAAAAGACGATCAGGGAGATCACTAATGTCTGCACTCAAAGGCGAATTCGCTTCGCGCAATTCATGGTTCACAAGGGTAACAGCCAGCACCGCAGCCGTAGCGTTGTCCATGCTGGGTGTGTCGTTTCAGGCCTCGGCTGAACCGCCGCCAAAAGATTCGCCGCAGTGGAAAATTCTCGCGCCGTATGGTGGCTTCGTGACAGGCTCCAAGAACAAGGATGGCTGGTCCTGCTGCCACCCGGGCGATGGCCGCGCCGGTCCTGAAGAAATGCCGGTGACGTCTGAAAATCTGGCGCTGGCTCGCCAAACATGCGGTGCCCATGCGGCTGAGCATGCAGCCGTCAACGGTAATTGGAATAATCTCAGTGGTACAGTTGAACCGGGTGATTACTGCATTAAAATCACTAAAGAGCTCTATGGCGAAGGCATACCGGAAGAAGGTAAGTGGATTCACATGCCGAAGAAGCGTGTTCTGGATTTAGCCCTCTGGACGAAAGATCCTGATGGAGCCGGTCCGCAGCTCAGCCATCAGAAGCAGTGCGAAAAAGATGCGCAGGAAAAGAGAGCCGCCGGGGAAAAGGTTCCCGCGACCTATTGCGATCCGGCGCCGACAAATCTGCTGTGGTACATGAAGGGGACGGATCAGCCGCGTTGCTATTGGCCAAAACCGCGTCAGTAATTCGTTTTTTCTCATTCAATAAAGGCCCGGAATTTCCGGGCCTTTTTGCATTCCTGGCGGCCCGAAATACTTGCTATTTCATGCGGCTGCTATAGTATCAGGTCATAATCAAGAATAATGATAAATACAGGGACTGCCACGCTTGAATAAGCCCGTTCACCATACGGATCCTTATGATGCGCTTCTTGACGGGGCGGAAAGGGTCTATGACGATTTCGCTGAACGCGCCGAGCTTGATGTCGGGCAGCCCAGCCTGATGTCATCGGAAATGGGGCCGCGTAATTTACGCCGTGCCGGTGTCGGCACAGAATTTTTTGACCTGCGTCCCTATCGTCCTGACACCGATCAGGAAGGTGATATCCATGAACGCTATTCCGATCGTCTGGGCTATGATGTCGTCGTTCAGCATGAAAAGGAAATCCGTCATCATGCCTATCTCTGGTGTAATGCGACGGCGGATATGCGCTTCACGTCTGATGCCCGCACCCTGACAAAACTGGACGCCGCCCGGCAAGCGGCGGTGGCCTTGTCACGCTATCTGGCGATGAAGGAAGGTATGATGGTGGGTTTGCTGGGTGATCGCCATGTTTTCAGCGGCCCGCGCGCGCATACGCATGTCGCAACCCGTCTCCTGGGGGATGTTGTCCCGCCTGAAGCGATGCCGTCCGATGTGGGGCGCGTGCAACCGCGCAGTACCGCCATCCTGTTCGGGGATTTTATCGGCGCGATTGAGAATGACGATGAGTTCCGCCGCAAGATGAACGATGATCTGGATTATCTCGCCGGTCTTCACCTGACCGGGTATCTGGTGATGGTTCATGATGCCGCCGAACTTGATTTCCCTTATGAAGGCGGCACAAAATTCAGTCATCCGGAGGGCGGATTGTCTTTGGCCTTTGACGAGGCGCGTGATCTGAAAACCGAATATTTGCACAAGATAAAAGAACGTATGACATGGCTGGAAGCAACCGCAGAGACTTACGGATTCAAGGTGATTCTCCAGCGGACGGATCGCCCCCTGCATGAGGGAATGATGGCGATGTATGGCCTGTTGCCCGACCATCAGGCCGCCGTTTCCGCTGCTCCGGCCGCCAAGCCGAGAAAATGGGGACTGAAATGACCGCCAGACAGGCATGGGTTCGACCACTCGCCGCAGCACTGGCGACATCCTTTATGATCGCCGCACAAGCGCAGACGCAGCCCGCGCGGGCGCCGTCACCGCCTGCGCCAACGGCGGCGGCCAGCAAAAAAATATGCGATCAGGCATTTAACCCGCCGCCCAAAAATGGCGAGAAACAAAATATTCAGGACCTGACGGCGCATCCGCTGGCGGGCACTGTCGTCGAAATTTTTGTCACGGCCCGCGACGGGCTGGGGCAGGAAGGCAAAAGCCAGAAGGTCTCATGCCGCCTGCCGGAGCGGACATTTCGCAATCCTGTAACGATCAAGCTGGCTGAATTTCGCCGCACACTGGCCAGGGCCTATGAAGGCAGTCCACAAGCCGCGCATGCGAGCGCGAAAGCCGTGGCGGTGTCTATGGGGCGGCTGGCGCAGGACAAAGCCGATCAGTTCCCGTCCGCGATGATGATCAATAACCTGAAAGGGATTCAAAAGAACCTTGCCGCGTCACAGGATGTTGCCGTTGTCGATGCGTCCGTGAACGATCTGTGGCAGTTGATGCTGCAGATTGAGGAAGAGACCCTGACCAAGGCCGAGAAGGACCTGCGCGAGGCGGAAAAGAAGCTGCGCGAAGCTCTTGAGAAAAAAACCGACCCGGCAGAGCTGAAAAAACTGATGGAAGATGCCGTCAAGGCAATGCAGGAGGCTTTGAAAGAGAAGGCTGCCCAGACACAGGATGCGCAGGCTAAACGCGATCTGGAAGAGATGATGAAAAAGCTCGAGGAGATGAAGAAGGCCCTCGAGCAGATGGATAAATCCGATCCGGATATGGCCAAGAAAATGCAGGAGATGATGCAACAAATGCAGCAGATGATGCAGCAGATGTCGCAACAGCAACAACAGCAGTCCCCGCAGTCGCAACAATCACAGCAGTCTCAGCAATCGCAACAATCGCAGCAGTCACAACAGATGCAGCAGCAGCGCCAGAGTTTGCAGCAGAAAATGCAGCAGATGATGCAGCAGATGCAACAGCAGCAGCAAATGCAAAAAATGCAAAAAGACCTGCAGGACATGATCCGCAAACAGCAGGAGCTGATGGATAAAACCGCGGACGAGGCGGAAAAGCGCAAACAGGATATGGCGGCGGTCCGCGATAAGCTTGAGGAGCTTGTTAAAAAAACCGACGGTCAGGTTGATGAACGCACGGCGGAAGAGCGTACGCGCGAAGAAGAGATCAATCAGGATATTGCCAAGCGCGAAGAAGCCTTAAGAGAAAAGCTGGAACCGCGTACGGACCTGACGGATGAGCAGAAGCAGGAAATTATCGACAAAGCCAAGGAAGAGTGGGAAAAAGAATCCCAGCCGACGCAGAAACGCCAGAAACGCCTTGATGAAATGAAGTCCGATCTGGGCGACATGACCAAAAAAATCGACCAGCAGCGGCAGGACAATAAATCCATGCCGGAGCAGGATGTCGGTGAAATGATCGATAAGTTGCGGCAAATGCAGCAGGAATTGCAGGATCAGGAGCCACAGCAAGGCCAGCAACAAGAGGGGCAGAAGCAGGATGGTCAACAACAAGACCAGCAACAGCGCCGCCAGCAGCAACAGCAGCAGCGCGATCTGATGGAACAGATCAAAAAGATGCTGGAGCAGAAGAAAAAGAGCGGCCAGTCACAGAATCTGGACCAGCAGCAACAACAGCTGCAGCAGCAACTTGAACAGCTGATGCAGCAGATGCGTCAGAAGGGCATGAAGCCGGGCAAGCTACAGGATGCCAGCGGTGAAATGGGTGAGGCCTCGCAACAGCTGGGCAAGGGAAGTCCCGGCGAAGCCGTGCCGGACCAAAATCAGGCGCTGGAGGCTCTGCGCGAGGGCGCTCAGCAAATGCAGCAGCAGATGATGATGCAGCCCAATCCGCAGGATGGCGATCAGGGCGATGACCCGAACGCGATGCGCCGTCAGAAATCGGAAGAGGAAGTGAAGGATCCGCTAGGCCGCCCCAAACCGCAGGAAGACCCTCTGGCCAGCCCCAACGGTGAAAGCCGCATTCGTGCCCTGCGCGACGAGATTCGTAAATTGCTGGAAGATCCGAAACTGTCCCCGGAACGCCGCCGTTATCTTGAAAATCTCGAGCGTCGTGGCGGCACGGCACCGGCACAGCCGCGCTAAACCACACATCTCTCTTTTTTTTTAAGGCAGATAAACCCGCGGCAGTTGGGCTGACGGCAGCGGTGTCGCTTCCGGGGGGCGCTCACCGGGCGCTTTCATCTCGACAGCACTCTCCTCAATCCCGTGATCGTCCTTTTTCGTGTAGTTCACATCAAGGGAATTCGGATTGTCCTTGCTGATCGTAACACCGTCCAGAGACACATCCGGAATGGCATCCGGCGTCACGCTCAAACTCCATCGCGGGCCATTGGCAATCATAATCGCGGTGTTTTCCTGCGTCAGCTGGACCTCATAGCGATAGGTCGGCTTGCCGTTTGATTTGCTGCTGGGCGGAATGACTTTTTGCGCGGTGATATCGGTGCCGTTGATAGTGACTTTGTTATCGCCGAAAACCAGAATGGTCATCATACTGTTCTTGTGCGCGAAAATACGCGATCCGCCTTGCGTATGGTCTTTTGTCGCGGCGGTCAGTTTTGGTTCCGGCCCGTTAATGCGCTCCGGCGCGCGGACATAGGCCTCGGCCTCGACCGGCGGCACGGGCACGACCGGCGTGCTGAAATCGAATACATCTTTAAGACGTGTGCCGATCTCGCCCCCGGCATAGGCGGCTGTCAGCGCCGTGCACAGAACAACCGCATAGCGAAGGCGGTGCGGGTCGCGCGATTGCATGTTAACGCGGGGGCTCCCCGCTTTTATCTTGTCGCCCCATTTTTCCCAGATCGGTTGGGTATGGATCTTCCACATCTCCTCGGAACCGGGGGTGCTCAACGGATCGGGCCGGTCAGCCAGTGTATGCGCCGGCAATGACGGATCGCCAGTATTCTCATCTAGCCGTTGCAAGGCCTCGGCGCGGGTTACGCGTAGTGATCCTGATTTGACAAGCTTGGGCGAAAGGGCCGCAGCGGCGGCAAAGCCGATCAGGGCAAACATACGGCCCGTGGGCGGCAGCATCTGCCACAACTGCACCCACGATCCGGACAAAAACAGGCCGGTCATTGCTGCCGGCGGCATCAGTTTGGGTGCCAGTCTTTCAACGAAGATAGCGGCGCGTGCGCGCCATACTGCGCG